>Ga0114921_10000095_pt1 | contig 34927 bp, 28 predicted proteins | sample BentaG_FD_87016 | JGI IMG/M metagenome (GOLD analysis project Ga0114921, IMG submission 87016) | Deep subsurface microbial communities from South Atlantic Ocean to uncover new lineages of life (NeLLi) - Benguela_00093 metaG | ecosystem: Environmental > Aquatic > Marine > Oceanic > Sediment ... | reverse complement strand
GTCAGGCTTTATCATGAATGGATGTTCAGGAGTAAGAAGGTAACCCAATGCTCATCTATTATAACAAAGCCTGACCCCGAAGTATGATAGACTTCGATTATCAGAGCTTACACTATGATAAGGTCTGACCCCAAAGCTCAATAACGGCGAAGTCTGACCCCATTGGGTGTTCCTGAACATTGGAGTCAGACTTTATTATTAAACCAAGCCCAAAGCACAAAATTAAGTCCAAATCTCACAATGACGACAAAGTTTGACCCCGAGAGTAAGGAGTTACTGTGTAACTTGTAAGTAAGGAAGAGTAGTGAGATGGTTGACAATTTATCGTTTACGATTAATAAACGATATGCTAATATAAAACACAGCAAAATGAAAGCTAGGGCCCACATCTTTGTCTCTGGTCGAGTTCAAGGAGTCTTTTTTCGTGACCAAACTCAAAGATGGGCGTCGTCTCTTGGCGTGACTGGTTGGGTGAGAAATTTAGAGAATGGCAGAGTAGAGGCAATCGCAGAAGGAGAAAAGGAAAATATAAAAAGTCTCATCAGCCACTTAAAGGAAGGCCCTCCCTTAGCGATAGTCGAGGAAGTGGATGTAAACTGGAAAGAATACAAGGATGAATTCAAGGATTTTAGAATAAACTTATCTAACCTCTTTTAAAGAGGAAGATACGTTTCTTTGGATGGAATATAGAATGTTGCCTAATCAAGAAAAGGAGTAGAGGATGTTAAAAATTAAGAAAAAAGATCAGCCAATTTATCAGGTTTTTAATGGTGTTGTCAGAAAGACCTTAGCTTGTGGAAGAGATATTCTTATGGCTCGGTTTGAATATGATAAAGGTTCAAAAGTCCCTCCGCATAAGCATTCCTACGAGCAAGTAACAACAGTTCTTCAAGGTAAACAGAAGATAATTATCAAAGATGAAGAAGTAATTGTAGAAGAAGGAGATTCTTATGTCGTCCCCCCGAATTTTCAGCATGAACAAATCTCCCTTGAAGCTTCAGTGACCATTGATGCTTGGAGCCTCGCTCCATAAATACAGTCTATCTCGTTTATTTAGTTTATTTGGTTTGTTTGGTATAAATCTTAAGAACGAGATAAACGAAATAGACGAGTTTAGGGGGGTTAGGGGGTTTTTTTTGATTTTAGATATTTCTGGCGGCAATCATTCGAACAAAAAAAATACTCTTTGCCCTCTATAACTTCCCTTATAGCATCTTCTTTAGGAAGATATGTATTACAGTATTCATCCTTAACCATCATTCCTGAGATACGTTTTGAAGGGTTTTGAGGTGTTCTTGTTTTGTTTAGAGCCTTAAAAAACTTGTAGAGAAGATAAATTATATAAATTATAAAAGAATAAAGAATAAATCTGAATAGTCCTTGAAGCATAATTTGAATTTAAAATATTTGGGCAGCAATGTCAAATAGAGGCCTCAAAGGAAAAATTCTCTTGATTATTAAAAGGCTAAAAAGTAATATGGAGGAGTTGAGAATTGATTCCATGAGGTGTCGGCAAAAAGAATATAAAATTCTAAATAATATTTTTTTCATAACCAGTTTATCATAAAAATGGAGAAGAAATGGACTTCTTATTATCTCAAGAACAGGAAATTATAAAGGGATCAATCAAGAATTTTGCTCAGAAGGAGATCAAACCCTTAGTTAAAGAATACGATGAGAAAAATAAATGGCCAGAGGAGCTAACCGGAAAATTGGGCGAGATGGGATTATTGGGTATAGTTATTCCCACAGAATATTCAGGCGCTGGTTATTCTAATTTGGATTATGTCATCATTTTAGAGGAGATATCAAAGGTGGACCCTTCAGTAGGCTTGGTGGTGGCTGCTCATAATTCTCTCTGTTCTAATCACATCAACCTTTTCGGAAGTGAGGAACAAAAGAGAAAATATCTTACACGGCTGGCTTCAGGCCAAACCTTAGGAGCTTGGGGTCTCACCGAAGCAGGAGCAGGCTCTGATGCCGCAGCCTTGAAGACCAGAGCAGAAAAGAAAGGTGATTATTGGATTCTTAATGGTTCAAAACTTTTCATTACCAATGGTTCTTTGGCGGAGATTTCAGTAGTGATGGCTCTTACTGACCCAGAGAATAAAAAGAAAGGAATTTCTGCTTTTATTCTGGAAAAAGGAATGGAGGGTTTCAGAGCAGGAAAAAAAGAAGATAAGCTGGGTATTAGAGCTGCTGATACCTCAGAGCTTATTTTTGAAGATGTTAAAGTTCCAGCTGAAAACATGCTGGGGGAAGAAGGGACAGGGTATAGGGCAGCCATAACCATTCTTGACGGTGGACGAGTGAGTATTGCAGGATTTTCTTTGGGTATTGCTGCAGGAGCGCTAGAGGAAAGCTTGAAGTATGCCAAAGAGAGGATTCAGTTTAACCAACCCATCGCCAATTTTCAAGCTATCCAGTGGATGCTTGCTGATGGATTTACTGAACTTGAAGCAGCTCGCCTTTTGACCTATCGAGCTGCTTTCCTTGAAGATAAAGGAAATAAGATCCCCAAAGAATCTGCTATGGCAAAGCTCTTTGCCTCAGAATTAGCCGTAAAAGCATCCTCAATGGCAGTACAGATATTTGGAGGCTATGGTTTTACGAAAGATTATCCAGTTGAGAAATACTACCGTGATTCAAAATTAGCCACAATTGGAGAGGGAACATCTGAAATCCAGCGCTGGATTATTGCCCGAAAGGTCCTTTCAGAGTACTAATATCGTTTTTTTAGTTTGTTTAGCTTATTTCGTCCACTTAAAACACTAATTCCAAAGCTGGATTTAGAGTAAGCAGTAAACAGCGAGCAGTAAGCAGATAAAACTTAAGATGTTAAAGCTCAAAACTGAGAAATAAGTAGTCTAAGGTTTAAAGAAGGAAAAACAAATATCCGAATAAAGGAAAAGCTGGCTTAACTATTCTCACTCATCTAGCTTTTCTAACCATACAAAAAGAACTAAACAATTGAGATAAACGAAAGAAGGGATATAGACGAAAATGATGGATTTAGTTAAGGAAGTTCTTAAAGGAAATCCCCGGGCTGTGGCTAAGGCTATTTCTTTAGTTGAAAACAATGGGGCGGCTGCCCAGGAGATGATGAAAAAGATTTTTTCTTATACGGGTACCTCAACCATCGTTGGCGTTACAGGTTCTCCAGGATGCGGCAAAAGCACCTTGGTTGACCAAATGGTAGTCTATTTAAGAAAAAACCAGAGAAAGATTGGCATTGTAGCTGTTGACCCCACTAGTCCCTTTAGTGGAGGAGCTGTTTTGGGTGACAGAATTCGAATGATGAGGCACAGCACGGATTCCGAGGTTTTCATTCGGAGCATGGCAACCCGAGGTCAATTGGGAGGATTGGCCAAGGCAACAGGAGAAGCCATTGCTATTTTTGAGGCTGCGGGAAAGGATACTATCCTGGTCGAAACAGTTGGAGTTGGGCAAGATGAAGTTGAGGTAGTGAAATTGGCGGATATTATCCTTGTAGTTTTGATCCCGGGAACAGGAGACGATATTCAGGTTTTCAAAGCAGGCATCATGGAAATTGCTGATATCTTCGTTATCAATAAGGCCGATTCTCCTGGAGCTGATAAAATGGAAGTTCAACTCAAAGCCATGCTTGAATTGGGAATTAAAGGGAAAGAAATTCCACCAGTTATAAAGACCGTTGCTACAGAAGGGGAGGGGATTGAACTTCTGATTGATGAAGTCAACAAGTTTATCTCCTCTAAAAGCCATGAATTCAAGGCGAAGAGGAAAAAGAGATTGTTATCCTGGATGTTGAAAGATATTATCAGGGAGAAAATCTACAGGTACATAGAGCAAAACATTAAGAATTCAGAATTCGAAAAACTTGTTGAAAAAATTTACAGAAGAGACAAAAATCCCTATTCTGTGGCAGATGAAATAATGGAAAGATTTGGAGAGAAAAAATAAGGATGGCTGTGATGAAAATAAAAAAGATTGATCACATAGGAATCGCTGTTAAAAATCTCGAGGAGAGTTTAAAGACATGGAAGGATTTATTCGGAGCTAAAGTGGGGATGATTGAAAAAATAGAAGAAAGAGGGATTAAAGTTGCTCACTTAGAGTTTGAAGAGGGGCCAACTGTAGAGCTGGTTGCTTCTCTTGGGAAGGATTCACCAGTAGAAAAATACATAGAAAAAAGAGGTGAAGGGATTCATCATTTCAGTCTCCTTGTGGAAGAGATTGAGAAGGTTATGGAAGAACTTAAGGATAAAGGAGTCCAGTTTATCCAGGAAAGACCCCAAAAAGGAGCAGAAGGGAGCCTCATCGCTTTCATCCATCCCAGCCATTTAAAGGGTGTTCTTTTGGAGCTAAAAGAAAAAGGCGAAGGAGGATCAGGCTAAACAGGGCAGAAAGATGCTCAAAAATTTGGGAAACTCGCTCATAATAGCTGGAATCATAGTGCTCATCGCGGGTGTTATTCTTAGACAGGCTGGGAAATTAAAGGGGCTGGGGAAGCTGCCCGGAGATATCATTATTCAAAAGGGGAACTTTACTTTTTATTTTCCTTTGGCGACCTGTCTTTTGGTCAGCCTTCTCCTTAGCTTCCTGCTTTTTTTAATCTTTAGGATTTTTGGAAAACACTAAATTCTAATCCATATCTTAATTTTGACTGCAATTTCTTTATTTGATATAAACATAATCAATGTTTACAATTGGAGGGCTCACGAAAAGTAGATAAAGGATACTTCTAAGAGGAGGGAAGCTATGAAGGAGCGCTTTTCTGCAGACGAATGGGAGAAGCTTGAAATGGTGTCCATCCACGCGTGTATTATGGCGGCAATCTGTGTTTCAAAGCCAACGGAAGGTATCAATAGGCTCCTGGTGAAGATAGAGACCAGTGAGATTACCTACAAAGATCCCCTGCACGAGGAACTTGCCCAGAGCATCGCCGGCTCAGAGCCGATACCACTCGTGGAGAAAGCGAAGGAACTGGAAATTTCTGCTCTTGAAACGATAAGAGACTTCCTTCGCCAGAAGCTCAAGAGTGAGGAGTATCAGAGCTTTGCTAGAAGCCTTTTCATCGACCAGTGGAACTTTGCCATGGCTTGCGACAATGATATAAACAAAAAGGGACGGAAGTCACTCTATTCCTTTGCCCTTTTCTGGGGAATTAATCTCGAGGCATTGCCAGTCTCGGCATTTGATGTGCTGCCCAAATGGGACGCGGCGAAGTGGCTGGCGGGAACAGCGCAACAGATACGAACGTTCGAAACATTAGAGAAGCTGGCAAGGGAAGAGAAGGAATCGAAATGATTGACCAGAACCGGATTGATGTATTCATCAGTTACTCCAGCCATGACCGCGAGAAGGCTCGGAAAATCGCTTCTGAATCAAAGGCCCAGGGGCGCAGAAGATAAAGAGCCTGGAGATTATGCTGTGCTTTCCGATATCGAGTTAGAAATCTTCTTATTGCTTACAAAGGTTGAAAAACTCTTCAAGCAGGGAAATTATACAGAAGCGGTGGGCCTTGCCAAACGGGCGGTTGAGCTTTCTAGTCATCATTTAGGGGAGAAGCATTCATTCCTCGGCGATAGCCTGAATAACCTGGCGCTCGTACACTTTGCGATGGGAGACTACGGGATTGCAGAGAAGCTCCTTCGCGAGGCTATGGAGATTCGGCGGAAAGCGAGTGGTGAAAAACATTCCTCTTACGCCCAGAGCCTAAACAATCTTGCCGAACTCATTGCAGTCAGGGGGGACTATTCGGCTGCAGAGCCGCTCTATCGTCAGGCGTTGGAGATATGGCGCGAGACCTTGGGAGATGACCACCCAGAGGTTGCTACTGCCATGAACAACCTGGCAAATCTGTACCGGGCTGTTGGCAATTATGCTGCTGCCCTTCCTCTCCATGAGCAGGCGCTTGAAATCTGGCGTAATAAGCTGGGTGAGGAGCACCCGGACGTGGCCGCCAGCATGATTGCCCAGGCCATGCTGCGCTTTGACATGGGGGATTATTCGGCTGCCGAGGAACTTAGTCGGAAGGCCTTAAAAATTTTGCGCACAGAACTAGGTGAAACACATTCCTCTGTTGCCCAGATTTTCAACCTGCAGGCAGGGATTTCCCATCGGAGGGGCGACTATCCGGCGGCAGAATCTTCCTATCGCCAAGCATTAAAGATTCGGCAAGAGACACTTGGGGAGGAACATGCAGATGTTGCAGAGACCATGAACAATCTTGCCTTATTGCTGCATGAAACGGGCAACTTTGAGGCAGCAGAACCGCTCTATCGTCGGGCGCTTGAGATTTGGCGTAAAGTGCTTGGCGATGAGAATTCCAGTGTTGGGACAGCCTTGAATAACTTGGCTCTGCTGCATTACGACATGGGCAACTATGCTGCCGCAGAGCCGCTCTATCGCCAGGCGCTTGAAATCCGGAAAGAGGCGCTAGGGGAGGAACATGCAGATGTGGCTCAGACTCTGAATAATATGGGAGTTATGTACAAGGACATGGGCGACTCTAAGACTGCAGAGTCTCTCTATCGCCAAGCGCTCTCTATTCGGCGTAAAGCACTAGGGGAGGAGCACTCAGATGTGGCTCAGACCTTGAACAATCTTGCTTTACTCCACCAGGAAACGGGCAACTTTGAGGCAGCAGAACCGCTCTATCGTCAGGCGCTTGAGATTCGTAAAAAGGCATTGGGCGAAGACCATGCAGATGTGGGCCAGACCCTGAATAATCTGGCAGGATTATACTACCGCAATAAGGACTATCCGGTTGCAGAATCGTTATATCGTGATGCACTTGAGATCTGGCGCAAAGCACTGGGAGATGAACATCCGGACGTTGCTGCTTGTGCCAATAACCTAGCATTGCTTCACTATGAAAAGGGCGACTATACGGCCGCAGAACCGCTTTATCGGCAGGCACTTAGGATTTGGCGCAAAGCGCTGGGAGGAGAGGAGCACCCGAACATTGGGAGAGTCCTGAACAATTTGGGGGCCTTATGTGTAGCAATTCAGCGACAGGATGAAGCTTTCGAACTCATGAAACAGGCTGCAGAGATTGAGGACTGTCTTATCGGCCAGGTCTTTTCAATTGGTTCAGAGCGGCAGCGGGCGGCAATCATGGAGGAACTCCAGACAAGATTGTCAAGCTTCCTATCGGTTGTGTCACATTACTTCCGTGATTCTTCCGAAGCAGTTCGTACAGCACTGGACCTGGTGCTTCGGCGCAAGGCAGTAGGAGCTGAAGCGTTGGCTGCCCAGCGTGATGCAGTTCTTGGAGGTGAGTATCCCGAATTGCTTCCAAAACTGCAGGAGCTCACTGCGCTGCGGATGAAGATAGCCCAGAAGACCCTCGCTCGCCCCGGACCGGAAGGCATAGATGCTTACAGGAAATTGTTGGCGGACTGGAACGCTCAAAAGGAACGGCTTGAGGCAGAATTAGCACGAAAGATACCAGAGATGAACCTAGAACAGAAACTTCGTCATGTTGACCGCCATGTTGTGGCTCAGGCCCTCCCTGAGAATACAGCGCTGATTGAGTTTGTTCGCTTCGATGTGTTTGACTTTCAAGCAGTACCCGCTCGTGGTGAATCTCGGTCAAAACCCCCTCGCTACTTGGTATTTGTCATAAAGGCCCACCAGCCCGACATGGTGCAGATGATTGATCTCGGCGAGACAGAACCCATCGATAGAATGATTGCCGCCTTCAGGTCGTTTATTACCAGTGGAAAAGCGGACCGTGGAACTCGGGACCTGGGGGCCTTGCCTGAAGCAAAAAAAACATTAATTGCAGGTGAAGGGAATAAGCTCCGAGCATCCATATTTGATCCTCTACTGGAAGCTCTCAACGGCTGCAAACAACTGCTGATTGCTCCTGATGGAGACCTCACTCGCCTTCCCTTCGAGGTCCTCCCAACTGGTGATGGACGCCGACTAATCGAGGAATATCGCATCAGTTATCTCAGCACGGGTCGTGATGCACTCCGGTTTGGAGCTATGTCAGCCATTCGGCCAGCTGAGCCGATGGTGGTTGCCGACCCGAACTTCGACCTGAGAAAGCCCATGGGCCCGTTACAGGAAAAGAGTCATATTACACCTGGCCGCCAGTCCCGAGATATCCTTCGCAGCGGATTGTCTTTCATGCGGCTCCCTGGAACCCGTACAGAAGGTGAGCAGGTTGCGCGTATGTTAGGTGTAGAGCCGCGGCTTGAAGGGGATGTTCTGGAAGCTCAAATTAAAAAGTGCCGGTCTCCCCACATCATGCATCTGGCAACCCATGGCTTTTTCCTGGCAGATCGGGAGCGGAGCCCTGAGAGTAACTTCCGTGATCTCGGGGCAGTAGGGGACCAGGCAGGAGGAGGCACTGGACGGCTTTCTGTTTCCGGATTGGAAAATCCTTTACTGCGATCAGGACTTGCTCTTGCCGGGGCCAATACGTGGCTTAAACAGGGTGAGCTGCCTTCAGAAGCAGAAGACGGCATTCTCACTGCTGAAGATGTTTCTGGTATGGACCTTTTGGCAACCGAGTTGGTGGTCCTTTCAGCCTGTGAGACCGGTTTGGGGGAAGTTCGAGCTGGAGAAGGAGTTTTCGGCCTGCGCCGCTCTTTTATTCTGGCTGGTGCCAGTACACTTGTGATGAGCCTCTGGAAAGTGCCAGACCAGCCGACCCAGGAGCTGATGGAGGACTTCTATCGCCGCGTCTTGTCTGGCCAGCCGCGAGCTGAAGCTTTGCGGGAGGCTCAATTGGCATTGAGCGCCAAGTATCCTAATCCACGGGATTGGGGGGCGTTCATCTGCCAAGGTGATCCAAACCCACTCCCATCATAATAGCGAAAACGGCATCAAACCTCAGTAACCGACCACCGGATATGAAATGAAACATTAATGAGGATCAGAAAATAATCCCTTCCAGATTTAGCCACCTTGTAGAGGATATGTTCAGATAGGGGAGGATATCTTTCAACAACAAAACATAATTTCAAAGGAGAATTCTCGCAAATTTGCTCAATATTCGATAGAATATCTAGAAAAACGGTAGATCGGCAATGAATCCGAAGAGGGATCGTCAGACACGCAACAATACGCTGAAGGATATTTCCACTCAATCAAGGCTGTTTCTTGTTCTGTGTTTTTGTCTGCTGGTCTTTCTCTTTATCTCCGCTATGCCCGATCAAGCAGGGGGAAAGATGCTAAAATCCAAACCTACCCTCCCCAAGATCGTCGGGCTCTGGACAAGGCCCGATTCACCTCAATTCGTCAATGCCAAAAATATTTTTGATTATATGGATGGTGCTGGAGAACTCTACCTCGGCTATTGCTTCGACCACCTCGAATCCTACAGATACGAGGCTCGAAACCAGGATAGCATCCTCGTTGAGCTGTATTTCATGAAAACATCGGACGATGCTTTTGGCCTGCTTTCCCTGGATTGGGGAGGGAAAGCCACGGATTTGGGCCAATCTCTGCAGGCAAATGCGGCACCTGAAAACTCTTTCTGGCCTAGGGCACTCTACGGCGAGGGACTGTTGCGTCTCTGGTCGGATACTATTTACGCCAGGATTATGGCTTTTCAGGAAACGCCAGAATCAAAGGAGGCGGTTCTGGCACTCGGCCGTTCCATTGTCAAAGACCGCGGGAATCCTCCCAGACCGGACCTGCTGAAAAACCTTCCGGATTCTTTTCGCCCGGACTGGATGCTACGCAAGGATAGGACAAGCTATTTCCGCTCTCATCTGGTGCTGAATTCTCTTTATTATCTAGGTCAGGAAAACATGCTTGACTTGGATCTCACCTCAGAGGCGGTCACGTCTTCCTACGAAAGAAAGGATTCAGAGGGACAGAAACGCATTCAGTTCCTTTTGGTGAAATATCCCAGCCATATGCGCGCCCGCCGGGCGCTCGCCCACTTCCACAGAACCTATCTTCCCGAACATCCTATTTCTCTCCAGTCTGGTTCCTCAGGGGAAATGGTGAATGTCTTTCCCATTGAGGACGGCTGGCTGGGATATAAATTCAAGGACAATACCCTAGCGTTCATTTTTGAATGTCCTGACCAGGAAACTGTCAAGACAATCATTAATCAAATATGATAGTATTCGATCCAAAAGGAGATATTGCATGCCACATAAAGGAAAACAATTGACTCGAAGAGATTTTCTTCGAGGAACCCTCGGGGCAACTCTTGGCACTTCCATAATGGGGAGGAAGTGGCTGAAGGCCGGCGGAAAAGCAGCCAGATCAAGCCTGGTAACCATTGTCCGCGACAAAAACGCCATGGATGCCAGCAACGATGTCAATCCCGAAATCTTGAAGACCATGCTCGACCAGACTTTGATCAAGTTGACGGGTCAAAAAGCCACCAAGGATGCCTGGCTCAGCCTCGTCAAGCCCGAAGACACTATCGGCCTTGTCCCTACGCCACATCTCAACCCCACTCACCAGGAAGTGGTGGATGCCGTCAAAAGCTCGCTCATCGACGCCGGAATTTCCGAAGAGAAAATCTTGAACGCTCAGGGAGGCCCCGATAAACCTAAAGCCTGCACAGCCCTGATTGCGCTCCCCGCTCTGAAAGCCCATTGGCTGACAGGAATCGGGACAGTCATGAAAATCTATATTCTCTACTCAGGAAAGCCCAGCAACTACCATGATGAAAACAACTCCAAACTGGGAGAGATATGGAACCTCCCGTTTGTCAAGGGAAAGACCCGTCTCGTGCTCGTCGATGCGCTTCACCCTCTCTGTGATAAAGGCCCCCAAGTGGATCCACGCTACAAATGGGCCTACAATGGATTGATCGCAGGAACAGACCCTGTGGCTGTGGAGACAGTCTGCCTCCGCATCATCACGGAAAAAAGAAAGGCTATAAGAAGAGAGCCTTGGCCTATCAGCCCTCCCCCCCTCTGTGTAGAAGCGGCTGACAAGGTCTACGGACTTGGAACGAGCAACTGGGACAATATCAAGCTTGAGCTTTTTGGCTGGGATGAGGACCTGCTCCTCGGCTAAATCCTCTTTTCAGTTTCAATCTGAATCATTTGCAGGTCTATTTATTAGGCTTTGTCTTAAAGTTGCTTGGTATTAGAGGCTGCATTTATTGTTCCATTTGCAATTATCAGGAGCAGACAAGATTCTTCTCTTGTCATTGCGGGCATAATACTGTATGAGATTGCCTAAAATCCCATCGACTTGATAGCTCTTCCGCTTGCCTTTCGTCTCCTCCCTTATTTATTATGTCTATTTAAATGGAGTATATTTATATATTTTTTGAGACGTCTCTACGATTTTAGGATTTTCTACTGCAAGCCTTAACCGCAAAAGATTAAGCACTGCCATAAAATCTTTAACTTCCGAAACTGTCCCTTCCGGTCCAGTAAAAATCTCTACGAATTGTTTAAAAGTATCTTTTGTATATTCACTGGCTGGCTTTGTCAACATTATATGTTCTAAATATTTTATAATCTTTTCAAATTCTCCATGGTCCAACCATACTCCTTCACAAGAAGAGCATTTATCAATTATAATTCCAGAAGCTCTATACTTTAATGAAGACATTGTCTTCAAGCATTTAGGGCATTTTTTTCCCTTAGATGGAACACTCAGTCTCTCTATGTCCTTACCAAATGGGTCAAAGTCTAACCATCTAATATCGTCATCTTCTTTGTCTTTTGCTTTTCTTAATTCTCCTCTATCAAACCATCTACCTTTACAACTAACACATTCATCAACTACAATGCCTTTGCAGTCAATTGATTCTAACTTATTTTGACAATCTGGACATTTCATATATCCCTCCTTAGTAATCTTGGTGGCAGAGGTCGGATTTAATCCAACGACCAAGTGGGTATGATTCGTAAAATTCCATTGACTTTTTGACTTTTCCGCTTGCCTCCCGCTTCCTTTCTGTCCTAATATAGCATAATCTATTTATTTAATTGCCCCAAACCTATTTAAGGGAAGGTAAATCTTATATGCCTTACTTTGTAAATATTCTTTAGGAACAAAACCCCAATATCTACTATCTTTACTTATTTTACTATTGTCACCAAGAACATAATAATCATCCGCAAGTATCTTAATTACCTGACCTTTTTGCCAAAATTGTCAATATTGTATGATACTATCTTAGAATACCTTTGGCAATATGAAAAATTAGGGAATTTGAGAGGGGTAAAAACTAATATCCAGTTTCAAATTGTATATCATACTTGGATATTTTATATGGTTCAATGCCTATAAAAAAGGAGAGAAGCCACCTTTTTCCTTAGCTTTATGCTTTTTTTAATCTTTAGGATTGTTGGAAAACACTAAATTCCAAATTAGCGCTGTATGCTCAGCGTTGTTATCCATTTGGCAAAAGCTTTAGCATCTTCCAGGTCGCTTTGGTCAGGGTGGGATGAAGCAGATTTTTTAAATTTTTAGCCTTATTCCTATCTTCAGAATAAATCCACCAAAATTTAATTCTCCTTGTCTCATGTTTATCACATCTAAGGTATCCGGTCTTTTTTTATGTCCAGATAAAACAGTATAGTATTGATTAAGGGTGTTGTTTTTGCTTTCGTAATAATAGAGGGAGGCTTTTCCCTCTTCAGAGTACTTTTGTTCATTTACAGGTAGCCAACTCTTAAATTCTTGGAAAGAATAGGGTCCCTTGAAACCGTCAACTTTTGACCATGTTTTTTCCCCCGAGAGCTCTAAGGCCAAAAATTTAGTAAGGTTATACTCAACTCCAACAGAAACATAATACCCTAAAGACTCTGAGCGGAATGTATTATCCTTTTCAAGTGAGTAGGAATATTCTCTTCCCGCAGAAATGGTATTGTAATCGTAATTATCTTCTGTTGAATATGTAACAAAAATAATATGCCTTCCTGCACCTAAAGAGATGTTAAATTGATAAGGGAGAGAGAAAGTATAGCTTATTCCTAACTTTAGAGGTACGGCTTTTACTTCATTCAGAATAAGATGAGACTCCTCATGATTACCTTCTCCCTTCTGAAACCTCACTGTGCCTTCCTTTTTATCGCTGAGATAGCTTACGGCGAAGTTAAGGGCTAATCCATAAATAAGATTGATTCTTACTTCTCCTTCAAAGCTCGGTTTATAGTGAATGCTTTCGAATTTGCCTGAAAGAGTACCTCCTTCCCTCCTTTGCCAATCTTCCCAGAGGGAATTAAGGGATTCAACCCAGGTATTCAGGTCTCCCTTACTAATGAAGTTTGGATTAAAACTGAGTCTTAAGCTTACACTTTCACCCTGCGCGGGCCAGGCGACCATTATAAAAAGAAAGAAAAAGAGAGGGGCAGTCCATTTTTTAGGCGTTCTTAGAGATTTCATGCCTTAAATTTTTTCATAAATTCAAAAAAAAAGCCAGTTATTTAGAGGAGGGGAATTTTATCATAATAATTGTTCCCTTACCCAGCTCACTTGAGATTTGGATGAATCCTTCATGGTCTTCTATGATTTTTTTGGCAATGGAGAGGCCTAATCCTGTACCCACATCCTTAGTAGAAAAATAGGGTTCAAAAACATTTTCCAGCATAGCTTTTTCCATACCCATACCCGTATCTTTAATTTCAAGAATTAAGTTTTCTTTTTCTCTCCCTAGCTTGATTTCTATTTTCCCTTTGTGCCTTATGGCTTCTATGGCATTGATGAGAATATTTCTTAACGCGATTCTTATCTTATCTTTGTCACCGTTGAAACTGAAATTTTCGCCTTCATAAATTTCATTAATTTCTATTCTTTCTAATAACATTTTTTTATAGGGAGATATTGTTTCTTGGATGAATTCTCTTAAATCAAAAAGCTCTTTTTGAAGAGCTCTTTCTTTTGAACTTTCCAAGAATTCCCGGGCAATCTTTCTCAGGTTCTCGACTTCTTTAATAATGTAAGAAGCGGATTCTTTTAAAGCATGATCAAAGTCTCCTTTTTTATCGGAGTAGACTTTCAGCAAATGTTCTGCAGATAGTTGAATGGGTGTCAGGGGGTTTTTGATTTCATGGGCAACCTTTCGAGCCATCTCTGCCCAGGCGACTTTCTTGCTCATCTCGGTCAGCTCTTGCTGATGCTTTTTTAGACTTTTAATCATGGCGTTAAATCCGTCAATTAAAGTCCTCATTTCATCCTGAGGCCTGTGCTTGATGGAAACTTCGAGATTACCCAGACTGACTTCTTTTGTTCCTGCGAGGAGCTTTTTTATTGGAGTAATGATCATTGCTCCCATGCCTCTGGCAAAAAGGAGAACAATACCGACAAAAAAGATAGAAATAAAAACCAAAAACTCAATAAACTCTTCAGTGGCTTTTGAAATCTCTTGCTTTTGGAAGGGAAAAGGAAGGGAGATGAGAAAAAAAGAGTCCTGATAAAGAAAGGGGATGGTGAGGGTGTGAAAGGAGTAGTCACCGATTTTTTGGTGCTGAGTATAGAAGGGATTGTTTTCAAATTGAATTTTATAATAAATTTCTCCATCAATGAGCTCGGGAAGGAGCCCAGAGTCATAGAATTCTCTTCTGCTGGAAGAAATAAGCCTCCCATCTTGGTATAAATTCACATCATTGGAAATAGTGGAGCTAATCCAGAGCACCAAATCTTCAGAGGGAGTCCTCAGGGGAGATGGTTCTTCCTGCTGGAGGAATATATATAAATCTTCCATAACGCGGTAGGCAAAATTTGCGTGGACTTCAGCCTTTTCAGTGAACTGTTGGGCAAAAATACGTTCAAAAAAACTTCTCGTGAAAAAGGTGAAAAGGAGGAGAGGAATAATAGCCACGGCTATAAAAGAAGCATAGACTTTGTTCGAAAAAGACCAGAGAGGATTTTTCAACTTTTTCTTTTTGAGGATTATATTGATGATAAAAGATGAAAAGAGAAAGGTAACAATATAGATAAAGAGCAGCTTTAAGAATTCAACAGAGTAATTTATGAAATTTTTTTTGGGCATGAAAAATGAATAAATCCTGTTATCTGTTCTAAAATAGAAGGAGCTAAATTTTTTGTTTTTATCTTTAAAGGAAGACCAGATAGAATCATTAGAGGAATGAATTCTCTCTAAAAGGCTTGGAGGGATACCGGAAGATATTTTATTGGGGTTGAAAAGAAGTTTTCCTTTTAGGTCAAAAACAGCAAACCTAAAATCGACCTGATTAAGAGAGGGAAGGGAAGTGACCCGGATAAGTTCGAAATAGGGATTGGCTGAGTAAAGAAAGGGAAGCATATCATAATCAACAGATAAGGTAAGAATTGTCCTTGCCTGGTGAATTTCTTTATCAAACCAATCTTTATAGCCCACAAGAAAATTTTTTTCCTTGCCCATAAAGGGAATACTTTGATACGACATTGACCAATCTTGGCTGATAGGTAGGTTGAAATCAGCAGGATTAAGCTTGGGAACGTTTAGAGAAAATCGGGAGAATACCTTACCCTCTGGATTCCATATTTCCAGACTGGAATACCAGTTGAATTTTGCAATGGAGGTTTCTCTCCAAAGAGATTGGGCAAAATCAGATAGGTCAGGATTATGAGCAAAAGAGAGAATGGCTTCTTTTTTTTCCTCCATTTCAGATATGGATTGATCCATTAAAAAATTTCCCCAATGCTCTTGGGATATAACGATATTCTTGAGGGAGCTTTGGATAAGAGAAAAGCTTCTTCTGGAAGAATAGTGGTGGAGGCAAATATAAAGGAATAGAGTGCTTAAAAGAAAGGCAGGTACAAAAATATCTTTTCTTTTTAAAGCCGTGGGGAAGAAGGAAAGAATTAAAATGATAAAAACTAAAGCCGTTTGAAGAAGAAGAATAAGAAGAGAATATTTTTCTTTAAAAAGGATAAAAAAACTTCCAAAACAAAGAAAAAAAATAGGGAGAGAAAAGAAAAAGCGAGGAGAATAAAGAGAGACTATTCTCAATCCCATATAGATTATGAGGAAGAAACTAAGGAAAAAGCAGAGAATACTTAAATGGAGAAGAAAAAAGGAAGGATCAAAAGCGAAGCGCAGGAGGTTGACGTTGGAGTTCGAGATAAGAAGCTTTAAAATTTTTTGAAACACTGAGGAGAAAAGCATAGCGGCAAAAATAAAGGGGATGCTTAAAAGAAGGGAGAGAGTGAGAGATTGTTTAATTTTTTTCTTTTTAAAGATATTTTTGGAGTATATGGCGAAAGAGGAAATGATTAGCAGGAGAAAGAAAAAAGTGAGAAAAATATCACCAGGTGACTTGGTGAGGTTAGCGAAGGATAAAAAGCTGGCTAAAGAAGGAGAAAATAAAGAAATGGATTTAACCTTCTCTAAGCTGCTCAAAGGAAGAAAAATGAGTCTTAAGCTCATCATGGTGAGGATGAACAGAAAAAAAGGTAAGGGTTTACCTGTTCGGAAAAAAGCTGTGGTTCTTAGGAGGTAAAGGAGGAAGAAAAGGAGGGTCATCCCGAACAAAAAGTAGAAGGCAAGGAGGATGTTTTCTTTTTGAGTTGAAATAAAAGAGGTAAGAGAGGGAGAGCTTAGATTGACTAGAGCTACGATCCTATTGCTTTCATTTCTCAAAGGGAAAAATAAAGTTTGAATCTTGTTCTGGAGTGCCGGCTGGCCGATATATTCGTCCTCATGTTTGGAGAAAAACCTTTCAAATCCTGAATTATCTTCTTGAAAATCATAGTACCAGATATTCTGGACATTCCTGAGTAATATTGGTTTTACAAACTGATATTCCTTCAGGTAGCGAGTTTTAAATTGAGGATCAAAGGCCACAAGCCTGTAGAAAACAATATAGCCTTTCTCGTTAACTTTCTGGGAAGATACAAGATAGACAGAAGCTTTGTCTTTGATGAGAAAAGAAGTCTTTTGTTTATTGAGGAGATTTTTGGTGCTCTCTTCTGAGGAGATAATCTCTAAATCTATCACCTTTCCCAGCCAGAGGGATAGCTTTCCCTCGAAGGTGTAGAAACTGATTCCCTCTATATCGGTATTAAGGTTGAATTTTTTAAACAAACTGAATATTTCATTTTTTTCTTTTGGAAACGAGAAGAAAGAGATAAAACTCTGGTTCTGGTTTATATCGGAAATAAGAGTGGCAAATTCATTTTTAATTGCTCTGGCTTGTTTTCTTAAAGGGTGTAAGCTTTTTTGATAATAGTGCGATGAAATGAGAGCAGGAAGGAGAAAAAAGAGAATTAAAGAAATGGCAGATAGCGTTATTCCGAGAAGAAAGCCGTAAAAGAGGAAGGAGCCTTTTTTTATTAAAGGATGAGTTTTGAGTTTCAAAATCTTTCTGCCCTTATTTCTGAAATTTTCCAAATTTCTTTGATACTCTCGGGCTTTTTCCTCGGGTAGTTCGGCGCGTCTCTGCTCTTTTGAAGACTTTCATTCATCAAATAAAAAAAGATGTAGAGGACATATTGGTTATTGTTCTTTTTATTCCTAAAAGACCATCTCGCTTTGAAAATAAAAATCTCTTTTTCTAAGTGTAAGGGAAGGCGGCTTTCCGAGTAGAACTCAAAAGTCGTGTAGGTAGAAAAGATTTTCTGGAAAAGAAAGTAGGCCTGCTGATTTGAGAGTTGATCAGAAAAAGAAATGGGTTCAGGGAAGGAAATACTTAGATGACTTGTAGCAGAAAACAAAGGATATAGCATCTTGGGATTGTTTTGGAGGAATGACTTTTCTATGCTCTTGGTTGTGGTAGAGAGGAAGGAAGAAAGAATAGCAAAAATAAGGATGCTGCCTAAATTTACCACCTGAAAAATATTATCACAGCCAAGATAAAATTAAAAGTAACGCCAGGATTAATCAGTCCAGGTGGTCCAGACAACCGATACTTTCAAAACCGTCAAGATTATTTAATTCAGTTTTCAGTTTTGGGACAAGGCCTATTCTTTACGGCTCACCGCCTATAGTTTACGGTTTACTTTTATGTACCTTTGGTCGAATCCATTTCTTGAGAGATGATATTTTTGAGCTCCTCTTTAATTTTTTCTACCTTTTCCAGTTTGTTCCTAATTTTAGAAAAAAGAGGTTCTTGGCTTTTTATTCCCTCCTGGATAAGAAAAGCAGCGCTCTCAGAACGACTTTTAAACAGTCCTGCTTCCACCAGCATACTTAATTTTTTATTGCTGTCATCATTAACTCGAATTGTCAGGACAGTGTTGCGCGAGGCAAGGGCTTTGTCAATGACCTTTTTAATAGATTCTGCAGTCTTCACAGCGATTTTTTCCACCTGGGTTCCAAGTTCATTCAATTTACTATGATGCTGTTTTTTTGTTTTGGCTTCTGTTTCGGCCTTGGGTTTTTTCTTTGGTTTTTGTTTTTCCATTGTAGTATTCTCCTGTATTATGTAATTTAGTTACAATATACCTAATTACATAATACATGTCAAGAAGAATTTGTAATTGGATTTCCCTCAAAATTACGAAAAAAGGTGGCAGGCTAATTTTTGGGATATATAGTAATTTGTAATTATAAGAAATGAGTTCGAAGAGTTAGATTAGGTAAAAATAAGAAAAAATATATATATTTAAAGAGGAGTAAATGGGATTCTAAGAAAAACTTTGCTGGTTTTCTTTAATAATTAAAATGATTAAAGATCTTAATCTTTACTATTTTTTTTATTCCTCTTCTTTTGTTTCTTCTTTTGTTTCTTCTTTTGTTTCTTCTTTTGCTTCTTCTTCAAGTTTTTTGGTTCTCTTGGCATCTTTAATGCCACTTATTCCTGCAATCAAGGAGATGAGGCCTCCAAAAAAGAGAACTGGAGGGATACAGCCAAAAACAAGCTCATAAAATTGTGTCGGCCAGACCGAGATAGCCAAAAAAACACCGCCAGCCATAGCGATTAAGCCGCCCATAATGGCAAGGAATTTACCCATTGCGATTCCTCCATAAGTTTGGGATTTTAAAAATTTTTAAAGGCGCATTATAACAAAACAAAAATTAATAAGCAATCAATTTTCCTTAAAAAATCTTTTTTATTTTTTAATATAACATTTTATTAATAAACCATAAGCTTTAATAAAGTCCAGATAGTCCAGATTGGGCTGACAGTCTAGATTCTATTGACAATCTTGGCTAATCTGTGTTTACCCTTTACGCTCATCAGCTTTTCCTGATAGAATAAATCTTAAAAAGAAGGAGCTTTAACATGATTTTTAAATTATTAAAGAGTGTATCAATCGGCCTTATCATGCTCCTTGGGATATCTTTGTTCTCTTCATCTTCAGACAATAATGATTTTTTTATCATAAGAGATGTTCAAGTCCCTCCAGGAGAGTCAAGGTCAGGTTATTTATCTGTCCCTGAAAAGGATGGAATGAGTACTTCTATTCCTTTTACTGTTATCAATGGAGCGAGAAGAGGTAAAGTATTAGCTTTAGTGGCAGGGGTTCACGGTTATGAATATCCACCGATTTTAGCTCTTTATCGTTTAGAAAAAATGATTGATCCAGCTTCCCTCTCAGGAACTTTGATTTTGGTACATATCGCCAATCTCCCTGCCTTTCAAAGAAGAATCATCTATTACAATCCCTATGATTGGAAAAATTTAAATAGAGTTTTCCCTGGCGACCCCCTCGGAACTATGACCCAGCGTATTGCTTTTATCTTGAAAGAAGAAGTAATAGAACAATGCGATTATCTCATAGATCTTCATTGTGGGGATGGGAATGAAGCTCTTATTCCCTATGTTTACTGGATGATAAGCGGCAATGAAAAAATAGACAAGATGACCAAAGAGATGGTTTTAGCTTTCGGGATAAAGCATATCATCATTGATAAATCGCGAACTAAAGATATCACCCATTCCAAGTACTTGGGAAATACAGCTATTCTCCTTTCTAAACCTGCCATCACTACAGAGTCCGGCTATTTAGGAAAAACTGACGAAGTCTCTATCCTCCGTAACATCAACGGGATTCTTAGGGTCATGAAACTTTTCAAAATGATAGAGGGAGAGGTCAAGTTTGTTACAGAACCTATCTGGATCGAGCCTTATGAGGTTATCTACTCTAACCATGATGGCCTTTTTTATCCCCAGACAAAGATGGGCTATTATGCGGTTAAAGGAGAAAAAGTAGGATTCATTACTGATTATCTGGGAAAGGTAAAAGAGGAGGTAAGGGCTCCCTTCAGCGGGATAATCCTCTACATCATCAACACTCCTCCTATTAGCAAGGGAGAACCTCTATTCGAGATCGGAAGGATCAAGTAGCTTTTTTGATGGAAAAGTTAAAAGCTGTTATTTTTGACCTTGATGGAACAATAGTCGACGCTCCCTACAACTGGAGTAGCCTAAAAGAGGAATTGGGAACTAAGGGAGTGCCAATTCTCTCCTATCTTGCCAGCCTTAAAGAGCCTGCAAAATCTGAGAAAAGGAAAGTGCTTGAAAAGTATGAGGAAGAAGCAACAGCAAAAGCAGTTCTAAAGAAAGGAATACATCAATTATTGGATTTATTGACTGAAAGAGAGATAAAAAAGGTGTTGGTGACCAATAACTCCCGCAAAAATGTTTCTTTCCTTTTGAAGAAGTTTAAGCTTGAGTTTGATTATGTCAGCACCAGAGAAAGCGGCTTGTGGAAGCCTTCAGGAGCTCCTTTCCTGTCTGCTCTGGAAAATCTTGGAATAGAGAGGGATGAGTGTTGTGTAATTGGTGATTCTCATTTTGATATAAAGGCAGCAGATGAGGCTGGTATTGCCAGGGTTTTTATCCTGAATAGAAATAAGGAGAAATTTTCTTCTGCATCTGTTGAGTTTTTTGATTCAGTGGAATCTCTGAGAGAGAAAATAGAAAAAATTGTAAAGAGTAAAGAGTGAAGAGTAAAGAGTAAAGAGTTAGAAATAAGAAGTTGAAAGTTAAAAGTTGAAGGTTTAAGGTAGAAATAAAGAGGGAAGAGTGAAGAGTTAAGAATAAATAGTAAGGAACAAGGAGTTAGGAGTAGGAAAAAACTAGATAAGCGAGAAAAACGATAAAAAGTTAAAAGTAAAACTGACACTATTAAAAACGCAATATTTAATGTGTCATCGCGAGGAGCGGAGAAGATTCCTTCGCTTCGCTCGGAACAGGCTTGGCGATCTCATTTATTCTCCGTTGCGAGTGAAACGAAGCAATCTCATCAATTAAGGATATTGCCACGCCCTTTCAGGGCTCGCAATGACAACGTAAAGTCATTTATTGCGTTCGTATTAGATAGACGAGATGGATAAGATAGACCAGATAGGCCGTAATAGTTGAAAGCTGATTTGAAACTTTCTCAGGGAATGAGAGGTTATTATTTAAGAGAAGGAAAAAATCCTTCCATCAGGAGAAGAAACATGAGAAAAAATATTCAATTTAAGTTTTATTATTTTCTCTTTTTCATTTTTTTCTTTAATGGAATCGCTTTAAATCTCTTGGCTGACGGCTTTATCGTTCCCATTCCTAAACCGCACGAAAAGATACCTCCTTTATCAGTTAAATATCACAGAGTAAATGTTGAAATAGTGAATCAGGTGGCTAAAACCTCTATTGACCAGGTATTTATCAATAATTATCACCGGGATATCGAAGGAATCTATATTTTCCCTATACCTGAAAAAGCCGCTATTTCTGAGTTTTCCATGTATGTCGGTGACAAAAAAATTGAGGGAGAAATCCTTGACCGTGACCGAGCCCTTAAGATTTATAAAGATATTGTTCGTCGAACGAAAGACCCCGCACTTCTTGAATACATGGGGCGAAATATGTTTCGAGCTCGCATCTATCCCATTCCTGCTCGAGGAGAAAAGAGAATCCAGCTCTCCTATACCGAGATCCTTAAAGCCGAGAATAACCTTGTCAAATATGTCTATCCATTAAACACAGAGAGATTTTCTTTGCACCCGATTAAAGAAGTCGTTATTTCGGTTAAGATCAACTCTAACATTCCTCTGGCCAATATATATTCATCCTCTCATAAAGTTTCAGTGAGGAAGGAAAGTGAGAAGAAGGCAACGGTTGGCTTTGAAGCCCAAAACATCAGGCCTGACAAGGATTTCTTTCTTTACTACTCTCTTTCTCAGGATGATATTGGGCTCTCCTTCCTGAGTTATGAAGATGAAAAGGAAAATTATTATATGCTCCTGTCTTCGCCACCTTACACGAGCAAAAAGGAAAAAATCCTTAAAAAGAATATAATTTTTGTTCTCGACAGCTCTGGCAGCATGAGCGGGAAAAAAATTACTCAAGCTAAAGATGCTGCCCGTTTTATTATCAATCATTTAGAAAAAAACGATAGGTTCTCCATCATTGATTTTGATGATAGTGTTGATGTATTTTCCCAAGAACTCGTCTCGGCTACTCCTCAAAACAGAAAAAAAGCTCTTAGTTTTATCGAAGAGGTAGAGGATTCGGGAGGGACAAACATCAATGATGCCCTTCTTCATGGTCTGGGCATGACTCAACTTGGCACAAGACCTAATTATATTCTTTTTCTTACTGATGGGCTCCCGACAGTAGGTATTACTGAAACTGGAGAAATTCTGAAAAATATCGCCAAGGGCAATAAATTCAATTCCCGTCTATTTGTTTTTGGAGTAGGACACGATGTGAACACAGAACTACTGGATAGGATTTCTTCCGATAGTCGAGGGACATCCGTTTATGTGGGCGAAAGGGAAGACTTAGAAATTGTTCTTTCCAATTTTTATGAGAAAATATCCTCTCCTCTCTTTTCTGATTTAAAGGTTTCCTTCAAAGGACTAGAGGTGAAAGACTCCTATCCTCGAAATTTACCAGATCTTTTCAAAGGATCTCAACTTGTTTTATTGGGTAAGTTCAAAGGAAAAGGGCCGGTAAAAGTTATCCTTTCTGGAAGGGTAGAGAAGAAAGAGAAAAAATTTGTCCTTGAAAGTCAATCGTTAACTAAAGATGAATCTTACAGCTTTCTGCCCCGGCTCTGGGCAACTCGAAGAATAGGCTATCTCCTCGAGGAGATTCGTTTGCAAGGGAAAAAAGCTGAACTGGTTGAAGAAGTGAAAAAGCTCGGCTTAAAGTATGGAATAGTAACCCCTTACACCTCCTTTCTCGTCACTAAAAAAGAACGTCTCACCCTTGATGCTGCAGCCCCTGAAGCTGAGGCGGCTCTCAAAGAGAAAAAAGTAACAGGCGTAGGGGCTGTCAGAATAGCCAAAGCAACCCAGAGGTTTAAAGTACAAGATAGGGCTGCCCAGGTTATTTCGAAGAAAATTAGATACAAAGAAGATAAGACTTTTTACTTAAAGGATGGCTATTGGGTTGACAGTGTCTATAAGGAGGGAAGTCCCTTAAAAGAGATTAAGTTTAATTCAGAGGAATATTTTCATCTTGTCTCTGAAAAACCAGGAATTGCCAGATATCTTTCTTTAGCTAAAAATCTTATAGTAAGCTTCGAAGGAATGAACTATAAAATAACCGAGAATGATTAAAGCAGAACAGACCGATTTTACGTCTTGGCTGTCTTGCGCGTCTCGTTTTTTTTCAACTCAGCACACCTGATTCCTCTCCAGTTGAAGCACTTATTGCAGGAGATACATTCTGATTTTTTAATTTCTCCCTGATGAAATTTCTTGACTAAAGAGGGTTCGCGGATAAATGGCCGACTCATGGAGATAAGGTCAGCCTTACCTTCTTTGACAAATTTCTCCATAACTGAAAAAGTCCTGATTCCACCCAACCCGAAGACAGGAATGGAAACTGCGGATCTTATTTTGGCTGCATTATGAACAAAATATCCCTCTTCCTCTTCTGGACGGAGCCCTTTCCAGACAGAGCCCTCTCCTGCTTCTGCCATTCCGCCGCTGACTTCAATGCCGTCAATGCCTTCTTTCTCCAGTTTTTTTGCTATTTGGATACTTTCCTTTATATCTAATCCTGAGGGCAGAAAGTCTGAAGAATTCAGTTTAACAATCACAGGAAATTCTTTGCCTAATAATCCTTTAATTCCTTTTATGATTTCAACAGCTATTCGAAGGCGATTAGAAAGGGTTCCTCCCCACTTATCTTTTCTCCTGTTGGTATAAGGGGAGATAAAGCTGCTGAGCAAGTAGCCATGAGCTACATGGAGTTGAACACCGTCAAATCCTGCTTGTTTGGCTCTTCTACTGGCTTGAATGAAATCTTCTATAACCTGATAAATTTCATCAGAGTCCATTCCCTTAGGCGTAATTTTAAAGATTGGTTCATACACAGCAGAGGGGGCCAAAGGATTACAATTGCAGAGTTTTGGCTTTGTCTGCCTTCCTGCATGAGAGAGTTGAAGAAAAATCCGGCTGGGATAGAGGTGGACGGCTTCAGTAATTTTCCTCAATCCGTCAATTAAGGAGTCCTCATGGACGCCGATTTGAAAAGGGCTTGCCTTACCATGGGGATTAACGTAAGCATGGCCTGTTATTATTAATCCAGTTTCCCCTTGAGCTAAATTTTTGTAGAGCAAAACCTGTCTTTCTGTGATTGAGCCATCATTTTCAGCCATAAAATCATGGGTCGCTGAACGTGCGAATCTATTAGGAATTTCAACAGTTCCAATCTTAACAGGAGAGAAGAGAATGGAATTTATTTTCATCAAAGGTATCCTTTCATTCCGAGTTTTGCAGCATGTTTCAGAGCTCTTTTGATGTCTTCCTCCAGGCTGAATCAAGCCTTTCTTAATTTAAAGAATCTGACAGCAAGGAAGAGAAAAAACAATGAATAGAGGAAAAGGACAAGGATATGAAGAAAAATGGATTTAAGGTCATAGCCGAAAAAGATTAATTTATGAAAGGCATCCATAACCCAGCCTGTGGGAAAGATGAAGCTTATAGTCTTTAAACCCGGAGGAAAGAGTTCCATGGGCCTCCAGCAGCCCCCAAGAGCGGCCATGATGTTCGCCAAAAGAATATTAAAAACGATAAGCACTTCTTCTTTTCTGATAAGACTTCCCAGAAAAATACTCATTCCAGCGATGGTTCCGCAAAAGAATGTGGCTAAAAGAAAGAGGGCTGGGAATGAATTTCCCAGGTATGTTTTAAACAGGAGTTTGCCTGCCAAAAAGAGAAGAAATATCTGAAGCATCCCTAAGAGGAGCCGGCTTATCCATTTTCCGGTGATAATGGAAGAGAAAGTGGCCGGGCTTAAGTAAACTCTTTCCAGTTGACCTTCTCTACGCTCTTGAAGAAGGTTAATCCCTCCGTACATGAGGATGGTGAAGAGAATGAACATCACTGCCGAAGCAGGAATCATATGATTGAAACCAGCTGGTATAGTGCGAAGCCTTCCCGCACGTTCAGTTCTGAGAGTTATGAGCCTTTCCAATTTATGTTTATCATATTTTTCTTCGAGATCATTCCAGTTTTGAGGAGACAAAGAGACCAATTTAGTTAAGGTTTTAATGATGGCCTTTAAAACATTGGAATAAGCAGCTTGGGATGCTTCGATGTTGCTTCCCGCTTCTTTTTCTAGGATGAGCTCAACTTTTTTTCCGTCTAAAATATCCCGGGAGAAATTCTCGGGGATAATGAGAGTCCTTATTTTTTTATCCTCCTCTTTTTCTATAACTTCAACTTTATATTTCTTCCCTTCGAGCTCTTTTATCAGGGCTTTAGATAGGAAGCTTTCATCTTTGTCTATGACCTTGAGAGTCACTTTTCGAGTTGTTTCCGTGGATTCGGGAAAAGCAAGGCCGAAGAGAAAGGCGAAAAGAAGAGGAAAGACGAGAAGCCAGAAGAAGAACATTTTATCCTTCATTGTAAGCTTTAGATCGTTCAGGGCAATGTTCCAGAAAGTCATTTGACCAAGCCTTTTTTCAAACTGTTGTTCAAAAAATAAGAGCCAATGAAAGAAAAGAGAATACCCGCAAAAAGCATCCCCAAAAGAATTGGAACAACCTCTTTTAGAGGGGCATTCATTATTGCTTTATGAAAAGCTTGGATTCCCCAATAGTTCAAGGTCAATTTTGAAAAGTTAAGAATGAACGGGGGAAAAGATTCCACGGGTATCATGCTTCCACCCAATAGAGACATGATAATGAACACAGAGGAGAGGACTGCTCCAGCCTGTCTTTCAGTCCGGATAAAGGAGTAGAGAAAGGAGATGAACCCGGCTATCATGATATTGAGACAAAGGACAATAAAAAAGACTAAAAAAAGATTTCCCCAGTGAATTGAAAAAATAATTATTCCCAATCCTATTAATATGAGAGTGCAAAGGGATCCTATCAGGGCTGAGGTGAGAATTTTGCTCCAGATAAACTCGGATATTTTCAGGGGTGATACAGTCATCCTTAGCAGAGTTCCCATTTCTTTTTCCCTCAGAATATCTTCAAAGACCGCATTGCAGATGAAAAGGAGGAACATGGTTGCAATGGCAGGGAGAATATAACCGTAGATGGAAAAGGGAGATTCTTCCTCTTTTTCTTTGATTGTTTTTTCCTTTAGGGAGATGACAGGGGGAAAGACAAATTGGGATATGCCCTCAATTCTGTTTTTAATCCGTACAGACAGAGAAGAAACATCTTTATCGGGAAAATTTCCCTGGTCGATAAAGCTCTTTATAAGAACGAGTTCGTCAGAAAATACTGAAAAGACGGAAGATAAGAGCAGGGTAGAGATATCACAGACTTCTTCTACAATTTGAGGGAGGAATTGTTCTGAGGGGTTCTTGAGAAGGAGAATTTCTACAGTTTTGCCCTCCCAAACGTTTTTGCCAAAATTTTCAGGGATGACAAGGAGAGCTGAAGCCTTCCCTTTATCCATAAGCTTACGACCTTCTTTCTCCTCCACCTTTTTTAGGTCAATCAATTTATTCAATTCCCCTTGTTTAAAAAAGCCAAGAAAGAAATCTGAAAAAATGCTTTGATCCTTATCTGCGGCCAGAACAGGGATGCGTGGCAGGATTTTTTCCTCACTCGGACCAAAAATCAGCCCGAAGATAAAAGTGAGGGTTACTGGAATGAGAATGAAGCCGATGATTACGACTGGATTTCTCCATTTTCGGATAAAATCTTTCCGGGCTAAAAGGAAGATGTTCTTCACTCTCGTAATTCCTTTCCTGTAAGCTTGAGGAAAACGCTTTCCAGGTTGGGCTGTTTTATGGAGACATCATTGATGGATAGACCCTCCTTAAAAAATTGCTCGAGAATAAGGGGCATTTTCTTTGATGCCTCGAGAGAAAGTATAGTTTTTCCTTCCTCCAAAGAAATGACAGATGCGTCTTTAAAGGAAGAGAGAATTTTTCGCCCCTGGTCAGCGCTGAAATTTCCGCTGATGAGAGCAATATCTTTTTCTCCAACGATTTTTATCAATTCATCTAAAGTTCCAACAGCAAGAATCTTTCCCTGGTCAATGATGGCTATCCTGTGACAGAGTTCTTCAGCTTCTTGGAGATTATGAGTGGTATAAAGGATGGTAGTTCCTTGGGAAGAGGCTTCTTTGATTATTTCATAAATGTTGAGTCTGGTCTGGACATCAATCCCTAAGGTCGGTTCGTCCAGGAGAAGAATTTTAGGCTGATGGATCAAGCCAATGATAAGGTTTATTCGCCTTTTCATGCCTCCCGAATATTTTTTTAAGGGCTCATTTTCTCTTCCAAGAAGTGCTGTTTTTTCCAGATAGTACTTAATCCGCTCTTCTAAAGTTTTTCTGCCGACTCCTTGAAGCTTTCCCCAGAAGACTAAGTTTTCTTTTGCTGTCAATTCTTCGTAGAAAGCCATTTCCTGGGGAACTACACCCATAATTTTCTTTATTTTCCTCAAGTTTGTGTCTAAATCGAGAGAATCTATGATTATTTTTCCACTGTCAGGCTTGAGAAGACTTGCGATCATAGAGATAGTTGTGGTTTTGCCAGCTCCGTTTGGCCCTAAGAAACCGAATATTTCGCCTTTATTGACTTCAAAGGAGATATCATCCACTGCTTTTAAGGAATCAAAGGATTTGGAAAGATGGGTTATTTTGAGCATTGATTTTCTCCTTGATAACTCTTGTCAAAAAATAACATATTTATTTTAAAAAATGAATCTAAAAAAGTTGAGATAAACTAGACTGACGAGGAAAAAGCGGAAAATGGCTTGATTTATCAGAGATTATTGATAAAAATGAGGTAAGATAAATTATACAAGGAGAAAAAATGGAAACAGAAAAGCTACTCATGATTCCCGGGCCAACCCCTGTTCATCCGCGTATTATTAATAGTCTCTCTCGTCCTACCATTTCCCATGTGAGTCCGGTTCTTGTGATTGAATTAAAGGAAGCTCTTTCTAATTTGAAAAGAATTGTCTTCTGCGAGAAGGGAGAGCCTTTCATAATTGCGGGAGCAGGAACTTTAGCCATGGAAATGGCTCTTTTAAATACTGTTGAAAGGGGGGAGAGTTTGCTAGTCCTTTCTCAGGGTTTTTTTGGGCATCGGATGCTTCAGATTGCTCAGAGTTTTGAGATTGACTGCGATATAATTGAAAGTGATTGGGGAAGGGCTGTTTTGCCTGAAGAGCTGGAAAAACGGCTTTCCGAGAAAACATACAAGGCCGTTGTTAGTACTCATGTGGATACCTGCACTGGAGCATGTGCCCCTATCAAAGATTATGCCGACATGTTAAAGAATCATGATCTACTCTATATCATCGATGGTGTCTGTGCTACAGGGGGAATAGAGGAGAGGATGGATGATTGGGGTGTTGATGTCATCCTTACTGCAGCTCAAAAGTGTTTTGGAGCTCCGCCTGGATTGGCCATATTAGTGCTTTCAGAGAGAGCTATGGAAGAAAGAGAGAAGATGAAGGCTCCACCTGCTTTTTATTCTGACTTGTTGAGGTGGCTTCCTATCATGAGAGACCCTTCAAAATATTTTTCGACTCCTTGTGTCAACGAAATAAGAGCCTTTTATGAAAGCACAAAAATAGTGCTAGAGGAAGGAGTAGAGCAAAGGTTTTTCCGCCATGCCCTCACTGCCAAAGCCATAAGAGCGGCCTTGAAAGAGCTGGGATTCACTCTTTTTACCCAGGAGCTATTTTTAGCTGATACCCTTTCAGTCGTGAATTATCCGGAGGGAATAGAAGATAAGTCTTTTAGAAATTTGTACCTTGAGAATGGTGTTGTGGTAGCTGGAGGTTTAGGCGAAACAGCAGGCAAGGTTTTTCGCATGGGGCACATGGGAAACTTATCAACGTCTCAGGTTTATTTCTCCCTTGAAGCCCTGGAGAAGACTCTATCCTCTTTGGATTATAAGTTTGAGCCGGGCTCTGGGATGAAAGCAGCTAAATCAATATTAGGCGAATAAGATTAATAGAAGTTTGTTTATAAATGCCGAGTAAAGTTTATTTTATTAAGGCAAAAAGGGATGACGGCCCACAGCTTCTCTCTAAGAAGGCAGAAAAAGTCTTCCTTAAAATTGATCTGGCAAAGCAAGTAGAGGAGGGCGCCTTTGTGGCCCTTAAAATCCATTTTGGAGAACAGGACACCACGGGATTTATAAAGCCTCATTGGCTTTTCGATATCATAAGCCATATCAAAAACAGAACATCCCGAGTGTTTCTGACAGACACCAATACCCTCTATTTGGGAAGGAGGTCTAATTCTGTTGACCATATTCATCTGGCCTTGGAGCACGGCTTTTCTCCTGAAACTCTTGGCATTCCAGTTATTATTGCTGACGGGCTCATAGGCCAGGATAGTGATGAAGTTCAGGTTAATCTTTCCCGGATAAAATCAGCCAAGATAGCCAGTGCCTTCTTCCACACGGATGTCCTTATCTGCTTAACCCATTTTACAGGTCACGTCCTGACAGGTTTTGGGGGAGCCATAAAAAATTTAGGGATGGGATGTGCCTCAAGAGCAGGGAAGCTTGAACAGCATTCTGAAGTCCATCCTTGGATAAATACGAAAAAATGTATAAATTGTGGGATCTGTATTGACTATTGTCCAACCCAGGCCATAACTCAGGAGGACGAAAGCGCAGTTATAAACGAAGAAAAGTGTATTGGTTGTGGAGAATGCCTTGTTGTCTGCAAACCCGGTGCGGTTAAGATGCGCTGGGATTCAGACTTTATCCGCGTTCAGGAAAAGATGACCGAATATGCTTACAGCGTCCATCATTCTCTTAAGAGCAAGATTGGATACTTGAATTTTCTGCTTAAGGTGACCAAGGACTGTGACTGTATGTCCCAAGATGAACCCTCTGTAGTGGAGGATGTCGGGATTCTGACCTCTTCTGACCCAGTGGCGATCGATAAAGCTTCTGTAGATTTAGTAAACAAGAAGAGCGGTAAAGATATACTGAGGGCAGGATACAATGTGGATTGGGCTGTTCAGCTTAAACATGGAGAAAAGATTGGCTTAGGGAATATGGATTATGAATTGATCGAATTGAAATAATCCGTGACTCAGTAAGTGAGGAAGAAACAGTAAGGAGTAAAGAGTAAGAATACGAAAAACAATAGCCATCCAAACACCTAATGCCTTTTACCTATAATAGTCCAAATAGGCAAAATAAACTAATATAAATGCATTAATTCCTGTGTCATCGCGAGGAGCGGAGAAGATTCCTTCTCTTTGCTCGGAACAGGCTTGACAATCCTTGGTTGCGAGTGAAACGAAGCAATCTCATCAATTAAGGATGAGATGGCAGCGCTCCCTTTGGTCGCTCGCCATGACAATGTAACAACATTCATTGCGTTTATATTAGATAAACGAGACAAACTAGATAGAGTCGGGGCGAGGGGATTCGAACCCCTGACCCCAGCGTCCCGAACGCTGTGCGCTGACCAGACTGCGCCACGCCCCGCGATTTCAGAAGTATCTGATGCAATAGGTCTCAAATTTTATTTTTGAGAGCTACTTTTTTTGTTACCTTTATTATAAGAAAATCTTTGATTTTATCAATAAATTCTTGAGGCCAACCTCTCATTTTTATATTCAGCATATTATTATTTACGGTTGATACTTCTTGATACTTATTTTCTTTGATTAAAATCTTCCTGAGCCCTTCCCACTTTTCTGGGTACTCTTTTCTAGTTGGAGGGCGGGCCTCATCTTTTATGGTTACAATGAGTTGCTTATCTGGACCATCTATTACCCGAATATCTTCTCTTGCCGCTAATTCAACGGCTGCTTCCTCTATTTTTGCTTGTTCCTCCTCGATATCAAATATTTTCTTTTTTAACTCTTTTTTTTCTTCCTCTAATTCTGAATATCTTGAAACGAGTTTAACACCCGGATCTTTTTTATATTTATTAATATCCAATTTCTCCATCTTTTTTGGGTGCTTCCACAGGGGGCAAATTTCCTGAAAATCACACCAATCACAGAGGGCACTTTTAAAGGGAGAGTATTGCTGGCAAACCTCAATTTCTTTGATCTTATTCACAACAGTCCCTTGAAGTTTCATCAACTGTTCCTTTGTCCTCGAAGATTCAATTTGCTTGTTGAACAGGAGAAAATGCCAGATGAGGCGCGCCTTTTCCGCTTCAGGCCATCTGCTTATTATGGCCAGCTGATAGAGAGGCAATTGGAAGTCTCGGTCGGCTTTCTCTTGAGTCATTAAGCTTGCTGAAGTTTTGTAATCGTGTATTTCAAATACCTTTTTTTTATCATTCCAATCGAGGCGATCTAATATTCCGAAAAAAGGATATTCTGTTCCATTATATTTAAGATTGAAACGGATAGGTTCCTCTGTTTTGACGATTTTTGTTTGGTCAAAGGGTTTATACTCGTCATAATAATCCATGAGGCATTTTTTTCCTTTTTCATAATAATCTTCTGCTGAGAATTCTTTCTTTACGATTTTAACTGAATCATTATAGTTTTTGTTCCATAAATCTTCATATTTCGAGATGAGCCATTCTTTGGGTTTGAGAACTTTATTTTTGATTAGATTATAAAATTCTCTTAAGACTTCATGGACTTTATTGCCCATGAATGCTTCTATAGTTTCTGTTTCGGTCGTCAGATTATCAATATATCTGTATTTATACTGCAATTGGCATTGATTGAAGCTTTCTATTTTGCTGAAAGAGTAAATATTTGCCATTTTCTGCTCCTTAAAGCTAATTTTAGAGAGAAAATATTATAAATTTCGCCTCTTGTCTTTCTTTTAAATTATGTCTTGAATTGGCTATCAACGCGAAGAGAATACCTCATATATCAATTCTGAGCCGAAGATAAAACTTTAAAGACAATTTAAGAAAGTCTGAAAACTTATATCACAGGCAAAAGTTTGCTGTCAATAAAAGCTGAAATTTTGGAGCTTGACATATGATATTTTGAGGAATATAAGTTTATAGAGGGAATGCAGGAGGCAGGACAGAAAAGAGAAGATATTGTTTAATTTTTAGAAGAAGGCCTTGATTAAATTTTTTAAAAGGAAAAATACGGGTAAAGATGGAAGAATATAAAAAGGTCTTATGGACCGGGATTATACTTATCGGCATAATTGGCATTGGTTTTGGAGTCTACTATTTTTTCTTTTCTGAGAAATCAGAAGAACCTCCCTTTATTGAAGAAGTTAAAGAAGAACCCTCAGAAGCTCAGATGGAAAAACCCGCAAGCGAAGAGGTGAAGAGGGTGCCAAGACTGGAGGGCCTAAATCTTAATAAAAGCGACGATTTGGTGCGTAAATTAGCAACAGAGCTTTCTTCTCACCCGCAAATCTCTGTTTGGTTAAAGAACGAAGATTTAGTGAGAAAATTTGCCGCAATAGTGGACAATTTAGTAAATGACTTAAGTCCCCGCTCTCTTGTTGAATTCTTAGCTCCCAAAGGAGAATTTAAGGTCATCAAGAAAGGCGGCTCATTTTTTGTAGACCCCGCATCCTATAATCGCTACGATTTGTTAACAGAGGTATTTGTTTCTCTGGATACTCAAGAATGCGCAAAGCTTTATTGGGACTTAAAGCCCCTTTTCCAGGAGGCATACCTGGAGCTTGGTTATCCTACCCAACATTTTCATGATAATCTTACCGACGCCATGGTTGAACTGCTCAAGACTCCTGTAGTGGATGGAGACCTTATGTTGGAGAAAAAAGTCGTGACTTATAAAATGGTTGACCCAAAATTAGAACAGCTGACTCTCCCCCAAAAGCACCTCCTCCGGATGGGACCAAGAAATGTCCGGAAGATTCAGGCTAAATTGCGCGAATTGGCTCTGGCAATAGGATTTCCGGAAAGCGAACTTCCTCAACAAGTTGTTTATTCCCCCCTAAAAAGAAGATAGTTATTCCTGCCTCATAATTTCTTCTTTTCCCAACCTTTTTTCCTTTTGGTGCAAGGAAATATCTTAGGGCAACCTTTGTATCCAAGTTTTCAGGTAGAATCCCAGGGTAAGGAGTTGGGGGACATTTCACTGTTTACTGCTGACTGTTGTCTATTTTATCAGGAATTTGACAACAAGAAATCCGCCGATAAGAAGAAGGAGAAACAGGAGCGCTAGCCAGCTGAAGTATTTATCGATAAAGCTCTTGATACCAGGTCCGAATTTTCTAAATAGGGCTGCCACTGCAAAAAAACGAAGAGAGCGGCTGATAGAAGAAGCCAGCAGGAATTTGAAGAAATTCAGTTCAAGCCATCCTGAGGCGATGGTGAAGACTTTGTAAGGTATGGGAGTAAAGCCAGCAGAAAAAACATACCAGAACCCGTATCTTCTATAGTTTTCCCGAAATATCTCGAAGATCTCTGCATTAAATCCAGGGATATAGGTGAAGAAAAAGTTCCGTACTCCTTCAATAGCCCAGAGCTCCTTGCCGATTAAATAACCAAAGATGCCGCCTATAACAGAAGCAACGGAAGTGATGAGGGCAAAACGCCAGGATTTTTTCACAGCTCCAAGACAGAGGGCAATCAAGAGGGGGTCGGGAGGAATAGGGAAAAAGGAGCTTTCGGCCAGAGCCAAAAGGAAAAGAGCCAGAGGTCCGTATGGAGTTTCGGCCCAGTGGAGGACCCAGTCATAAAGTTTTTTAAGTATTTTCATTCTTCATGAAGGAAAGAAAATTTTTTAACGAAGAATGTTTTAAGGCTTGATAGTCTGTTAAATCAAGGTGAAGAGGAGTGACGGAGATGTAGCCAAGCCTTACAGCCATTACATCGCTGTTTTCATCTCCCACGGCTTTTGGGTTTCCAGTTCCTATCCAGTAATAGGTCTCATCCCTGGGGTCTTTTTTTTCGATAATTTCTGGGTCGTATCTTTTCTGGCCCAGCCTGGTCATTCTCATACCTTTGACAGGAGGAGGGGGGATATTAATGTTCAGAAGCACCCCTCGAGGAAGCTTGTTTTGGAATATACTTTTTACTGTTCGTAAGGCAATCTTGGCTGAAAATTCAAAAAAATAATGGCCTTTTCTGTCTGGTAAGAGAGATATAGCTAAGGAAGGGATTTGAAGAAAGGTGCCTTGAATAGCACCAGCCACTGTCCCCGAATAAGATATATCCTGCTGGCCAAGATTTGGGCCTTGATTAAGGCCAGAGATGATTATATCGGGTTTCCCTGGCAACAATTTTTTTAGGGCCAGATAAATACAGTCAGCAGGAGTCCCGTCTACAGCATAGGTATTTTTTTTGATCTTTTGGACTCTTAAGGGGCGATGGAGGGTCAGGGCAAGGGAAGTAGCGCTTTTTTCTCTATCCGGAGCAACGATAAAAACCCTACCTATATCTTCAAGATGGTCTGAAAGAATTTTTATTCCTTCTGAGAAGAAGCCATCGTCATTGGTGAGGAGAATCAGAGGCTTCTTATGATTGCTTTGGTATTTCACTTCAGATATTACCCAAGAATTCTAAGTCTAAAGGGCTTACTTTGGCCACAAGAAAAGGTATATTAACATCTAAAGAAGGTTTTTTTAACTCTTTTATTAAATTAAAATCCGCCGCCGACTGTTGGCATAGGTCATTAAATTCAAAAAGATGGGCCAGGGTTTTTTTAGAAGGTTCAAATAAAGGGGATGGTCGGGACGAGCGGATTTGAACCGCCGACCCCACGCACCCCAAGCGTGTGCGCTACCAGGCTGCGCCACGTCCCGACCGAATGAGAATT
>Ga0114921_10000093_pt1 | contig 35051 bp, 30 predicted proteins | sample BentaG_FD_87016 | JGI IMG/M metagenome (GOLD analysis project Ga0114921, IMG submission 87016) | Deep subsurface microbial communities from South Atlantic Ocean to uncover new lineages of life (NeLLi) - Benguela_00093 metaG | ecosystem: Environmental > Aquatic > Marine > Oceanic > Sediment ... | reverse complement strand
GCTGCTGCAGCGCGATGCCCATGCCCAAACCGGAGAACCCGGTCCCGATGATCAGCGCCCGGGTATGGACGGGCGGAGCCTCCGTGGCAGGCTGTGCGCTCGGCTCGGCAATGGTCATGATGTCGATCTTCTCCTGGGAACGGCGGTATCGGATACTGCGGGTCTAGCCTAACCCGCGTCACCTCGCGGCGTGTTGGCGCGGCACCGCCTCGTGGATGGGCCGGTCGGCGTCGATCTTGATGCCGAGCAGCTCGGTGGTGCCGTAGATGGCGCTGAGCATGATCGTGGTCAGCTGCGCAACGAACTGGTCGGCCGGCATCCGGCGGGAACTGCTAGCGCTGGGTCCCAGCCACCAGTCGGTGGCTGATGCCGCCGAACCAAAAGTCGCGAACGCGGCAAGTTCGATGGTCGTGCGGTCCAGCTGCATCTCGCGCAGTTCGTTGCTGAACATCTCGGCCATCGCCAGCGTGATCTCCCTGCCCTCGTTGATGGCGCGGATAGCCGACTCCGATTGATCGGCGAACCGGCCCTGGAGCAGGAACCGCATCACGTCGGGATGCTCGTCGACAAGCCGGACGTATTGTTCGACGCTGCTACCGATGATCTCCCGGGCCGAGTCCGCACTGACGTCGATCGCCGGGAAGATCGCGGCCCAGAGCACATCGCGCATCCTCCGTCCGATGGCCTGGAACAGGTCGGACTTGTCGGTGAAGTGCCGGTAGATCTTGGGTTTGGCGGTGCCGGCTTCCGCGGCGATCTCACGCAGGCTCACCTCCGGTCCCAGCCGGTCGATGGACCGGAACGCCGCGTCGACGATTTCGCTGCGCACCTTCTTACGGTGTTCGCGCCAGCGTTCGCTGCGGGCGTCCACCTTGACACCGGCGTCACCGCCGGCATCGTGTTTAGGGTGTTTGGGCACTCCGCGCACGACCTGCACTTTACCTGCTCAAGACCGACTGACCTGTTGACATGCTCCCCGGGAACTCAAAGCGCCATCGCCGGCCCCGTATTGACGAGGGCCGGCTGCAGACCGGACCGATGTCACGGTGCGATCGTTGTCTAACACGCCGCACAGACCTGGGCCACTGGTCCTTGCAATCCGGGACTTCCGCCCCTCCCCCTGCGCTCATCTGTGGCAGACAGTGTTGTTATGGAGCAACTGACGACACTCGATGCGGGTTTCCTTGAAGCCGAGGACTCCGACCGGCATGTGAGTCTTGCGGTCGGCGGCCTCTCGGTAATCGAGGGACCAATGCCCGAGGACGACGCGCTCGTCGATGGAATGGCCGAGCGACTACTTGCGATCCCACGACTCAAGCAGGTGCTTCGCACGCATCCGCTCGATCTCAGCGCGCCGGAATGGGTCGAGGATGACAACCTTGACCTCTCCCATCACCTGCGCCGTGCCGCACTTCCGCACCCCGGCGACGACAGCGCGTTATTCCGGTTTGCCGCCGACGTGATGGAACGGCGACTCGATCGCGATCGCCCCCTCTGGGAATGCTGGATTATCGAGGGCCTCGCCGAGGGCCGGTGGGCGATCCTGATGAAGATCCATCACTGCATCGCCGACGGAATTGCGACGATGCACATGCTCGCCGGCATGGGCGACGGCGGCGAGGGCGAAACATTCGTCACCGAGATCCGCGCGGCCCACGAACAGCCGCAGCAGCCGCTTCGACCGCCGAAGCCCAGCCTCAATCCGCTGAATTGGGTCAGCGGTGCGTGGCACGCCGCTACTACTGTGACCGGGGCCGCCAAGTTGGCCGTTGAAGGCGCCGTGGAAATCGCCGGCGGCATTTTGCGTCCTGCAGCGCCCTCGTCGCTGACTGGCCCCGTCACCACGATGCGGCGCTACAACGCCGCGCAGGTTTCCGTCAAGGATGTGGCCAAGGTGTGCGGCGCATTTGACGTCACGCTCAACGATGTTGCGCTGGCTGCGATTACCGACAGTTTCCGCGCAGCCCTGATCCGTCGCGGTGAGCAGCCGCGGCGCAATTCGCTTCGCACGCTGGTGCCGGTGTCGGTGCGCTCCGACGATGCGATGGGCAAGATCGACAACCGGGTATCGATGATGCTTCCATACCTTCCCGTCGAAAAGACCGACCCCGCCGAACAACTCCGAGCAGTGCACAGTCGATTGACAAAGGCGAAGGCCAGTGGACAACGTCAAGCCGGAACGATCTTTGTCTCAGCGGTGAAAGTCGTGCCGTTCCCGCTCACCGCCTGGGCGGTTCGGGCCTTGACCCGGCTGCCCCAACGAGGTGTCGTCACCGTGGCGACGAACGTGCCGGGCCCCCGCCAACGGTTGCGCATCATGGGGCGAGACGTTGTGCGCTTGCTGCCGATCCCGCCTATCGCACTTCAGCTTCGGGTGAGCATCGCGATACTGAGCTACGCCGACGACCTGGTCTTCGGCATCACCGCCGATTATGACGCCGCGCCCGACGTCGACGAACTCGCTGCGGGCATTGAACGTGGAGTAGCTCGTCTGGTCGCGTTAAGCGAAGCGGCACCGGGGCCTGACGGCACGACCTAAGGGGAACCGGAGCGCTTCACCCTTGGCGGAGCGCCGATTCCAACAGCAGACGGCGTTCGGCCGCGGCGATCGTGCGGCGGGCGGCACCGAGCGCATCGGGGTTCACCGAGACGGACGTGATTCCCATCCGAACCAGATGCTCGGCGAAGGCCGCCTTGGTCGACGGTGCCTGACCGCAGAGCGAGGCGGTGATTCCGAGCCTGCGTGCGGTACCGACGATTTGGCCGATCACGTCGAGCACGGCGGCATCGGACTCATCGAACAACTCGGCGCAGACATCGGAGTCACGGTCCACTCCGAGCACCAGTTGGGTCAGGTCGTTGCTGCCGATCGACACCCCGTCGATGCCCATTCCGATGTACTCGGGCAGCCAATGCACCACGGACGGAACCTCGGCCATCACCCAGCGATGCACGCCGCGCTGGCGCCCCAGTGGACTCCGGTCGACCAGGGACAGGCATTCCTCGAGCTCCCACCGCGTCCGCACGAACGGAATCATCAGATGTACGTTGGGACTCTGCTCCCGGATGCGTGCCAGCGCCTCCAGTTCGAGGGCGAACAGATCGGGCTCCTTCACGTACCGGTAGCAGCCGCGGTATCCGATCATCGGGTTGTGCTCGACGGGTTCGTATTGCTCACCGCCCTTGAGGCCGCGGAACTCGTTACTGCGGAAGTCCGTTGCGCGGTAGATCACCGGCCGTGGCGCGAAGGCGGTGGCGATCCGACCGACAGACGCGATCATGCCATCGACCAAACTGCTCTGTTCGCCGCGCGCGATCAAGTCGCGTGGATGGCTACCGCCCAGTTCCTCGGTGAGCATGAATTCGGCGCGCAACAGACCGACGCCGTCGGGACCTTGTGCCGCAACAGCTTCCGCCGTATCGGGCATCGCCAGATTTACGTAGACCTTGGTGCCGGTGACCTCTGTCTGTGGTTCGGTCGGTTCGCGCCGTTCGACCACCGACGCCGCAGGCGTGGCCTCCACCCGCCCGGACAGGACTTGTCCATGAGTTCCGTCTACGGTGACCGTCGTGCCGTCGTGCAGGTCCCTGGTCGCGGTGCGTGCGCCGACGATGCACGGGACTCCCAACTCACGAGCCACGATTGCGGCGTGGCACGTCATGCCGCCGGTGTCGGTCACCAACGCCGCCGCCCTGCGCATGGTGGGCAGCCAGTCCGGATTGGTCATCTGAGCCACCAGGATCTCGCCCTCCAGCAACCGGTTGCCCTGCTCGGGCGTCTCCAGGACGCGCACCTTGCCGACTGCCTTGCCGGGTGCGGCGGCCAGTCCGCGCGCCAACACCGCGTGTTTCTCTGAAGTTGGCGCCACCGTATGGCGCAGCGTCGTGATCGGTCTGGCCTGCACCAGATACGTCTTGCCATCGGCGATGGCCCACTCGGTGTCCTGCGGGCAACCGTTGTGCCGCTCGGTCCCGATCGCCAGTTCGACGACGCGTCGCAACTCGCTGTCGTCCAGCACGCGGGAACCGGCCTGCTCGTCATCCAGGTCGACGGCCTTGTCATGGCCGTCGGAGCCGCGGACGATCTTGAACGCCTTTTGCCCGAGGCGGGTGTTAAGCACCTCCAGGGTCTCTTTGGAGACGATGTAGGTGTCGGGGTTGACTTGTCCGGAGACCACGACCTCGGCCAGCCCGAACGCGGCTTCGACGACCACCCGATCCTGGGCGCCGTTGCTCGGATCTGCGGTGAAGGCCACGCCGGCCTTCTCGGAGGCGATCATCTGCTGGACAACCACGGCCATCGCTGGGTCGGCGGCGAAGTCGCGGCTGGCCCGATAGGTGATGACCCGCGGACTGAATAGCGACATCCAGCACCGCAGCACGTTGTCGACGAGTTCCTCCTCGCCGCTGACGTTGGTGATGGTCGCGTTCATGCCTGCGAACGACGCATCGCTGCCATCCTCTCCTGTCGCCGAGGACCGGACGGCCACAACCGCATCCGGGCCAAGGTCGCGATACGCGGCAAGTAGCGGACCCCGTACGGCTTCGGAAACGCCGGCCTTGTGAACCAGGCCCTGCAGCTGATTGCAGAGGTCTGCGAGGCGGGTCGTGTTCCCGACGTTGAGGACGGCCTCCCGATGAAGAGCACTGAGTTCGGTGTCAACTCCGGCGGTCCGCATCGAGTCGAGATAGCAGGCACGCAGCAGGACGAAACCTGGCGGAACCGGAAGCTTGGCAGCCACCAGCTCACCCATGTTGGCGCCCTTGCCGCCGGCTTCCTCGGCGTCAGCGATACGCAATGACGAGATGTCGCGGACGTAGGTGTCGTTCGCCATGTCGTTTGTTCTCCCTCGGAGTCTATTCGCGTGGATGTCTCGCGGTTAAACCGTGCTTCGCCAGAACTTTTCGGATTCGTTTGTGGATTCGGGTACCCCTCGCCCGGTGTCGATTCGATGGGCATCCGCCCAGTCGTCACCACTACCGGCCAGCGCCTCGGCGATCTGCGGAGTCGCGTCGGAGTTGCCCGTCGGCCTCCGTCGGACCCTCGCGGCGGCTACCTCTACCGACGACGTACAAACGATCTCGAGCAGCGCCGAGCCGGTTTCGGTGGCGAGTTCCGCGGCGAGGCCGCGATGACGGGGATCTCGCCAGGTGGCATCCAGGATCACTGACCGCCCGTTGGCCAGCGATGTGTGCGCACGACGGATTACCTCTCGATAGACAGCCGAGACGTTTTCCGCCGCATACAAGCCGGTGTCCAGGACGCCGGCTTCCCCAGTGATCGTGTCCGATTGCTGCAGCTCACGCCGAACCTCATCAGTGGAGATGACACTGGCCCCAACCCGCTCGGCGAGTGAGTGTGCCAGCGTGGTTTTCCCCGTCCCGGGTCCGCCGCCGATGAGGGCAAGCCGGACGGCCCCCGCCGTGAGGTGTTCGATCGCCAGAGACAGGTGTCGTGACGCATCCGAAGCGGCGTCAAGCCTGCCCTGTGCGTATCGCAAACAATCGACCTTTGCCCGCACCACGGCGCGATAGGCGACATAGAAGTCCGTCAGCGAGTCCGGGGCGTCGTCGCCACTCAAGCGGCGATAGCAGTCAAGAAAATAGTCGGCGAGATCCTGGCGACCGTGAAACTCCAGATCCATCGCCAGGAACGCGACATCGTCGATGCAGTCGACGTATCGGAGATGATCATCGAACTCCAGGCAGTCGAGCAGCGCCGGCCCGTCGGGCAAGCAGAAAATGTCCTCGACCAGCAGGTCCGCGTGCCCGTCGACAATCCGTCCATCGCTGATTCGCTGCGTGAACAACACCGCGCGACCCGAAATGTAGGTTCTGGCCAGGCCTTCTACGTGGTCAATCAGGTCGGACGATACTGCGGTCGGGGCGAGACGTTTCAGCTCGGATATGTTTTCCTGCCATCGCGCGCTCAGCGTGGAAACCTTGGCTTCCGAATCGATGTGTCTTGCGCGCTCCGCCCTATCGTGAAAGCGCACCAAAACCTTGGCGATATCAGCCAGTTCACCCTCGACGGGCGAACCGCGCGTCACCATCGTGCCCAACCTGCACGAGTCCGGGTATCGCCGCATCACCACCACCGGCTCAGCGGGACCACCCATCGGGTCACTCAGGTGTGCTACACCCAGGTAACTGCCCGGTGAGAGCCGGCTGTTGAGCGCCACCTCGCGCCGACAGGCTTCCTCACGGAGGGCCGGCTTCGTGAAATCCACGACGTCGGTCGCAAGGGGTTTCTTCGCCTTGTAGGCCTTGTCGCCGATCAAGACGACGATACCTGTGTGAGTTTCGTGCACCTCGGCGTCTAGGCCCGCTACCTGCGCCCGCGCCTCGGAGATGTGTCCATTGATCATGAATCGCGCTCCATGGCACGATCCTGTGCCTGCAGGACATGCCGGCGTAGCGTCCGAGGACCACAGTGAGCGGGGTAAAGGTCACCGCGGGAGGGGGTCGAAGGTCCCTGTGCAGCCAGCGCACACGAACGTGGGTCCAATGGGGTCGTGGTCGGCCGTTCCTGGTCTGCCCGGATCTCTATTCAAAGACAAACGGCTCCCCGGTCCTGGGACTTCGGTCCCTACCGCCAACTTCGGCCACGTAGTCGAATTAATGTCGACTCTGAAAACCAAGGAGGAATGCCGTGCACTGGCCGACAGTTCCCGACTTGATCGCAACCGATGAGCACGCATAGCACGGCCGCGACGAGCGGATCGACGATCGTCACATTGACGATGAACCCGGCGCTCGACATCACCACCGACGCCGAACTGGTGCGTCCTACCAGCAAAATCCGCTGCAACGGTGATCGTTACGACGCGGGCGGCGGCGGTATCAATGTCACGCGGGTTGCTCACATCCTGGGGGCGTCGGTGTCGGCGGTATTTCCCGCGGGCGGCGCAACCGGCGACGTGGTCACCGATCTCCTCACCGAGAAGAATGTTTCGTTTCGCCGAGTCAAGATCGCCGACTCGACACGGGAAAGCTTCACCGTAAACGAGATCAGCACCGGCCTGCAGTACCGGTTCGTGCTCCCGGGCCCGTGCTTAACGTTTTCCGAACAGGCGCAATGCATGGAGGAACTCCGCCTGGCGGCAACGTCGGCGAGGTTCGTTGTGGCGAGCGGAAGTCTGCCGCCGGGTGTTCCAATGGACTATTACCAACAGATAGCTGACATGTGTAAGGAGCTGGGCGCGCTGCTCGTTCTGGACACGTCCGGCGGCGGCTTGACACACGTCAGCTCGGGAGTGTTCCTGCTCAAGGCCAGCGTGCGAGAACTCCGTGAATGCGTCGGACGTGAACTCGCCAATGAATCCGAACAGCTGGCCGCCGCTCATGAACTCATCGAACGTGGCCGCGCCCAAATCGTCGTGGTGTCGCTGGGATCCGAGGGTGCGTTGCTGGCCACATCAAAGGAGAGTCAACGGTTCTCGGCCATTCCCACCCGGGCGGTCAGCGGCGTTGGGGCAGGCGATGCGATGACAGCGGCGATCACTGTGGGTTTGAGTCGAGGCTGGCCGCTAACCAATTCGGTACGTTTCGGAATCGCCGCAGGCGCCGCCATGCTGATGACACCAGGTACGGCATCGTGCACTCGGACCGATGCGGAACGGCTTTTCGAGGTGGCCGAAGAGCCGGCGGATGTCGGTAAGGAACGGAGTCCATGAAGACGTCGGTCACCATCGACCCACGTTTGCACGACGCGGCCATCTTCGATCTTGACGGTGTGGTCACCGACACCGCGTCGATTCACGCGGCGGCATGGGCCGTCTTGTTCGACGGCTTCCTGAAGCGACGGCCGGCAAACGAGCACGAGGACCACTCCCCGTTCACCCACGACGACTACCGACAGTTCGTGGACGGCAAGCCGCGTCATGACGGTGTGACTGACTTTCTGGCGGCCCGCGGGATTTCGCTGCCACCCGGAGACCTGTCCGACAACACCGAAAATACGGTGTACGGGCTCGGGAACCGCAAGCAACCGATCTTCCTCGAACAGCTGGGTTCCGGTGTACCCGCATTCGAGTCGACGGTCGTTCTGGTGCGCAAGTTGCAGGAAATGGGAGTCGCAACGGCCGTCTTTTCTTCCAGCCGCAACGCTGAGCATGTTCTGCGCAACGCGGGCATCGGCGACCTGTTTGCCGTCCGCGTCGATGGAGTGGTCGCCGACGGACTCGGGCTCCCCGGCAAGCCCGACCCCGCGCTCCTGCTGGAAGCCACCCGCAGACTGGGTGCGATTCCGGAGCGGTGTGTCGTCGTCGAGGACGCTGCCGCGGGGGTAGAGGCGGGCCGGAGGGGGGGGTTCACGCTCGTCATTGGTGTCGACCGGACCGGGCACGCCGACGAACTCCTGCGATGCGGCGCCGACGTCGTGGTTCCAGACCTCGCCGACGTCGCGGTGCGCACCGGCGATAAACGCATGTCGCAGCTTCCGAACGCCCTGGATTCCTATGGTCAGCTGATCGGCGTTGTAGCCGGCCGACAGCTGTTTGTGTGCCTCGACTACGACGGCACCCTGTCAGAGATCGTGTCGGATCCCGATGCGGCCACACTTGTCGACGGTGCCGCCAAGGCGTTGGAGAACCTTGCGGCGCTGTGCCCGGTCGCGATATTGAGCGGTCGCGATCTGGCCGACATCCGCGACCGGGTCGGCCTCCCGGGAATCTGGTACGCGGGCAGTCACGGCTTCGAGCTGATCGGTCCTGACGGCAACCACCACCAGAACGGCGCCGCGGCCACCGCCATCCCCGTCCTGGCGAGCGCGGCGGCCGAACTGCGCGACAAGTTGACGCAGATCCCGGGAGTACTCGTCGAGCACAAGCGATTTGCCGTCGCGGTCCACTATCGCAACGTCGCACCGGAGCGTGTCGGCGAGGTCGTCGCATCAGCCCATTGGGGCGGACAGCGACATGGTCTGCGAGTGACGAGCGGCCGCAAGGTGGTTGAGTTACGACCCGATATCGACTGGGACAAGGGCACCGCGCTGGCCTGGATCCGTGATCGCATCCCTCAGACGGGTCGCATGCTGCCGATCTTCGTCGGCGATGATCTCACCGACGAAGACGCTTTCGATGCGATTCGATTCAACGGCATCGGGCTGATCGTGCGGCACGATGAGGATCGTGACCGCCCGACGGCCGCCCAGTTCGTCCTCAAGAACACCACCGAAGTCAGCGAATTCCTCCAACGTGGCGGCAATTGGCTGGCATATGAGCAGCAGACCTCCGATAAGGCTTGGACTTTCACGTTCGAGGGCTATGACCCGCACGACGAAAAGCTTCGTGAGGCGTTGTGCACGGTGGGGAACGGCTACTTCGCCACCCGGGGCGCTGCGCCGGAATCGAAGGCGGGCCAGGTCCATTACCCCGGCACCTATGCGGCCGGTGTGTACAACCGTCTCGACGAGCCGGTCGCCGACACCAAGACAGGGAACGAGAGTCTGGTGAACCTGCCCAACTGGCTTCCGCTCACGTTCCGTATCGGCGGCGGTGACTGGTTCGACGTCGACGCCGTCACGTTGTTGTCCTACCGCCAGACCTTCGATCTTCGCGGCGCGGTGCTGACCCGCGAGTTGCGCTTCCGCGACGACGCCGGCCGCACCACCTCGGTGACCCAGCACCGATTCGTGGCGATGCACTTGGCGCACGTCGCTGCCCTGCAGACCACCATCGTCGCCGAGGACTGGTCGGGAACGATCGAGATCCGCTCGACGCTCGACGGCAACGTCCAAAATTCACTGGTGGAGCGCTATCAGAGGTTGGCCAGCAACCACCTGGACTCGCTGAAAAAGCGTGAGCTCGCCGAGAATTCGGTGCTGCTGACGGTTCAGACCACGCAATCGCAGATTCCGATTGCACTGGCCGCGCGCACCACCGTGTGGCGCGGCGACAATCCTGTGGCCACGAATTATCGACTCGTCGACGAGGAATTCGAGATCGGCCACGAAATCTTGACCGAGCTGACCGACGGCCAATCGCTGACCGTGGAAAAGGTCGTCACCCTGGTCACCGGACGTGACGTGGCCACGTCCGAACCGGCTGTCGGTGCCGAGCGCAGGCTCGGCCGTCAGGAGCGATTCGCTGAGATACGGGACGCGCACATGCTCACCTGGGCCCATCTGTGGGAGCGTTTGTCCATCCAATTCGAAAACCACGCCGATGAGCTACGCATCCTGCGGCTACATCTGCTTCATCTGCTGCAGACGGTTTCTGACAACAGCGCCGATCTCGATATCGGGGTGCCTGCTCGTGGGCTGCACGGTGAGGCGTACCGCGGACACATCTTCTGGGACGAGCTATTCATCTTCCCGGTCCTGAATCTTCGGCTTCCGACCGTCACCCGGTCGTTGCTGCAGTACCGCTACCGGCGGCTGGTGGAGGCGCGCCGCGCGGCCGAGCTGGCCGGCTACTCCGGCGCAATGTTCCCGTGGCAATCCGGCAGTGACGGACGCGAGGAAAGTCCGGACGTGCATCTCAATCCGCGTTCGGGCCGGTGGAATCCCGATCCCAGCCATCGCGCGCATCACATCGGCATCGCCGTCGCTTACAACGTTTGGCAGTTCTACCAGGCCACCGGAGATCTTGCGTACCTCATCGACTACGGCACCGAGATGCTGGTAGAGATCGCCCGATTTTGGGGCAGCAGGGCAACATACGATGAAGAGCGCGATCGCTACGGCACCTATGGCGTGATCGGGCCTGATGAATTCCATTCGGGTTATCCGGACAGGCCGTACGACGGTATTGACAACAACGCCTACACGAACGTGATGGCAGTCTGGGTGATCTCGCGGGCCATCGACGCGCTCGAGCTGATGCCGCTGCCGAACCGGCTCGACATACGCGAAAAGCTCGGACTGACCGACGCGGAACTCGCGCGCTGGGATCATGTCAGCCGACGGATGTTCGTGCCATTCCACGACGGCGTGATCAGCCAATTCGAAGGTTACGACGAACTGGCGGAACTGGATTGGGACGCCTATCGAGAACGGTACGGCAACATTCAGCGCCTCGACCGTATCCTCGAAGCCGAGAATGACGACGTCAACCGGTACAAGGCCTCGAAGCAGGCCGACGTCCTCATGCTGCTCTACCTGTTGTCATCAAACGAATTGTGCGAGCTGCTCGATCAGCTCGACTACCACTTAGGGCACGACCAGATCCCGAAGATGGTCGACTACTACATAGCCCAAACATCGCACGGATCGACACTCAGTAGCGTCGTGCATTCGTGGGTGTTGGCTCGGTCCAATCGCGATCGCGCGATGGAGTTCTTCCAGCATGTTCTCAAGTCCGACGTCACCGACATCCAGGGCGGTACGACCTCCGAAGGCATTCACCTCGCTGCGATGGCCGGTAGCGTCGACCTCGTGCAGCGGTGCTTCACCGGGTTGGAGATGCGTGATGACCGCATCGTCCTGGCTCCTCATTGGCCGGAATCGCTTGGCACACTGGGGTTCCCGATTCATTACCGCGGCCACCACCTGCACCTGCGAGTCAGCGGAAAGGGCGCGGAGATCAGCGTGGACCCTCGCGGTGTTCAGCCGGTCTCAATTGAATGCCATGGTCGTGTTGAAACGCTTGCGCCGGGAAGCACGATTCGGTTTGTCGATGACCCCGCCGGGCCATGACCTCGCCGAGCTATGACCCCTCCAGTGCGCCTCGATTTTGCGCGCAGCCGCGCTTGTGGGGTCAGTAGCAGCACTCACACCCGCTGGGACCGCAGGCCTTTGTCGAGGGCCACTACGAGGCTGGTCGTCGCGGCAATGGCCAGGATGCGCAGCCATGCGTCGGCGCCGATGGGTGCGGTGTCAAAGACTGTGTTCATAGCAGGCAGGTAGGTGATGGCGAGTTGGCCGATGGCCTGCGCGGTCACGCCCACCAGGATCCACCGATTGGAGAACAGACCGATCCGCCAGGCGGAACGGCTTAGAGACCGGCAACTGAATAGGTAGAACGCCTCCACCACCACGAACATATTCAGGGCAGCGGTACGCGCCTCGGCCAGGCTCGCGCCGTTGGCCATCTCCCACTCGAAGAGCCACCATGAACCCACGACCAACAGGGTGGACACCAGCAAGATCCGCACCATCAGCGCGCGGGTGAGCAGCGGCCGGTCCGGGTGACGGGGCGGGCGCGACATGATCCCGGCTTCCTTGGGCTCGAAGGCGAGCATCAGGCCAAGCGCCACCGCTGTCGTCATGTTGATCCACAAGATCTGGGTCGGCAGGATCGGCAGAGCGGCACCAAGGACGATTGCAACCAGAATGACCATGCCCTCAGCGATATTGGTTGGCAGCGTCCAGGTGATGAACTTGTTGAGGTTGTCGAATGCGCCGCGACCTTCTTCGACGGCGGCTTCGATGGTGGCGAAGTCGTCGTCGGCGAGCACCATGTCGGCGGCGTCCTTGGCGACCTCGGTACCACTCTTGCCCATGGCGACACCGATGCCGGCCTGCCGCAACGCCGGTGCGTCGTTAACGCCGTCCCCGGTCATCGCCACCACGTGGCCACATGCCTGCAGCGCTTCGACCAGCCGCAGCTTCTGCTCCGCGGTAACCCGTGCGAACACCGCCGCACGGTCCACCGCATCCGGGAGTTCCCCGGCCGGTAATGCGGCCAGATCTGCACCGGTCAGGACGACGCCAGGCCCGTGCGTGGGGTCGTCGAGCAGGCCGACCTGGCGAGCGATGGCGACGGCCGTCCCGGCGTGATCACCGGTGACCATCTTCACCGCGATGCCTGCGGTACGGCAGGCGGCTACCGCGGCGATTGCCGTGGCGCGCGGCGGGTCGAGCATGGCGTGCAAGCCGGTCAATGTCAGCGAGCCGCGATTCGCCTCCTCGGTGAACTCATCCGGACCGCCGGCCGGGCGCATCGCGGTGGCCAGAACCCGCAATCCCCGTCCGGCAAGGTCCTCACCCACGCCCAGTACGGCGTCACGGTCGATGGGGTGTAGATCGCCGTTGGCGTCCATCTGCTTGTCGCAGAGGCCGACAACCCGCTCGACCGCCCCTTTGACCAGCACCACGTTGGCGGCCGGCGATAAAGTTGTGTCTCTGTGCAGCGTCGCCATGTATTGCCGGTCGGAACTGAACGGAATCGTCGCCAAACGGGGCAGGGTCCGCGCGCCCCGCTCGGCATCGAGGCCCCCCTTAGCGGCGACGACGAGCATCGCCCCCTCGGTGGGGTCGCCGACAATGTCCCACCGTCCGTCCCGGCACGTCAGGGCGGCATCGTTGCATTCCGCGCCCGCCAGCAGTGACCACCTCAGCGCCTCGTGGGAGCGCACCGACGTGCCGTCCGCGCAGCGCAGAATTCCGTCCGGCGAATACCCCGTCCCGGTGGCCTCGAACTGACCGCTGGGGGTCCACACGGTTTGGACGGTCATCTGGTTCTCGGTAAGCGTGCCAGTCTTGTCCGAGCAGATGACCGTCGCGCTGCCCAGCGTTTCGACGGCGGGCAGCCGGCGAACCACTACGCGGCGACGCGCCATCCGGGCCACGCCGATCGCCAGGGTGATCGTGACCGCCGCGGGTAGGCCCTCGGGGATCGCGCCTACCGCCAGCGCCACCGCCGCGGTGAACGTCTCGACCGCGTCCTGCCGACGCAGCAAGCCCACCCCGAATGTGACGGTAGCCAAGGCCAAGATGCCGACGGTCAGGATCTTGCTGAATCCGGCAAGCTTCTGGGTCAGGGGCGTCGCCAGCGTCTCCGCGGCGCCGACCAGTCGGTGGATTTCACCTAACTCTGTCTCGGCGCCGGTTGCCAGCGCGATTCCGGCGCCGCTGCCAGTGGTAACCAGGGTGCCTGAGAAGACCATGTTTTGGCGGTCGGCAAGGGGTGTCGCCTCGGGCAGCACAGCTTCGTGCTTGGCTGCGGGCTTTGCTTCACCGGTAAGGGCCGATTCATCCACCCGCAGTTCGGCCGACCGGAGCAGTCGCAAGTCGGCAGGCACCTTATCGCCTGCCTCAAGCAGGACGAGATCACCGGGGACGAGTTTGCCGGAAGGCACTGTTCGCTCGTGACCGTCACGCATCACCTTGGCGTGTGTGCGCACCATTGACCGCAGACCCTCCAGAGCGGCTTCGGCCCTGGACTCCTGAACGAAGCCGACGATCGCGTTGACGATGACCACACCGAAGATCACCGCCGAGTCGATAACCTCTCCCAACCCGGCCGTGATCGCACCCGCGCCAAGCAGCACATAGATCAGCGGGTGGTGGAACTGTCGCACGATGCGAATCAACGGTCCCGCCGACCGTACGGTGGGCAACGTGTTCGGCCCAAAGCGCGCCAACCGCTCGCTGACCTGCTGACCCCTCAGACCACGGTGCGGATCGGTCTCCAGGAGCAGCACGACTTCGTGGGCCGCCAGACCGTGCAGCGCAGTGGTCGGCGCGGCCACGCCGTTGGTCGTCATGTCACCTCGTCAGCTACTGGAACCTGGGCATCTCCACGCGGCTTTCGTTCTCCGGTTCCGACGGATCTGGCAATCATGACGGGGCCGCGAAAAGCAGGGCGGTTCGCGAATGGCCGGACATGTCGACACCGACGAACACCCGGCCACGAGACGGCATTGGTTTCGGTTGCGGACGCACCACGACCACGTGGCAGGGGGCATGCCCGAGGCACGTCCGACTGGTGAGTGCGGCCGCAGCGGCGGGCGACGCGTCGAACCCCACAACGATGCGTTGTGTCATTGACCCGAACCTCTCACCACGATTCACGATTCACGATTCACGATTCACGATTATTGCCGAAACGCTGAGCAGGGGTGCCCGCTGGTCAGCGGTTGCCCTACGGCCCAGCATCGGTCGTGCCGGCGCAGGCGGGTAGGGCCGTAGGTCATGTTCGACCGCGACCAGCACCCGGGACTTCCGAAAGGAGCGGCGCCGAGAGCGGGACCGATGGACTTTCGGCCCCAGAAAAGGTGGCCTGCTGCCCTTCCCGAGCAAGTGCCGGACGTGGGCACGATTGGCTGGACGCGAAGGAAAGGAGTCAGCGATGAAGGCCAAGTCTGGCGACTGGTTGGTGATCAAGAGTGCGACGATCGACCAACCGGATCAGCGCGGGTTGATAATCGAGGTGCGTTCGCCTGATGGTTCGCCACCATACGTAGTGCGGTGGCTCGCGACCGACCATCTGGCGACTGTCTTTCCCGGGCCGGACGCCATCGTCGTCACGTCGGCGGAGCAGAATGCGGCGGACGAGCGGGCGCGACATCGGTTCGGGTCTGTGCAGTCCGCGATCGCCCACCACGGCGATAGCCGGTAGAAACCCGGAACCGGTGATCTGCACGCTTCAGCCAACCCATTTCGTCTCGTCTGGTGGATTGGAGGTCGGCGCGAGCTTCAGCTTGACGAAACTGTCGATGCCGAACCGCTGAAAAGCGCCTCGACGTCTGGGGGACAGCTGGGACGCCGCCGACGCCGCGTCGATGATTTCGGGCTCGACGACATCGTATGTTTGGCCGCTGACTGCACTGTGGCGCGGCCGGCAGCGAGCACGTTGCGCAGCCAGTCGCCTCACGAAGCGTGGCGCACCGGCAGCCTGGCGGCCGAGATCAGCGCACGCGTCGTGGAGGAGGCATTCTTCGGCCTCGACGCGCCGATCGCCCGAGTGTGCAGCGCCGAAGTGCCGATACCGTACGCCAAGCATCTCGAACAGGCCGCGTTGCCTCAGCCGGACAAGATCGTCGCCGACAATGGTCCGGAGTTGGTTTCTCAAGCGCTGCAACACTTTTGCGAAGGAAAGGTCGGGTTGTCCTACATTCCTCCAGGTATGCCGTGGAACACCACACCCACCACCCCGTGACCTGCCAGATCAACTGAATCCGGAACACAACAACCCGACTCCAAAACCGGGTGCACTCAGTAACGGGGACTCGCCAATGGCACAATCGCGGTTCCGTAGCGTGTGGACCGAATGGGTTGAGGGACTAGGCCTGTCGGGGATCACGACACACCAAACCCGTGCCACATTGGCCACCTCGCTGCTAAATAATGGTAGCCCCGCCGCGCCCGTGCGCCAACTGCTCGGACATTTCTCCACCGAGGCCTTTGAATACTACGCTTCCGCTCCGGGGATTCCTTAACCACCAGTTCTATGCCTGGCCAGAGTTATCGTTTCCACGAATCCGCTTGCCGCGTCATCACAATTACATGACCGGTAGGAATGCAGTCGGCACGCCCCGCTTGCTGTCCGGTACGGCCATAGGGCCTTTCAGCCCTTGTGCGAGCTCGGTCGCCAGATAGATCTTGGAGCAGCGACTGTTTCCAGAGTCTTAGGCACGCCGGAAAGTCAAGGAGATGGATCACTGTGTCGCGAAGTGTGAGTATGAGCGACCCGGCGCCTGCGCCGGTGACTGAGCGGACGGTCGCGCAAGGTACGGTCCTTGGCTTCATCGCGGACAGCGGCGCCCACGTCTGGCGGGGACTGCCATTCGCCGCTTCCACCGCGGGCGCCAACCGTTGGCGCGCGCCGCAACCGCCACCCGCGTGGCAGGGCACACGCGAGGCATTGACGTTCGCTTCGCGTTGCGCGCAGCTCACCACCGAGTTCGACAGGAAGGACGGCCTACGACCCGGCCTGCTCGTCGGTTCGGAAGACTGCCTCGCCCTCGACATCTATGCCCCGCCCGATGCCGAGGGTGCGCGGCTGCCGGTGATGATGTGGATCCACGGCGGGTTCAACGTCTGGGGGCGGTCGAGCGCTTATGACGGGTCGCGCCTCGCGGTCAATGAAGGGGTCTTCGTCGTCGCTGTGCAATACCGCTTGGGGCCGTTGGGCTGGTTCTCCCACCCGGCGCTACGGGCGAGCGCGTCAACGCCGGAGGGTGCGAGCGCGTGCTTCGCCACCCTTGATCTCATTGCGGGGCTGCGGTGGATACGGGACAACATCGCTGCCTTCGGGGGAGATGCCGGCAACGTTTCGATCTTCGGCGAGAGCGCGGGTGGCCATAACGTGGTCACGCTGCTCGCGTCACCGCTCGCGAGCGGGTTGTTTCACCGGGCGATTGTGCAGTCCGGCAGCTTCGACAGCGTGTCCGTGGCTGAAGCGGCCGGCGACGAGGGCGACCTCGTCAATTCATCGGGGCGCATTGCCGGCAAGCTCAACGCCACCACCGCGGACGCGTTGCGAGCCGTCTCGGTTGGCGAGCTGTTCGCGGCGTACTCGATCGACGGTGGCTTCCTTGACCTTCCCCGCGTGATCCAGGACGGGGTAGTGCTGCCAGAGGGTCCGCTGCGTGATGCGTTCGCGTCGATCGAGACGTTCAACGTAGTGCCGATCATGACCGGTACGAACCGCGATGAGATGAAGCTGTTCTATTTACGCAATGACAAGGTGACCCGGAAGATCCTGGGGTTATTCGTCGTTGCTCGCGATCAGGACTTCTACGATGCGCTGACGTACTACATCGGCCGTGTGTGGCGGATCCGCGCCGTGGACGAACCGGCCGCGATGATGCATGGTGCCGGCCATGCCGCTGTGTACGCCTACCGGTTCGACTGGGATGACGGCGGCCGGCTGCTGCTCATGGACTTCCACAAGCTGTTGGGCGCGGCCCATGGGTTCGAGATCCCGTTCGTCTTCAACAACTTCCACCACCTTGGTGACGCGGACCGCTTCCTGTTCCAGAAGAAGACGCTGCAGGACCGCGAACACCTCAGTCATGTGATCGGCGGCTATTGGGCCTCGTTCGCTCGCGACGGCGTCCCGACCTGCTCGGGGGCGCCCGCATGGCCCCACTGGGCCGACAGGGGCGGATCGGTCATGCGTCTGGACGCCGGCGACGACGAAGGAATCGAAGTCATGACCGGCGCCGACAGCCTTGACGCGCTGGCGACCGACATCAACGCCGACCCGCGCCTTGACGACAGCGGCCGCCGCATGTTCATCGATGAGATGGGCAACTGGATGTTCACCAGACCCGTCCGCGCGATACTCGCAGCTGCGGTGAACCGCCGGTAGGGGACCCCACCTGACCTCACCCACCACGGCACAGGGATGGGGACTTTTCATGGACGGCAAAGAGGAGCATGGCATTCATGGCAAGCATCGACGCAGTCAAGGCAGTCTCAGTGATCACGACCGGGGAGGCTGAAGGTCACTACGAACACATCTACGGGACGCGGAAGCCCGATCTGTGGTGGATATTCTTCGGTCGCCGCTGGGTACGGCTACCCATCAACGTCTACGTCATCGAGCACCAGAACGGCCTGGTGCTGTTCGACACGGGACAGGACCCTGCCGTCGAGACCGATGCCGACTACTGGCCTGACGCAGTCACTGCGTTCTTCATGCGGCATATCTTTCGCTGGCATATCGGGCCCGAAGACAGCCTTTCGGCCCAGATTGAACAGGCCGGCTATGCCGCAACAGATGTGCACAAAGCCGTCATCTCCCACCTGCATTGCGATCATGTGGGCGGCATCGCCGAGATCCCGCAGGCGGAGCTCTACACCGCCGAGGAGGGTTTCGCATACATGCGGGGCCCTGATCACCCCGAGCGCCACATCGTCTTGCGCGACCGCATCGAGATTCCCGGCGCGAAGTGGCGGATGATTCCGTTCGAGCCCACCGACGACCCCGCGTTTGCCCCGTTCACCGAGAAGTTTGACGTGATGGGCGACGGCTCGTTGGTCGTGTTGCCCACGCCTGGCCATCTTGCGGGCGCGGTCTCGATGCTGGTGCGGCGAGGCGCGGCGGCTCCGCTGCTGCTGATCGGCGACCTAACCTATGACGAGGAGTTGCTGCAACGTGACCAGTTCCCCGCCGTCGGCGACAAGAACTTGCTGGCCGCTTCGTTCGCGAACGTGCGAGCGCTAAAGAAGCGCATGCCCGACCTGGTGATCCTTCCCGCCCACGATCCACGCGCCTTGGAAAAACTCCGCGCCGCAGCAATCGAGCCCTTTCCGCCCTAGACCGAAGTTAACGGTCACGGTTATCCAAAGCGCCCCGGCATCGAGACGGCGCCGGTGCGCGAGAGGCGATGTCCCTCGCCGGTGGTGTCCGCCTTCGGTCGCCGCTTGATGCGATGAAGGGGCGCGGCCTCCGCTCCTCGTGACGTCCCCGGCGGATGCTGGGGGTGTTCACCTTCCACGAATCACGGGAGGCCCTATGGAGGAGCATGACGGCAGGCAGTTCGTCGGGATCGATCTGCATCGGCAGCGGTCGGTGATCGTGCGCCAGACCAACGCCGGTGAGCAGCTGTCGGCGGTACGGATCGTCAACGATCCGGTCGCGTTGGGACTTCAGCTCGAATCGTTCGACAACCGCCTCCGTAAGGAGTGCCTCAACCGCAACCACTGGAACAGTCTGCTCGAAGCCCGGGTGGTGATCGGCGACTTCAAACACGAGCACAACCACCGGCACGGGCATTCGGCCCTGGGCTACCTGACCCCGGCCGAGTACGCTGCCGGATGCAGGCACACCCACCACCCCGTGGCCTGCGAGATCAACTGAATTCGGTACAAAACAACCCGACTCTAAAATCGGGTGGACTCAGTAACGGGGACTCGCCACACAAGCGACTACACGTCGACATACCCGAGTCGGACTACGCGTCTCTGTCGACAGGCACAAGCTGCGATTCCGGCCCAATGCCAGGTCGCCGTGGTTCCTGGCGCCACCCACCTCTTCGAAGAGCCGGGCACGCTGGAGCAGGTCGCATTACTGGCCCGCGACTGGTTCACCGCCCACCTCGCGGACCGCAAATCCTAGGTCGGGCGTCAGCGACGCCAACGCGCACCGGGATTATGTCAGCCGACGGAGGTTCGCGCCGCGCGCAAAAACACACCCTATTCGTGGCTACACAATCAGGGCAGATCCCACCGCAGCCTCAGTTCAACCACGCAATCCACCTTGAATGCGGTCGTAACTTCAGAAGAGGCCCGCTACGGCTGGCGTGCGACGATCACCGGCATCCGGGCTGAGTGAGCCACCGCGGAGCTCACCGAACCCAGCAGCATGCCTGCGAACCCCCCGCGGCCGTGGCTGCCCACGACGACCAGTTGGGCCGACTCCGAGCGTTCGATGAGCTGAGCTGCCGGTAGATCACAGACTACGTGGCGGCGGACTTTTACATCGGGGTAGCGCTCCTGCCATCCCGCCAGACGTTCGGCCAGAACCGCATCCGCCGACGATTTCATCGTCGGCCAATCCGCACCGAGAAAGCCGAGCACCCCGGCATCGCTCCACGCGTGCAGGGCAATCACATTCACCTGCCGACGCGACGCTTCATCGAACGCGATCGCCGTAGCCCGCTCCGAGCACGGCGAGCCGTCGATTCCCACCAGGACAGGCGCCTGGGCAGGGTGCGCCATCAACGGATCCTCATCGTGGATCACCGCGACCGGGCAATGCGCATGAGAGAGGACGCCAGAACTCACCGAACCGAGCACACGTCCCAATGCCCCTCGGCCACGGCAACCCACCACGATCATCGCGGCACCTCGCGACACGTCGACAAGCGTAGGGATGGTAGCTGAGTAGTAAATCTCACTCTTGACCTGTGCCGGGCCGTTCCCGTTCGCGCTGCCTTCGACGATCTTCATGGCGTCATCGATGAACTGGCGCGCTTGCTTTTGCTGCCATTCTCCGAAGCCGGTAGGCATTGGCGTCTCGTACCAGCTCGCCATGATGCCGTTCACAACATGGACCAGGGTGAGCGACACATTGCGCATTGCTGCGTCTCGTGCCGCCCAGTCGACGGCTACCTTCGATGCCGGTGATCCGTCAACACCGACCACGATCCCGGGACCAGCTATAGGAGTGGACACTCGATTCTCTTCCAATCATTGATCGTGGGGAAGAGCTTGACCGCCATCCCATCCCTGGTAGCAATCCTACGACGGCCGGTGTTCCAGAGTCACGTGGCGTTAGTCCCCAGCTGCATAACCATAGGTCCTCACCGATGATGCACCGTCGATTTTTGTTGACACGGTGTCAACGGTTGAGCTCGGCAAGTATCTCTTCGAGCACCACCGGCACTGCGGCGGCGACCGCGGGTGACAGGCCGACGCCGTGGCCGGCGTCGGCCGCGCCGACCGTGAACACGACGAGCTTGTCGGGTATCCGCCCCAGAGCTTGTCCCAACGCGTAGGTCTGCGGCAGCCCGAGGGCGTGCGAGCTGACGACGGCCGGGCCAGCGGCGTCGCCCGGTGACCAGCGCCGGATGCCGCCCGGCGTCGAACCCTGGCCGATCGCCGCGTCCACCACCACCGCAAGCGCAGCCTCGCTCCAGGCGTCCAGGATCGCACCGGGTTCGCCGATCGCGGTCATCACATGCACACCGGGAAGGTCCCGCTTAGCCACCTCGGCGGCCACCGCGAGGCCCACGCCGTCGTCTCGGCGAAAGCTGTTGCCGATGCCGATGACAACCGGCTCGGTCATCGCCGATCCACAGTGAGCGTCAAGAAGTGCGTGGCGCACGAGATACACGGGTCGTAGTTTCGAATTGACCGCTCACACAAATTGGTGAGCGCCGCGTCGTCCAACGATAGGTTGTTGGCAATCAGTTGGCCCATGTCGTACTCGATGGCCGCCTGGTTCTGCGAGGTGGGCGACGTGATCGTGGTAGCCCGAATCAGGCCGTCGTCGTCGATCTCGTAGCGCTGGTACAGCAAACCACGCGGCGCCTCGGTGACTCCGTGGCCGACGCCGGCGCGGGCCGGGACCTCGACGAACGGCCGCTGTGGCCGTTCGTAGTTGGCGATGATGCGCAGCGCTTCCTCGATCGCGTACACCACCTCGACGGCTCGAACGACGATGCTGCGAAATGGGTTTCGGCATTCATCGCCGAGGCCGGCATCGGCCGCCGCCTGCCGGGCGATCGGTGAGAGCCGGGCCGAATTCAGTGAATACCGTGCCAGCGGCCCCGTCAGGTAGCGACCGCCGTCCAGCGTGGCGTGTAACGCGGTGGAGTGCGGCACCTGCGATTCGACGACGTGATCGGCGAAGTCGGCCACCGCGAATCCAGGACCGACGCTGCGGCTGATGGTCCCATCCTCGATGGCGTAGCGATCGGAGTCAGTGAGCGCCAACAGCTCATGGTCAAGCTCCATATCCGGGAAGTCGAATTCGGCCACCGCCCGCACCGTGTAGAGGGCATCGTCGGAAGCGCGGCGCAATTGCTCGGCCATCGGTTTCAGATCGGTGCTGTTGGGCACCGAGTAGAAACCGCCCAACCGCATGTTGATCGGGTGGATCGCCCGACCGCCCACCAGCTCCATCAGCCGGTTTCCGGCCTTCTTCAACGCCAGGCCGCGCTCCACGAATTCGGGGCGGTCCTTCGCGAGGCTGATCGCATCCGGGAAGCCCAGAAAGTCTGGAGCATGCAGCAGGTAGATGTGCAGGGCAAGGCTGTGGATCCATTCCCCGCAGTAGATCAACCGCCGCAGCTCCACCAGCTCCGGGTCGACCGTCACCCCGCACGCGTCTTCGATCGCATTGCACGCACTGATCTGGTAGGCCACCGGGCAGATGCCGCACACGCGCGCTGTGATGTCCGGCGGCTCGGTATAGGACCTGCCGCGCAGGAACGACTCAAAGAACCGCGGTGGCTCGTAGATGTTCAGCTCGACGCTCTCCAAGGCGCCGTCGTGCAGCGTGATGTGCAGTGCGCCTTCGCCTTCAACGCGCGTCAGGGTGCCGACCGTCAGCGTGCGGATGCCGGAACTCATGTGTCGTTCCTCTCGACCGCGAAGTTGGCGACGTTGAATGTCGAGAAAACCCGCTCGACGTCACCGCCGGACATCCCGTCGCGGCGCAGCACCGGGATCAGGGCGGCGGTGTTGGGGGTCGCGGCAGGACCGAAGCACCCGTAGCAGCCACGGTGATAGGACGGGCACAACGCCCCGCATCCGGCGTGCGTCACCGGTCCGAGGCACGGGATGCCTTCGGCGACGACCACGCACGTCACTCCGCGATTTTTGCATTCGGTGCACACGGTCTTGGCCGGCAGCCGCGGTTTTCGCCCGACCAGCAGCGCGGCGAGTGTATCGAGCAGCTGGCCGCGGTCAATCGGACATCCCTGCAGCTGATAATCGACCTTGACGTGAGCCGACGTCGGCGTGGACGTCGCGAGCGTGTCGATATATTCCGGCCGGGCGTAGACCACCGAGGCGAATTCGTCGACGTCGGCGAAGTTACGCAGGGCCTGGATCCCGCCGGCGGTAGCGCACGCACCGATCGTGACGAGAACCCGCGACTGCTCACGGATTTCCCTGATGCGGCGCTGGTCGGCCCGGGTGCTGATCGAGCCCTCGACGAGCGACACGTCGTAGGGTCCGCCGACCATCGCGCTGGAGGCCTCGGCGAACGTCGAGATCTGGAGTTGTTCGGCGATCGTCAGCAGCTCATCCTCGCAATCCAACAAGGTGAGTTGGCAACCGTCGCATGACGCAAACTTCCAGACGGCGAGCGTGGGTGTGCCCATCTACAGCTCCCTGACTCGAAGTAGCGGCTCTGCGACGGCGTAGGTGACGACCGATCCGTCGCGGCACAGCAGCAACGGGCCGAGCTGACAGTGTCCACACCAGCCGATCCCACATTGCATGTTTCGCTCGAGCGACACGAAAATGTTCTCGGCGGCCATGCCCTTTTTCAACAGCGCCTGCGCGCCGAAGTGCATCATCGGCTCCGGACCGCACAGAAAGGCGGTGGTGCGGTAGGGCTCCAACGCCAGCCTGCGCAGCGGCTCGGTGACCAACCCGACTTCGCTATGCCAGCCGTGCACCGGAACATCGATGGTCACGTGCACCTCGAGTGAGGAGTCTTTCGCCCACTGGGCGAGTTCGTCGGCGAAGAGGAAGTCGTCGCGCGAGCGCGCGCCCACGATCAGCATGACCCTGCCGTACCGGGCACGATCGGCCAGGGCGCCGAGCACGACGGGGCGCAGCGGCGCCAACCCAACCCCGCCCGCCACGATCACCAGGTCGCGGTCGACGGCCTCGGCCAAACCCCAGTTGGTGCCGAACGGGCCGCGGACTCCGACCACGGTGCCCGCCTGCGCGTCGTGCAACGCCCGGCTCACGGCACCGACCGCGCGAATGGTGTGCGTGATGGTTCCGTCGGTGATCGATGGGTCCCCGCTGACCGAGATCGCGATCTCACCGACCCCGAACGCGTAGAGCATCATGAACTCGCCCGGTCGCGGCGCGGGCAGCGGCGGACCGACCGGCTCCAGGCACAGCGTCGCCGAGTCGCGGTTCTCGGCGACTCGGGTGCGAACCCGGTGCGGTACCGGCGCCATCGCCGATGACTGCGGCGCGTAGGAGGCGGTCTCAGTCATCGGCCGGCTCCGCCAGGCTCGCCAGCGTCGTCATCTCCTCGGTGATGTCAATCCCGGTGGGACACCAGGAAATACACCGCCCGCAGCCCACACAGCCGCTGCTTCCGAATTGGTCGTGCCAGGTGCCCAGCTTGTGGGTGAGCCAGTGCCGGTACCGCGACGGCCCGGATTGCCGCACGCTGCCCTCGTGCACGAATGTGAACTCGAATTCGAAACACGACGACCACTCCATCCAGCGTTCGGCATGCTCGCCGGTGAGATCGGTGACATCCTCGACGCTGATACAAAAACAGGTGGGACACACCATGGTGCAGTTTCCGCAGGTCAGACACCGGCTGGCAACCTCCTCCCAGTGCGGGGACTCCCGCGACTGCGCCAGCAGTTCGCGCAGGTCCCCGCCGGGCATTTGCCGGCCCATGCGGTTCGCCGCGTCGCTGACAGCGCTTCGCGCCGAGTCGATCTCGGCCGCGGCGGCGTCCCGATGCGGCAGCGCGGCCAGCACCCCGGCGCCGTCCTCGCTGCCGACGTCGACGACATACCGACGGCCATCGCCGTCGATGCGTTCGGTCAGCGCGAGATCGTAACCCGGCCCGACGGCGGGCCCGGTTCCCATCGACGCGCAGAAACACAGACCGCCGGGTTCAGTGCAGTTCACCGCGACCACGAAGATCCCCCGTCGACGGCCGACGAACCCTTGGTCCGGATGTGCCCCCGTGCCGAGCACCCCGTTGAGGATCGCGATTGCCGACAGGTCGCAGGCGCGCACGCCGATGAACGCATATCGCGGAGTCTCTTCGGGCTCAGCCATCTCCTCGCCGTCGCGCCCGCCGGACCACAACTTTTGGCGGGGCGGATGCAGAAACTGCTTCCACGACTGCGGGCCGGCCGAATGGCCGAACAGCGCGTCGTCGTCGCGACGGCGCAGCCGATAGTGACCGGGGCCGACGTCCACACCCCAGCCGCGCGGCAGTTCGTCGGCAGAGGTCAGCTCGGCGAGCACGATCGCGTTGTCCGACAACTTAGGACCCACCACCCGGTACCCGCGGTCGATCAGCGTCGACACCAGGGCCTGTAGCCCTGCGGCGTCGATCACCGAACTACTCATCCGCCTATCGTGCCGCCATCGCGGGCCGAATGCACGGTGTTTTAAGTCCCTATTCGTGGGCCCAAAGGTCCCTCAACCGCGGTCAACCCGGTCGCTGCGAAGCGCCCCGCGTTTACCGTGCCGTCTGCCCCGTGGACCAGTGAGGGACGGCGCCAGGACGGTTCCGCACGCCCGCGGCGCCGGCCGGTGCTCGACATGAGTGAACCTTTCCTGGTCGGTTAGCATCGTGTCAGTTGCCCGAGCACCGATGCGAGACCGAGACGAGAAGTAGTGACACAGAGATTCGATCTGGCGATTGTGGGCGGGGGCCCGGCAGGTTCGGCGGCCGCATGGCGGGCCGCCCAAACCGGTGCAGGCGTGGTCGTCCTGGACAAGGCCGAGTTTCCCCGCGACAAACCGTGCGGCGACGGCCTGACCGCCCGCGCGGTCAGCTATCTACAGGGAATGGGCCTGGCCGAAGAGGTCAGCAAATTTCACCGCGTCGACAAAGTGCGGGTGTTCAGCCCGAGCGAGTGGGAACTATCGTTCCCCCGCCGTCCCGGCATGCCCGACCACGGTCACGTCGCGCGTCGCCCCGAGCTCGACACGCTGTTGCTCAAGCACGCCGAGTCGGCGGGCGCGGAGATCCGCCAGTCCGCCGAGGTCGCCGGCCCCATGCTCGACGGCAACGGCCGGGTGACCGGTATTTCGCTCAAGAGCGGCGAGAACGTTCTCGCCGACGCCGTGATCGCGGCCGACGGCGCATATTCGCCGATCAAGCGGGCGCTCAAGCTGGACTCGGAGTACAACGGCTACTCGGCGATCGCGATTCGCGCCGAGATGCCGGCGAACCACCCCGACTCCAACTCGCTCGACATCTACCTCAAGCTGGCCTTCCAGGGCGATCAACTGCCCGGCTACGGCTGGGTGTTTCCGCTCGGCGGCGGCCGGGTCAATATAGGGCTGGGCTACGTCAACAGCTACAAGAACTGGCAGAAGATCAACGCCACCCAGTTCCTCGGAGAGTTCCTCGCCACGCTGCCGCGCGAATGGGAGCTGCCGCAGATCGAGGAACTGAAGAAATCCAAGGGCGTGCGCGCGTGGCGGCTGCCGATGGGCTTCACCGCGTGGCCGCCGTGGCGGCCCGGCGTGCTCTTTGCAGGCGACGCGCTGGGCGCGGGCAAGCCGGCGTCCGGCGCGGGCATCTCCAAGGCGCTGGAGTCCGGACTGGCGGCCGGCGAGTGCGCGCTGGCGGCCCTGCAGAATGCCGGCCCGGACGACTTCACCAACTACGCGCAGCGCATGGAGGCAGCCTGGGGCCGCGAATACCGCCGCGGCCGTTACTTCCACAAGCTGTTCGGTATTCCCGCGATCGCCAACGCGGGAATTAAGGTGATCGACAACGGCCGTGCCCGAGATTTCTTCCTTCGGAGAATGTACAAAGACGCGCAGGGCCCGAAGCACACCTACTGAGTAGGTGAGCCACGGAAAGTGCAACTGCTGACGGGTCTACTCACGCGATGTGTTGGGTGAATGCACTCTCGCGGCGAGACATCACAGCATGCAGGACACGCAGCCCTCGACCTCGGTGCCCTCCAGCGCCATCTGACGCAGCCGGATGTAGTAGAGCGTCTTGATACCCTTGCGCCAGGCGTAGATCTGCGCCTTGTTCACATCACGGGTGGTCGCGGTGTCCTTGAAGAACAGCGTCAGGCTCAAGCCCTGATCCACGTGCTGGGTGGCAGCGGCGTAGGTGTCGATGATCTTCTCGTAGCCGATCTCGTAGGCGTCCTGGTAGTACTCGACGTTGTCGTTGGTGAGATACGGCGCCGGGTAGTAGACCCGGCCGATCTTGCCTTCCTTGCGGATTTCGACCTTCGCCGCGACCGGGTGGATCGACGACGTCGAGTTGTTGATGTAGGAGATCGACCCTGTCGGCGGCACCGCCTGCAGGTTCTGGTTGTAAATGCCGTGCTGCTGTACCGACTCCTTGAGCTTGCGCCAGTCGTCCTGGTCCGGGATGTGGATGTCGGCATCGGCGAAGAGCTGACGCACCTTCGCGGTCTTGGGCTCCCACACCTGCTCGGTGTAGGAGTCGAAGAACTCTCCCGACGCGTACTTGGACCGCTCGAACCCGCCGAAGGACTTACCGCGTTCGATCGCAAGCTGATTCGACGCGCGCAGCGCGTGGTAGAGCACCGTATAGAAGTAGATGTTGGTGAAGTCGATGCCCTCGTCGGACCCGTAGAAGATGCGCTCGCGGGCCAGGTATCCGTGCAGGTTCATCTGCCCGAGCCCGATGGCGTGGGAGTCGTTGTTGCCCTGCTCGATCGACGGCACCGACCAGATGTGGGTTTGATCGCTGACCGCGGTCAGCGCCCGGATGGCAATCTCGATGGTCTGGGCGAAATCGGGCGAATCCATCGCCTTGGCGATGTTCAGTGACCCCAGGTTGCACGAAATGTCTTTGCCGACTTTGGTATACGACAGGTCCTCGCCGAACTCCGACGGCGTTGACACCTGCAGGATCTCCGAGCACAGATTCGAGTGGGTGATCTTGCCGTCAATGGGATTAGCCCGGTTGACGCTGTCTTCGAACATGATGTAGGGGTAACCCGACTCGAACTGCAGCTCGGCCAGCGTCTGGAAGAACTCGCGCGCCTTGATCTTGGTCTTGCGAATCTGGGCGTTGTCGAGCATTTCGTAGTACTTCTCGGTCACCGAGATATCGGCGAACGGCACCCCGTAGACACATTCGACGTCGTAGGGCGAGAACAGGTACATGTCCTCGTTCTTCTTCGCCAGTTCGAACGTGATGTCCGGAATCACCACGCCCAGGCTCAGCGTCTTGATCCGGATCTTCTCGTCGGCGTTCTCGCGCTTGGTGTCCAGGAACCGGTATATGTCGGGGTGATGCGCGTGCAGGTAGACCGCGCCGGCGCCCTGGCGGGCACCGAGTTGGTTGGCGTAGGAGAACGAGTCTTCCAGCAGCTTCATGATCGGGATGACGCCGGACGACTGGTTCTCGATGTTCTTGATGGGTGCGCCGTGCTCGCGAATATTGCTCAGCAGCAAGGCAACTCCCCCGCCGCGCTTGGACAACTGCAACGCCGAGTTGATGGAGCGACCGATGGACTCCATGTTGTCTTCGATGCGCAGCAGAAAGCAGCTGACCGGCTCGCCGCGCTGCTTCTTGCCTGAGTTGAGGAATGTCGGGGTGGCCGGCTGGAACCGGCCGTCGATGATCTCGTCGACGACCTTCTCGGCCAGCGTGGTGTCCCCGGCGGCCAGCGTCAGCGCGACCATGCAGACCCGGTCCTCGAAACGCTCCAGGAAGCGCTTGCCGTCGAAGGTTTTCAACGTGTTTGTGGTGTAGATACGGCGCCCACCGAGAAAGGTGGAGAACCGGAATTTCTTGGCGTAGGCGCGGCCGATCAGGCTCTTGACGAAGTTGCGCGAGTACTGATCGAGCACCTCGCGCTCGTAATAGTTCTGCGTGATGAGGTAATCGAGCTTCTCGTCCAGGTCGTGGAAGAACACCGTGTTCTGGTTGACGTGCTCAAGGAAGTACTGATGCGCGGCCTGCACGTCCTTGTCGAACTGAATCTTGCCGTCGGCGTCGTACAGATTCAGCATCGCGTTGAGCGCGTGGTAGTCGGTCTCCGTCCCGCCCCCTGACGCGCCGTGCGCGGTGGCCGCTACCGGCTCTGCAGTTGTGACGGTTGGTGGCACGTCTCGTCCTTCCAGAAATCAGCCAGGCCGGCGCGGACCGCGTCGACGTCCTCGTTGGTTCGCATCAATTCGAAGCGGTACAGATAGGGAACGCCGCACTTGCGGGCCACGACATCACCCGCATAGCAGAACTCGGCGCCGAAATTGGTGTTGCCGGCCGCGATGACACCGCGAAGCAGCGACCGGTTGTGTTCGTTATTGAGAAATGCGATGACCTGCTTGGGAACGTAGCCGCCGCCGTTGATATCCGGCGTGGCGCGACTGCCACCATAGGTGGGCAACACCAGCACGTACGGGTGGTCCACCTCGATGCGGTCGTGTAGCGGAATCCGGGTGGCGGGAACACCCAGCTTCTGCACGAAGCGGTGGGTGTTCTCTGACACGCTGGAGAAATACACCAGCGTGTCACCGCCCGAATACATTGGAACCTCCTCCAGCGTGCCGGCGGCTACGCGGTGAGCGCACCGGCGCCGGCGAGCGCCTTGATGCGATCCGGGCGGAAGCCAGACCAGTGGTCGTCATCGGCCACCACGACGGGGGCTTGCAGGTATCCCAGCGCCATGACGTAATCCCGCGCCTCGGTATCCAGCGAGATGTCGACGACCTCGTAGGCGACGCCCTGCTTGTCCATCGCTTTGTAGGTGGCGTTGCACTGTACGCAGGCGGGCTTGGTGTACACGGTGATGCTCATCGGCGGTGCGGCTCCTCAGCGAACTCGTGACGGACTACGGACGGTGGAGAACAATGGCGAAACGGGTCAGGCACTGCATCTGAACGGCCATTCAGCAGACCGTCGGACCTTGGAATCCCCCTCCTTCCGAGCCGTGCGTTCCGACGCATGATCGCCGGATTTCGCGGCCCGGCTGACCTGGTGAAGCTGGGTCTGTCGGCGCTCAAAACACTACACCTAGTGTCTGACGAACAGAAGAGATACAAGATGTTCGGAACAACATTCGTGAAATTCCCTGGTCATAAGCCTGTGTCACAACCGCGTTCGGCGTGTCGCAGATCACAGCTGGGCCCGGCCTTGCCGATGCAGCCCCATGCCGCCAGGTCTACCAGCTGCCACCGACAATCCCGTGCCCGCCGTTCTCGCGGGAGAGACTCCAGCAAACTTTTCCAGCAGCGCGGTCAGCTGACTTCGGCGGCCAGTTTGCCCACCGCCGCGCGCACGTTCGCGCCAACCTCAGCGTTATCCCGCGGGTGCCGGCCGTCGAGCGAGGCGATCGGCAAAGACAGCGTGATGGACTCGACCACCCGCGGCCCGGCGATGCCGATTGATTTGCGGGTCTCGTCGTGCGCCCAGACTCCGCCGTAGCGACCGCCCGCGGCGCCGATCACGGCGACAGGCTTGTCCTGCAGCGCGCCATTGCCGAAGGGCCGGGACAGCCAGTCGATCGCGTTCTTCAGTACGCCGGGGATGCTGCCGTTGTACTCGGGGGTGATGACCAGGGCGGCGTCGGCCTGTGCCGCCGCGCTCCGCAGCGCGGCCACCGATGCCGGCACCTCGGCGGGGTCGGCGGAATCGATGTCTTCGTTGTAGAACGGCAGGTCGCCGAGGCCCTCTCCCAGGCCTTCGTAGATGGTCACCTCAACTCCGTCGGAGCTGGATTCCGCGGCCAGTTCGGCGAGCTGACGGTTGACCGAGGCCCCTCGCAAGCTTCCCACCAGCGCCAAGATTCTGGTGTCCGCCATAGTTGAAGTTCCCTTCGGTTGTTCGCTCCAATTCTTACATGCCGTAACCGGACCATAGTCCGATTCATTCCCCGCTGCGTTACAGTGCGGACATGAGTGCGGTCGACCGGCTGAAGTTGCTGCCGGTGCCGGTGCCGGTTTCGGAGCCGCGGGAGCGAGGCGACGCGGCCCGGAATCGCGCACTCCTGCTGGCCGCGGCGCGCCAGCTCGTCGCCGAGCGAGGCGCCGACACGGTCACCATGGACGACATCGCCGCAGCGGCCGGAGTCGGCAAGGGCACGGTGTTCCGGCGGTTCGGCAGCCGGGCCGGGCTGATGACGGTGTTGCTCGACGAGGACGAGCAGGCCAGCCAGCAGGCTTTCCTGTTCGGCCCACCGCCACTGGGCCCCGATGCGCCGCCCCTGGAACGTTTGCTGGCGTTCGGCCGCGGCCGGCTGCGGTTCGCACACACCCATCACGCGCTGCTGTCGGCGGCCAACCGTGATCCGCAGACCCGCTACAACGCGCCGACCATGCTGCTGCGCAGGCACGTGCACCTGCTGCTGAAATCAGCCGGGACCACCGGCAACCTCGATGCGCAGGCCGATGCATTGATGGCGCTGCTCGACGCCGAGTACGTCGAACATCGGCTCAACGTCGGGGGCCAGACACTAGGCGCGCTGGGTGACGCTTGGGAGAGCCTGGCGCGCAAGCTGTGCGGACGGTGACACCGAATCATTGCCTCAGATGTCATTGCCTCAGATGCCGATGCGGCCGAACCGATAGCCTCGCAGGTTCATAATTGGACCGATGACAAAGCGGCAGTTGAACTGGGCCGGCGTAGCGATCAGCAGGCGCAGGATGATGATCGGGGCGGCGGCGGTCGGCGGTTTCCTCGTGGTCGACCTGGGAGCCCTGGCCCTTGCGAACAATCTGGTGGGGCCGGGACGGTTCACACCGCAGGTGTTCACCGACATGTTCGTGAAGGTGTTCGGCCAACATCGCGGATTCCGCAAGAACCACGCAAAGGGCGTCGTGGTCTCGGGGTATTTCGAGGCCAACGGCAATGGCAGCGAACTGTCCAAAGCGGCGCTGTTCGCCGAAGGCCGCACACCGGTAGCCGGACGATTCTCGTTGACCGGCGGCGACCCCTACGTTGCCGATGCACCGGCGGCCGCCCGCGGGCTGGGACTGGCGTTCGGCTTCCCAGGTACGCAGCAATGGCGCATGGCCATGCTGAACCTTCCTGTCTTCCCGGACAACTCGCCGCAGGGCTTCTTCGACCGGATCCTGGCATCCAAGGTTGTGCCAGGCACCGGCAAGCCAGATCCGGAGTCGATGTCGCAATTTCTGGCCAACCATCCGGAGACCACGAAGGCAATGGCGATCGTCAAGCAGCATCCGCCGACTCCGGGTTTCGCCGACAGCACGTTTGGCAGTCTGATCGCGTTCTACTTCGTCAACGAGTCCGGCACGCCGACACCGGTGCGGTGGTCCTTCGCTCCGATGCAGCAGGCGCATCCACCGGCATCGGGCGACAACGCGCTTTTCGATGCACTCATCGGCCAGATGCGTTCGGAACCTCTGCGCTGGCGCCTTGTGCTCACGGTTGGCCAACCATCGGACCCCGTCACCGATGCCACGCTGCCGTGGCCGGCCGATCGCCGCGAGGTGGACACCGGGGTCCTCACGCTCACCTCCATCGAGACCGAGAGGCCGGGCAATGCGCGTGACATCAACTTCGACCCATTGGTATTGCCCGATGGCATCGAGCCTTCCGACGATCCGCTGCTGAGCCCACGCTCCGCCGTCTACGCCGCGTCCTTTCAGCAACGGTCCAAACAAACCCCGGGCCCGTCCGCGGTGCAGGTCGACGAGGTGCGGCAGTGACCGGCAGCGGGCCGACGAGGCACGCGACGCCGACCAGGATTCTGCATTGGCTGATCGCGGTGATGGTGTTCTCGACGCTGATAGTCGGGTACACGATGCTCAACTCGCTCGGCAACTACTCGACGCTGCTCCTCGTCCACAAGAGCCTTGGCGTCGCCATTCTCACGTTGATGGTGCTTCGCATCATCAACCGATTTATGCAACGCTTGCCTGCCTTTCCCGCCACCGTCGGTCCGCGGGAAAAAAAGTTCGTCGTCGTGTCCGAGCGGTCGATGTATACGCTTCTGTTTGCTCAGCCGTTGGTCGGCTGGGCCATGGTTTCGGCGAGCGGAATACCTGTCGTGATATTCGGATCAGTGCGGCTGCCGCGGATCGCGCCATTCGACGCGACCCTTTTCGGTGTGCTGCGCCAAACTCATACGATCCTGGCCTACTATCTGGTTGTCATAATTGCCGTACACGTGTCGGTGATTCTGCTGCATAGCGTGACGCTCCGCGACGGCATGCTGTCCAGGATGACGTTTCGCCTGCTGCGCGCGGGGGCGGACGGCGGCGGCGAAAGTCAGACGGACGAACGCTCGGGGACGTAGCCGGCTGTGTGAAACGATCGGCGTATCGCCAGTTGTGAGCAGAGGAGCGATTCGATGTCGAACAAGAGATCGCTTGCCGGGCTGGCCCGACCGGCCACGCAACCGCACCAGCCGCACCGGCCACAAGAACCGACGCCAGCGTGTCCTCAAACGTGACGGCTATCAGTGCCAGCTCCGGTATCCCGGCTGCGAAGGCCGGGCCACCATCGTCGACCACATCGTGGCTCTCGCGTTGGGCGGTGCTGACACCGACACCCAGACCCAAGCCGTGTGCGACCACTGCCACCGCGCCAAAACCTCACGCGAAGGACACCTCGCACGCGGACACCGGGTCACACCGCCAGGCTGATCGCGCCGACCGCCTAACGGGTGATGCTGAACGTCCTGTCGATGGCTAGCTTCGTGGCCTCAACCTCACTGGCGGGGATCTGCTCATAGTCGCCAGTCCACCAGATGTCGCTCGTCGCGGACGGTGCGTCAGCCCAAACGTGGCTGCGGATCTGCCACCGATCAGCGCGGGAAGCTAGGAACTGCTCGCTGGTGGGATCGTCGGGGCAGTGAACGCGGATCAATGCCTGCGGGTCACCGCCCATGCCGTCGCTGTAGAACTTCATCTGGCTGGTTCCTCCACTCTCATTTTATCCCCGATCACCGGGCAGTGGGGGCACCCCAACCCCTCGACGCCTCGCAGCCCTTACGGCACGGACAGGCAAAACGGTTTGCGTCAGGATGCCAGCTTTGTACTGGGCTTTGTGCCAACGTCAGGCTCAACGCGCTGGCCGCGGATATCGTAGATTCGGCCAGGGGTTGCGAAAGGAAACGACATGGAACGCGAACTGTACAAGTTTTTGGCGGGATCGGTAGCGGGGTTAGCTTTCGCGCACGTCGCGTGGGCCGTGGCTGCATCTCGCGGCATCTTGAGCGAGCCCATCTTCCTCGGGAGGAAGTGGAAGGTGAAATACATGTGGGTTGAGGCTGCTGCCTATTCTGCGGCCAGTCTGGCACTCGGGTACTTCGGCTGGTTCTCGAAACCTCGGGAGGAGTTGCAGGAGTCGAGAGCTTCCGCGACGGAGTAGAAGCATTTGATCATCTCAGACCGATAGCCGACGGCGTGGTCATCTGGCGGCAGTTCCCATACCGACCTGCGCGGGAAAGCTCCCGAGGACTGAGTCCGCAGAAAGTCCGCAGGAGCACCGTAAGCGACCCATCCCCGCCAACGCTAAGTGACGGGATAGCCGCAGGTCAGTACGCCTTGCCGTGCCTCCCCGTGTCTCCCCAACGGCTATGGGGGAGTTCACGCTGGACGTCACCGACGCGCCAGGATTCGCGAAGCTCCTGGACGATGCCGAGACAGCGTTCGGCTCGCTGAATATATTGGTCAACAACGCCGGGATCATGCCCATTGGACCGTTCCTGGACGAGCCGGACTCGATAACGATGCGAACCATCGATATCGACGTGCGCGCCGTGCTCAACGGTACGAAGCTGGCCGGCGCACGGTTTCGCGAAACGGGCGGCGGGCATGTGGTGAACGTGGCATCGGTGATGGGCACGATGGCCTCACCGAATGCCGCGACCTACTGCGCCGCGAAGTACGCGGTAGTCGGACTCGGGCAGGCGTTGCGGCAAGAGTGGCGCGGTACCGGCGTCCAGATCACCACCGTCTGCCCCGGATTCGTGCGCACCGAACTGATCGCAGGCATGACGGCGAATCCGCTGATGGAGCAGCTCGCCATGGTGGACCCACAGGATGTCGCCGATGCGGTCGTCGATGCGGT
>Ga0114921_10000092_pt1 | contig 35208 bp, 27 predicted proteins | sample BentaG_FD_87016 | JGI IMG/M metagenome (GOLD analysis project Ga0114921, IMG submission 87016) | Deep subsurface microbial communities from South Atlantic Ocean to uncover new lineages of life (NeLLi) - Benguela_00093 metaG | ecosystem: Environmental > Aquatic > Marine > Oceanic > Sediment ... | reverse complement strand
TTATTCAACTCTCCTCTCGTTACCAGCTCTATTTCTCTTACCGTTTTTGTTTGTATCTAGAACACAAAAAATCTTTGAACGAAGAATAAGAAAAATATCACGATCATCAGTTTATAGAAAACTTCTCCATATATTGCGTCAGGTCCATCCTATGCGTTTTGCAGTGGCACTCTATATACTTACCACTATGTTAATGTTTTCGTTAGCTATTTCGGTGGGACCGAATCCTGACGCAACAATCGTTATCGTAGCGGATAATTTTGATGAGATTGCAGGTTATATTCACGAGAAATTTCCAAATGCAAAGACTTTTCAATATTGGTCGGTAAGAACTCGATTAAATCAATTACGTGATGCAAGACAATTAGATTTGTTTATTATTGGTTATTATCCAAACCCTGCTGATTTCATTGTAAATGACGTAATAGTATCTTCAGATAACGCTAAGGTTGTTTTACTAGCACAATATATTGACACACCGCTGGCGGCAGCGATATATAAAGAATATAGACAGGATACCCAAGGAAAATATGTGAAAATAAAATCGTTAGATGGCGCAAGGGGAGACGTCAGCAGCATCTATGGAGAAAGAAGTAGACAACACCGCTTATATACTCCATCTTCAAATTTATTTATGGTTTCGTGTGCTATTATTGCGTTCTTATCTCTGCTTCATATTTATGCTGCAGGAATGGTAATTACAGCATCAGCAACGCCTCCAGCTACAAAATCAATAACCGAAGTTTTTTTGCAGGCAATTATAGCAACTTTTGCGGTATTTTCTTTTACCATGATCAGTTTCTTTTCTGTAAGCAGATTGATAACAGTTATTGTTGGAGTTCACGGAGCATCGGGTGTACTTGATGGTTATGCACTTACAGCCATTGGATACCTTCCAAACCTTCCGCCGCCGTTTCCATCCTTTGGAGGAGGCAATATTTTGCGCGCAGTATTCGGCGCCATAGGAATGATTACAGTTATATTTATCAACCACATTAAAAGCATTCTAAAAATTGATATCATACTTTTTGTATGTTTATTAGGCGGATTACTTGTACTGGCTGCCTCTCCTTATTTCGGTCCATTTATTGTAGGATTGGCAGTTGTTTTTGTTGCATCGGGCATTGGTCCAGTTGCAGGGGCTGCTCGTTTCGTAGCTGCAGATATTTCACTCTTTCTCTTCACGTTTGCAAAATTCTTAGACCTGGGAAAATATTCACGTGGAATTATGCTCTTCTTCGCGTCTGTTATTCCTTTAACGATAACCCGAAAACTCTCAAAAAGAGTTCGCACGCCTGTATTTTTAGTTATGATCCCGATACTGGCTAGAGGATTAATGCGCCTTGGTGAAATGAATCCATATACGCTCATAAATAGCGCAATTCCTGGTCTCCTTTTTGGAGTGGCACTTGCGGCATTATTCCTCATGTTGAATGCCCTTGTATATGCTATTTTTAGAGTATCGATAAGATTAAGGCAATGGGTTAGATCGTTTGAAAGGTGATTATGCCTTATAGGAATTTTGATTTGACGCTCTTTCATAGAGTGAAAGGGTTTTAACTGCGGTGTGATTCCATGTTAATTCGTTTTCTACTTTAATTCTCCCCCTTTTGCCCATTTCTTTGGAATTTGGAAAGACTTTATGGAATGCATCAACGATGCTTTCTATGGCGCCTTCCTTGATAATTCGTCCAACAGTATCATCAAAGGTTTCTGCAACCCCACAGACTTGTGTAATGATTGCAGGTGTCTCACAAGCAAGAGATTCTAACGCAATTAAACCAAATGGCTCACGCCACACTGATGGAATCAAAGTAGCCGAGGCACCAGAAAGGGCTTTAATTAACTCACAATGATCCTGAAATTGTAAAAATAAGACTTTGTGTTGTATTCCTAAAGATTTTACTAAACGAAATAATTTGTTTCCATAGGGATTCCTTTGTGTTCTTTGAAAGAGATCATAGTCACCAATGATTACCAACTTTGAATTCATTTCTTTAATAGCTCGAATTGCATATTCAACGCCTTTTTCTGGAATCAGTCGAGCAACAACCAAGATATATTCATCTAAATCATATTTCTGTTTAAAAGGCTCACTTCGAACAGGAAAAAACCGTTTTGTATTTACTCCATGGTAGATTACTGATAAATTGTTTTTCTCAGCTTCAAACAATTGAGAAACTTGTTTAGAAGGGGCAATTATGTAGTCTGAAGACTTGATCAATTTGTTTCGCTTTCTATAATCGTTAACAATGAGTAAATCATGGATAGTTCTATAATTGCAAAAACGAAAACAAGCAAAACTACTAAAACCGTCGCAAAGTGTGCCATTATTTCTTATAAAAGAATGTTTAGGACATAAAAGTCCATATCCATGCACACAGTAAATAACTGGAATCTTAGAGGCCTTTGCGGCTTTTATCACGCTTAAAGAACAATGATTATTTGTGTGAATAATATCTAAGTTAAGTTCTCGAAAGTATTCTGAAAGTTGAGGATAGTTTCTTAAAACACTAAGTGGTGCAGTTTCTGCATTAACTAGAGGTTTTATGCGATGAATGGTGATGTTGTTGCGAAGTTCGGTCTCAGAATAGCCTGGAACATATTGAGTAATAATGTGAACTTCATGCCGCTCAGAAAATATATTAGCTAACTCATCTATATAACGTTGAATTCCTCCAATATACGGATAATAGGAGTCCGCTACTAATGCAATTCTCACACAATACACCTAATTGCCTAGTGATTATGCTGAAGAAGGCACAACTTTTTTATTTTTTTGTTAAATTTAGTCCTGAAAAACGGTGATAACGCATTTCGTAATTATGAGTTTATGAAAACACAAGTTAAACATAACAGTCATCATGTCTTTTACAAAAAAAAAGAAGTTAGTACGATCAAAGGACGCGCTCTAAATGGCAGGACTGGTAGAAAGATCGATAAAAGGCATTATATTCAATTTTTTAGGACAAATAGGCAGCTCAATGATTGCTATTGTTACAAGCGTCCTTATTATTAGACTTCTAACACCTTTGGAATACGGAATCTACGCAATTTTATTTGCCATAGCTGGGCTTGCATCTCCTTTTATTTCGCTGGGCATGAGTTCTGCCCTAAATAGATTCTTACCAGAACTACGTGTAAAGAAAGAAAGAGAAAAAGAGAGGCGAATGTTTCGTCAAGTAGCACTTATTCAGGTAGGACTTGCGGGAGTTGTAACTGTGATACTCCTTCTTTTTGCAGAGAATATTGCGATATTCCTTAACATCCCTACTGCTATAGGTTTAATTCGAGTTTATTCATTATCCCTAGTTCCAGCAACAATAGTCGGTGCTTTGGATACCGTATTAATAGCCAATTTCAAGCAGAAATTTCTGAACAGTGCAAATATTTTTGTTTCGGCTCTAACACTTTCGGGACTCAGTGTTATTTTGATTTTAAGGTTAGGACTCGCAGAAATCGTCATTTTAGGAGTAGTCATGACCTATGCCGCATGTCTCGTTAAAGGAAGTTATGCATTAATCCGTAGAGAATATGTCCAAGAACGATTAACTACTTTCACAGAGAGAATTCTTGGATATCGTTTTTGGAGATACAGTCTATCAATGTTTGTCATAGCCTTAGGAGATTTTATACTTTCTTATGTTTCGGCGCTCTACTTTTTGACAATCTTTAGGAGTATTGAGGAAGTAGGCTACTTTAGATTCGCCTATGGCGTTGCATATACTTTCATTCATTTTGTTCCTGCAATGATTGTAGGTCTAATCGTAGCGGCGGCGGCTGAAGCATACACATCAGGCGGCACTAAAGCCTTAAATCAAGTATTTAGACAAAATGTGAAGTTTACAATGATCGCTGCAATCCCGACGGGAATTGTTGGCATAATCGTTGCACAAGACATTATATCAGTCATTTATGATCCGAAATATCTGCCAGCTCTACTCGCATTTCAATTAAGTTTTTTCCTAATTGCTTCGAACAAATGGCAGGGCGCTATTGGAATGGTAGCAGTTACTATGGAAAAAACTGAGATTTTGATTTACGGTAAGATTATTTCAGTGGTTAAGATACTATTATATTTGCTTTTGATACCACCATATGGGATTATTGGTGCAATCATTGCAACACAAGTTTCATGGTACATTGTACTTTTTTTTGAGTATTCGATGCTTCGAAAACATATACACTTGGATTTTCCCGCCGGTGTTCTTGGAAAATATCTTCTAGCAGGATCTATAACGGGGTTGGCTGTTTATTCTTTGAAATACGTGGTAGCAATCACTACCATTCCCCTGTTACTGCTCTTCTTTGCAATTGCAGGAGGCGTGTTCTTTGTTGGTATCAGATATCTTAACGCCTTGGAAGAAATAGATTATAAGATGCTAATTGAAAGCAATATCCCTTATACAAATCTAATTTTAAGGATATTAGGATACAAAGCGACCAACGAATAGAGACATCTCAACAATTGAGTTTTCGGATAACTACTTTTTGTGAAGTAAAGTGTGGTAGAGGGTTCGAGTTAGTTGTGCGGCGCGTTGCCATGTAAAGTTTCTTTCAACACGCTGTTTTCCCGTAGTTCCTAAGACGTTTCTTAAATTTACATCCCTTAAAAGCATTTTAATTTTTTCAGCAAGTTCTTGAACATTTCCTGATCTATAAAGCAGCCCAGCAACATTATTAGGCACATAAAAAGGAAGTTCGCCAGCGCCTATTGTAACAATAGGTTTTCCAAGATACGCATATTCGAAAATTTTTATAGGTCCCCACCAAAAACCCAGTTCTTTTAACGGAGGATAATCCTCTAAATTAAATGGAGCAACTGTAACATCAGAGAGTGCTATGTATGATGGAATCTCGGAAAAATTCACAGGTCCAGTAAAAACCAGTGAGGAATCAATTTTCAGGGATGTACCAAGTTGCTTAGCGAAGGCAATGCCTTTTTTAGTTCCACCAACAAAAAGAAATCGGGCATTTGGAAATTGTTCTAAAACATAAGGACTTGTTTTAATCAGATCTGCAACTCCTTGCCAAGGTCGAAAGGCTCCTACAAAGAGAATTATTAACTTAGAGTCAAGTTTGTATTTCTCTTTTAATTTTTTTTCGAGAGACGGATTTGATTTGAAAGTATTTAGATCTACACCTTGTCTAACAACCAAGATTTTTTCCTTTTTTGTGTCTCTTGCGACTATATTACGCAAAACAGTAGTGGTAGTGATAATAGCATCTGCCGCCTTGAATACGGCTTTTCTCCAAAGTTTATATAGCCAGCTAACTCTTTTTTTGTAGAAAACCTCTTCAACAAAAGGTGCGTTTACATCTAGAATATATGGAATGCCTAACAACTTTGCAACAAATATCCCTGCTCCAATTGGGATCCAAAATCGTTGGTGGATAATTTCTATTTTTTCTTGCTTTATTGTTTTAATTAAAGTGATAACAAGTCTAGGAAATCCTTTAAGAAAAGAGAGAATACCAATAAAAAAGGGAGAAATTGGAAAATCTACTTGATATACATAAAATCTGCCATCACTAATCGACAATACTCTTTTATTTTGAATATTTTTTCCTAAACCTTTAGTAAATAAATGAATTTCATCACCTTGTTTTGTTAATTGAGAACAAACGCTATAAATATGACGAAAACCTCCATCAGGTGCAAGAAATTTTTCTGAGAACGCTAAATAGCAGATCTTCACTTTTTTAGACATCCATAAGTTGAGACAACTTAGTATTTGGATTTAATCGCCTTATTTTTCTTATGGAAATCTTTTAAATAAAAACTACTTAACAAAAATTGATTCAGTATGAACATAATATACGTTACGCCCCTATTTTATCCACATATAGGTGGAAGTGAGGTTTATACAGAGGTAGTAGCAAAAGAAATGAAAAAACGAGGTAATAAGACTGTAGTATTCACATCCAATGCTTTAGATCTTCCTACAATGCATCTGAAGAAAAATAATATAATCCATGAAGAGATTAAATACAGAAACGGCGTACCTGTGTTTTATTATCCACTTTTTTACTTTAATGGAATCGACAAAGTTTTGTATCCATTTCGGCATCTTTTGAACAAAGATAATTTCCAGAGAAAACCAATTTGCAATGTAATTGGCGGATGTATCCAAAACCCATTTTCTCCGAAATTATTTAAGAAATTGCTGACCTACGGGGCGAATTTTGAAATAATTCACGTAGTAAACATCTTGGGTAGCCATACATTTTACGCATATATCGCATCAAAAGCACACAGAATTCCCTTGGTTATAACACCAGGCTTTCACCTTCATAATCCTGCATATACACACCTCCGATTTCATAGTGTCCTTAAACATTCGGAGATCCTTGCACACACTACAATAGAAGCACGATTTTATAGAAAAATAGGTGTTCCAGCAGACCAGATCACTCAAGTAGGATTTGGGGTCGATGTAAAAAAATATGAAAGGGGAAACAGAAAAGAATTTAGAGAAAAATATGGTCTCGATGAAGATGCGTTCGTGATATTGTTTCTGGGTCGCTTAGATCCAAGAAAAGGAATAATCCATCTCTATAAAGCCGTACAAGAAGCAATAAAAACCAATGACAACATTAGGTTATTTTTTGCTGGGCCGCGAAGTACAAGCTATGGAACAAATCAAGTTACTGCATTTCTATCGTCTTTGAGTAAGAATACTTCAGTTGCGTGCTACTTGGGAGTACTCTCTGAAAAAGATAAAATCGATGCTCTTAATGGCTCAGACTTAATGGCAATGCCTTCTATAGAAGAGTCACTAGGTATTGTTTATCTTGAGGCATGGGCTGCAGGTAAGCCTGTAATTGGTGCCGATATACCTGCTATGCGAGAAATAATAAATGATGGCAGTGACGGGTTTTTAGTAAAATTTGGAGATATTTCGGCTCTAAAAGATCGCATATTGAGTCTTGCACGTGATGAGGAAATGTATGCTCAAATGTGTAAAAATGGAAAACGAAAAGTGATAAAAGAATACAGCTGGAGTTTAATTGCTCAAAAGATTCTAGAAATTTACGAAAATCTATTAAAATGAGATAAGGGAAAACTTGTTAGATGATACTTACGATTAAACCTACTTTTTCAAGTATTGAGCACAAAGAGAACATATTTGGGTTTCTAAAGAAAAATACAAGAGTCTTTAAGAATTCTTTTACTGTAAAAAACAGATTTTTAATTCCAAAATTGTACATAATGCCCTCGCTTAAGCCTCCATAAAAGAATCGGTTGAAGAAGTACCACCTTTTCAACCTCGAAGGATATATTTTGTGCTTTACTATTGCTTTTGGGGTATATATGACAAGATATCCAGCCTCTTTAAAACGTTTACAAATTTCAACCTCTTCATTCGATAAGAGTAGTTTTCCTCTGCGTCCTAAGTCGTCTCTAAACATACCAAGTTTACCAAATAAATTTCTCCGAACTGCGAAATTGCATCCAAGTACATAGGAAACTGCTTGTCTTTCTTTTGAGTAATGAGAGATGCCTAATGCTGGAGTCAATCGATTGTTTAACCATTTAGGAACACTATGTCCCATAAATAGGGACACAGCTCTTCCACCTACGACACCTGTGTTATTTTCTTTAAATGCACCTAAAAGATTTTGAAGCCAATCAGGGCATGCAATGCAATCATCATCAATAAAAACAACAATTTCTCTCTTAGCGAGGAGAATTCCGAGATTTCTGGATCTGGAAAGTCCAATAGGATTTCTAGAATGAATTATTTTGACGAGTGAATTCCCTTTATACTGTTTTTTCAACTGGTGAAATGTATGTGTTCCTGGAGAAGCCTCAATAACGATAATTTCAAAATTGTTATCTATAGAATCTAAAATGCTATTGACACAGTCTATAACATCTTTTGGCCTATCGTATGTTGAAATAATTATTGAGGCTTTCATAAAGACTACCTAACAAAATCCCTTATCTTCAGTAAGGATTCTTGATTTCTTTTTGATCTAACCCATTTGAGGGTTCTCAATCAAAGTGCCATGGCGCACTACAAAAACTTTCTTGTTGTATGCAAGTGATTTCTTGGCTTCTTTTGTATGAACTATTAATCGATTTGATATTGAGGTTATTATCTTCATAAAAAATACTCGCAGAAACGTTCCAGTAATTCTTGAAATAAGATTTTTCCACTTTTTTCGCCATAGATAATGTGGGTTATATACGGTGTGTAAAGTTGTTACTATTTTCGTATCGAATAACTTTGATAATAAATAGAAAAGTAAAATAGATGAGCCTACCTGAAAAAAAGGGAAACATTTGAACAGACCGTATTCAAACTGTATATGCACGATATGCGGACGAAATATTTCTGCAGTTTTTAAGACAGTAATGCCAAATTTCCAGTCTTTGAGTATTTTAATTCGCAAAACTTCAAGATCATGCTGACCTACCGCATTTGCTAAAAATGAGGCATATTCACCTATACCACAGCGCTCCCCAAATGTACTAACAATTGCAATACGCATAGGACTGTACGTTTTCTTTAGTATACCCTGATATATTTTGAGATGTTCATTAGAGATATTAGTCCATGATGTTTTAGAAGCTAATTCTCTTGCACGAGATTCATAGAACTGTTTCAATTTTTGATCTTTCATTTTTAAGATTGCTATTCTTAACTCATTCTTGTCAAAAGGATCAACCAATAGCGCGTTTCCTTTTAGAAGTTCTACAAATTCACCGATTTTTGAAGCAATAATCGGTTTTCCAATGCCTAATGATAGATGAAGGATACCAGAGCCACTTTGGGATACATCCAAGTAGGGTAAGACAACAACATCGCTGGATGCAATTATTTCGCGAAATTCTTCAATCGAAAAAAATTTTTCGATTATTTCCACATTTGAAGGGGCAATCTTTTTTATATTAGCCAAGTAAGCTTTATGGGCACTTAGCTCACTTCTTACCGACCCTGCAACAATATATTGGACATCATTAAGTCCATCAATTGCACTGAAGACTAAATGAATCCCTTTGAAAGGCGAGATGAAACCTGGTGTAATGAGAGTTAGTTTTCCTTTGTTTTGAACCTCAGTCAATTCATTTCCGTCCTCTGTATTTTCTGAATGCACTCTGGTCTATTATCTCTCTAATTGCCTGTCGATAGGACCAAAAAATCACAAAGAAAACTATCAGAAGAGTAAATGAAGTAATTATTGATCCAATTATTTTAGGTGTACTAAGTTGATATTTAAGCGATATAGTATGCGTACCGCCCTTGTCAATGTATAAACACATGAAAAAGGGTTCTGCGATTAAAATTTCACTTTTATTTCCATCAACAAAGGCTTTCCAGCCAGGAAAGAAACTGAAACTGAAAAATACAAAAGATGGAGCAGAAGTATATATTCTTGCAAAAATGGCGCTTTCTTTGACATCTAAATTTAAAATTTTATAGTTAAAATCGTCTGGACTGCCTATAGAATCTACAGGCGATTGAAGGGGGAGTTCTTTAGCGTTATTAAGTTGGTTTTCTTTAAGAAAAATCATTTTGGAAGGATCATAGTTTGGATCGGTAACATGTTTGTAAAAAGACTCGATTTCATTGTCCCCCGACAGAATTTCAGCATTCTGAGAAACAATGATTGGAGAGGTATATTCACTAAATTCTAGGACAGACACATTGCCAAAAGTCTGTACTACTTCTAATTGTGATGATTCATGCAAGTATTGAGCATAACTAAGAGTATTATCCAAGGGCACATATTTGACTCCTAAAAGTTTAAGCGGATTGAGAAGGCCCCTTTGAGGCGTATTTTCTAACGATTTAATTTCCTCTGTAAATAGAGTGAGAAACTCTAAATAATCTTTATTCGCTGATTGCCTAAAATAACCATATAAAACGGGGGCATCTCCTACTACAGAAGCAAAAACTACGTAACTTGGACCGGGGTTGCCAAATCTGAGGGTTTTATAGGGACCAGGCTGTTGATTAAGCCATTCGTATGTTTTCATCCAGTCGTCATCAATTAACCACTCTTGAGGTCTATTTTTAGAAATTAACGTTCCTGGCCACAAATCAATTATCATAATGACTATTAATAGAACTATTATGCGTTTCTTGAGGATAGGATTTGACATAAATTCTCTTAAATAGCCAGAAATCGGTTTTTGAATGTCTTTAAGAGACGCAACTGTAATACCTGATAATACTGATGCCACAAAGCAAACTAATAATAGGAAACGATAGGGAAACTCAAGGCTGGTAATAAGGGGAATTCTAGTATAAAATGACAGTTCTGAACCAAGAACCAAAAAGAACGAAAAAACTAGAGAGGCTGTATAAATGATGGAAGCACGATTTCTACGAAGAATCACCGCTATGAAAGCGAGTATCAATATAGAATTCCCAACATACACTGGAAATGGCTGATTAACATGAATAAAATCTCTTGTTAGAATTAAAGGTAAGGATAAAGGATATCCTAACCAATGTGGATCAAGTATTCCTGTATTTGCATCTGTGCCGTTGATAAAGTAAGGAATAATAAAGAAGGAAGATATGCCTAACGCTACGCCCATAGAGATTAAACCTACAGTTCCTATCAATGTAATGTTCTTAAGATTGAATTTTATAGCACATGACATAATAAGATAAAAAAATACTAACAAAGAAGCCATATATCCAGCTCCTTGATGAGAAAGGAAAACTCCAGCCCAGCAAAGTCCTGCAAACATTGCAAACACTTGCTTTTCTTTTTTGATGGCCAGTTCGAGAAATAAAAATAGGAGTGGAATAAAAAGTAGCACTAAACTGCTAGCAAGATGTCCGTATTTAGTCAATAAAGGAAATCTATAGTAAGTAAGGGTATATGCTATCCCTCCTACTATGCTTCCAGACTTATCTTGTGTTACAACGTAAATTAAGCCATACATGGCCAAAGAAGACATTATACATGCAAGATATATTGCCAATTTTGAACCAATCATCCAATTTGAACTCAAGGAAAGTACAGCGGCAAATACATAGAAAAGAGGTCCATAAAATTCCAAAAAAGGATATCCTGAATACCAATAGGGACACCAAAGAGGATAAAAATTCCCTTTAAGCCAAGACTCTCTCAAGTACCATACTTTAAAACTATGAGAAATACCGTCTGCATGAATATATCCCGGGCCTACAAACGTGAGATAAGCTAATATTGCGATGAGAATAATGAAGCTTAGTGCATATCTATGAGAGGCAGTTATCAATCCAAAAAAATTCGTAACGTCTTGCCACAAAATTTCAGAGATTATTAAGATAATAGAACCTAAGCAAATTAAAACAATACACCATACTATAGAAAAAGGCAGAAGTTCATATCTCCAAAGAAACAATAGAAAATGTGAAAAACTTAAGATACCTATTCCTAAAAGAGAACTTCGCATCAGTTTGAACTCCAGTCTTAATTCTTTATGAACTTAAAGATGTGAAAACCGCTAAATTGTCGTGGTAGTCGAAGATTTACAAGGATTCGGCCAAATTTCAATTCCAATGTTATAATAATTTTTGCTAATTGTACTGCCAAACTATGCCAGTTCTTCTCGATTCGTCTTATTAATTTTCTCTCAATGAATCGCCATATTACACCAATTCGATAATGCTTTTGCTTCATCCATCCCTCTCTTCTTAAAAAAGAAACTAATTGTGAAGTCTCTATAACATGCAGATGGCCCGATTTGGTAAACTCGTAATCAATCCCAGAAATACCAGCATCCGGAATAGACGGTATGATTTGCTTCTTAGATATTCGAGAAAGTTCCTTAATTGCAGAAATATATTCGGGAAGATGTTCAAGCACTTCAGTACAGACTGAGACATCAATTGAGTTGTCCTTCAAAGGCAGGTGGCATGCGTCACATAAACAGAAATCAATTGGAACCGAAGAATACTTTTTTCTAAATAATTCCTTATTACACTTTAGAATAACAAGATTAATGTCAAGTCCTACTACAGTTAAGTAATTTGAAAATAATCCCAAATGATGCCAAATTACAGGTCCTCTTCCGCATCCTACGTCCACAAAAGATGTATTTTTGTTATACTGGTCAGTTAGGAGTGATTTGATACACAAAAACCGCTCAGTATGATCAAAAATTCTTAAATAATTCCACAAACCATCAAGTGTTTCTTTTTCATACTCTTGAATTGATTTTTTTGTCAAATAACTGAGTTGCTCTTCATAAAATCCTTTAGCTCTTTTTGCTATTTCATGGAGCACTCATTTTTCCTCCAGAGTTTTCCAAATTAGCCGAGTTATGCATTAACAGAGTATTCGGACCATTTTATTTCGTAAATGATTACTTTGGGCGACTCCACAAGATATATCACATCTAAATAAGAGGATGCTTCATTAGGATCAGAAATCCAGAAGAGATGACGATCTGAGTATCCAAAAGGACCAAAAACGATATGTGTAATATTGCGGCTCTGCATTTCTTTCATTAACTCTGTGATATATGCTTGTTCTCCAAAGTTCTTATAATACTCATCGTAAATTTGCGGATGTGGTGCGATACATGTTCTATGAGAATAATACTCAAAATCAAAGTTTTTAAAGGTCATAACTCTTGCTTGTTGATTACTATTTTCCTTGAACCAAAGGGCAGCTGTGATATATTCCCGCCATAGAGGTGATGTTACAACCATATCATCGAAGGACAAATAATATTCATTTGCTAACCCGTCTGCTACAATGTTTGGCATTAGAATAATAATGAGAAAGGATACTGTCACTATTTGCATGGATGAAAAGGGAACTGCGGAAAAATATTTCATAAGAAACACTTGCCGAGATAAGAGAGGCCCGACGATAAGAGAAAGGAAAATATCTTTAAGTTTGAGGACTCCAACAATCAAAAAAGTGGATAATAATGGTGCTATAGGGAACATATATCGCTCAGATTGAAAAATAATTCCACCTAGTAATAGAATTAGAAGCCCGGATGAAATTATAGAGATAATTGTAAGTGTTTTGTTCATTTCATATGCCTTTACGAGTCCAATGAGTAATATTGGAAATGTGATTATTGAGATAATAATTGCAAGGTAACTCACTCCATAAGGATTAATTAAATGGAAGCCTAAGGCGATTCCAGGGATTTGAACAAGATAAAAAATTAATCGCGAAAGGAAAGCATTGCCCACTGTAAAATTCAAGTAAAGGAATAATATTAGTGCATAAATAATAGTGGCAAAGATTATGGATAAATTAAGATGGATGGATCGGAAATTAATTTTTCTATAAATTAACAAGAATACCCCGCACAAACCAACACCTAGAAACACCAAAGGCCATAGGTTCGAAATAAAGGAGACGTCTACAAAGTTCACGGTAGTATCAAGGACGCCATAATGAATAAAATTCCAAAGAAACCATGGCGCTAACATAACTGCCAGACCGGAAGAAAACATCATTCCATTCTTGAATCTCTTTAAAAAAGATGGACCCCGAATTATGAAATATGAAATAATCGCTAAGAGAATAAGATAGATACCCACTTGCCGAACCAGATAAGAAAGTCCACAAAGAATGCCTGCAAGGACTGATAATTTTACATTATTTTTTAAAGTGATTAACATTTCAAAATTTCTAAAAATAAGATAAAGGGCAAGAAATGAAAGAAATGTAAATGGTATATCGGTCATAATCCAATAGGAAAGGTCAAATATTTTATGATGAAAAGTCAAAAAAACTGCAGTAAGCATTCCAACGGTATTTCCACCAAGTTTCTTACCGAAGGAATAACCGACAAATACAAGAAAACTTGCAAAAAGTATCGTTAGTAAGCGAATGAATACAGGATTCTGATTACCAAGTAATGAAATGGTGAATGTTAATAAGAGGATATAACCAGGTTTTGCACCTATGAGATCTTTTGTCAATACAGAAGAGATTTCAATTAAGTGCATAGCTTCATCCATTCCATAAACCCATTTTCGAGTGGGAATAACCCTAATAAAAACAGAAATGCAAAACAGTGACAATAATCTGAATGTGGTAGATTGCCAGAGTTTAACCATGAAACTACCTCTATTACCAAAATAGAAAGAACAAAGTCATAAGAAATTTATGGTGTTATCCAGAGTGAGAACCTTCTCAATTCGCAGTAAATTGAATGATATTGTAGATTTTGTTTTAAATTTAGTCTGGTATAACAAAACAAGATTTAAATTATTTCTTCTAGCACTCATAGTTTATTCTGTTTCAATTGCACATTATTATGCCCCTGATGAATCTAGTTATTGGTTATTGACCGTATCAATTACTGATTATCACAGCCTGTACATAGATCAAGCTATGATAACGTACACACCTTGGAAACTAGATTCTAAAATGGGCGTTGGTTATTACGATGGGCATTATTACTCCACATTGCCACCAGGTTTATCGTTTATAGCGATACCCTTCTTCTTAATTGGAAAAGGCATGTGGAACGTCCTAATTTTTTTCGGAATAAGCATGTCGTACATTACAATTACATATATCCCAATGGCTATGCTAAGTTCAATTTCTGCAGCTTTTACTATTACCTTGTTTCACAAGCTCTTAAATGAACTAGAATTCAGCGATAATTCAGCCCTTTTGACATCAATAACTCTTGCGTTTGGCACAATCTCATGGGTATATGCAAAAACTTTCTACGCTCAATCCTTGTCAATGTTATTAAACTTCTTCGGCTTATATCTAGTGATTTTAGCCACAAAATATGAAAAAACAAACAGATTTTTTTTGGCAGGAATCGTAATAGGTATAGCTACTACTGTAAGAGTCTCAAATATTTTCTTAGTTATACCTGTTTTAATATATCTAGCATTAAAATCTCAAAGGATAAATGCGTTCATTTTTTTCATTTTTGGAACATTACCTGCCGTCTTTTTACTCCTCCTCTATAATTACATATGTTTTGATAATCCATTCATTACTGGATATTACTATGATCTAATTTATGATTATACATCCATATCATCCACTTTCTCTACAAATCCCTTGTTCGGTATTTATGGCCTTCTTTTTAGTCCTGGAAGGGGGCTATTCGTATATTCCCCCGTTTTAGTTTTATCAATTCCTGGGTTTTACTATTTTTTAAAATCAGATAAAGAAGAAGCCATCTTGTTTATTGCTTCATTTCTTGTAATTTTGTCGTTCTATTCAACATATACTTGGTGGCATGGTGGATTGTCTTTTGGTCCACGATTTTTAACGGATATTCTTCCATCATTTGTATTGCCATTAGGAAAAACTCTAGAAAAATTTTCATCTAACAAATATTTCTGGATACTCTTTTACCTACTTCTTGGATTTAGCATATTTACACAGACTATTGGAGCACTTACATCACCTTTAGCCGATATTCAGGAATATGCGCTCCCTAGAAAAATAGATGAACTAACGCGAAATGGACCGGATATACTCATCTATAATCTGATTAAAAACTAGCGAACTACCCCATCTTTCGGAAGCGGACTTTCCGTCGCAATCGTCAATGAAGGGAAAACTTATTATAAGTTATAAATTCCGTATAATCCTTCTTATAATACAATCTGTAAGATAGACAATTGAACGTTTCGCTAATTATCCCGCTGTTAATACGCTACTTGAAGATGTGCAGCAAATGCAGCAAAGCAAATTATCAGAAAAACTAAGAATAGAGTCTTGTCTTCTTGTTTTAGAGAGGGTGTGATTAGAAACATTAACGCGAACCCTAAATAGAGTGCCCAACGAATCGGGCGAAAATATGGGAAAATATAACCTATAATAACAAGGAGAGATGTTGCTATAACCCAAACACTCCAGTGTGTTTTAGATACATTGGAGTGATTAAAGGCATAATAGATCAGGAAAAGACCAATTGAAGTAATTATTCTAACAGTAGGTATAATTATAGCATCCGTCCAAAGTGGATATAACGCGGGATGACGATCAGAAGAACCAAGAAAAGTACCCGCTGCAAGATATCTTTGAATTCTTCCGATAGAAATAAAATAAACAAGATATGGATCACGTATTAGCCAAATAGGCAATAATGAAAGTAATAATCCAACCGCTACAATTAAAGAAAATTTCTTTAGACATTTTTCTTCTTTTGCAAGATAAAGCAATGAGATGAAAAAGAGGCTTGCGGTCACGATGTGAGTTGCCAAGGATAAAGCAAAGAAAACTGCAGTTAGAATTCGTTTTCGCTCCCAAAAATATAGCGCCAACAAGCCAAATGTAATAGCAAATAGAGTTCTTAGAAGATCAGCTTCTATTTTGAGGATTACAGATGAAAAAACATATACTAAGGCCCCCGTTGATGCGATAGCCTCATCAAAGCGTTGAAGTAACAATTTATGAGTTATGCTCAGGTTTACTAAACTAAAAATGATGGAAATAATTGAAATGAAATGAATCGGTAAACCAATGACGACTATACTTGCTAACAGAAAATATCCCAAAGGTTCTCCAATCAAATATTTATCAAGACCTTCAGGATTATTAAAAAAACTCCATATAATGATATTAAAATCTTGCGCGATAAAATTAACAGTTGAGAAATAAGTAGGGAGATCTGGACCAACCCATTTATCTCCTCCTCTCCACAAAGCAAAAAAGGAGACGAACGCATGTAGAATTAGAAGATATTCTAATCGTATTTGTTCAGGAAATTGAATTGAAGTAATTTTGAATTCATATTTATACAATATTGCATAGATTATAGGTGAAATTACTAGAATTGAAATGGATATCAAGTAAATTGGTCCGTGTATTTTATAATACTCCGCAGGAATTATGACTAATCTATTGATAAAAAAAAGAGACTCTTGTAAAAAAATGACACATAAAATAGAAAAGCAAACCAGAAAAGCAATAATGATGACTTTCCTATATTTCTGAAATAATTCAATCACGGTTTGGAGGACTTTGTTCACTAAGTACACCACTCCATCTGGATATCTAAAGTGTTTTTAAAGATTTTTTAGCGATGGAAGATATCTTAGTAAACCTGTAAAATCTATCTTTGAACTTACATAAAGAATAGAAAAAAGAAGGGAGTATCTTTAATTACAAAATAATGGTGTAATACATGAATATAGCCTTCTTAACCCATTATTTTAAGTCACCGGATAGCAGGGGAGATTACATCAAGAAAATTGCATGGGGCTTGGATGAAAAAGGTCATAACGTGACTGTATTCGTTACAGGCCCATGGATCGATTTTCAGGCAATCAGAAAGCTACCTAACTACAAGATATTCTCATTTTCAAGAGTTTTTTCAAGGGTGCCCCTAATTCATGAAATTTCTTTGATCCCTTATCTTAAAAGCGCATTGAGTTTTCTAAAGCAATATGATGTATTCTGTGTAGAAACACACTCGTTTATCGATTTTTTGTTGATCTTTCTCATTAAACGTCTTTATAATAAACCTTGTGTTTTTGATCATCATGGTCTTACGTTTTCTATTTATAAGAGAGGCTTAGATAAACTATCGCTATTAAAGTACGATGCTCTATTCAGATTTTGGCTTTCATTTATAGAATTTGATAGGATTATAACACATAGTTCATACATCAGAGGCGAAGTAAAACAACGATATGGTGTGAATAGTGAAGTGGTGCCTCATGGCGTCGACTTGAATCGATTTAATCCTACTATATCTGGAAAAAATGTTAGAAATAGCTTAAACATCGGAGATGCTAAGACCCTTCTTTACGTAGGACGCTTAGAGGCGCATAAAGGATTGCAATGGCTTTTAAAGACAATAAAACTAATAAAAAATGAACGCAAAGATGTAAAAATTAAGATAATTATAGTAGGGAGTGGAAGAGAAAGAAAAAACCTTGAGATGCTTGCAAAAAGATTGAACATAGCGGATATAGTGATATTTGCAGGGCGCGTCTCAGAGGAAGAACTACCTAGTTATTATGCAGCAAGTGATATTTTTGTCATACCAAGCCTCTACGAAGGGTTTGGGTTGCCAATTTTAGAAGCTCAAGCCTGTGGGTCGCCAGTTATTGGATCAGATTGTACTGCAATTACTGAAACAATCGGATTGGGAGGAGTTGTTGCTGAACCAAATAACGAGATTTCCCTAAAGAACGAAATGTTACGACTTATTGATGATTCACTAACTTATAATGAATTAGTGAAAAAGAGTTTAGAAAACGCAGAGAGATATAGTTGGCAGAGCGTAATTGATAGAATTGATAGGATACTAAATGACGTTTCAAATGAAAATGGATAATGTAGATGGAGAAATAATCCGAGGAGAAATGCATGGGGGCTTCACAATTACCACTTGATCAGTTTTTTGAAACCCATGAACCGCGTAAAAAGAAAGAAAAGCCCATAAAAAAAGAAGAAGAGATCATAAAAACGGAAAAAATCAATGATGTAGAAGTTAAAGCACCTCTTACGGCTGAGAATGCTGCTTATTTGCTTTCAGTTGAATATAATGGAAAAAAGGGCTGTGCAGCAGCACGATTTTACAATCCAAGAGATCATTTAATTCATTTTTGGTACGATAACTCAGAACATCACCCCTATTGTTTTTCAAATATTCCTATCGAGGAATTGAAGAAAAATACGAAAATAACTGGGCATCGAGGATTTCTTGATATACAAACTGCTGAAAAGCAAGATCTTTTACAGGATAGAACTACACAAATGACAAAGATAATAGCCAAAGATCCACTTTCTATAGGCGGGACAACCGGGGCTATTCGAGAGTTGTTACCAGCAGCATGGGAAGCAAATATACCTTATCATAAATGTTACATAGCGGATTTAGAGTTAACACCAGGCTTACTATATGAAGTCACTGATGAGAGACTTAAGAATGTAACAACTGTACCAGAAAAAATAAAAGATGAAATAAGCCGATTATTTGAAGAAGAGCCAAATGAAGTGAAAGAACTTTTAGTAGAAGGTTTACCTCTCTTTTTGTCACCTATCCCCGATATAAAGCGTGCGGCTATCGATATTGAGGTTATTTCACCTTTTGTAGATGCCATTCCTCGACCTGAACAAGCCAATTTCCCTGTTGGATGTATTTCCATTGTAGCTTCAGATGGAACAAAACGAATACTTCTTCTAGATAACAAAGATTTTGAACGTGGAGAAATTCAAGAAAATCTTGAGGGTGTAAGCATTGAATATTTTAATGAAGAAAAGGAACTTATCCGGGAAATCTTTCAGGTTTTCGATGAATTTCCTGTTATCTTAACTTACAATGGCGATAAGTTCGATTTACTCTATTTATATAATCGTGCACTCAACCACCTAGGATTTCGACGCGATGAAATCCCAATAATTATTAGAAAAGATTTTGTAGCTCTAGTGAGAAATTTCCATGTGGATCTATATAGGTTTTTTAATAACCGGGCTGTGCAAATATATGCGTTTTCTGCAAAATATAAAACTACAGATCTCAATGCTGTAACCAAAGCGCTGCTGGGCATAGAAAAAATAAAAGTAGAGCAGCCTCTTTCGAAATTACCTCTTTTAGATTTAGCAAGTTACTGTTATAGAGATGGGGAAATTACCTTAGATCTGACTCGTTACAGTCAGAACCTTGTCTGGAAATTGATAATGTTGTTGATGAGAATTTCCCATTTGCCACTTGAAGATGTCACACGTCAAGGTGTTTCCTCATGGATTCAAAATCTATTTTATTATGAACATAGAAAGAAGGGATTTTTGATTCCACGACCAGAAGACATTAAGGAGGCAAAAGGGGAAGAGGCCTCAACGCAGGCCATTATCAAAGGAAAAAAATACAAGGGTGCCATTGTCATTGATCCTGTGCCGGGCGTCCATTTTGATGTAGTAGTCCTAGATTTCGCCTCACTCTATCCTTCCATCATAAAAGTCCATAATTTAAGTTATGAGACCGTAAGATGTCCACATGAGGAATGCAAACAAAACATCATACCAGACACAGACCATTGGGTTTGTAAAAAGCAAAGAGGCCTGGCAGGTCTTATTATCGGTTTTCTAAGAGACATAAGGTTGAAATGGTTTAAGCCACAGTCAAAAAACAGAATATTAGGCAAGGAAACACAAGAACTCTTCTATGTGGTTCAACAAGCTTTAAAACTCATTATTAATGCATTCTATGGCGTCTTCGGCGCAGAACACTTCCCCTTATACTGCCTGCCTGTAGCTGAAAGCACAACAGCTCTTGGGAGACATATCATCACACAAACTATCGAAAAGGCTAAGAATATGGGCATCTCTGTTATCTATGGAGATACGGACAGCGTTTTCTTAGAAAATCCCTCAGAGTCACAAATCGAAGATCTAAAGCGATGGTGCCAAGAAACACTTGAAATTGATTTGGATATTGACAAGGTCTATAGATATGTTGCTCTTTCCGAGAGGAAAAAGAATTATTTAGGCGTGTACGGAAGCGGCTCTGTTGATATTAAGGGGCTAACAGGTAAAAAACGTCATACTCCCTTATTCCTACAGGACGCCTTTTTTGAAATGATGGATGTGCTTTCTGAAGTGAAAGTTCAAGATGATTTCGAAACAGCTAGGAATCGGATACGGACGATAGTAAAGACATGCTTAGATAAATTGAAGAATTTAGAATATTCTTTAGAAGAGTTGGCATTTCGCGTCCAGATGACTCGCCATTTGAAAAGCTATCAAAAGACGACGCCTCAGCATGTAAAAGCTGCGAGATTATTAGAAAGAGATGTCGAGCCCGGTAGCATTATTTCGTTTGTAAAAATAAAGGGAGAACCCGGTGTAAAACCTATAGAAATAGCTTCGATTGATGAGATAGATACAGAGAAATACAAAAATGCTGTAGAATCTACCTTTGTGCAAGTGCTTGATGCGTTAAATATAGATTTTGGATCTATTATCGGTATACGACGTCTAGACCTTTTCATGTAATCGAGATGGAAAATGTTAAATCTAAGAAAGGTATAGTTCACATATAGTTTGTTTTTAGTTTAATGGTGATCTTATGGAACTCCGTGAAATATTAACAAGAGGGCATATTCCCGTACTTGATCCTTATACGCTTAATGAGACTTCCGACGAATTTTTTGCGCGCTATGGCTCGTTCCTTGAAAAAATTGCCTTAATGGCAAAGAGAGATACAGGATATACGCTTTTTAGAAGCATGAGCGCGCCAACCGACGATAAGTATTCTGAATTTTTCCCAAGCTTCACTCAGATTGCATCTGAAATCGATATTGATGTGTACGCCATCGTTTCAACCTTTGTAGATCAGTATTTTGCACATGATCCAAAATATGGTGCTTATAGATCGGGAATTACCAGAGCTCCCGTAGGTACTTTCGTATGCCCTGTTCAGGAAAGTTATTGGAAATATCTGATTGCAGTGGTTAAGGAAATCATGAACTTTCCAATAAATGGTCTTATACTAATGGACAATCAATTTGCCAGACAGGAGTATTGTTTTTGTGAAACATGTAGAAAAGAATTTTCAGAGCTTACAAACTTAGAGAGAGAATTCGTTTTTGATACATTACTAAGCGATCCCGATGTTCTTTCTCAATGGTATGAATGGCGTGTTGAAAAAATTTCTTCATTTCTTTCTAATATCACAAATTCAATCAAAGAATCAAATCCAGATATCGAGGTCCTTATAGCCGTCGATATAGATCCTGAAACAGATTATTTAGAAGGTGCTAAAAAGCACTTCGGACAAGACGTGATGAAATTATCGGATGTTGCAGACCAATTATTATTTAACGTTCTTCCCCTAACACCTGTGCTCCCACAACCTGAGACCCCAGATTATCAACGATTTCTCTCAGAACTAGCTTTTACCAAGGATTTAAATAGAATTGGACGAGAGTACAGCATTTTTAATTGGGGTGTTACAGATGCGGAAATCGAAACTCTAGAAAAAATCAAAGCAGAAATTAAGGCTAAGTATCTATTTCTATTAGAGGGATACCCAGAAACTTACAAGGAGAGACGAGAAATCCATCTTGGACTAATTTAGCGAAATTTAGCGGCGGTGAATTATGAAAAGACGACAATTCACCGATCTGCACTGTCGGGTGCAGATTTAGTCAGTTAAGGGCTATCCAAAGCTTTTGATTGCATGAAAACACTTTAATCTCTAAATTCTGCTCCACAACGAGAACAATATTTATCCTCAGTAGTATTGCGTTTTTTACAACGTGGACATTTTCTAGAGTAATTTAAATGACGTAAGCCTGCTTCTGTTGAAGGAAGAACGTTTTTTCTACCATAACGTACTTCTTTTAGATTTAAAGAGTTGTTCCATAAATTATTGCTTTCAAAATTATTTCCCGAAAGAAATCCCTTGAGGAAATCGTCAGTATTTTCTTTTTCTGAATTTGACTCATTATTGGGTATGCCAAAAAAAGATGATAGATCTACATCATCAGTAGTACGAGACGGAGAGTCCTCACTATATGTAGAATGTGAATACGAAGGTACAAGTTCAAGGAATTGTAAATGATGCTCTTCTTTAATGCGAGAATATTCTTCTAACGAGATGTTAAGCGTTTTAAGCGTACTATCGCGTTTATCACATTCTTGAGTCCGAGGGCAACAATTCGCTAGACTATGATAACATAAAAGTGAAAACGCATTTTTTCTCGTGGATCTATAAAGTGGTTTAACAGGCATGCCATTGAGTATAAGTTGTGCGCTTTCATCATCAAAGGAAAGAGCACCGAGTTTATTAAGTACTTCAAGAAGTTTTATAGCCGGATAAGTCTTTCCATTAATAATAATACTCCCATCGACTTCAATTTCAGATTGTGTCATTTTTGTCGCCATAAAAAAGTGAATATACATGTATAAACTAGAAATGACGTCTTTAATATTCGTATTATCTCAGACAATACACCAAGATATACACAGAAATTGAAACATCCTAAGATATCCGAATTAAATGCGTCAGTTATATCGCGTGAATCTAATTTCATTGTGGAGCAAGTTTATATTCAAGAATATCTTTGATTTTTTGAACTGCAACGAGCGCTGGACATTCAGGCGCAAAATCAATCGGTGCTATTCCCTGGATGTCAGATTGAATAATTGCGGGGTCTCTTGGAATGATACTTAATAATTCTAAATTAAACTCGTTTACTGCATTTATTATGAATTTTTCTTCCTGCTCGTTAGAAATTCTATTGCCCACGACATAACTGCGAGGAACGCCAAGGCTAACTCCGAGAGAATTAATTCTTCTCGCTAGATCTAGTGATCTGGTTCCAGGCTCCACGACAGTTATCATTGCATCCACGCCTTTACTTGTACCTCGCCCTAAATGCTCAAGACCAGCATAAAAATCTATTATCACAATTTCATCAAGCTTTAGTATAATGTGACTTAACAAGGCACGTAATAGAGCACTTTCTGGACAAATACAACCACCACCGGCAGTTTCGATTGTGCCGAGGATGATAAGTTTTGCGCCGTCTCTTGAAACATGATACTTGTCGGGTATATCATCAACTCGCGGGTTCAAAACAAACATTCCTGATGTCCCTGCAGTGACTCCTGTTCTTTCTTCAATGAGTTCTTTCATTCCACCAATAGGAATCGGAAGTTCTGTTTTGGATATCCCCATTGTAGCATGTAAATTCATATTTGGATCTGCATCGACGGCAAGAACGTGTTTTCCATCGTTTGCAAATAACCTAGCCAAAGTTCCTGCTAAAAAAGTCTTACCCACGCCACCTTTGCCAACGATAGCTAATTTAAATGCCATGAGATTTCCTTCCAATTAATCTTGATTTTGGAATAAGATAATGGTATCAAACAGAATCAGGAGTTAAGACAACTCTTATTCGTATCGGTTTCGCCACAGTCGCATCTATAACGAAGATCGGTGCATGCTCCGATATTTCCGCTTCAGTAATAGTCATTTTGTCATCAACTATTTTTGTTCCCACAATCAATGTTGGGTCGGAGAGGCCGTAGATTAGGCTAAGCCTTTTTTTTAATTCGCTTATTTTTTCATCGCCTTCTGCAAAATATCTCAATTCATCAAGTTTCCACCTTTCACCACAAACAAAACAATCTAATCTTCTTTTTAGATCAATTTTTGTAAATTCTTGGGAAAGACCATCGTAAAAGAGATATCCAATGGGAGTGCCCAAGCCTATTAGTAATTTCACTGTTTCTTGACTCATGATCCCTCCGATTACAGCAGAAATGGTTCCAACAGATGGAAAAACCTCTTTCTGCGTTTCCTCTCTTTCCTTCCTCCTCGGTTCTCCGGGAAGAGTGCATACCTGTTGCAATCGGCTTTCGGGGATCAATGGCTGGCACTCAAGGCAAGCTAAATCTGAACCCGGAATAATTACTTGGACGTGTCCAAAGAATTGATAAAGTCCTCCATCGATAAGTGGTATTCCTTCATGAACACACATAGAATTCAGCCAGCGACGCGCTTCAAATGTGTCGAGCGAAGAAACCACTAGATCGCAGGATGAATAAACACTTTCGGGAATGTCCTCTATCTTTTGATTAAATACAATAACATCAACAGATGGATTTAGAACTTTCAGACGTTCTTTTGCAGCTAAGGCTTTTGGCCGCGAAACATCTTCATCACGAAACAGCCATTGACGATTCAAATTTGAAAGTTCTACTGTATCAAAATCAACAATAACTAGTTTACCGATGCCCATCGAAACCAAGATTTCTGTTACGACGCAACCAAGAGCCCCAATACCTGCGAGGAATACTGTGGCTTTAGAAATTTTACTTTGATCCCAGTTCGGCATAATGGTTTGCCTATGATACCTATCATTATTTGAACTCATTCTAGATCATCAGATTATTAATTATAGAGAATTATAGAATATGATGAGAAATAATGTTTCATTATTTTGGTTTTTAAGGTTACATTATCGTTGCAATTTTTCCCACGTAGCATATCGCCCGATATAGTCCTTGACTGTCTTTTTGAAGCGTTCTAAATCATTTTCCATTTGATTTCCAGCTGAAGTATTAAGCGGATCCAAAGGATTTGGTGCTGCTAACAAAATACGCAGTGTCTCTATTACATCCACTATACTGTTTGACGGTGCCCAATCTTTGCCCAATATCCCTACACAGACCTTCCCTTTGTAAATATTTGGATGCCAGATTTCTGTATGCCATTGCACAAGGGGAGGTGCGAAAGGAAATCGTCTGGGGATTTCAATTTCAATCTCAAAGACACCGCCGTCGTAGCACTCAGTACCAAGAATGAACCCTCGCCATTTGCGAATATCTCCTTTTTCTGGTTTAAAACTAGGTTCTTCACTTTTGACATGTTTTGTCTCATAAGCCAGCCTGGCCCAATAATCTTCATCACTTAAGCTCAACTAATCCCTCTAAATTTTTAGATTGAAATCATTACTTTTTGAGACCGATGACCCTTAATTATATCCTCAATTGATGCCAATATATTGAACATCAATTTTCTTTGTTATGAAGATTTCGTTGGAGTATACTTCTCAGTGTGAAGACGATGGATACCGATATTTCATACTCGAAAAAGAACGATCATAACTTCTGCTTGGTTATTGCGTTCAATGCAAGACCAATCGCAAATTCTGCTAAAAGGGCAAATTATAATGTACTTGCTGTTGACTTTTTTGGGGACTTAGATCTCAGATCAACGGCTGAACATGTTTTTTCGGTTTTATGGCAAAGAAAAGGTTATTCTATACGCAGAAAATTTTATCGACCTATTTCTGAATACATGTACCTTCTAGCTGAAACGATAGTTGATGAATATCTTGGAAAGATAGAATTCTTGCTCATCGGTAGTGGGTTTGATGACAAACCAAAAATTTGGGAACAACTAAACAAAATTGCACCTATCCTTGGAAACACTCCAGAGATAATAAATCGTTCAGATCGTTTACATATTTACAAAATAGCTTCGAAATTAGGAATTGAATGCCCACAGACTATGGAAGCAAAAGAGGAGGAGGAGGCGCATGAAATTGCGAAAAATATGGGTTATCCAGTTGTACTTACAACGCCTAGGAGCGCAGGAGGACTCTTTGTTAAATTGATTACAAACAAAGATGAACTGCATAAAGCTTATCAAGAGGTAAAAGGTTCAGGGAAAAGAATTCTGATACAGGAATTCATTCAAGGCATTGATGCAAGTTGTTCAGTGCTTGGAACAGGTAAGGATTGCCAAGCCATTGCGGTAACAGAACAATTGATTGGAAAATCTGAACTTGGAGTTTCCATACCTTTTGGCTATTGTGGAAATATTGTTCCCCTAAAAAATTCAGTAACAGTTATAGAGACCATGAAAAGCGTTTCCGAAGAATTAGGCTCGAAATTAGGGCTAAAGGGCTCTAATGGATTCGATTTTGTTATAAAAGATGATCAACCCTTTTTAATCGAGCTTAATCCACGATTTCAAGGCTCTCTCGAATGTATAGAAGCGGTAACTTCATCAAACTTGGTACACTTACACATCGAGGCGTGTAAGGGTTATTTACCTGAAAGACCTCTTGAAGCAAAAGGCTATGCTGTAAAAATGATACTATACGCAAAACATAGAACATTTGTTCCGAATCTGTCACAATTGCCTCATATTGTGGATGTGCCGGTTGAAGGGATTATTCTTGAACCTTCAAATCCGGTTTGCACAGTTTTCATTACTGGAACAGAAAGAGAAATGACAATAATAAAAGCTACAACTATTGCGAGCGATATCTACAGACAGCTTATTCCTGCACCATAATTATGATCTTAATTGACAACTTGTGATTAACTACGAGCGAAATCGTGAAAAAAAGGCTTTCAACGTGAATAGAGGATGCTTTAATGTATATCGTTTTAAATCGCGAGGCGAAGCGTCACCTCGCATATACTTACAAAGTTGTTCTCCGAATTCTCTGTCTTTAAGAAATGTGTCGACCATCAACTCTTGCTGATGATTGGTGGTTAACATATTTTTTCTGATATTGAAGGCCTCCTTAAGATCTTTACCTATCTCTTTGTCTATAGCAGTTTTATATTTTCTTAAAAAAGCAGAAGAATTATCATCAGCATTGTATGCATCTATGGCAACATTTGATGCAATTTCACCAGACATCATAGAGTAATAAATACCGTCGGCGTTGGAAGAATCAACATGTCCAGCAGCTTCTCCTGCAACCAAAAATCCGTTTCCGTAATTTCTTTGTATTACCCCCAGAAAAGAAATCATTGCTGCTTGAGGGTAAAGTAATTTTGCATGTAATAGCTTTTCGCTTGCTACCGGATGATTTCTGACAAAGTTATCTAATCTTTCCCTTAAGCGAAGATCTGTCCTTTTAGCACGCTCCAGCCAAGTACCCAAGCCTACCGAAACAATGTTTATTTTGGGAAAAATCCAAGCATAGCCTCCAGGAACTACTCCATAATAGAACTCAAGCTGATCGCCAATTCGATCGTCAATTTGTTTTTCATCTATTGCCATCTGATATTGATAACAAAGTGCTTTAGAGCGTTCATTATTTGTCAGTAAGCCAAGTTGTTTTGTTAGTATACTTGGCGTCCCGCTTGCAATAATTATTATGTCTCCATAAATGTCGTGCGATTCACTTGGCGATTTCGCTTTTATCCCTTTAACAAAACCATTTTCGATAATTACATCTAGAGCACGCGTATTTTCCTTGAATTCAGCTCCTTGATCGATAGCTAGTTCGGCGAGTGTTTTATCAAGCTTTGCTCGCATAGTTGTAGCGACAATGCGTTCAGGATAATCAAGTGTAACTGTTTTACATTTTGGGGAACATAAAAATAGTTTATAACAAGATCGGTCAAATATGTTCTCAGGAATTTGAAATCGCTGTATTGCACGCTCGGTTACACCACCTGCGCACGGTTTTTCCCTGTCAAGACGATGTTTCTCAAGAACAATTACCTTAAGCCCTTTACTAGCCACTTCTTTTGCAGCTGTTGAACCAGCAGGACCTGCACCTACAACTACAACGTCGTATTTCACTGTATCACCCACGATTTTATATACAAGGAGTTAATCATATTTGAAAGTAACGTTGATAGGAGGGTATTGGGTGAACGTTGTTGGGATAATGTACTCAGAAGATCTCATAACATATGATTTTGGAGAAGGTCATCCCTTCCGAGGGAAACGATTTAGTGATTTTCTGATCACGTTTCAACAATTAGGTCTAGATGAACTCCCACAACTTAAAATTATCCAATCGAGACCTTGTTCTTTTGAAGATTTATTGCTCGTTCACAACGAAGAATACCTAGAAATAATAAAACAAGGAGAAAAACGATACGAATCCCTCTCATTAGATACTCCACTTCGACCTGGCATGCTTGAAGCTGCAATGAACGTTGTAGGAGCGTCTTTAAATGCACTAAGATACGTAATCGAAGGGAATGCACCATTTGCGGTGGGTATGGGAGGAGGAATGCATCATGCCTTCCCAAATTCAGGAGGAGGGTTTTGTATCGTGAACGATGTTGCTATTTGTGCAGAATATCTTAGAAAAAAACAAGGCTCAAAGCGGATCTTGATTTTAGATACAGACGCTCATTATGGAGATGGAACCGCCAAGATATTCTATGAAACGCCAGAAGTATTATTCATTTCCATTCATCAAAATCCGGCCACACTTTACCCGGGGACAGGCTATATACGAGAAGTCGGTAGGGGGGAAGGTGAGGGCTACAATGTAAATATTCCAATGCCCGTGTATGGAAACGATCCTTCTTATGACCTGGTTTATTCGGAAATTGTTGTACCCTTAGTCGAGGAATTCAAACCTGAAATAATCATCAGAAATGGTGGCTCGGATCCTCACTTTTCGGATAAATTAACAGATCTGGGAGTGTCTTTGAATGGATTAAGACGGATGGGGGCGATTCATAGAGAGATTATACAAAGTTCAGGATCCCATGGAATTAGTTTGATCGGTAGCGGATATAATCCAATTGTACTTCCTTATGGATGGACATCAATCATCTTAGGATTGGCAGACATTAATTTCCCTCTAGAGGAACCAATTCAGCCACCATCGTGTATCAATGACAAATCAATTCTGGCACAGACAAAAAAAGTTTTAGAAGAAGTTAAGGACACACATTCTGCTTATTGGTCATTCTAGATAGTGTCAAGATGCTCAGACCACAGTATATACATATCCTTATAAGATCTAAAGGTAGGGAAAAGTACACACTCGATTTTTATGATTCTTTCAACTCACTAACGTAGGAGGTAGAATTGCATGCCAATTGCATCCATTATTAAAGAAAAAGACCCTGAAATTGCTGTTGAAAAGGCCATTAATTTGCTAGGCGGAATTAGCCGTTTCGTAAACAACGGAGAAACTGTTTTCATTCATCCCAATTGGTGCGGAGGAGTTCCAAACAAACAAGGATCATATACGGATCCCAAAGTGCTCACTACATTAATCAAATTAATTGATTCGTGTAATCCTTCTAAGATTATTGTAGGTGAATCAGAAGCTACAAGCCAACACTTTGACCTCATGTACTTATCCTCCGGTTCAAAAGAAGCTATAGAAGAATTAAAGTCAACCGCGGGGATTGATGTACAGGTCGTCAACTTAAGTGAAGGAGAAATGGTGACTATTGATCTTCCCGATGCTTATATCACAAAAAAGTTATCGGTTTCGAAAGTTTTGACAGAAGCCGATAAAATAATTAACGTCCCAGTATTTAAATCTCATGTTTTCTGCGATATCACACTTAGTCTAAAAAATATGTTTGGACTTCTACCAGAACGTAAGAAAGGAAGACTTCATTTCAGAGGACTCAATGAGATCATTGTAGATATAAACACCGCGTTTCCTTCTGACTTGATTGTTGTTGATGGAATCGTCGGAATGGAAGGATGGGGTCCACTAAAAGGAGATCCAATAGAATTAGGCTTTATTCTTGCGGGTGACAATCTCCTGGCAGTAGATACAGTAGGAGCCACCATCGCAGGATACGATCCAGCTAGCGTTACACATTTTCAACTTGCAGCGCAAAAGAATCTTGGCCCACTTAGTTTGATTAAAATTGAAATCAAAGGCAATTCAATTGATGATGTAAAACCGAAATCATTTGAAAAAGCGCCAGAAAGCGTCGTGAATGGATATCGCGAACAAGTGAAGGAATTACGAGAGCAGTTAGCGGCTAAGGCGATATCATTTGAAGAAGGGTCTGATTTAATACAAGGGGCAATATTTGACGAATGGCAAGACGCATTTGAGAGTTGGCAATCTAAAAGTAAACCATCCGCTCCTAAAGCCGTTTCAAAACCATCAGGCGGAGTCAAAAGATCTGGAAAGGCGGAAATACTTACAAGAATGGAAAAGATAAACCGAAGTGAAAAGGCTAAAGAAAAAATGAAAAAATGGGCTAAAAAGAAACCTAAAATCGTTCAATTCATTTTAGACGGAGAGCCCGACCCCTTTTACTGTGTTTTTGAACAAGACAAGGTAAATGTCGTCGAGGGTACTTACGAAAAAAATGCGGATGTAGTCTTTGAAGCGGATACTGAAACGTGGACGCAAATCCAACTTGGCGAAGTAGATGGAGTCAAAGCGTATTACGACGGACTGTATTTGATTCGTGGAGCCGGTACTAAGAAATTTGATGATGCAAAAATCTATTCAGATATATGTTGGGAAAGTTACAACGACTTAAACGAATAAAATCGATCCAAATTTTTATAAACAGCGCTGATTATATTTGCATTGGGGGAGTAGAACCCGCTACGTTGCTTTCACAAGTCCGCAATGAGTGAAGGTGTCCAAAGCGGGTAACATCCCCCTTTTCTGCTTTTGATAAAGACTTTTTTTTGCTAGGTCAAAGCAAAACTTCATCTTTTTTGATAGTATTGGATTAGTGATTGATTTGAGTCAAGTTGACAAAGTCTTGAAATTAATTGAAGAACTGTCTGAAAAAAAGGCGCTTCCAATTATTGGCTCCGAAAGAGGTAGGATTTTGGTGGATATCCTCCGAGAGGTCAAACCTAAGCGAGTATTGGAAATTGGAGCGCTCATCGGCTATTCGACCATCCTGATGGGTAAAGAACTTGATAACGATGCTCACTTAATCACAATTGAAAAGGACGAAGGCAAGGCAAAAATAGCGAAGAATAATATTGAAACGGCTAGGATAAATCCAAAAATAGAGGTAATAATCGGAGATGCACTCAAGGTTCTTCCAAAACTTGAGGGTGAATTCGATTTAATTTTTATAGATGCTGCCAAAAGAGAATACATGAAATACTTTAAACTAATCGAGGATAAACTTCACAAAGGAAGCATAGTAGTTGCTGACAATGCAGGTCGCTTTGCAGAATCGATGAAAGAATATTTGGATTATGTTCGTTCTTCTAAAAAATATGAAAGTAAATTTGTGCCGGTAAGTAACGATGGGCTTGAAATAACTACCAAAATCTAGAATATAGAGACTTAAGATTGAAAGCAAATCAGTTTCTACTTACCATTGATTTTTTAACATCTCTTCAATTTTTTTCATTGCTTCAGCAATGAATATTCTATCCTCACCGTATTGCAGTTTTGAGTAGAGATCGCGCGTGTATACTTCAGCTTCATAGAACTTTCCATGGTCTTTATGATAAGTTGCAGATATCAATGCTCTGGCTACGAGAAACGCGGGATGCTCAGTAACTTGTTCTTTAATAGAAATGTCAAGTGTGTCTACAAAAACTTTTAGTGAACGAATAGCTTGGGGAATGTCATTCGCAAGCATCCACGCCAAACTTGCACAGCAAATATCGATTGCAGCCTCTGAATAGAGTTCCGAATCACGCATTTTTTGGGCCATTGACTCATAGTCTTCAGCTTTTTCAGAATAATTCTTGGTTTTTATTATCGTTGTTTCCGGTGGTGGCGGCGGCGGAGATAATTTTGGTCTTGGTGGCGGTGATGTTGGTGACAGTGGTGGAGATGGTTTCGTCATCTTTTTAAGATTCGCTTTTGCATCTGGAACCTTTAGTAATAATTCTTCAAGAAAGTCCAACTCTTTGTCATCTGAAGCTGAAGAAATATCTTCAATTTTTTGGACTTCTGTGTTCATGTTTTCTACAGTAATCAGTTTATCGATAGTAACTCTCTCATCGATAGCCTTTTTTACTTTATCAATTTCGTATGCTTTGATGCATGCCTCTGTAAGGGGTTCGCCCCCTTTGCACACCCGTTCTGCATATTCACTTGGAATAACTGCATGTTTTAAGAGACAAAAAAAGACATTTTCCTGTGAAGCGGAAAAATGCGCACATAAAGTTTTAGGAGGCATCTTTTATCAAATGTACTCATTTCAGGCATCACTTAAAAATTTCGATAATATGGCAGTTTTTCTATAGATGGTTATAAATTAGAAAAAATGCAAGTGTCGGATAAATCATACTGAGCCCTGTTTTTTAGGAGGGAGGTCTATCTCTGCACAATCCCCAATAATACTAAAACTAAGTGAAACTGCAATTGAATTGAGTAAACTTCAAATTGCAACGGATTTCATACGACGAGGAAAACTGGTAGTATTCCCTACCGATACTTCATACGGCTTAGGAGCGGATGTAACTGACGTTCGTGCTGTCACGAGAATCTTCCAACTTAAACAGAGACCACTTCATAAACCAATCCATATTGTCGTGTCAAGTTTACAAATGGCTGAAAACTATGCTTACGTGTCAGAATCTGCCTTAAATTTAGCAAATCATTTTCTACCCGGCCCTTTGACTCTTATTTTAAGAAAAAAAGATACAGTCTCAGATCTATTGAGTGGAGGAAAAGAAACAATTGGTATACGAATGCCGGACAATCTTATTGCGCTTGCTTTAGTAGAACGTGCAGGTGTTCCAATCACTGCAACTAGTGCAAATGTATCCGGTAGGCCAGACACATATTCGGTAAAAGATGCTCTTGATCAATTAGGAAATAAGGTAGATTTATATCTAGATATAGGAATTCTTCCAAAAAGACTTCCTTCTACGATCCTTGATTTGACTCTTGATCCACCTGAGGTTTGCAGGGAAGGACCTATTCCAACTAATAAGATATTCGAAGCACTTAGATAGGATTAATGATATTAAGAAAAGACACTGAGATGAAACAAAAATGGTAATAGATTTACGTTCTGATACCTTTACTTTGCCATCGCCCGAAATGCTAGAAGTAATTCTAACAGCTAAATTAGGAGATGATGTTTGGCGCGAGGATCCAACAGTTATTGAATTAGAAGCGCTAGCAGCGAAGAAACTCGGAAAAGAGGCAGGATTATTAGTTACAAGTGGAACTCAAGGCAATTTGGTTTCAATTATGACGCACCTTAATCGTGGTGACGGTATCGTCCTTGAAGCAGAATGCCATACCTACTTATTTGAGGCGGGTGGATTTACTTCTGTTGTTGGTGCATATCCTTTTCTTGTTAAAGGTAACAACGGCGTAATGGATCCAAAAGATGTAGAAGAAATTCTTACCCGGCCTTATAATGAGCATTGTGTACAACCTAAATTATTGTGTATAGAGAACACGCATAACACAGGAGGAGGAGCCGTAATCCCTAAGGAAAATATAGACACTCTTGCTAAAATTGCACATGAAAACAATGTAGCAGTTCATATTGACGGTGCGAGAATTTTTAATGCCGCGATAGCCTCAGGAACTCCTGCTTCTAGTTTAGTCGAGAATGCTGATAGTGTGCAAATGTGCTTGAGTAAAGGATTAGGATGCCCCGTAGGTTCAGTAATTGTAGGGACAGAAGAATTCATTCATCGAGCACGTAAAAACCGTAAGATAGTAGGAGGAAGTATGAGGCAAGCAGGTATTATCGCAGCACCAGGGATATACGCTCTCAATAACATGATTGATCGATTAGCGGAGGATCACTTGCATGCAAAGTTAATTACAGATGAACTTAAAGCAAAAGTACCTAATATCAAAATAAAACCTGTAGAAACTAATCTTATTGTTATTGACCTTTCTGAAACACCATGGACTGCCCAAGAGATCCAAGATCGATTTGAAGATAAAGGAATAAAGATGGCTTCAATGGGAAAGTATTTACTAAGAATGGTCACTTACTTCGGTATTTCTAAAGAAGATATCGACACTATCGTAGCAACAATACCTGAAATATTTCAGTGACTGTCAACTACCCAACTCAAAAGGGTAGGGACTTCCAGAGGCGGGAGCTGTGAACTTATATAAATTTATTGAGAGGAAGCAAATTGATTCAACAGACTAGAGAGACACCTTCTATTGAAAAACTCATTGCAGGCGGCGTTATTTCTTCTGCTACATCGAGTATAATTTTCATATTTTTTATGAGCTTTAGAACTTATGTTTCAGATCCGAGTACACTTATTTCATATATTCTATTATTCGTAGGAATCTTCTTTGCCGGGTTCTTTTCTGGGATGTTCATCCAAGAAATCCCGCGAATCTTGCCGCTTCATGGAGGGTTGGTTACCGGAATTTTTTTAGCAATTTTTTCCCTTGCAATTAACTTCAATGTGGTTTTAGTGAATGGTACAGTGGATTTCATCGCTTTTATGTTAATATCTGCTGCAGCCATATTATCGGCATTAACCGGCGCCTTCACTCATAGTCGTTATTTATTGCAAAGAGCGATAAAAGACACCATTTCCTAATAACACCGTCAATGTTAAATTGGCCGTTTCATTAAGTAAGAACGAGTTTCATAACATAGCCCGGTAGTGTAGTGGCCAAGCGGATTTGGTGGGAGTACTTTAGAGGATGCTTCACTGAATCTTGGAGATCAAGGACTCTGGATCCTTGGACCCCAGTTCGAATCTGGGCCGGGCTACCATTTCCCTTCCACTACGGAAGACAAAGGTACCCAGCATTATGCGTAGATACTTACTAGAAGGTTTTTAAAAGACTATTATGATGGAATATTGCAATTATTTATCACATCTATTTGTCAACAATCAAAAGAATGCCTATCGCAATTCTTTAGCACCATAAACCATCCGCGTTATAATAACTGCGCTCTGAGGATTTCATCGCGATGCCAATTCATAATGTTCTTATCTTAAAAAGCTCTGGTCAAAACATCTTCAGTTGGACTCAACGATCTTTTAACTTAGACGATGATCTATTAAGTAGCTTTACATCAGCTATTTTCACCTTTGTTTCAGAGTTAGGTGAAAAATCTGTAGAGATTATGGACATGGAAAATCTTAAGTTTCTTTATTCTTATGAGCCA
>Ga0114921_10000090_pt1 | contig 35700 bp, 37 predicted proteins | sample BentaG_FD_87016 | JGI IMG/M metagenome (GOLD analysis project Ga0114921, IMG submission 87016) | Deep subsurface microbial communities from South Atlantic Ocean to uncover new lineages of life (NeLLi) - Benguela_00093 metaG | ecosystem: Environmental > Aquatic > Marine > Oceanic > Sediment ... | reverse complement strand
ATAGCACCCATCGATGTTGCCTGGCCCATACAGATCGTGGAAATATCGGGCTTTATGTACTGCATAGTATCATAGACAGCCAGGCCAGAGGTCACAACCCCCCCAGGATTGTTGATGTAGAGGCTGATATCCTTGTCTGGGTCATCTGCCTCCAGGAAAAGCAACTGGGCGATTATGGTATTGGCAACATTGTCATCGATAGGCATGCCAACAAAGATTATCCTGTCCTTCAGCAACCTGGAATAGATGTCATAGGCGCGCTCGAAGCCCCGACCTGTCTGTTCCACCACCATCGGTATCAATCCCATTGTCTCACCTCCTTCAATTCTTAATGTTTGATCCTGGTTCAACGTAGGTGGCTTGTACGGGTTTGATTTATCAAACCCGTAATTTATCATGCCCACCTCGAGTCGGATAGATCCGCCTCCTTCAAGACAATATCCAGGATCCGGCATCTAGGATCCAGCACCCACTGTTGTCTTTATTTTACTGCATGGTCAAGGACGAACTTCAAGGCCTTGGCCTGTCTTGCCTGCTGGCGGAGAGCATCCATTCTCCCTGACCTGGTCATGTCCTCTTCGATCGACTGCGAGGCCCGGTTAGTATAGCGAGCGAGCTGGGTAATTCTACGGGCTATGTCCTTATCGGTTGCTCGGATGTTTTCCTCCTGGGCTATCTGGCCCAATATTAAGAAGCTCTTGACATTTCTGGTAGATAAGGCCCTATACTTCTCCCTCAGCTTCTGGTGGGTCATGCTCAATCTCTCTGGTGTAAGGCCTTGATACTTCAGCCCCGCAGTCAGATGGTCTATCTCCCTGGTGACCATTGTCTGAGGCACTTCCAGGGGAGTATTCTCTATCAGTTTGTCCACAATTCTGTTTTCCCAATCCTTCTGGGCTTTGTTTTCCGCAAGCCTCTTCAAGTCCTGCGAAATTTTTTCCTTCAGTTCAGCCAATCCCTTGAACCCACCAAGGTCCTTAGCAAATTCATCGTCTAGCGCAGGGAGCTTCTTCCGTTTGATCTCTTTTAGCACAACCTTGAAGCAGGCTTCCTTCGCTGCCAATCCCTTATCAGGATGCTCTTTTGGGAATGTCACCATTATTTCCCTCTGGTCGCCTCGATCCATCCCAATCAACTGATCCTCAAAACCATGGATGAGTATGTTTGCGCCAATCTCTAAGGAATAATTACTGGCCTTGCCGCCTCTGAAAGGTTTTCCCTCAACCATTCCTTCAAAATCGACTATAACATAATCACCCGGCCTTGCGGGCCTATCCTCTATGGTCACGAACTCAGCATGTCTGTGGCGCAGCCTCTCCAGGGTTTTAGCTATATCCCTGTCCTTAACCCTTCCAACTTTCTTGGCAACCTTGATGCCCTTATATCTACCTAAATTCACCTTCGGCCTTACATCAACAATGGCTTTAAACCTGAGGGGCTGATCGGGCAAAAATTCTATCCCTTCTATCTTGGGCTCACAACATGGAATAATACCTGCCTGACTTACAGCCTGTAAATAGGCGCCCGATATAAGCCTCTCTAAAACCTCCCTTTCAATCCCCTTACTGAAATGAGCTTCCAAGATTTTACGAGGAACTTTCCCCTTCCTGAAGCCTTTCATCGTAGTTCTTCTCTTCAATTCCTCGTAAATCTTTTCTCTCTCCTCGGTAACCCCATCGACAGGCACTTTGACCTCTAGGGCGACCTTACACTTCCCCAATCTCTCCACTTCACTCTTCATTTAATGAATATCGCCTGAATACAATAAGATATGCCTCATTCCATTCGGCAAAATGATTACACTGCCATTAAATACTTTACTCTTCATGGGCGGAAGAGGACTCGAACCTCCACGGATCTCTCCACGAGATCCTAAATCTCGCGCGTCTACCAATTCCGCCACCCGCCCCTAAAATTAACAATCACATAAATGCTTTCGGTACATATCTATCAACGGCACGAAAAATCCCATTTTTATCCCGTAAACCGCGCACATAAAATTCTGCGGGACACTTCAAAAAGTGGCTGCGTCACCTTTTCCGTGGTGGGCCGTAGAGGAATCGAACCTCTAACCTTGTGCTTAAGAGGCACCTGCTCTGCCAATTGAGCTAACGGCCCATTGGCGCGCCTGGAGAGATTCGAACTCCCGACACCTGGTTCCGAAGACCAGTGCTCTAAATCCACTGAGCTACAGGCGCATGGGGTGGCTGACCGGACTTGAACCGGCGACCTCTTGGGCCACAACCAAGGGCTCTAACCAACTGAGCTACAGCCACCACAGCACCCTCGGCAGGACTTTCACCCCGTTAGATGTTTAAACATCTAACGGGGTGAACCTGCAACCCTCAGATTACCTGCCAGCCATGCGCCCAGCAGGACTCGAACCTGCAACCCTCTGCTTAGAAGGCAGATGCTCTATCCAATTGAGCTATGGGCGCCTGACAAGCGGGGAAATCCGATGCTCTATCCAATTGAGCTACGAGGGCTTAAACGCGAAACAACGCAAATAAATTCATTCGCGAATATTCACTAATGAAATTCGCGCTTAATTGGCGTTCAATGGTCGGGGCAGGCAGATTCGAACTGCCGACCTCATGGTCCCAAACCATGCGCGCTAACCAAACTGCGCCATGCCCCGTTATCTTACCCATAAAGTATAATCCAAAAATGCTCATCAGTCAAACCCCGTTAGAGAATCTCTTTGGTAGTAGCATCAAATCCCATTCGAACGTTTACTCCCTAACGGAGTCAAATCCTAAATGGGCTCTATTGCTCGGATATTATCTTTTCCAGAATTTGTCGGGCTTTTTGAAGCGCCCTTGCCCGATGGCTGATCTCGTTCTTTATGCTCAAACCCAGCTGGGCAAAGGTCTTATTATACTCTGGGACCACAAAAATGGGGTCAAAGCCGAAGCCTTCGTTGCCCCTTTCCTCAAAGCCAATGCCCCCTCGACATTCTCCCTCAACCACCTGAACCCGGCCGTCTGGCCTACATATGGCAACTGCACATCTGAATTTAGCGGTTCGCTCTGGCTCCGGGACACCCTTCAACAGGCGCAAAAGTTTGGCATTCCTTGCCTCATCACTTTCGGCAAACCGGGCCGAATAAACTCCGGGTCGGCCATCCAGAACGTCGACCTCAAGGCCAGAATCGTCGGCCAGGGTCACTTTACCTGTTAACTCAGATACCTTCTTGGCCTTATAGATAGCATTCCCCTGAATGGTCGCTCCCTCCTCCTTTATAGAAGGCAAGTTAGGAAAGTCTTTTAGCGTCAGAAGCTTGATGTCAAGTCCCGAAAGAGCCTCTTTTATCTCCCTTATCTTGCCCTGATTTCGGGTAGCGAGGACTATCTCCATCATTTTACCCTCCACTTGTCATATAAACTATTTCCATGGCAGTCGATGGCACAGATGGCGGGAAAGTCTTTTACTTCCAATTGATAAACGGCCTCAGGTCCTAAATCGGAATATGCTATTACTCCGGCTTTGTGGATAAATTTGGAAAGCCAAGCCCCTGCTCCGCCAGTAGCAGCGAAGTAGACAGCCCCATATTTTTTCATGGCATTGATAACGTCTTGATTACGCTCGCCCTTGCCTATCATGCCCCGCAACCCCATGGCCAGGAGCGGCACAGTCCAAGGATCCATCCGGGAGCTTGTAGTCGGACCACAGGAGCCGATGGGCCTTCCAGGCCTGGCAGGAGATGGCCCTGTATAGTATATGACCTGACCCTCCAGAGGGAAAAGGAGGTCTCCTCCCTCCTTCAGCATATCTATCATCCTGTGGTGGGCTGCATCCCGAGCGGTATAGATGGCCCCAGAGATCTCAACCCTCTCCCCTGCATGTAAATTTCTCACAATCTCCAAAGTTAAAGGCGTCTTTATCTTAATAGCCATCTCTCTTCCGGGGGTCCACAAGAAAATGCAAAATATTTTCTTGGGGTGGAGTTAAAGCACCCTATGGGCACGCCTCAGAGCATGGCAGTTTATGTTGACAGCTACGGGCAGGCCGGCTATATGGGTGGGGAAGACCTCGACATTTACGCCCAAGGCTGTAACCCGACCGCCAAGCCCCTGAGGACCAATCCCCAAATCATTGATCTTACCCAAAAGTTCCCGCTCCAGCGAAGCGATATGTCCTCTATTGTCATGCTGTCCAACAGGTCTGAGAAGAGCCTGAGCAGCTAGAAAGGCTGCATAAGCCACGGTTCCTCCAAGCCCAACCCCGAGGACAATCGGGGGGCAGGGATTGGCACCAGCGGCAAGTACCGTTCGGACGACAAAGTCAACGATTCCCGCCTTCCCTTCGCCTGGGTTTAACACACCAGCCCGAGACATATTCTCACATCCAAACCCCTTACAAAGAAGGTCAATCTTCAATCCATCTCCGCGTACTATTCGGGAATGAATTTGGGCCGGGGTGTTATCACCTGTATTCTTCCGCCTGAGAGGATCGGCAACCACTGACTTTCGGAGATATCCCTCCTCATATCCTCTTCTCACCCCTTCGTTGACGGCTCCCTCCAGGTCTCCACCAACTACCTTCAAATCCTGGCCGATCTCTAAGAAGATCACGGCCATCCCTGTATCCTGGCAGATTGGAACATTCGACGCGCGGGCATACCTCGCATTTTCCAATAACTCTTCGATGATCTCCCTGCCCAGTGAAGAATCTTCTTTATTTAAGCTCTTCTTGAGGGCTGAAATGACATCGGGTGGCAACCGATAATTGGCTTGGATACATAGCTCACTTACTGCCCGAGATATCTTTGCAGCCTCAATCTCTCTCATGGTCTTCATCGCTCCAGCTCTGTGGTTCCTTTCACATTATAAACTGGCAGGGTGAAAATTACTCCGCTGTCTGAGTCTTCTTTCCATATATCCTTGACGAGCCAGATAACTTCCTTTACCTCCTCGGCATCCACCAGAGATAAGATGACCTTATTTTCTGCCTTTGCCTTTGATATCGCATACCTCGAGGCAAACATAGGGACGTCAGCAGCCAGAATTCCAGCCTCAGTCCTGCCATCTATTACGATAGAGTTCATTACGCCTTCCTCTAAGAGTGCCTCTAAAATCTCGTCCAATAACTCTTCTTTATTAAGGACAATCACTAAAAGTCGCTTATTTTCGTCTCTTTTCATTAAGTTGCCTTTCCCATCTCTTCAGCCTTGGTAATGGCAAACCTGGTGCCGAATGGACCGATAAGCTCAAAGATTACGGTAGTGGCAATGATTGTAGTGAAGACTAAATTGCCTATGGATGGAAGCTCAGCTTTGGCTATAATGGCTAACCCCAGAGCTACCCCCGCTTGAGGGATAAGACCGAACCCTAAATATCTCTTGACCTTTACCTCGGCATGCGAAATCTGGCCGCCTAAGTAGACGCCTACATATTTTCCCAATATCCTGGCTACCACATAGATAATTCCTAATAAACTCAATTCTTTTAAAAACGGTATTTGAAGACTGGCTCCGCACAAAACGAAGAAAAGCAGATAAAATGGCCAGTCTATCCTATGTAAAACCTCAAAGAAGAGGTGCTTTCTGGTTAAGTTTATCACCGCTGCGCCCAAAGTCATGTTGGCCAAAAGTGGTGAGAACTTAAGATGTAAGCTTATCCCGGTAGTAACCAGGATAAAACCCAGGGTATAGATGAGAGAAATTGTGTGTCCACGCACGTATCGAGATAAAATGGACAACAAGACACCTAAAATTAGCCCTAAAATCAAGGCTCCAAATATTTCCCTAAATGCTTCAGCTGAAGCTAAAATCAAAGGGTTGCCAACATTTAAAGGAGAGGTTAGAAGCTTAGCTATGGCAACTGTTATGGCAAAGGCAATTATGCCCCAGGCATCATCAATGGCCACTATATCCAAAAGAGCCGTGGTGAAAGGGCCTTTTGCCCTATATTCCCTGATAACCATAACTGTGGTCATTGGGGCTGTCGCAGTAGCTATCGCTCCCAAAATAATTGCCGTGGAAAGTTCTTGACCAATTAGCCAAAGGGCTAAACTAACAAGTATTAAAACAGCAAGTACGGCGGCAAGAGAAATAACCACTACCTCCCTGCCAATCCGCCTAAATTCTCTCCAAAGGAAGTTCTCCCCCAGCGAAAAAGCGATTAAACTCAAGACAAAATAGCCAACTAAATCCGTGGCCTTGATCAAATTATCAGGAACTAACCTGAGGATATAAGGGCCGATTAAGATACCCAATAAAAGATAACTGGTAACTGCAGGGAATCTTAGTCGGCCTAATTGCCAAGATGCAAGTAAGGCAAGGAGGAAAATTAACCCGCACGCCAGAAAGAGATTCATGGAAAACCTTTCTATTGCTCTATCAAGATGTTCATCCGGTCTATATTGAGCTTCACGGTCAGAGAATATCCACCCTTTGAATCTGGGAAATTTCCTCTCCTAAGAACATCCCCCCAACTTCCTGGAACTTATCCGGAGCGTCGCTTACGAAGAACCTATGGGTGAAGGTTCTTTCCTCTCGAGAGAGCAAATTCTTTCTTGCCAGAAGGTTCCTGACCTCCAGGGCAGTCTGGTAAGCGGGGTCGACCAACCTCACACCATTCCCCATGGCCTCAGATAAAACCTTCTTTAATAAAGGATAATGGGTGCATCCAAGAACCAGGGTATCTACATTTTTATCTATGAGGAGCTCTAAATACTCCTGGGCTATAAGGTGAGTGGCTGGCTTATCAAGCCATCCCTCCTCAACCAAGGGGACAAATAGGGGGCATGCCTGACTGAATACCTCAAGCTCTGGATTTAGTGCCTTAATTGCTCCGGCGTAGGCATCCGATTCGATCACAGCCTGGGTCCCTATAACTCCCACTCTATTATTCCTTGTGGCTCTGGCTGCAGCCCTCGCCCCTGGAGATATGACCCCAACTATGGGGGTGGTGAACTCTTCATTCAAGGCTGACAGGCCGACCGCCGAGACGGTATGGCATGCCACAACCATGATTTTAATGTTTTGCTTTATCAAGAAGCGGGCATCCTCAATAGCAAAGCGCCTGATGGTCTCGATAGACTTGGAGCCATAGGGAACCCGCGCTGTATCACCAAAGTAGACAATATCCTCCTGGGGTAACTGACTTAATATCTCTTTGGCCACCGTCAGCCCACCGACTCCAGAATCGAATATGCCAATCGCTTTAGCCATTAATGACGCTCGCTCCGCTCGGCTAATGGTATTCTTAAAATTTGCCTGCTATAATATATAAAAAACGAGTATCATCTTTGATACCCGTTGAGGTTGGGGTCTACTTTTTGCATAAAAAGTGCAAACCCCTGTTTAATACCTTACGATGGTTGGATTTTTAATCAATGGCTTGGTGGTATCGATATGACCGGCCAGCGTCTGAATTTCCTTTCCCTCTACTAATATTTGTACCCTCTCTATGTCGGCGAAGTTGTCTACCATAGTATTTACTATGGAGTAGATAGTCAATAATTCCCCGGCGCTGCCGCCCGGGTGGTTGGCTTTAAGTGCCTTATTGAAGTCGAGATAGGCACACTTCTGGTTATCAATGTATAATTCCCTTAATTGGGTTCCCGATGGGATGGTAGGAGAGAGATTCCTCTGAGAACCATTGATTAGTTCAGCGATCACCTCCTTGGCCTGATCAGTAAGCTTATCTACCTTAAGGATCTGCCTCATCTCTGGGATCAGATACATGGCATCTAAAGACCCAAAGTAGAGATGGACCTGGAGGGTCTCCACTTTTGGAGCCCATGGGAGGACTTTCGGAGGGATGCCTTCCCTTATAACCAAAAAGTAGTATCCCACTCCCCCAATGAGCAACAATACCATTAATACACAACCTAATATTATCAATAACCTCTTCTTCATCCCTCTATATCCTTATTACTCGGTGAAGCCCATTTTCTCCTCAAACCTCTTCTTATAAATAGTCACGCTATTGCATAGAGCCTCGGCAATATCCTCCCTAAACTGGGCGCTCCGTAACATCCGTTCCTCGCGCCAATTGGAAATAAATGCCACCTCAACCAAGACTGCAGGCATGGTGCTCCCTGCCAGAACATAGAAGGGAGCCTGCTTCACTCCTCGATTTATGATAGACAACTTCCTGTCCAATTCGCTCTGAATAATCTCCGCCAACTCGCTCGACTCCTTCATAAACTCGTTCTGAGCTAAATCCCACAAGATGAAGTAAAGATCCCCGCTTGGGTCCTGCAGGCTACCTTCTTCCTCATATAGTCGAGCCAGGTTCTCCCTCGCTGCCACCTGGCGAGACTCCTCATCCAGAGCTAATGAGTGAAAGTATACCTCAAATCCGCCTCCTTTGCTTCGCTTAGATCCAGGAGAAGCATTCGTATGAATGCTGATGAAGAGGTCGGCCTTATTATTGTTAGCCACGCCAGTTCTTTTCTCTAATGGAACAAAGTAATCATCCTCCCTGGTTAAAACAACCCGCACGCCCAACCTCTCAACCAGGAGCTTCTTTAACCTCTCTGCGATATCGAGCGTAACACCCTTCTCCTTCAAGCCATTGGGGCCAATGGCACCAGGGTCCTTTCCCCCATGGCCCGGATCGAGGACAATTGTTCTTATCTTGAGGCTTTCCATTAGAGGAATTGGCCCAGGAGCCAGAGGCTTCAAGCCAATCACTATCCTATCAGGATTCCTCAGGGTAAATGTATCATAGTTTACAGCCTCCTTGAGGGCTATGACTATCTTGGCCGACTCCTCACCTTGAACCGCCCAAACAGACTTGACCAACTTATCATTGATCTCGAGGCTACACTCCTCGGGATTGAGCCTTCCTCCAGTTATGTTTATCTCGATATCTTCGGCTGGAGTCTGGTTTGCCTCATACTTTAATGGCTTGATGGTGTCGATGACTATTCTCGTATACTTAGGATCAGAGTAGTGCCTGAGACCCAGAATGGACAGGTCCCCACCCAATACTTTCAGGATTCTGTTTAAGGGATCCCAATCTACTCGAGCATTGACAACGTCGCCCACTATCTCGGTTATAAACTCCAAGGGCACCACGATGGCGCCCTCCCTAAACCTGGGAGAGGTGGTCATTCTTCTGACATCGGAGTTGACCAGAACAGCGGGGTTGCCCACGACAAACTCGATTACATTCTTATCGGCCGATAGCTTCACCTTCTTGGTTATTGGGTCCCACTCTATCTTTATCTCAAATATCCTCGTTATCTCACGTAGGGGTATAAGTTCAACTTTGCTTATTGTCATTGATTTAATCTGGGCCTGTGAATACCCCCTGCCAAATATGACCTTGATATTACCCTCTTGGGCAAATGAAAAGGTTACTGTTATAATTAACAGGAATGGGATAATCGCCCCTGAAAGAATCTTCCTAAACATCACCCAGAATATCACCTCGCTTAGGACACTCGTCTCGGTAGAAAAGACAAATCTGCCTACGGCCTGACATCAAACCAGCGGACTCCGATAAAATCGGAGCCTCTACAAAAATAGCTGCGCCACCAAAACGCGGCCAGCCACGTTCTTTCGTGGAGGCGAGGGGAATCGAACCCCTGTCCAGAAATACTCCCCTCGAGGTATCTACATGCTTAGCCAATAATTTATTTTTCGCCCCTGCCTCTCCCATTGGCTGGATAAACAAGGTCTATCTTGATCGGTCTTTCATCCCGCCCTTCTCAAGCAAAAAACGGGACTATCCTGCTCTTCTGACATCCGCATCCCATCACGCAGGCTAGATGAGAGGGACGTTAGTCGCCCTTATGAGGCAACTAAAGGTGCAAATTGCTCGTTGGCAATTATTTTAGATACCGAGTGTTTTACAAGTCTTTCGGCGACCTCGGCATGCTCCCTCACAGTTCTATATCCCTGTCGAACCCTTTTCGCCCCCTTAAACGCAAATGAGCGTTAATCAAATTCGTGAATCCTCTTATTCACGTAAATTAGCGTTATTTCCCCTTAAGGGCTTGCTCCACCTCCCTCCGGGCTGCCCTTCTCTTCAATTCCTCCCGTTTGTCGTATAGCCTCTTTCCCCTAGCCAGGGCCAGCTCAACCTTTGCCTTGCCAGCCTTAAAGTATATCCTCAAAGGGATGAGGGTTAATCTCCTCTCACTTACCTTCCCGAGAAGCTTCTTTATTTCGGCATTGTGCAACAATAGTTTTCTTTTTCGAGTAGGATTATAACCATCGTTGCGGGCGTGGACATAAGGGCTAATATGGCAGTTGTCGAGATAGATCTCTCCGCGCTCGAATCTGGCAAAGCTGTCCCTTAGACTGGCCCCGCCTGCCCGAAGCGACTTTACCTCACATCCCTCGAGAACCATCCCGGCCTCGTAGGTCTCAAGAATAAGATAATTATGCCTGGCGGTACGGTTGGTGGCCACTATCTTCATTTACTCTCGGTACCATAAATAATATACCGTATCTGGTGTAATATTTCAATTCAATATGCCGTTCGCTTCGCTCGCTAGATTCAAAAATTGAATATGACGCTCGCTAGATTTGAAATGTCTTGCATTTCAAATGGGACGCTCGCTAGAATTGAAAATGTCTTCGACATTTCAATTATCCACGCTCGCTGAGCCATCTGATGGTTCTAACCAGACCATCTTCGAGGCCAACCTCAGGTCGCCAGCCTAGATCCCTCTGGGCTCTGGTGATATCTAAATAAATACTCCTTATCTCTCCAGGCCTCTCATTACCATAGAGAGGTTGGTTATTATACTTCAAGATCTCCTTTAATAGCTTGAAGAGCTCATTGACCGAGGTGGGCTGGCCCGTGCCGATATTGAATATACCACCATCTCCATCATTCAGGACAAGCAGATTGGCATTGACCACATCATCCACGTAGACGAAGTCCCTTGTCTGCTCGCCGTCGCCGAATACAATGGGTCTTTTGCCTCGAAGCATCCCCTCAATGAATATAGCCACTACCCCAGCCTCTCCACGTGAATCCTGCCTAGGACCGTAGACATTCCCATACCTCAGGATGGTATAGTCTAAATTATAATTCTGGCGGTAAAGTGGCAAATACTTCTCAACAATGTATTTGTTCACCCCATAGGGGGCTAGGGGCTTTATAGAATAATCCTCACTGGCGGGCAATGACTCTGGCTCACCGTAGATGGCTCCTCCCGTGGACGCATAGATAACCTTCTTTGCTCCATATCTCTGACAACACTCCAATAGGTTCAATGAGCCCATGATGTTAATCTGAGCATCGAGAATGGGGTTATCTAAAGACCTTCTGACGTCTATCTGGGCAGCGTGATGACTAACAATCTCCGGCATCTCCTTCCTGAAGATGCCTTCCAGCTCTGGGCTGCAGATATCTACTTTGTAAAACCTTGCATGCTCATTGAGGTTCTCAAGCCTTCCAGTAGAAAGATCGTCTATTATAACAACTTCATGGTCCTTATTAATCAATTTATCAACTACGTTAGAGCCGATGAACCCAGCCCCACCTGTCACCAATACCTTCATGGCACAACCTCAAATCCAGCCACAAGGAAGTCTTCGTCGAAGGCAAAAGCCTTATTTAACCCCATCCTCTTCATCAGAGCAAAACTGGTGCAGTCCGTAAAACTAAGAACATTATCGAAATATCTACGGAAGATTCCAAATGCAGCCTGCTCCATCTCCTGGTCGATATAGATTATCTGATAACCCTGACCGGAGAGGATAGCCTCCGCAAATTCTATAGTTGCCTTAACACCCATACTACGACGCAGATGGGTAATTGTCTCATCCACTATATAGTTAGAAGTAATCAACTCATCGGCCGCAGAAAACCCCAAGATAAATTCCCTTGCCTTTTCGTGATATCGGTCGCTTCGATCGTTAAGGGCTACGAAGGCGCTAGTATCTATAAAGAACCTCAATCCTTCCCTCCGTAAATATAGTCATCGTGATGGATTGAGCCATCGCGGATTCCGCTTTCTCCAAGGCCAACGATCTTAAAAAGTTCTTCTTTGAATTCAGCCTCGCTCAGTTTAGTTGCCTTTTCCCCGAAGAAAGTAGTTTGGATTGCCTCTCGAATCAACTGGGCAATGCTTTTATCCTCTCGAGCGGCCTTGAGTCTGAGCGCTTTGAGCATCTCCTTGGGCAGACGGACATTCGTCGTCACATAATTACTGCTCATTCTCCTCACCTCGTTAGAAATACCAATTCCAACCAGGGTAACAAAATTTCTAACTAAGTTAAATACAATTATACAATACTACAATGACATTGTCAAGCGCCTTTTCCAGTCATTGAGATTCGTAATCTTAAGTAGGCTTGCAACTATTTTGTATGTCTTAGGATCTTTAATTAATCCCCAGAATACGGATGAATGGTTCTCAAAGTCTCCAATCTCAGAAATTAAGTTGGAATTTTCCTTTGCCAGATTAAACAAAACCCCTAAAGTCTTATCACCCGCTTGCTCAAGGATTCTTCTGGCCATCAAACCAAACCTGATCTCTCTCCCGAATAATTTCTTCCAATCTCGGTCGTAAGAGGCGAGCCTTCCGTCCTTTATGCACCGAGCCAAGATCTGGGCAGACTTGAGGCCATAATATATCCCTCCGCCTGTCAGTGGTTTTACCTGACAGGCAGCATCACCAACCAGAGTAATATTCTCCTTGGCGATATCGAAGTAACCAACTGGTATTAGGCCTCCAATTTTATCCAGGATCTCTCCCCTTATTCCCAAATCTTCTATAAAATTACCCGAATCACGATCCCGTTTCCCTAAAAGAGCGCCCACACGGATTATTCCATTTCCTTCCGGAACCACCCAGCTAAAGAGTGAGCTTTTAAAATGCACCTCTGCCAAATTTCCTCTCTTTGGCTTCGTCCGTATCCTGAACTGAACCCCCTTATAATATCTTATATCAGCAGGTAACTTTACCGCCCTTCTGACCAAAGAATTGACACCGTCTGCACCGATGATGATGTCCGAATAAAAGTTCCCCCGATCTGTCCTTATCAAATAACCTGAGTTTCCCCTTTCAAAGCCTAAAAATTTTGTATTATATTCTATGTTCAGACCCTTGCTCAACTCCCTATCGAATACTTCTCTGTCTATTACGTATGCTACACCTTCTTTTTTGATTGAGAAGTTATCATCCCCGAAACACACTATGGCTCCATCTATCTGATTTACTATTGAGCGCTTGGAAAGTGGAAGAACCAAATCCTCAAAGACCTCTCTTCCCACAATTCCAGCACATTGAACGGGTCTCCCAACCTCTTTATGCTCCTCTATTATTAAGGAATCAATCCCGTAATGCTTTAGAAGCGATGCCGTATAACATCCGACAGGACCAGCTCCAATAATGGTGATCTTCATATGAAATCTCCCAAAGAGAGCTCTGAAAAAGTCATTCTCGTTCTTTATTCCCGTAGATTCGCGTTAAGCAGTTATTTATATTCCTTACCAGCGTTTATTCTGAATTCTATGAACCTCAACCTAGCTAGGTTTGCAAATACCATCATGGCTAACGAAAATAGGACGATGACCTTTTACCGATCCTCAAGGGTAGGAAAGATATAGACAATGCCAGATAACGCGATCGTAATTAAGTTCTATGCGATACCAAGATGAATTAAAAGTGATTGTTCTATCTCCTTCAACCTTTCTTTCGATATATTACTCAAGCGTTTAACTAGCCTTTCCCTATCTAGGGTTCGAATCTGATTGGTTTTTACTTTTGAATCCTTAGGAAGTCCTGTCTCTTCTTGTGAAAGAAAGGTTTCAAAGGGAAATATTTTTTCTGTTTTTGAAGTAAGAGGAAGAACTGTTATTGTCTCAGCAAATTGATTGTTTCGGTCGTTGGAGATTACCAGTGCAGGCCTCCTCTTTCCTATTTCGTGACCAATTACAGGCTCTAACGAAACCAGCCAGACTTCACCTCTTTTAGGGAAATCCATCTATTGCCATCCTTCTAAAGTAATTTTTCCCCAATCTTTATCGATCCTTTTATCTTCTTCTCTTGTTACCTTATAGCCTTCTACTAAGAGGCTATCCAACTTTTCCCTCTTTACCCTTTCCAGTTTTTCTCGTAGGGCCTGCGCAATAAAACGGCTCTTATTGGGAAGGTCTTTTATCTCCTGCGTTAGCTCCTCAGGTATGGTAATATTTAACCTCTTCACCTTCACCACCTCCTGTATTAATTATACACTAGATAATATGCATTGTCAATACAAAATTTATCTACATTTCCTCTGAACCTTGCGTCTTTTGCGGTTACAACTCACGTCCTTTAATTCTTTGCATTCTCGTGTGTTTTTTCTCTGCGTCCTCTGCGGTTGCAATTCGCGTTTATTCTACGCTTTACAATCCTTAATCCTGCTATGCTTGCAAATACCATCATGGCTAACGAAAATAGGACGATGACCTTTTACCGATCCTCAAGGGTAGGAAAGATATAGACAATGTCGCCCAAACAGCCCGTGATTAAATAGAGTATCGAAACTATCTTCCTTTGAGAAAGACCAAAATTTGGGCAGCGTTTAATCAACTGGGTCTGCTTTTTACTATAGCCCTTATGGCTCCTTTATGATATAATATTAACAAATTGACAGAGCGAAAGGAGCCACAAATGCGGAAAAACGTTGTCCAAAATGCTTAAGCTTCAATACAAAGAAAAAGGGATTCATCCGAATCAATCTCCTCACAACAAGAGGTAAGATTCCTCGAAAGATCCAGAGATACCCTAAGAAATTCATCGATGAGGCTATTGAACGAAATATTGAGGACAACACCGCGTTTCGCGCCATTGCAAAGAGAATGGAACTCTTGAAAGCATAGTTGATGAATGTCTAGATATTAAAAGTCTCACAAATTTTGTAATACTGTTTAAATTTTATGAACATCGTATCCTAAAAGTGGTATCGAAGAATTAATGAGGCATCGTCAAGCATTAGACCCAAATGAGAAACCCGCCCCGCTTTACCGGGGCGGGTTTCTCAAAACCCTTTAGATCAAATATCCATTCTTTCAGATTTCAACTTTGAATGATGTGCCTAATGTTACTCCAAGGGCCTCTATCCTATCATTTTCAATTACCAGCTCTTGGTTGCGGAGTTCAGCTTTGGAGATATGCCTTACAGTTTTAGTAGCCTCCTTAATAGCTTCCTTTGCGGCATTCTCACAACCTGTGGCAGATATCCCTGTGATCTCGATGGTCTTCTCTACCGATTTTCCTCTTCCCTTTTTTAAAGCGAATATCTCACCCCTTTCTGCTTTACCGCAAATAATCGCTTTGTCAATACTCTCGCCTAAAAATTTTTTCCAAACTTATCGTAAGAGACGAGCTCCGGTAGTTCCATTCGCACCGGAGCCTTGCCTTGCTCATCTGGCCAGCCGAGCGGAATTAGCTCCACCACTGCCATTCCCTCTGGCAGACTAACGAGCTCTGCTGCCTTTCTGGCGTCGAAGAAGCCCACATGTACAGTTCCAAGGCCCAGGGCATGGGCAGCCAGGGTAAGGTTTTGCATGGCTAAGGCCACGTCGAACATGAACCAATCGCCCTTATCCGTGGCAGGCTCTCCCTTGAAGCATCCCGACTTCCCCAGGTAAGCACATGTAACTATGACGATTGGAGCTTGCCCGATGGCGGCTCTGGCTGGGTTTCGCTCTGGAAGCGTCTGGGCAAGCTTGGCCCTCAATTCCTTATCCCTGACAGCAACGAACCGGCAGCATTGGGTATTGGCCCAAGATGGCGCCCACCTGGCAGCTTCTAGGACTCGATTGAGGTCCCCATCTGATATAGGGGCAGGTTTATACTTCCTTATGCTTCGCCTTTCCCTTATTGCCTTAAATAGATCCATCTCATTCCTCCCCCATTTCCTTTGGTATACAAAGTATGTCAGTGATTACGATGATTGGGAAACGACTACAGTGATGGGATTTGCGCATTTATCGCCGTAAACAGATGCTTTAGTCACTGTAATCATTATTGAGCGAAGCGAGATTCTCTCTGCCTTTGCGCAACAAATGCCTGATGACGACATCGGCTGCGCTGTATGGATCAATCTCCCCTGTTAATGCCACCTTATCAACAAGGTCGTGGTGCTCTCCACCTTCTCCTATGGCCCCATTGACAGCCTCTGCCACGCGCCGATTGATAATCTTTACCAGCTCTGCCCTCGAGCGATTAGCACGCTTCTTTTGCAACTGCCCGCTTTCGATCAGATGTTGGCGATGTTCTTGGATTTTCTGGAGAAGCTCGTCTATACCCTCATTTTTAATGGCACAAGTTTGCACCACGGGTTCCTTCCATCCATCCTTCTTTCGATCCCGTCCCAATTCCAGCATGAATTCGAGCTCCGCAACTGCACGATAGGCCTCCGGGTGATCGGCCTTATTGACCACAAAAATATCCCCAATCTCAAGAATTCCAGCTTTGATTGATTGGATCTCGTCCCCGCCTCCCGGCATGGTCACCACGACCAGAGTATGGGCAAACTTTGCAATTTCGATCTCGTCTTGTCCAGTGCCAATCGTCTCAACAATAATCACGTCCCTTTTGGAGGCATCCAGGATGTTTATTGCATCGTTTGTGGTAGTGGCCAAACCACCTGATGCCCCTCTTGTCCCCATACTTCTGATAAACACGCCCGGGTCGTCACCCAACTCCTGCATACGCACCCTGTCTCCGAGCAGAGCACCCCCCGTGAATGGACTTGTTGGGTCAACAGCTATGATTCCTACAGTCTTTCCCAGCCTACGATATGCTTGTGTAAGCTTACATATCAGAGCGCTCTTGCCCGTGCCTGTCGGGCCAGTGATCCCTATGATGTGTGCCCCACCTCCATACCTGTAGAGCTCTTTTATCGCCTTCCTCGCTTTGGGATCATCGTTTTCCACTAACGTAATCAGCCGGGCTACTGCTCGGCTGTCGCCTTTAAGTAATCTTTCGAGCAAGTTCACGATCTCTTTTAATCCCCTTTTTGTCAGAGATCAGATTTTTCTGTCGCCTGGTTTCTAAATTAGTCTGTTTGAAGCTCTTTAAGGTCTTCATAGTAATCCAATGAGTCTGGATTAATCAACGCGCCTCTATTTAGGACTGGTCTGCTATGTATTATGTTCGTGACTGCACTTTCAACTTTCTTCATGTTCAGGGTATAGGGAATATCCGGCACTTCGATGATTTTAGCTGGAACATGCCTATGGGAAGCATTTTTGCGTAGGGTCGCTCTGATCTTATTTTCTAAATCCTCTGCTAAATAATGTCCTTCAGCAAGTTTAACGAAGAGAATAATGCGTTGGTCTCCCCGCCAGTCCTGCCCTATCGCCAGGCTATCAGCAACTTCTTCTATCTCTTCGACCTGATTATATATTTCAGCTGTACCTATTCGAACTCCGGAAGGCTTTAGGACGGAATCAGAACGGCCGAAGAAAGTAATCCCGCCTGTATCACTGTGAACCATAATGTAATCGCCATGACGCCATGCATTGGGATAGATAGTAAAGTAAGCCTCTCTATATTTTTGGCCATTTGGATCGTTCCAGAAATAGAGAGGCATCGAAGGAGCAGGGGCTTCACAGACAAGTTCTCCTTGTTGATCAATTATTGGATTGCCCTTTTCATCGTATGCCTTCACCTTCATTCCTAAACCTGGACTCTGTAATTCACCTGCATATACAGGACTAATAGGATTCCCAGTGCAAAAACACCCATTGATGTCTGTGCCACCCGAGCTAGAATTAAAGTGCAAATCTTTTTTAATTTCCCGGTAAGCATACTCGAATCCTTCAGGCAGAAGAGGTGAACCAGTTTGCCATATTTCTCGCAATGATGACAAATCGCAATCCATCCCAGGCTTGAGTCTTCGACCTCTGATAAAATTGATATAAGTTGCGCTGCAACCAAACATCGTTACTTTTTCATCCCGAATTAGTCTCCACATGGCACCTGGGTCAGGGTAGTTGGGGTCGCCGTCATATAAGATTATAGTGTTTCCTATCGCCAAAGAGCTTAGCATCCAATTCCACATCATCCAGCTACAAGTTGTTATAAAGAAGTGGACATCCTCTCGTTTTAAATCGGTATGGATTATTAGCTCCTTTAAGTGATTAATAAGAACCCCACCAGCTCCTTGAACCATGCACTTTGGCTTACCTGTTGTTCCGGAGGAAAACATGATAAATACGGGATGATCGGAAGGCAGTTGTTCAAATTGAATTCCAAGCCCCCTTTCCTTAGATAAGAAGTCATCGTAATATACAGAGTTAGGGATATAGCTAATATCAGGTCTCTCCTCGGTATAGGAAGCCACTGCAACTTTTTTAATTGATGGTATTCCCTTTGCAATCTCAGCCGCATTGGAAAGAGTATTAAAGGTCTTTCCTTTATAAAAGTATCCATCAGCAGTAAACAAAACTTTCGGTTCGATCTGACCAAAGCGGTCCAAGGCTGCCCCTGGACCAATGTCAGTGGCACAGGAGGACCATACAGCACCAATACTGGTAGTAGCAAGCATAGCAATAGCCGTTTCCATCATGTTGGGCATGTACACAACTACTCGGTCTCCCGGGGTAACTCCCATCTCCCGAAGCGATTTTGCAAGACACGCCACAGAGTCATAAAGCTGTGCGTAACTCATGTTGGCTGATTTTTGGGTTTCCCCTTTAAATATAAAAGCTGTATGATCATCCCTATACCTTAGGAGATTTTCGGCAAAGTTCAACCTTGCCCCAATAAACCACTTCGCGCCAAGTATCTTGTTTAAATCGTCGACGACAATGTCGTAGCCCTTAGATGCCTTGATCCCGGCGAAATCCCACACGGAAGCCCAGAAATCAGATATTTTATTTATCGACCAGTCGTAAAGTTCATTATAAGAATGAAAGTCCTGTCCATAGCGTTTATTCACGAAATCTATAAACTTGGTCATATTAGCATTTCTTTTACGCTCTTCTGATGGCTCCCAGAGCAACTTACCCATACGTCTTCCTCTTTAAATCACTAGTTTTGTTTCACCGAGCTTAACTATAAATTTCTGATATGCCACCGAACCTCTTTATATTAGTTGTCTCTATATGCTCTTTAGATGGTTCCAAGACGACCTCTCTCATTACAGACTGTCTCCGTGCTTTTCTTTAATTTTGATGGTTTGAGATTTTGTAAATAAATTTATCATATATTCAAGATATTGTCAAGGCCGAAAAGTAAAAAGGGGTAAAGTGGATCTATAAGCCGGATTCTGTTCCCCGATCCCGGTAGATCGGGATTGGGGCGATGGTCATTCGTCTAGCCCCCGATAGATCGGGGATCAAGCGACCAACCCAGGGTTGTGACGAGGCGGGCAGCCTCTCTCCCTCTATTCGGTCTTGCTCCAGGTGGGGTTTACCGTGCCCCCGATTGTCACCAATCGGGGCGGTGGTCTCTTACACCACCTTTTCACCCTTACCCCGCCCTTTCTTACCCTAATCCTATGCTAACTTGGACGAAAGAGCGGGGCGGTATATTTTCTGTGGCACTTTCCTTATCCCGCCCCTATCTTGAAGATAGGGGCGGGACACTCCGTATTACGGAGCACCATGCCCTATGGAGTCCGGACTTTCCTCCCCAACCCCGATTTATCAGGTTCAGGGCGACCATCCGATCCACTTTACCCCATTTCGTCGATGGCGCGGTTAGCTAATCTATCCGCCTCCTTATTTTGCTTTCGTTCTATATGCTCAATACTGACACTATCAAACCCGCGCATTAAATGTTGGACTTGTCTATAGAAACGCCTCAGGGTGTTATCCTTGATCCTATAACTTCCCTCCAATTGTCTTGTTATTAGTTGGCTATCTGTATAGATAGTCAAGCAGGTTGCATTTAGGATAAGCGCCTCCTGTAGCCCCCAGATCAAAGCAGTATATTCAGCAACATTATTCGTAGTCTGACCTATATATTCATTCATCCTTTTTAAGATATTCCCCTTGTTATCATAGATGGCGAGTCCGATCCCGGCCCTTCCAGGGTTACCCCTGGAAGCTCCATCCACATAAATAGCCAGTTCCTTCAAGGTATGCCTCACTCCGCTCATTCAAAATGTGAAACATTTTGAATCTATGCGCAAGCCCCGTTGATAACACAATATCTACGGGGCAAGCAAAAACGCACCGTCCAAATGCAAAGTTCAAATTGCAAATTATCTTAAATAACCAGAAACCACCACTCTTTTAATCTGGTTACAGGTTTCTTTCATTCAAACATTTTTTACTCTCGCCTGCCATCGCCTTCGGCTCAGGCCGATGGCGGGCGGGTTACACTTTCCATTTTGATATTTGATGCTGTAAAATGCCCTCCGGCCAGTAGAGGATACGACCGCAGTTTTCACAGGTCAAGAATTGGTCGTTTCTCTTGAGCTCATTGACCAGTTGGGGAGGGAGGCTCAAGTTGCAACCACCGCAGGCATTATTCTCCACTGCCACGATTGCCAGGCCACCCTTGCCTTTGCGTAGCCTTTCATATCTGGCCAGGACATCGTTGTCGATTCCCTTGGCTATGCCCTGGCGTACATCTGTTAACTTCGAAATTTTTCCATTCAGGGATTCTATCTCTTTGCTGTTTTGGGCCTCTTGATGGGCAACCTTCTGTTCATCTCTGTCGATCTCTTTGGATAGCTCTTCAGTCCTCTGAGCGATCGCATCCTCTTTCTCTAACAAGAGCAAAATCTCTGTCTCCAGGGAGGATTTTTCTTCTTTAATCTCAGCTATCTCAAATTGCAAGGCAGTATACTCTTTATTGTCCTTCACTCGGAGCAATTTCCCCTGGTGCTCCATCAATTCCATCTCTTTGGCTTGTAGCTCCCTGTCATTATGCCTCCTGACCTTTGTACAGCTTTCAAGTTCCCGTTTGATTTCCTCTAAGGCCTCGATCCTCTCATTTAACTTCTGTCGTTTGGCTCTGACCGCCTGGGAAAGAAAAACTTTCCTCTCTTCTAATCGGTCAATTTCCTTATCCAGCTGCTGGATTTCTATCATGAAACCCAATTGTTCATTCAATCGATAACCCCTAACGCGGATTACCGCTGATATAAACCGAACTGCCAGCATGCAGACTGCCGCGGATTCAAAAATAAATTCGTTGACGTTGAATGCCCTGTTTTAATCTGCACCCTGTCCCCTTCTCTTATATTATTTTATCCATATAAATCAGCGTTCTGGTGGGCAGCACAGGATTTGAACCTGTGACCTCCACGATGTGAGCGTGGCACTCTAACCGCTGAGCTAGCTGCCCATTTCTATCGGGATGACCTCTACAACCCGCCCCGTTACAAAATGGACGCATCTGGATTTGAACCAGAGACATTTGGAGTGTGAATGCAATACTTTACTCAACCGAGCTACATACCCCTAATACACATTTTGTAACGGGATGAAAACGTATCACTCTACCACCTGAGCTAAGTGCCCATTTAGCATATTACCTATCGCTTATTTTTTTACGATTGGCAATCAGCGAAAATGGTGGGCCCAGAAGGACTCGAACCTTCGACCTACTGATTATGAGTCAGTTGCTCTAACCAACTGAGCTATGGGCCCAACTACCTTACTTCGCTCAGCCTATTCAAATTGTGAAACATTTTTGAATCTAGGCACAAGCCCCAGTGATAACAATATCTACGGGGCAAGCCCCGTTGATGACAATATCTACGGGGCAAGCAAAAACGTGCCGTCCAAATGCAACAATTAAATTGCAAAGTGTCGTCTTAAGTAACCAGAGTACAGAAACCACAAAACACCACTCTTTTAATCTGGTCGCTGGTTACAGATTTCTGGCTTCTTTCATTCAAACATTTTACACTCCCATCTGTCATCGCCTTCGGCTCAGAACGATGACAGGCGGGTTACATTTTTATTGCCTTTCGTTCTATTCCAGTCCCCAGTCGATGTAGACCTTTAACTTGCCGCCTCGAGAAGGGTGTCTGAGCTTTCTTAATGCCTTGGCCTCGATTTGTCTAACCCTTTCTCGGGTTACGTTAAAGATGCGCCCCACTTCTTCTAAGGTACGGGTAGAGCCGTCTCCAATGCCAAAGCGTAACCTAAGGATTTTCTCTTCCCTCTCCGGTAGAGTCTTGAGCGCTCTGTCGATCTGCTCCTGGAGGAGCATGAATGTAGTAGCGTTGGCGGGGGAGATGGTACCCTCGTCTTCTATAAAGTCACCGAAGAGACTGCCTCCCTCCTCCCCGATCGGTGCCTCTAAGGAGATGGGAAATTGAGCAACTCTGCGGATCCTCTTCACCTTTTCTAAAGGTAATCCCATTTCCTCAGCTATCTCTGTGTCGGTGGGCTCCCTTCCAAATTCCTGCACCAGGCGCCTGGTCTCCCTATTTATCCTATTGATCTGTTCTACCATGTGGACTGGCACCCGAATAGTCCGAGCTTGGTCGGCGATTGCCCTGCTTATGGCTTGGCGTATCCACCAGGTGGCATAAGTGCTGAACTTATATCTTCTCTTGTATTCAAATCTATCAACGGCCTTCATTAGGCCGATGTTACCCTCCTGGATCAAATCGAGAAACGATAGCCCCCGCCCCAAGTACTTCTTGGCTATGCTGACCACCAGCCTCAGATTGGCCCGTACCAACTCTATTTTGGCCTGATGACCCTCAGCCTCTATATTCTCCACTCTTGCAGCTAACTGCCTCAATTCTTTAATACTTTGGTTTGCTCTCTTCTGTGTATCCCTGACCCTCTGCTGGCTCCTCTTGATCTGTTTGGCCCATTCTTCTAGTTGTTCGGGTGTCCAGCCTAGCTTTTCTGCCTCCCTGGCAGCTTCACTCCTGATCTTCTCATTCTTGGAGATAGCTCTCCTGATGGTCGAGGCAGAAAGTTTAGACACCCTTTCTATCTCCTTAATTTTATCGGTTGCTTCAATGATTCTTCTGTCTATCCTTTTTATCTTAGAAGCGATTACATTCACCTGATGAGGATGTAAGTTAATTTTCCTCATTTCCGAAACAATCTCTTGGTGTGTCCGATGGATCCTTTCATCTAAATCCCTCTTTTTGCCCGCACTCAGGTCCGGGCTGGCCAGTTTCTCTTGCAACCGAACTTTTGCCCCTTCCTTTTTTTGTATCTTCCTGAGAATTTGAGCAGTTCTTTTGATGGCAATTGTTTTGCAGTCAAGGGATAACCTCTCCGACGGATCGAGTTCTATTAGATCTTCTATTCTCAGACTCCCCCTTTCAATCATGCTCATAGCATTGGCCAGCTCCTTTATGACGATTGGCGCCCCCGTTATAGTATCTTTCAATCTTTCTTGGGCATGATCGATCCTAGTAGCTATCCCGACCTCTTGTTCAGGAGTTAAAAGAGGAATCTGCCCCATCTGACTGAGGTACATCCTTACTGGATCGTCGATTTTAGCCTCTGATACAGGAGCTGTATTTGTATCCTCCACGGCTCCCTCATTTCTTGTATCAATGGCCATGTCTTTCTCCTGATCCTTTAAAGTATCGAGTTAACTTATTGTACTGGTTAGACTTTTGGGGGTCGACGGGCTTTCCCTCCTTGAGCAAATCCTCTATGTCTTTTTGGAGTTCTTCGTACCTTTCCCTTAATTTGCGATCCCTTATTCTCTTGATAAGTTCTCTTGTTGCTTTATCCTTGTGTGGATATTCCATTCTTTTCATCAGGAGCTGGGAGATGACCTGGCTCAGGCCTGGATCCTTCAAATGATCCATTACCTTTGAAGGCGTAATCTTGTGGTTTCGGCTTTGAAGGTCGAATATAGCCTCCACAATCCTCCTACAATTCGGGTCTGTAAAGTCCTCGGCCATCAATTCTTCTTGCACCTGCGAAGCCACCTTGCTCTCTTCCAGCATGAGGCACAAGAGATCATGCTCTGCCCTTTTTTCAGGAATGGGCTTGACCTCGGCGAGCCTCATGACCCCTGTAGATATACTTCCCTCCCACTTGACCCTTTTGAGCTCTGTGACAAGTATCGCTTCGTCTAAGGCAAGGCCGTGGGCAAGTCTCTTTATCCAATCCCTCTGCCGGATCAGGTCTTCTAGCTTGGCCAGGCTGGGCAGGAGGTCATTGACCACCCCAATCTTGCCATCTATGGTTGATATATCAAATCTCTTGCGGGCTAAATTATACCTGTAATCGACGAGATCTTGACTGGCATCAAGAAGGGCCAAGAGGTCGCCCCTTCCCCTTTTGCGAATGAAATCATCCGGGTCTGATCCAGCAGGCAGAGACACTACTCTAGCCCTCATACCTTGTTCAATGAAGAGGTCGAATCCTCGCAGGGTAGCGGATGCCCCAGCTGCATCTGCATCATAGATGAGAAGAGCTTCCTCGGTGTATCTCTTTAACAGCCGTATCTGGCCGTGGGTCAAGGATGTTCCGAGAGAAGCCACTGCATTGGTTATTCCTTCCTGGTGTGCCATCAATACATCGGTGTAACCCTCTACAACGATTACACAATTTTTGCTCCGGATACTATCTTTAGCCAAGTTCAGGCCATAGAGGCTTCCGCTTTTATTATAGATAAGGGTTTGAGGTGAGTTGAGATACTTTGGTAGAGAGTCATCTAAGGCTCGTCCCCCGAACCCGATGATCCGATCTTGGATATCGAAGATTGGAAATATGATTCGGCTGCGAAAATAATCATAGTGCCCGACTTTTCCTTGCCGGGCCGATATGAGCCCCCCCTTCTGGGCCAATTTCATCGCGGCTCCGGATTTGGCAAGGTATTGAGTAAGGTCATTCCAGCTCGACGAGGCATAGCCAAGGCTGAATTTATCTATAGTCTGGCTGCTGATTTGCCGGCCCTTGAGGTAATCCAGGGCCTCTGGGGTATTCAGCAGGAGGCGATGGTAATAATCTGCAGCCATCTTATTTAACTCATATAATTCATCCCTCTCCTTAGCCTCCTTGAACCCCTCGTCAGTGGGCTCAAATGTGGGTAGTGGGATTCCAGCCCTCTGGGCCAAAGACCTTACTGCCTCTGGGAAGGCTACCTTTTCATGGCTCATAATGAAGTTGAAGACGTTGCCCCCTACTCCGCAGCCAAAGCAATGGAAAATCTGTCTGTCCGGACTGACCACAAAGGATGGTTTGCGCTCCCGATGAAATGGGCAGAGGCCCTGAAAATTCTTGCCCACCTTCTTCAGAATGACATGGTCGGATATTACCTTTACAATATCGTTTTGCTGGCGCACCTGATCTATCAAGGCCTCTGGAATTCGATTTGGCATTCCCTCAAACCTTTTGTGCGTGCTTAAACCGTCGGAAGCCTGAGCAGCCAATTATTTCAAACCCGTCTGCCATCGCCTTCGGCTCTGGCTGATGACGGGCAGGTTTATCCTCTTTTTCTAGTTCGTCGAGCATGAGATTTAAGCCAAGGGTGTCAGATGGTATATGGCCTGCTACAATGACGTTTATGTGATGTTTTTCAGCCTCCTCGTAGTGTTTCTCGCTGATGTGCATACCAACTATGGTTCCAACCCCGGCCTGAGAGAGTTTTTCGAATGCCTTCAGCGAACCCTCAGTACCTCCTGTCATATCGACAAATACCTTACCAGCATGTCTCTGAGGTGAACCAATGATAACCTTTGGTCCAGCGTTGTTCCTGGCTGCCTCTCTATATTCCGGCACTTCTTTTAATCGTTCGATAATATCGGATACCCTCTGTAGTCCTTCATCATCCATTATCCTCTGAAGATAGGTAGCCACTATATTATCGGCAGGAGTGTGAATACACATGAAGGGAATATCAAATATTTTAGCTACATCGACAGCCCGCATGTGATTGACAGGGAGAACCCTTCTTTCCACCTCCTTTATCCTGTCTTCCATTATTCCTTCGGCCACATTTATGGGGATGCCGTAGTTGCTCAGTATCTCCGATTGCATGGACATAACCTCGTAAAAGGAAGCATATGCCCTTCCAGAAGGATGGTGGGAAAGGATCAGGTCTAGTGACCGGCCCTTCTCCTTCAGCCTATCTGCTACCAGAATCTCTGGCACTCCGATGTCGATTCCAACCAGGATTCCCTTAACTTTAGCCTCGGGCTCTCCGTGAAGTATTCGGGTGTCACTGTAGGGATTGTTCAATTTCTCCAGGTCGAATTCCTCCTTCTGAACCTTGTCCAACTTTTCATACTCATGTCTGGTTCTTTCGAGTTCTTCGGCTACCCTTTCTTTCCCTCGGGGGTCCTTGGCCATTCCAAAGGCTACAGCAAGCTCATATATCCTTCCTAATTTCATTGACTCCTTCCTTTCTGGCCTCGTCTGTTATCTTCCTAAGAGCTTATTGTCCAATGGTAATCTTGTGTGCTCCGCCAGGAATTTCTGGTAATCAAAGACTTTTGCACCTGGGACTACCCTTATTGCAAATCTGTAGAGGCCAGGGGCCAACCTGACGATGGGCGGCACCAGGGTTGCCTCATTAAATCCTTTTGTGATCGTCTCGGAGAGAGGAAACATAACCAAGGCATTCAATATCAGGCTGGCTATGAGCCCAACCTTGATCGCTCCCAGTCCCCCGCCTCCTATTATATCCACCCACCTGAGGGCCAGTGCCCTTGCGATCTTCACCAGAATCAACCCCAGGATGTAGAAAACAAGCACGATTCCCAGCCAGATTGAGATAAAGCTGATAGCGTTGGCAATGGGAGGAGATACGCGAAAGGAATTGACAAGTATTTGGCCGCCGGCTTCAAACCTATGGAGCGCAAATATAACGGCCAAGATACACCCGACTGTTCCAAAGACTTCTCTAATGAGTCCTCTCATCAGCCCTCTGATGAAGCCAAAGAGAAGTACAATGCAGATTATAATGTCCAAGCTGTTCACAAGATATGCCTCACTTCGTAGTGTGCCATGTGGGCTTAACCTGCCGATAGTGTCTCACGAACTAATTGATTGGCTATCTTCCCATCGACCCTCCCCGGGGCCTTTTCCATGATACCTTTCATCACTCTGCCAAGATCTTTAAGATCCCTGGCTCCAACCTTTTCGATAACCTGGTCAATTATTTGGGCGATTTCTTGAGGAGTAAGGGGCTCTGGTAGATACTCTTTTAAAATATCAGCTTCGGCAGCCTCCTTTTGAACAAGGTCCTCTCGACTCCCCCTTTTAAACCCTTCGATTGCCTCTTTTTTTGTTTGAGGGCCCTCTTCAAGACCTGGATGACCTCAGGATCGGTCAACTCTTTTCTTCTCTTTATCTCTTCGTTCTTAATCGCTGCCCGGAGCAGGCGAAGGACGGAAAGCCTAAGTTTGTTTTTCCCTTTGAGGGCCTCAACCATGTCGTTGGCAAGCCTTTCCTTTAATCTCTTTCTTTCCATCTTCGCTCGCTTTTACGTTGTTTCTTTCGGGCTGCCTCTGACTTCTTCTTCCTTCTGACAGATGGTTTCTCGTAGTGCTCGTGCCTTTTGATTTCCTTCCGGAGGCCACTCCTTTCAACCTCTGTTTTGAGCCTCTTGAGAGCACGATCTATGGGTTCGTCCTTCCTGACATGTATGGTTGGCACACTTTATCCCTCCTTTGCCCTAACACATAGATTACAGAGGAATCTAAATTATTATAACAGCGTATGCATAAAATTGCAAACACAGAGTTCCCTTCGGATCGAGGATAAACTGCAGTCTGTAGATTTCAATTACTGATCAGCCCGGGGGCCAATTCAACTTCCGCCCCCCTAAGAGATGAAAGTGGATATGGAGGACCTCCTGTCCGGAGTCCGGACCGCAATTGGTCACCAACCTGAAGCCACACTGGGCGGTTGACTTCTCTCGAGCCAACCTATTGGCGACGAGATAAATATCGCCTATCAGATCCTTATCCTCCCCAGCCAGATCCAGGAGAGTCGGGATATGCTTCTTTGGCATGATTAAAAGATGGACTGGGGCTTGGGGATGGATGTCCTTGATGGCTAATAACTTCTCGTCCTCATATACTGTCTCCGATGGAATTTCATGATTGATGATCTTACAAAAAAGACATTCAGCCATTTCAATACTCCTCTCAGGATCCTATTTAAGTTACATGAGGTTGGCTTTTATTGTAACCTCCCGTAACTTATTCTCTGTACCCTTTTCCTTTACTAACTTCCCCAATTACATATCCTGCCCCTATCTTCGTAATTCTCACTTCAACTATTTCGTTGATTAGCCTATCTGGACCTTTAACTAACGTCCTGATATAGTTATCTGTAAGTCCTTCTAAATAGTCATTGTCATTGATTCTCTCAACGAGCACCAAGACTCGCCGGCCCAGGAATTGATTGGAGAAGATAGAAAATTGCTCTCTAGCCAGATTTAATAGTTCCTTGGCGCGCTTGGTCTTTATGCTGTTTGAGATCTGGTCAGGAAGGTTAGCGGCGCGGGTGCCCTCCCTCCGCGAGTACTTAAAGACATGCATTCTGCTAAACCCCATCTTGGCACAGAATTCATAGGAATCCTCGAAATCTTTGTCAGTCTCTCCTGGAAAGCCCACCATGATGTCGGTTCCGATGCCAGCCTCGTGAATCTCACTTCTAATTCTATCGATTAATCGGCTATACTCCCCGGTTGTATAGGGCCTCTTCATCGCTTTCAAGATTCGGTCGCTACCACTCTGGAGTGGGATGTGAAGATAGGAACAGACCTTTGGAAGAGAGGATACAGCCTCGATCAGCTCCTTCGTCAGGTAAACAGGCTCAATGGAGCTCAGCCTTATGCGCTGGATTCCATCAATCTGAGGAATAGCCTCGATAACCTTAGCTAAATTGCTGCCATCATTTCCAAAGCTGCCAAGGTTGATGCCAGTCAGAACGACCTCCTTGAAGCCATTCTGGGCCAATCTCACTACCTCATTTAGAATCTCGTAGAGCTTCCGGCTCCTGCTTGGCCCACGGACATAGGGTACTCGGCAGAAAGAGCAAAAATGATTGCATCCATCCTGTATCTTGAGGAAGGCCCTTGTATGCCGGGCATGCCTACTTACAAGGAGTGTATCGTACTGGCGACATATCATGATGTCTTCTACAAAGACTTGCGGTCTTGGGCTCTTTTGGGGCCTTCCAAGATATGACGCTCGCTTCCTCTCACTAGATCTCGAAATGCCTTGCATTTCGAGATATTCGGCTATCCTGTTCTTCTCGCTGTTTCCAAGCACCAAATCTACTCCAGGAATCTGGGTTATCCGGTCGGGATTTGCCTGGGCGTAGCAGCCGGTAACAACGATGTAGGCCTTCGGAAAACTCCTTATGACATGTCTGATATATTGGCGGGACTTTTTGTCCGATCGACCAGTCACAGTGCAGGTATTTATGATACAGACATCGGCTTTATCCTGGTATGAAACTATTCGAAAGTTTCTACTTGCCAATTCTTCAGCCATGGCCTGGTTTTCATACTGGTTCGTCTTACATCCCAAAGTCAAGAAAGCTACGCTCGGCAACTCATGCTCCGTTCCTCTATGCTTCACCAGCCTTGAAACTTCCCTTGACCTTTTCGAAGAAGCCTTTTTTGGCAACAGATAGCTCTTCCTTCCTGACCCGAGCTAGCTCAAGTAACAACTCCCTCTCTCTACTGGTCAAATTAGTAGGTGTCTGGACTACTACCCTGACGTGCTCGTCGCCTCTGGCATACCCGTGCAGGCTTGGCATCCCCTTTCCTCTTAACCTGAAGATCTTGCCGCTTTGAGTTCCGGCAGGCACCTTCATCATGGCCTTCCCTTCTAAGGTGGGCACCTCCACTTCGGCGCCAAGGGCTGCCTGACTGAAGCTAATAGGAACCTCGCAGAGGATGTCGTCTCCGTGGCGTGAGAAAGTCTTGTCCTCCTTAACATAGATGTTGACGAAGAGATTTCCCGGAGGTCCTCCTCGATCCCCTGCCTCACCTTCTCCACGGATGCGAAGCCTGGAGCCTGTCTCTACGCCAGGCGGCACTTTCATTGAGATGTTACGAGCTCTGCGCACCTTCCCAGTGCCCCTGCACGCACTGCATGGGGTTTCGATCGTCTGGCCCTGGCCCCCACATCTGCTACACGTCTGGCTGACGCTGAAGAAGCCATGAGAGTAGTGCATTTGTCCACTTCCACGGCATGCAGGACATTTAACTGGTCGAGTGCCAGGTTTTGCCCCGCTGCCTCCACAGACCGGACATTTCTCGTGGTGCTGGGTTTTTATCTTAGTATCTAGACCAAATGCTGCATCACGAAGGTCAATCTCTAAGTCATACTCTAGGTCAGCCCCACGCGGAGGCCCACCTGGACGCCTGGCAGTCCTTCCGAAGAAGCCCTCGAACAGGTCCTCAAAGAGACCTCCTCCAAAGCCGAATCCCCTGAAGCCGAAATCTTTCAGGATGTCCTCGATGTCAGACCCTCTGAAGATGTCCTCGTAAGTGTACCTTCCACTAATGCCGGCGTGGCCAAACCGATCATATTGGGCCCTCTTCGTAGGGTCAGAAAGAACAGCGTAGGCCTCTGAGATCTCCTTGAACTTCTCCTCAGCCTCCTTCGTGTTGCCAGGGTTCTTATCAGGATGATACTTAAGTGCCAATTTGCGATAAGCAGACTTTATTCCTTCCTGGCTTGCATCTCGGCTTACGCCCAAAATCTCGTAATAGTCTCGCTTAGCCATTTCTTCGCTTCACTCCGCAATTAACATTTCACATCGAGTATTGGACAGGCCGAATTTTGGGGACTTTCAGTTTTTCACTTTTGCAGTCCACCTATTCAACCCAATATCCCAATCCATCTGAAATGCTCATTGTTTAATGTTCGCTGTTAGTTATTTTTCCTTGTCCTCCTCATCTTCTACTTTGTATTCGGCATCGACCACGTCTTCAGGCTTCTCCCCTTTCTTCTCCTCGGATGGTTTCTCAGCCTCCTTCTTTGCTTGAGTTGCCTTTGCCTGGGCCTCCTTGTAGACTGTCTCTGCGAGCTTGTGTGAGGCTCTGGTTAGCTTCTCCGTGGTCTCTTTAATCTTAGCAATGTCGTCGCCCTCCATGACCTTCTTTATTTCTTCCTGGGCGTCCTCTATGTTCTTTCTTTCGTCCTTGCTTATTCGGTCTCCATAGTCCTTGAGAGATTTTTCAGTGGTATAGATCAACGTGTCAGCTGCATTTCGAGCTTCGACCAACTCATGCTTCTTTCTATCCTCCTCAGCGTGCTTTTCCCCCTCTTTAACCAGCTTATCTACCTCTTCCTTGGACAGTTTTTGGCCTGCGGTTATGCGGATCGATTGCTCTTTGCCCGTACTGAGGTCCTTCGCTATCACGTGAACGATCCCGTTTCGGTCGATGTCGAGCGTAACATCAATCTGGGGGACGCCCCTTGGCGCAGGCGGAATTCCAATAAGGTCGAACCTGCCCAGACTGCGGTTGTCAGCTGCCATCGGACGTTCCCCTTGCAAGACGTTGATCGTCACAGCTGTTTGGTTGTCGGCCGCCGTTGAGAATATCTGACTTCTCTTGGTGGGGATTGTGGTGTTGCGCTCGATCAATCTGGTGAATACCCCTCCAAGGGTCTCAATGCCAAGGGTCAGTGGAGTAACATCCAGAAGGAGTATGTCCTTCAGCCCCTCCTCTCCACTCAGGATCCCTGCCTGAATGGCTGCTCCCACAGCAACAACCTCATCCGGATTGACTCCCCTATGGAGCTCCTTTTCAAACAATTTCTTCAATGTCTCCTGGACAGCTGGGGACCTTGTCTGCCCTCCGACAAGGATGACTTCATCGATATCCTCAGGGCTCAACTTAGCATCGGCTAATGCCTGTTGGCATGGAGCAGTAGTCTTTTCTACCAAGTCGGATGTCAGTTGTTCCAATTTAGCCCGAGTCAGGGTCATGGTTAAATGTTTGGGTCCAGCCTTGTCTGCTGTGATGAACGGCAGGTTGATCTCTGTCTGCGCAGTGCTCGAGAGCTCACACTTCGCACGCTCGGCCGCCTCCTTCAGCCTCTGGAGGGCCATTCGATCCTTACGCAGATCAATACCCTCCTTCTGCTCAAATTCATCCGCAAGATAGTCGATGACCCTCTGGTCGAAATCATCTCCACCGAGGTGAGTGTCGCCATTGGTCGACTTTACCTCAAAGACCCCCTCTGAAAGCTCGAGGATGGAAATATCGAACGTTCCTCCGCCCAAGTCGTAAACAGCAATCTTCTGGCCCTTCTTCCTCTTCTCTGCCTGGCCATAAGCCAAAGAGGCGGCTGTGGGCTCATTGACTATGCGTAGGACCTCCAGGCCTGCAATCTCGCCGGCATCCTTGGTCGCCTGGCGCTGGTCGTCGTTGAAGTATGCAGGAACCGTAATGACCGCCTGAGTTACCTTCTCTCCCAAGTAATTTTCAGCCTCCTGCTTCAGCTTGGCCAGTACCATGCTCGATATCTCCGGAGGGCTGTAATCCTTATCCATTGCTTTAACCCTGACGTCGCCGTGGGGGCCTTCTACCAATTTATAGGGCAGCCTCTTTTTGTCGAATTCTATGGCTTCATCATCATACCTTCGCCCCATAAGCCTCTTAATAGAAAATATAGTATTCTCTGGATTTGTGATGGCCTGGCGCTTGGCCAGCTGACCAACCAGCCTTTCCCCGTCCTTCGTAAAGCCAACCACCGATGGAACTGTCCTTGGCCCCTCAGAGCTCGCGATGACCGTAGGTTTCCCTCCTTCCATCACCGATACAACTGAGTTTGTTGTTCCAAGATCGATCCCGATTACCTTCGCCATCTCCTCACTCCTTTCCTCAATGAGAATAACCAGACATTAGAGTCCAGAAACCAGAGAAAAGATTTCTTCTGTTTACTGGTTACTGGTTACTGGCTTCTTTTTTGACACCTTCACCGCCGCTGGTCTGATCACTCGGTCGTTCAAAATGTAGCCTTTCTGTATTTCTTCTACAATAGTACCCTCAGGATATTTTTTGGATGCTACTCGCTCTACTGCCTCGTGTTTTTCAGGGTCGAAGGTCTCATCCTTGGTTTCAATGACCTTCAGCCCTTCCTTCTCCAAAACTCCTCGGAGCTGTTTTTCGATGAGCTCCACCCCTTTAGTAACTGTACTTATATCTTTAACGTCATTACTATGTTTAAGCGCCCTCTCAAAATTATCCAAGACTGGCAGGAGTTCCGTAATAAGGTTTTCGTTAGCAAATTTGAAGAGGTCTTCTCTCTCTCTAGCGACGCGCTTTCGGTAGTTCTCGAAGTCTGCTTGAAGCCTCGTTAGCCTCTCGAGATATTCGTCGGCTAGCTTTGCCTTCTTCTTTGCCGCCTCCCAAGTCTTTTTCGCTATAGTAACTTTAGGTGATTCCTTAGCTTTTGACCTTTTGGTTTCAAACCCTTTTCCCGTCATATGCTTCCTCTTACCGGATTAAAACATTCCGTCCTGCTTGACGAGCTTTGCACCACAATGTTTACAAAATTTCTCCTGATCAGTGTAGCCATCGACTATACGGCAGACTCTACACCTGATGTTCTCATGGTAGGACAAAACATCTTCGACTTCGGCTAACTCACGCTTGAGATCAACCTTTTTCTCATCTTGCTCAGGGGGGATTTTATTTGGCATCCTGTCCTTTACCAGCTAAAATCTGTTCTATTCTATGAACTCCCTCTTGATTCCCAGAGTTTTTGTAAGCTCTGAGGGCGAAATGATATTTTCCCCGCTCGGCGGCGTTATCGCCCACTCTATTCCAGTCCTTTGCCGATACCCTGTTTTTCAAAATCTTGGCTACTCTGGCAAATACGAAAGTATCTCCGTCGTTCAAACTCATCGTTAATATTTTATTTATGCCATCCTCGTACTCAGCCTTTTCGTAAAAATCTAAGGCATCATTAATCCTCTGGGCTGCAAGGAGCCTGTTCCCGTAATCTACTAGCATTTCCTTAGCAGTGTTTGACGAATAGAGTGTTTTGCGTTTTTCTTTGAAGTCAGGTAGCTGATTTTCCTTGGCCAACTCAGTCTCGTGCCCCTTATCTAATCTTTTAATCTATCCACCCCATTAGAGACACCATCTAAGGGTAATGACTTTTTGAGGCCTCTATCAGGGTCTTCTCGAAATTTTATCGCCCCTTCGTTTTCCAAGCGCGGCGTGTGTGTCTTACTAAGTCTCGTTAGTATTTTGCTTACCCGCTGGGCCATAAAATCGACCAGGGAGATTATCTTGTTATACTCCATTCTTTTTGGACCAATGACGGCCAAGTTTCCGGCCGGACGATCGCTTATCCGGTAGGTGGCAGTGACAAGGCTGCATTCTTCTATCTGCCGATATCTGCTTTCCGACCCGATGATGACCCTTATCCCATTCCCAAACCTCTTAGACAGCACGGACGGACTCTGGGCATTCTCCGGTGCGTTGCTCATGATACCGCTCAGCAACTTCTTTTCCTCCAGAGCCTTAAATATCAGTTTTATCTTGGATATATCCTTAAATTCAGGCTGATCAAGTATATTTGCGGCCCCATCCAAGTAGAGCTCCTCCTGGCCATCCAGGTCGAATATCTCCTTTAGAAAGCTTTGCCTCTCTTTAAGTATGGAAAGTAACGGAGAGTCCTTGATCTTGCCCAGAGACAAGCCGCTCAACCTGCTATTGCACAGGTTCGATATCCTCTGAAGCTCTGGCGGGAAGATTGGTCTGGCCACCTTTATTATCTTATTCTTAACCACGCCTGAACCTGTAACCAGAATGCTCAAGATCCTTCTTCCCCCCAGGGACACCAATTCTAGGTGTTTAAAGATGCTGTCCCTTAAATTAGGAGCCAGGACTACCCCTGCGTAATGGGAGAGTGTGGAAAGTATCTTAGAGGTCTGTTGCATCAGTTGGTCGATCCCCTCTAGGCTTGCAGGATACTCCCTTTCTATCATCATTCTCTTCCTTCGGGTGAGCTTAAAAAGCTTCGTCAGGCTGTCTACATAAAATCTGTAGCCTTTGTCAGTTGGCAGCCTGCCTGCTGATGTATGTGGCTGGAATACATAGCCCAGATCTTCTAAATCAGATAAGACATTGCGGATTGTGGCAGGAGATAGGCCCAACTTGTACTTCTTAGCAATTCTGCGGGACCCAACGGGTGAAGCCGTTGTTGTGTAGTCAGAGACAACAGCCTTCAATACCTTCTTTCCCCTCTCGTCCAATTTGACCGCACTATTCATCATCTTTCCATCTTGCTTATTGACTATCGCGAAGCCTTTTTAAAGATTCTAACCCCGACTTGTCGGAACGATTTGCAAAACATGATAAACGATATACCATTAATAATTAGCACTCATTTAAATTGAGTGCTGACAAAAATCATAACATATTATTAGTCGTTTGTCAACCCCATGAATTAAAATTTGATGACAGTAATTTCCAAATATGGTGGGGATAATTTATCACCGGAATCAATGAGAGCGATTTTCAAAGCCCTCTTTCACTCAACTTTCATAAGGCTTAGAAAGGCCTCCTGTGGAATTCTGACTTCCCCTATTTCCTTCATCCTGCGCTTGCCCTTCTTCTGCTTATCGAGAAGCTTGCGCTTGCGTGTAACGTCACCCCCATAGAGCTTTGCCGTGACATCCTTTCGCAGTGCGCCAATAGACTCCCGAGCGATGACCTTTCTGCCAATATTAGCTTGAATAGTAACCACAAATAGGTGCCTTGGTATGACCTCCTTCAGCCTTCTCGTGACCTCCCTTGCTCGATGGTAGGCCTTATCCCTGTGAACTATGAAGCAGAGCCCATCCATTGACTTACCGTTCAAAAGGATATCAACCCTGACCGGATCTGATTCTCTGTATCCGATATGTT
>Ga0114921_10000089_pt1 | contig 35870 bp, 34 predicted proteins | sample BentaG_FD_87016 | JGI IMG/M metagenome (GOLD analysis project Ga0114921, IMG submission 87016) | Deep subsurface microbial communities from South Atlantic Ocean to uncover new lineages of life (NeLLi) - Benguela_00093 metaG | ecosystem: Environmental > Aquatic > Marine > Oceanic > Sediment ... | reverse complement strand
TAAATTTGAGAGCAGGGAGGCCGCTAAATGCAGGCAAGAAAAACCCAAAAAATTGGGAGAAAAACACACCTGCATGGGATTTGAAAATCGGTAGGACGACTCCCCGCTCTCTTTAAAATCTTGTGTTTGGTTCCTTTTCATTTATAAGTTATGCTATGGATAGAATCCTCTGCAATTCGATGAGTTTAATTGAGTTTGAGAGCCTCAGGAATATTTTTCTATAACCAAACTGTGACTTTAGACAGATAAACCATATAACATTTACCTCCTTCAGCTTTCACTTTTGAGATTTGAGTTTTCTTCCTGCACTTTACTCCTCACTCCCTACTTATTACCCTCTATTTTCTTCCTCGCACTCCTCGCTTTTCTAGCATTTTCCGCTCTTTATATTATTTGATATTATTCCTTATTTTAGTTATAATTCTCGCCTCTTTAGATTCCTCATAATTTTAACTGAGGCAATAAAGATGAAGATAAACGTGTGGAATTCTATCCTGCAACTCAGCAAACAAAGAGGAGTGCAGACAGAGGTTATCATTAAAGCTATCGAAGAATCCCTTAGAGTCGCCTCTTCCAGGTACTTTTCCCATAACGAAAAGATAAACATATTCTTTCGCCCCGAAAAAGGAGAATTAAAAGTTTATACAGTCAAGAAAATAACTGAAAAACCGAAGGATCTGGCAACTGAGATTTCTCTTGAAGAAGCAAAAAAAATCGATATGAATGCTGCAGTAGGGAACGAGATAAAGATTGACCTCCCCTCTGATACATTGGGCCGCATTGCTGCTCAAGCAGCCAAACAAGTCATTCTCCAGAAAGTCAGGGATGCTGAGCAAGAAAGAATCTATGGCCTGTTTGCTCCCCAAATAGGAGAAATAATTACAGGGATTTTAAGAAGATTCGAAAATAACAAAAATATGATTCTTGAGGTGAATAAAATAGATGCCCTTCTCCCCTACCGAGAAAAATTAAAGAATGAAGAATACGAGCGAGGGGACAGAGTTAAAGCTGTAATTATTCAAGTTCTGAGAGAAAACAAAGGGGCTCAAGTTATCGTCTCCCGGAGCGATCCAAATTTTTTAGCCAAGCTCCTGGAATTGGAAGTTCCAGAGATAGCTAATGGAATTATTAAAATAAAAGATGTAGTCCGACAACCTGGAGAGAGAGCTAAGGTTGCGGTTAAGACTGAAGAGAAAGACATTGATCCTATAGGAGCTTGTATCGGGGTTAAAGGTAACAGAATTTTATCTGTCAGCCAAGAACTGCGAGGAGAAAAAATAGATATTATCGAATGGTCATCAAATACCCTCTCTTATGTCAAAGCCGCCTTAAGCCCGGCAAAAGTAGAAAAAGTCTCCATTTTAGATGAAAAAAAAAGAATGATGCAGGCTATTGTATCCAGAGACCAGTTTTCCTTGGCTATAGGTAAAAAAGGAGCAAATGTCAGGCTTGCCTCGAGGCTTGTTGGCTGGAATATAGAAATAAAACAAACTTCGTAAATTTAAGAACTAAAATATACAATGAAAAATCAAGTCAAGAAAAAAAATGGAAAAATAAAGAACGAGGCCAAAACCAAGCCCCCTAAGACACTGATAAGAGAGGGAATGAGCCTAAAAGAAGTATCTGAAATCTTAGAGATCAAGGCTAAAGACCTCATAAAAAAATTGATGTCAAAGGGTCTACACTTAAGCGTTAACGACCTTGTTACCGAATCCATGGCCATAAAGATATCTGAAGAACTTGGGTTACAAATAGAATTGATCTCTATTGAAAAAGAAACTCTCTTAGAGGTAGAAAGCAAGCCAGATGAAATGGTTTCAAGGTCTCCAGTTGTCACCATAATGGGTCATGTTGACCATGGCAAAACAACTTTGTTAGATGCCATAAGAGAATCAAATCTAGTAGGAAAAGAGGCAGGAGGTATCACCCAACACATCGGGGCCTATAGAATTTTTCATAAAAACAGGCCAATTACTTTCATCGATACTCCTGGCCATGAAGCTTTCACTCAGCTCAGAGCTCGAGGAGCAAAACTTACAGATATAGTTGTTTTGGTGGTCGCTGCTGATGATGGAGTCATGCCTCAAACTCGGGAAGCGATCAATCACGCCAAAGCAGCAAATGTTCCCATAATAGTTGCCATAAATAAAATCGATAAGCCGGAAGCAGATGTAGATAAAGTTAAAAAACAATTATCCAAGGAAGGATTGATGGTGGAAGATTGGGGAGGAGATACTGTCAGTGTTGAAATATCAGCCAAAGAAAAAACAAACCTGAATGAACTCCAGGAGATGATTCTTCTCCTCAGCGATGTCATTGAAATTCGAGCCAACCCCAGAGTTAAAGCCCAAGGTGTTATTTTAGAAGCCCGTTTGGATGCCAAAAAAGGTCCAGTGGCTACTGTAATCGTTCAACACGGTATACTCAGCCAAGGAGAAGCATTTATTTCTGGAACTACTTACGGAAAAGTAAGAGCCCTTTTTGATGAAAACGGAAAGGTATTAAAAAGAACAGAACATTCTATACCTGTAGAAGTCCTTGGTTTTTCAGAGGTCCCTTCTTCAGGAGACATCTTTCAAGTGGTCTCAGATCTGGAAAAAGCAAAACAGATTGCTCAACACCGCCTTTCCCAATTAAAAAAAGAAGTGCCCTTAAGACCCCGACATCTTACTTTAGATGAGCTATTTAAAAAAATAGAAGAAGAAGAAATCAAGGAACTTCTTCTTATTATCAAAGCCGATGTCCAGGGCTCAGTTGAAGTTCTTTTAGATATCCTTCCTTCCCTGAGTACTGATCAAGTCAAGATAAAAATCGTCCATTCTGCCACAGGGAACATTACAGAATCAGATGTCCTCCTCGCATCTGCTTCTAACGCCATTATTCTTGGCTATAACCTTAAACCAAATCAAAAGATGATAGATTTGGCTAAGGAAGAAAAAGTAGAAATAAGAACCTATAAAGTTATTTATCATTTAACCGATGACCTAAAGAAGGCTTTAAAGGGGCTCCTTGAACCCATTTTAAAGGAAACTTACCTGGGAAGAGCTGAAATAAGAAGGATCTTTAATGTTCCCAGGGTAGGTACAATAGCCGGTTGCTTTGTAGTAGATGGAAAAATTACCAGAAATGCCAAGGCAAGAGTCATCAGGAATAAGGAAGTCATTCACCAAGGAAAAATTTCTTCTTTAAAACATCTTAAGGATAACGTGACTGAAGTAAAAAAAGATTATGAGTGCGGTATTGGACTTGAGAAATTTAGTGATATTAAAGAAGGTGATTTAATAGAGGCTTTTATAACTGAAAAAGTAAAGCAAGAATAGTCTCTCGCTTTATATAAATTTAATGATCATCGGCTTTCTCTCTTTAGAAATTCATTTTCCCTATTCTCATTCTTTGAAGGAAAAAAGGAAGGCATTGAAAAGCTTTAAAGACAGGGTTACAAGAAGACACAACGTGGCCTTTGCTGAATTAGATTACCAGGACAAATGGCAGAGAACTAAAATTGGCTTGGTTACTTTAAACACCAATAGAAAGCCTGTAGATAAGTTATTCAACAGAATTATAGCTGATGCCGAAAAAAGCATTGACGGTGATATTATTAATACTAAGATCGATTACTTTTAATAGTAATACAGGCGAGAAAGCCTCGAGAAAGGATAAACCAAAGAAAGTAATCAATAGACAGTCAACCATCAGAGGCAAGAGGAAGAAAAATCAAATCATAAAATTGAATCGCTTGTCTTGCCTTTCTCGCTTTGTTTAACTAATGCAAATGTAATTAACTCTGTTACATAGTCATTGCGAGCGACCAAAGGGAGCGTGGCAATCTCGGTCTCTTAAGACGAGATTGGCTCGTCACTTCGTTCCTAGCAATGACACTTCACTTAATGCGTTTATATTAAATTAACGAGATGAACTAGACAAACCAGATAAACTTGTTTGACCATGAGTAGCCGAAGACAAAAAAGAGTAAGCCGTTTAATAAAGGAAGAATTAAGTCGTCTCCTTATAGAAGAATTCCAAAATTCATTTTCTGGCCTCATTACTATAACCAGAGTAGAAATGAGTAATGACCTGAAAACAGCCTATGTCTCCATAAGTTTTTATGGCCAAAATAAGAAAGAAGAGATTCTTGAATTCCTGGAAAAGAAAAAAGGATATCTAAGAAAATCTATTGCCTCTAGAGTAAAATTAAAGTATAATCCCATGCTCATTTTTTCTCTGGACAGAACCTCTGAGTATGAGGAAAGAATAGAAAAATTAATAAAAATTGCCAGAAAAAATGAAAAATGATCCTTCTTCCTTAATCAGCCATAAAATACGGGAAAGCAAGCGAATTGCCATAACCTCCCATCTAAGGCCAGATGGCGATTCCATCTGTACAAGTCTGGCTTTAGCTTTTATGGGAGATATTTTGGGGAAAGAAATGTCGATTATTAATAAAGATAATACACCTTTTCCCTTTAATCGCTTTCCTGATGTCGAAAGCATTAAAATTGGCCAAATATACCCTCAAAAATTTAACATCATCATCCTCCTCGAATGCGCTGATGTCTCCCGTTCGGGACAAGAAAATTTAGACAATTATTTCAAAATAAACATAGATCATCATTATTCCAATTATTATTACGCAGACATAAACTGGGTCGATCCAGAGGCTTCTGCTGTGGGAGAAATGGCTTACATTTTAGGAGAAAAATTAAGAATAAAATTCACACCTAAAATCGCAAATCATCTTTACTCTGCCATCGTCTCAGATACTGGATCCTTCCAGTTTTCCAATACTACCCCTAGGTCCTTTGAAGTCTGTCACAAGTTAATCGAATTGGGGGCAAGTCCTGTAAAAGTCTCTGAAATGTTGTTCAGCAATTACCCTCCTGAAAAAATCAAACTCCTTGGCCAAGTCCTCTCTACCCTTCAAATGAATAAGAAAGGAAATATTGCCATCATCACTATGTTCAAAAAATACTTAGATGCCCTCAATCTGAAAGAAATTGATACTGAGGATATTACTACATTGGCCCGCTCAATTAAGGGTGTTGAGATTGTGCTCTTTTTCAAAGAAGTTCAAAACAACATCTTCAAAATAAGCCTCCGCTCTAAAGGAAGAGCCAATGCAGCTTTCATTGCAGAGCATTTTGGGGGTGGCGGACATGTTCATGCTGCAGGCTTTACAGCTTCTGGCAATTACGAGAAATTGCTCAGAGAAGTTTCGGAAGAAGTAGAAAAGCTCATGGAAGAGAACACAAAAAAAATCAGGAGGCAAGGAAAAACAAAAAATTTATTAACCTAAATTCTCTGATGGATGGTGTTATCCTCGTAAACAAACCTCAAGGTTACACTTCTCATGATATTATAGTCGAGATCAGGAAAATCCTAAACATTCAAAAGATAGGACATTTCGGGACCTTAGACCCGTTGGCTACAGGTTTAATGGTTATTGGTGTTGGAAAAGCCACGAGATTTTTCCCCTTTTTTTCAAAGGTGAACAAGCTCTATAAAGGACGAATTCAATTAGGCGTCTCCACTGATACCTATGATTCTTTGGGGAATCCCACCTCCCATGAAACAAAAGAATGGCCGGAAAAAAATAAAATTTTAGAAGTTATAAAAAAATTAGAAGGAGAGATAAATCAAATTCCACCTCCTTTCTCAGCAAAAAAATACAAGGGAAAACCTCTTTACAAGTTAGCGAGAAAGAAAAAAGAGGTTAAGCTAAAGCCCACCAAGGTTTTTGTTTACTTCTTTAATTTAAAAAAATATTATCCTCCCTTTCTCGATTTTGAAGTCAAATGTTCTTCCGGGACATATATTCGCTCTCTAGCCCATGACCTGGGACAAATTTTAGGATGCGGAGCTCATCTTTCAGGACTGACTAGAACAGAGGTAGGAACTCTCAAATTAGCTGATACCTTTTCCCTGGAAGAAATAAAAAATTTAGCTGATAAAGGAAAAATGGGAAATTTCCTCATCCCTTTAGAATCACTCTTCCCTCAATTTCCAAAAATTATTCTCAAAGATGGAGGATCGACTTTAGCCAAAAACGGAAGTATGGTTTTTCCTGATAATATCTTAAGGGTGATTCATCAGGATTCCTCCCAAACAACAGCTCCAAAAGAGAAAGAGATTATTTTCAGACTTTTTAACCGGGAAGGAAAGCTTCTTGCACTGGCAAAAAAAGAGCCTGATAAAAATAGCCTTCATCCTTTTTTAGTCATTTGTTAAAAATATACTGGATGAATCAATAAAGAACTATGAATAGAAAAGAGATATTCTCTTCCCGCTGGGGAATTATTTTTGCTGGCTTAGGAATGGCTGTGGGTACAGGCAATATCTGGCGTTTCCCCAGGGTTGTCTCCCAATATGGCGGAGGTGCCTTTATTATTCCCTGGCTTCTTTTCCTCTTTCTCTGGTCCATCCCTCTCCTTGTTGTCGAAATTTCTATGGGCAGAAAGACAAGATTGGGTGTTATCAGCTCTTTCGGAAAGATAATGGGAAAAAACTATGCCTGGATGGGGACCTTTGTCGCTTTTGTCACCACAGCTATAATGTTTTATTACTCTGTTGTTACAGGATGTTGTTTGAAATATTTCTTTGCTACTACTTTCCAAGGACTGATAAAAAGAAATGCTTCAAACTTCTGGACGGCTTTCATCTCTTCCAGGTGGGAACCTGTTCTTTTCCATTTTATCGCCATCGGAATAGGGGCCTTCATTATCTACGGAGGTGTAGTCAAAGGGATAGAAAGGGCAAATAAAATACTCATTCCTGCCCTCTTTTTTCTTCTGGTTGTAGCCTGCCTCCGTGCTCTAAGTCTTCCGTCTGCCTATCATGGTTTAAATTTTCTTTTCTCTCCCGATCTTTCGAAGCTAACTGATTACAAAATCTGGCTAAATGCCCTAAGTCAATCTGCCTGGTCAACTGGAGCAGGCTGGGGTTTGATACTCACCTATGCTGTTTATTCTCACAAAAAAGAAAATCCTGTGCTCACGGCCACTACCTTAGGCTTTGGTAACAACTTGGCCTCTCTTCTGGCCGCTGTAGCTGTGATACCCACTGCTTTTTCCTATCATTGGACTCAGATAGTAGCGCAGCAAAAGGTTTTTTCTGAGCAACATCTGATTAATGAAGTAATGAAAGAGATGGAAAAAGGCAATCAGGGGCTAACTTTTGAAAGTATTCCCACCTTGTTTTCACAAATTCCTGGGGGGAGTTTCTTTCTGGCTCTCTTCTTCCTCGCCCTCTCCTTTGCAGCTTTTTCTTCCCTTATTTCTATGCTCGAGCTTGACACTCGAATCCTTATGGATGCAGGACTATCCAGGAAAAAATCTATAGCCCTAATAGCAATCTGTGGCTTCTTGCTCGGCCTCCCTTCAGCCCTCAGCCTGGGATTTTTCGAAAACCAGGATTTTGTCTGGGGATTAGGCCTTCTAGTAAGCGGTTTTTTCTTCACCATCGCAGTCCTTAAATTTGGAACAAAAAAATTCCGTCAGGAAATAATCCCATCATCTGAGAAACAGATCCACATAGGAAAGTGGTTTGATATTCTAGTTAAATTTTTCCTTCCTCTCCAATTCCTGGCTATGGTTGGCTGGTGGTTCTGGAAAAGCTATTCTGAAAACCCACAAAACTGGTTTAAAATATTTTCTTCCTCCTCAGTATTGACAGTTCTTTTTCAATGGTCCATAGCCCTTGGAATTCTTCTTTTTCTTAATAAAACAATCACCAGAAAGCTAAAAATAAACAACAATGACTATTGAAGCTTTACTTTTCATGATCTTTGTCTTTACCTTTTGTTTAGTGGGTTTTATGTATTCACTTTTTCTATCCGCCAAAAAAAAATGACCCTCCTCTAGCCGGCCTAGTCAGGCTAGCTTATTATTAGCCAAACAGACGAAACAAACAAAATAAGGGTTAATCCTTAGCCTGTTCCCCTATTATTCCAATAATTTTGCCAATATAATCAATCAATCCTTGAATTTTCTAATGATGTATTATATTTTATTTATGAGATGAGACTTAACAAGAATCAAATAGATCATACGGCTTTTGTCATTGTACGAAATCTTATCAAAGATGAAAAAATAATCGCAGAAGACAAGATTAAGCTTCACGGGGAAATAATAAATCTTATCACTGAAGAGTTTCAAAAAGAAGATAAACTTGACCAGGAAGTGAGAGAAATCCTCAGCGCGCACACAGAAAGAATTAGAAATGAAAACATAGAATACCAGACCATGTTCAGGATGATAAAAACGAAATTAGCCAAAGAAAGGGATCTTGTGCTGTGAATAGTAAATTATCAAGGGAAAAAATTAACTGTCTTGCGCGTCTTGTTCTCGATTCCCTTTTTGAAAATGACCAAGTGGAATTCCTGGATGAACCTAATGAAATAAGGTTGACAATAGTCAGAGCTATTGAAGAAGAATTGAAACTCTACGATTCGATTAATCAAAAAGCTGTGGTTAAAATCAGCTCTCAAAAAAAATCCATCGAAGAAGGAAGTAGAGAATGGGAAATCCTCTATCGAAAATATTATAATGAAGAGCTATCGAAACTTGGAAAAATATGGGAATAAGATCGCTCTGGATTTAAATAATAAGAATTTTATCCAAGTTGAACAAAGAGTTCGCTACTCTGAAACTGACCAGATGGGGATTGCTCATAATAAATGTTATTTTGAGTGGTTTGAAATCAGTCGCACAGAATACTGCCGTCAAAAAAACATTCCTTACAAAGACATAGAAGCAAAGGGATATTACTTGGTTGTAGCAGAAGCTTATTGTAGATACAAGAAGCCTTTAAGATATGATGAAAAATTCCTCATACGTGTCTCTGCAGGAGATGTATCACCCAAAAAGGTTGTCTTTATTTATAAGTTACTGACAATGAAAGAAAAAAAATTAATAGCCTCGGGTTACACTGTCCATATTGTGACTAACTCAAAAGCCCAAGTCTGTTCCCTCCCCGAAGATATCCTCGAGAAATTTAAGAACAGCATGCCCTAGACGAGCTTAAAAGTCTTGGTTGTCCAGACAGTCCAGACTATCCAGCCTGTTTCCCTTTCTGGTTTTTATCTTACTATCAAAACTATCTGGACTGTTCTTCTGTCTAGCCTTTTAGATAGCCTTTCTCTATTAAATATCCCTTGAGAGCTACTTTCCAATGGGAAAATTCAGTCAGGCCGACCTTTTTGGCATTCCTGTTCTCTAAAACTGAATAAAGAGGCCTTTTAGCTTTGGCGGCATAAGTTTTTGTATCGATTGGCACAAGATGAGGCTTTTTTCCGATTAAGGAAAAGATAGTTTTAGAAAATTCATACCAGGTGCACTGTCCTTCATTGGTCAGATGATAGAGACCGTAATGGTTTGTCCGGACAAGTTCCCAGATTCTCTCAGCCAGTTCAGAAGTAGCTGTGGGAGTTACCCATTGGTCATTAACAACTCTTAAGGATTTTCCCTTTTTCTCCAAGGCAATCATAGAGTCAACAAAATTGTAACCCTTTCCCCAGCAGCCTGCCTTACCGTAAAGGCCACAACTCCTGATGATGAAATATTTTTCTAAAATATTGCGGATAAAATACTCTCCAGCCAGTTTAGAAACAGCATAGATGTTCAGGGGATTAGGCACGTCCTTCTCCGTATAGGGCTTTCTTTTTTTCCCATCAAAGACATAATCAGTGCTAAAATGAACTAATACAAAACCAAATTCCCTGCATATCAGAGCTAAATCTCTTACCGCAATTGAATTGACTAAGAAAGATTTCTGGGGATTATCCTCACCTTCATCAACCCTGTTGTAGGCTGCTGTGTTTATGATGACCTCAACTCTCAGCCGAGAAAGAATTTCCCTTACCCGTTCAGGCTGAGTAAGGTCAAAATCAGGGTAATAAAGGGGAAAGGCCTTTTTTCCTTTAAAAGATTTGACTAAATCCGAGCCGAGTTGACCATCTGCTCCGATAATCGCTGCCCTCATTTTCCCTCATAAAATTTAGAAATGAGTTTATAAAAAAAAAGGCCAAGGAGAATCTCCTTGGCCTTAACTTCAACAACAGGAATTTTTCTGAAACTAAAAGAGAAATCTGAAGCCAAGCATTAACTTATGATGCTTTGAGAAGGAACGACCTTTTCCAACAGGAACTCTCACTTCTCCAAAGAGTGAGCCCATAGATGATGATGTGCTGAAGAGATCAAATCCCAGATTACCAATCAATTCTGCATCGGAATTCCTGGTTTCCTTAACTTTAGTACTGAAACCAGCGCCGCCGCCGAAAAACATCGGGCCTGCATGGACATTGAGAACCAAACTCGCCATAAAGAAAGACTTCCATGGTTCTCCTTTAAAAGCAACAGCTCCTCCTCCAGAAAGTATAAAATCTAAAGTATCGGGAACAATTATATAAACCAAGCCTACACGACCAGCGCCGTAGGAACCATAACTACCTCGAGCAAATAAGGATGCGCCTTCAACCATGACAAAGAACCTTTTCTGGGTAACTTCTAAAACAGTCCTACAGGGGGCAGAAACACCACCAAAATCATCAGTAACCACTAAAGTCACTGTATAAACACCGGATTTTTCAAACACTTTCTCCCATAAAAAGGGTTTTTGGGTAATCACTTTTTTATCCACTACATTTCCGGCTTCATCGCTGATCTCAAAATCTGCTTTGACGACCTCTCCATCAGTATCAGTGGAGCCTGACCCATCAATGGTAATAGATTTACCCACATAATCTCTGCAGGGTAGACAAGAAGTCCACAGCTTGCAAGTAGGAGGGAAATTAATATAGACTCTAGCTTCGCATGGATTTACAGAAGGTTTACCTACAGGGTTTATTGCCTTTCCTTTGAAAGTATACTCTCCAGGTTTATCAAAGCTTGTTTGCCATTTGGGAGATTCAGGAGTTAAGGCTTTATCAGCAATTTTAGTTCCTTCAGGATTAAAAACTTGGACTTCCATAGACTTTGCATGCTGGGAACCACTCATATCTACAGAAATGGGATCATTTATGTTAGCCTTTGAAGGCGAGACTTTTATATCACAGCTAGCATCAGGAACAAGTTCTACAACTTGGCGAAGAGCAACATTTCCGCAAGGCATGGGCATGATAAATTCGTAATTTTTATAATCTTTTCTTACAGTGAAGGAAAAAACATTTAAGGGCGCGCTGCCTGCCCATTCAATGTCTTTAACAACTTTTACTCTGCCTCTGGAACGAAAAAGCATCCACATTAATTTATCCCCTACAGGTAAAGATTTCTCTACAAATGAAGAAGTCTTTATCTGCTCCATGAAAGGCAAATACAAATCTCCGTAGCCGACCAAGTCGAAACCGTACTTTACGTCTCCAGCGTATTTATCAACAATAGTTTTCATAACCTCTGCAGTGGGAATAGTTCCCTTACATCGACATAGAGGGTATCGCCCTATTCTCCTGAGCTTTTTTGTTGCGGCAAAGGAGCTTATCGAAGCAATAATGAGGATTCCAATAATTAAAAAGATTAATTTTTTGTCTCTCATCCTTCCTCCTTTCAGCTAATGACATTGTTAAGATAAGATTTTGTGTTTATATGTAAATATAAAATATTCCTTTTGTCAAGAAAAAAAAGATATTTTTTCATCCCTCTTCAAAGAAAGGAACTCCTTTAGCTTTTTTCTCTTACATTGAGGAAAGTATTGATAATATATCGAATAAGAAACGAGTCCCTGGGAATAGAGGCTAAAGCTTTCTCAAAAAGGACTTTATCTTTACGGTGCTTATGAATGAGATTTCTTAGAAGATTTTGACCAGAAGGAACATCTATCTCAGGATGAATTTGAAGGCCCCAGATTGGCCTATCTTTTAGCTGAATAGCTTGCACCTGGCAACTTTTTGATGAAGCAAGAACAATAAAGGGCTCACCAAGGTTCACAACTTCATCAAAATGAATGGAAAAGGAATAGGCACGTTTTCTTTCACCTAAGAAATTATTTCCTTCGTTGATATTGATAGAAATCCATCCGATTTCAGGCTGAAGAGATCTCTGAACATGAGAAGATCCAGCTAAGGCCAGAGCTAAAAGCTGATGTCCGTAGCAGCTTCCTAAAATAGACAGCTCTTGATCTACGGCCTGTTGAACAATTTCAATTTCTTCATATACCCAATTCTCCCTCTCCAAAACAGAAGCTTCAGACCCGGTCAAAATGAGATGGGTATAGCCATCTTTGAGATTGGGGAAATGGCTTTTTGTAGCCCTAAAAGAAACCCACTCCACATCCAGATAAGGCTTCCAATGCTCCACTGGCGTGTAAATTTCAGAGCTGATTGAATTATCTACTAGGGCCACTTTGACCTTTTTTTCATTACTCTTCATTCTGGGAATCTCTGACCCTAATTATAATTATTACAGGATAAAATACAAATTTCTATTTCTTTTTTTCTACTATTCTTCTAATTTTCTTTGTTTTTAACTTATTGTTTCTGGTATAATTTGAACTCAATAAAGGAGGACCAAAAGTGCAAAAAGTAAAAAAAGAAAGCGAACTCCATGTTATTGTTCCCAACGAAACAGGCATCTTAGGCCGAATCCTTGGAACCTTGGCTAATGCTGGTTTAAACCTGAGAGCCATGTGTGCTTATTCCCAGAAAGACAAAGGGCATTTCTTGCTCATAACTGCTGACAATAAAAAAGCCGAGAAGGCCTTAAAGGCATTAGGATATGAAGTCACACTCAACGAAGTTGTCACTGTTCAAGTTGGAGATCGAATCGGTGCTGGAGCAGAAATAGGAGCTTTGCTTGGAAATGCTGTTATCGACATCGAGTACTGTTATGGAACTTCTTCCGGACTCGGCCAAGTGCTCTTGGTTCTCAAGACCAATGACAATAAAAAGGCGATTGAAACTTTAAGATAAACAAAAGTAAAAATACCTCTAAATATTCTCCTTTAGTAAAGGCAACTCTACTCAAATAAATACAACAATGACCAAGGCTAAAAGAATAGCTGTTGTTACCTCTGATGTCCCCTTTGTCAAAGGAGGACATTTGATAATTGCTCAAAGCACTGTTAAAGCCCTTAAAAAATGCGGATATGAGGCTGATCTCGTTCTAACGCCTCAAAATAGATTCGGGCGACAGTTAAGAGCTTATTTAGCTACCCGCTTTACAGATGTTGAAGAGGATGGGTTAGGGTGTAAAATCCATCAGGTTATATCCTTCCGATTCCCAAGTTATGCTGTTAAACACCCCTTCCAGACCTGCTGGCTCAACCATCGCTTGCGAGAATACTATGACCTGTGGGAAGCCCTCTCATCTCAGCTCAGATTTAAAGGAAAAATCAAAGAAAGCCTAAGAAAAAAGATTATCCATTTCCTTGACTCTTATCTTCTTAAGCATAATGTAGCCAAACTGTTTGCTCAATCCAAAACTATCCAGGCAAGGCTGAAGAGATGGGGAAACATCGAGGCTGAAGTTCTCTATCCACCACCGCCCCAGAGAGAATACAGAACTGAATCCTATCAAAATTTTATTTTTGCTGTCTCCAGGCTTCAAAAGTTAAAAAGGCTGGATTTGCTTATCAAAGCCTTCAAACATGTAAAAAACAAAGAGTGCAAGGCCTTTATTATGGGCAAAGGGCCAGAATTGGAAGACCTCTCAGCGAAGATAAAAGAAAGCAATCTTGAGAAAAGAGTCTTTCTTTTGGATCAGACAGATGAAAAAACGCTTCTCAATTATTATGCCCGGTGCCGTGCTGTATTTTTCTCTCCCTTAAGAGAAGACTATGGTCTTGTTACTGCAGAAGCCTTTGCTTCTCGAAAAGCGCTCCTTACCACTCTTGATAGCGGAGGGCCAGCAGAACTGGTCAAAAACGGCCAAACAGGATATGTGCTTGAGGCTAATCCTAAAAATATTGCTGGAAAGATTGATGAACTGGCGGAAAACAGGGATCTGGCAGAAAAAATGGGTCATAATGCCTATGAGTTCATCTCTAAGTGGAGCTGGGAGGAAACTGTGAAAAAATTGATAATTTTTTAGGATTGAAGCTTTTCCCGTTAGAAAAAAGAATTCCAATATGCTAAACTGCTCCATGCTTTGAAACTCACTCCATAAGGATATTTAAAATGGAAAAATTCAAACCTTATGTTCCTGATGCGACAAGCTATAAAGATATCACTTTAAAGGCAGTCATTCTTGGAGGATTTTTAGGAATTATTTTTGGTTCGGCCAATGCTTATTTGGGTCTTCGTGTTGGCCTGACCATAAGCACAGCTATTCCCTTGGCAGTTATCTCTGTGGCTGCATTCAGAATATTAACCCCCATCATCGGTAAGAGCACTATCTTAGATTCCAACATATCTCAAACTACAGGTTCGGCCAGCTCCTCCTTAGCCTCGGGAATCATCTTTACCATTCCCGCCTTATTTTTATGGGGATTCAATCCCAGTATTCTCAAAATCGGCGTCTTAGCTCTGCTGGGAGGCATCCTGGGTGTTCTTTTCATGATTCCCCTTAGAAGGTTCTTGATTGTTAAAGAACATGGCGTTTTGCCTTACCCAGAGGGAACGGCGAGTGCCCAAGTTCTCATGGCCGCAGAGGAGGGCGGTGCTAAAGCAAAAAATATATTTATCGGTTTGGGAATCGGACTAATCTATAAAAGTTTGGTTGGATTTCTTCATTCCTGGCCTGACAAAATCTATCTCAAAATTCCTGTCCTGAGAAAAGCCCATCTGGGCATGGAACCGACTCCAGCCCTCTTAGGAGTCGGCTTCATCCTTGGCCCTCGAATTGCAGCTATCATGGTGGCTGGAGGTCTCCTTTCCTGGCTGGGAATTATCCCCTTGATTGCTTACTTTGGAGAACATCTTAACACCCCTATGTTCCCTGAAAAAGTTCAAACTATAGCTCAAATGTCAGTTACCGAAATTTGGGAAAAATACATAAGGTATTTGGGAGCAGGAGCTGTTGCTATGGGAGGGTTGATCACTGTTATCAAATCATTACCCACCATGTTCAATTCTTTAAAAATCAGCGTTAAAGAATTCAGAATTGGCAGAGGAGAGGGGAGACTAAAAAAAAGGAGAACAGATACTGACCTTCCTATAACCGTTCTTTTTTTGGGAATATTTATTATCGCAGTCATACTCATCCTAGCTCCCCAAATTCTTGGAGTGGAGACATCCCTCCTTATCAGGATCTTAGCCTCAATCTGTATTGTCTTTTTTGCCTTTTGTTTTGTCACTGTATCTTCCCGGATCGTGGGTATGGTCGGCGTTACTTCAAACCCCACCTCAGGAATGACAATCGTCACTCTTTTGGGAACAAGCCTCTTGTTTTATGCCTTAGGATGGACAGATATACTGGGACAGGCCACGGTAATAACTGTGGGCACTGTTGTTTGTGTTGGAGCTTCTATAGCTGGTGATATATCCCAGGATCTTAAGGCTGGCTATATCATCGGAGCCACACCAAAGAGGCAGCAGACCGCAGAATTAATAGGTGTTCTAACATCTGCTTTGGCTATTGCCGCAGCCGTCTGGCTTTTGGGTAAAACTTTCACTTTCGGCTCAACAGACCTTCCAGCTCCTCAAGCTACCCTGATGAAAACCGTTATTGAAGGAGTCCTCGGAGGAGACCTTCCATGGGCGTTAGTCTTAGTTGGAGGTTCATTTGCGATTATTGCCGAACTTATTGGCATACCTTCTCTTCCCTTTGCAGTAGGCATTTATCTTCCTCTCTCTACTATGACCCCTATCTATGTTGGTGGACTTGTCAGACATTTTACCGAAAAGATGGCCAGGAATAATGAAGAGCTTAAAGGGAAGAGAAAAGAAAAAGGAATCCTTATAAGTTCTGGCTTTATAGCAGGAGAAGGCCTTACAGGAGTCATAATAGCTATATACGCTTATATCGCCAGTGAAAAGCCCAAAGGCATAGGCCTAATCTGGCCGCCATATGTGGAATGGATTGCTCTTGCAGCTTTTCTTGTCTTGGTTATTTATCTTATTAATAAAATTTCTAAATAAATGATTCTTCGCTTAACGGCAAGGATAAAAGGACAATTCAACAGATTAAGATTCAAGGTAAATTAGGGTAGGATCGCGGAGGCTTAAATTATCAAATCCCAATTAAATTACAGGAATAAATGAATCGAGAAGATTGAGCTATACAGCAGAAAACCGATAACTTTACGGAGGAAGTATGAATACCTTAATTATTGCAGGCATTCTTCTTCTTTGGCTTGCCTTAGGCTATAAAATATACGGAAGTTTTATTGAAAAGAGAGTCATTAAACCTGACAGCGGTCGAATGACTCCGGCCAGAGAATTCTACGATGGAATCGATTATTCCCCCGCTAAAAAAACCCTTCTCTTTGGCCATCACTTCTCGTCCATTGCTGGGGCCGGCCCTATTATAGGTCCCCTGCTGGGGGTTCTCTACTTCGGTTGGCTGGGTGCTACTCTGTGGGTTGCTCTGGGCAGTGTTTTCCTGGGCGCAGTCCACGACTACACTTCCCTGATGACCTCTGTTCAGAATAAGGGTACCTCTTTAGCAGATATCTCGAAAAAAACTCTGGGAATACGGGCGAAAATAATATTTTCTATCTTTCTTTGGTTAGCTCTGGCTCTGGTCATAGCTGTGTTCGCTGTTGTGGCTTCGCAAACTCTTGTTTCTCAACCTGAAATAGTCATTCCCACCTTTGGCTTAATTTTTATTGCCATGATTTTTGGCTGGCTGATTTACAGAAAAGGAATCCATGTTGGAATCGGCACTATTTGTGCTCTTTTCGTTCTTTTTCTCCTCATTTATTTAGGAAAATTAATGCCTATATCCCTCCCCCCTCTTATACTCGGCATGTCAAATCAACATTTTTGGTTTTTTATCCTGATCATCTATAGTCTTATCGCTTCTTCCCTGCCTGTCTGGTTTCTTCTTCAGCCCAGGGATTACATTAGCACCTGGATTCTTTTCTTGGGGCTTGGGTTAGGCTATCTTGGTTTGATAGTCCTCCACCCTTCATTAAAAGCTCCGGCTTTTGTCTCCTTCTACAGTAAAGGCCGTAATCCTTGGGAAGGAGGCACCCTCTGGCCCATGCTCTTTGTCCTCATTGCCTGCGGCTCTATCTCTGGCTTCCATTCTGTGGTTGCTGGAGGAACAACCGCCAAGCAATTATCCGATGAATCAAGTGGAAAATTTATTGGATTTGGAGGAATGCTTACAGAGGCTGCTTTGGCGGGACTTGTCATATTTATTGCCTCAAGTGCTTTGATCTGGGATCCTTCTGGAGCCAAAAGTCAATTTGGTTTTCAGTACTTAATGACTACTGTCGGAAATCCCATTCAGGCTTTTGCTACAGGATACGGAAGGTTTATCTCCTCTATCCCTGGTCTTTCTCTAACCATAGGTCTCTTCTTTGGAATGGTCATGCTCAATGCTTTTGTCCTCACTACTCTTGATACAGGGGCCCGATTGGGGCGATTTATCTTCACTGAGCTTGTGGGAGAAAAGGTCGCCTTTTTCAGGAAAAGATGGATAGCTTCTTCATTTATTGTTGTTTTTGCTGCTATTCTAGGAGCAACTGAGAGTTATAAAGCCATCTGGCCTATTTTTGGCGCTTCAAACCAGCTCGTGGCTGCCTTGGCTCTGATTATTGTTTCTTCTTACCTTGTTGGAGTAAAAAGGCCTAAAGCCTATACTATTTACCCCGCCTACTTCATGTTGATAACAACATTAGCTGCCTTAGGCTACCAGGGATACATTTTTTTAAAAGCGAAAAGCTATCTTTTGGGAAGTGTCAGTCTTGTCTTGATTTTTCTGGCTGCTATAATTGTATATGACGCCCGAAAAATCCTATTTACCAGAAGTAGACAATCCCCCTAGTCTTGACTGTCTAGATTGTCCGGACTTTTTGATTCATCTTGACCGAGTAGGCCAAATACAGTTTTAACCTTCAGGATAGTCAGGGCTATCTGGACAGAAGAGACTAATCAAGTGTTGTAATCTTAAAGACAACACCTTTGGGGTCAGGACAATTTAAGATTTCTGTCTCGGAAATCCAATCATCATCAGGAATTTCATCTTCCCTCTGTTTAGCAGATAAAAAGGGAAAAAGGCTGTTTAAAGCATAAATACAGATTTTCTTCCCTTCAGGTATTTCGATGGTTCCTCCACCGCGGATAAAAAAACAATCTCCCTTTCTATGTCTTGCCCCACACCGTTCTTTAATCTCTACGATCTCTACTTTTAATTCTCTCATCCCGTCTCCTTTCACCTTTCAAATATAAATGCTTTAGAGAAAAAATTCAATAAACACATTGACAACGGAAAAAAAATTATCATAGAATTAATGTATACTCCCAAAAGAAAAGAGGAGGAAAGCATGGCTATATCTGCTTTTTCTAAAAGTAAAGCAAAAGGAGAACCCAATGTTGTTCCCTTATGTGACGTTTTATTGGTGCTGCTTATCATCTTTATGGTCATAACACCAATGGTTCAGAAGGGTATTGACGTAAAGCTCCCTGAAACAACGACCGAGGAAGTGGGCCCTATCCAAGGTCTCATTGTTTTAACTTTGAAAAAAGACAATACAGTTATGATCAATCAAGACACTTATCAGTTTAATCTCGTTCAAGAAAGGCTTAGAAACATTTACGCAACCAGGCAGGATAAAACAATTTTCATCAGAGCTGATGCTAAGATTCCCTTCTCTAGAGTTATTGAACTCATAGATTTAGCCAAAGGTGCAGGAATAGAAGTTTTAGGAATTATTCCGGAATACTTTACTGAAGTAGAAGAAACATCAGGCACCTAAAAAGTTTCCTACTCCTTCCCTATTTTCATGATACTCGATGAATAAACTAATCTCCGTATTTGCAGGCCTATTTCTCCTTTTATCTATATGTGTGCAGGGAGAGGAAGAATTAGTTGGTCCCCTAAGCAAGGAAGATCTTTTACAAAATCTCCCTGAATGGGAAGAACTAGTTGCTTCATATATTCCAAAACCAGAAATAATTGAAAAACTTAAGTTAATTGACCAAAAAATTAAGGTAGAAGTTTTTTTAGGCACTTGGTGCCCTGACTGCAAACAGCACGTCAGTGCTTATTGCAAAATCATGGAAATGGCAGACAATCCCCTCATTTCCACATCCTATACAGGAATTCCAAGAGATAGGGAGGCTCGCCAAGAATTCATTCAGGGTAAAAACATAGTCAAAGTCCCCACTTTCATCATCTATTTTCAAGACCAAGAAAAGGGGAGGATAATAGAAATTCCCACCAAATCCCTTGAAGAAGACCTATTAGATATAATAAAAGGGATAAAGTAACTCAACGCTCTAGTTTACTTCTTACGTTGTAAGCATCTCCATTACCGTGATAAATGATTGCTATGTTTAGAGTAAAGGTTTTGGGAAATAGTTGCAGCGACCTTTGAAGATTTAGCCTTCGGAATTCGCTCTTCGAGGGAACCCGACAGAGTCGACCTCGGGATCAGGCCTTGAGGTTAGGCTTTGGGATCAGGCTTTATCATGAATAGACGTTCAGGAACATGAATGAAATCCACTGCTATTCTATGACGACAAAGCCTGACCCCGTTGAATTGACCTCAAGGCCTGACCCCGAGAGAATGGCGTTAAAAATCTGAAGGGAGCTAGGCTATTTCCCAAAACCTTCTCCAATCACGGATTTGGAGATGCTTCCTCTTACGTTTTTATCGGTCCTATCACTTCCCGCGAAATCACAAGACGCTGAATTTCATTTGTCCCTTCATAAATCTGAAGGAGCTTGGCATCTCTCATAAACTTTTCCATGGGATAATCTTTCATGTATCCGTATCCACCCAAAATCTGGAGAGCCTCAGTAGTTACTCTCATGGCCACATCTGAAGCGAAAGCTTTGGCCATAGCCGACTCTTTGCCGCAAGGCTTTTCTTTTTCAACGAGCCAAGCTGCATGCCAGACAAGATGGCGGGCAGCATTTATTTCCATAGCCATTTGGGCTATTTTAAAAGCTGTATTTTGAAAAAGAGCAATAGACTTTCCAAATTGCTTTCTTGTTTTCGCATATTCAACCGCATATTCCAGAGCAGCTTTTGCCACTCCAACTCCAGCGGCTCCGACAGGAGCTCTTGTCTTATCTAAAGTTCTCATTGCTATGATAAAACCTATCCCTTCTTTTCCTAAAAGATTTTCCTCCGGCACCTTAACATCCTCAAAAATTAGTTCCGCCGTGTTCGAAGCCCTGTGGCCCATCTTATCCTCAACCTTTCCCACAGATAGACCAGGAGTGCCACCGGGCACAATAAAAGCACTTAGGCCTCGGGCTCCTCTTTCTGGATTTGAATTGGCAAACACAACAAATAGATTGGCAATTCCTGCATTGGAAATAAAACACTTAGAACCATTGATTATGTATTCTGAACCCACTTTTTTAGCCTTAGTCTGCAGAGAACTTGCATCGGAACCAGCTTCTCTCTCAGTAAGGCAAAAAGAAGCAAATGACATTTTTTCAGTCTGAGGAGTCAGGAATTTCTTTTTCTGTTCATGGGTGCCAAAAAGAATAATGGGTGTGTAAGCTAAAGCATTGACCATCATTGTGGTATACATTCCAGCACATCCAGCTGCCAATTCTTCGCTTATGATAACAGTGTCAATATCGCCTAATCCTCCTCCTTCATATTCTTTGGGAATTGTGCAGGTAAGAAAGCCGACTTCGAAAGCTTTTTTCATGACGTCTTCAGCAAATTCCTCTTCTCTATCATATTTTGCGGCATTGGGTTTCATCTCCTTTTCGGCAAACTCCCGAGCCATTTCCTGAAGTGCCTTTTGTTCTTCGGTTAAGCTAAAATCAATCACTTTATCCTCCTTTTCCTCACTCTCTGTTGATCTTTCTTAAAGACAATTTTTAGAAATTCTTATACTGGAATCTTTCTCTGTTGTCAATTTAATAATAGGCATTGTCCCTAAGTAACGTGATCCCATGTCATCGCGAGGAGTGAAGAAGATTCCTTCGCTTCGCCCGCAATGACAATTGAAGAATCTTTTTTACTCCGTGCATTTTAATCACCTCACTTGGGGACAATGCTTATTAATATCTTTTCCCTGGCCATATGAAAAACAGTATTTTTTATTCCGAAAATATTTTCAATTGTATCCTGAGGAGACATTCCTTTTTGGAGAGAGTAATTCAGGAATAAATGAAGTTTCCGTTCTTTCTCATCAAGAGAATAACCTGCGATAGATTCATCCCGGTTATTATCCAAAAATTCATCAACTAATCGGTGAACTATTTCAGAGTTGGACAATGAGGCCGCGTTCTTTCCTATCCTGTACTCTTCTATCCTTTCAATGACCTCCTGATTCTTCAAATCAAAAGAGTAGACCATCTTTTTTATGCTATGGCTTAAATTTGGTTCAGAAGCTTCTAGCTTTCTCACGCTGAAGAATTTTATTCCCGATGGCAAAAATTTGTTTACTTGGCGGATAAAATCTTTTTCGCCGTAGAGAAACTTTGATTTGAATTCCAGCACTTCAGCCTTCCCTTCCATACCCAAAGGAAGAGCAGGAAGATAAGAGATAAGCATTTTAGGATGAAACCCTTTTGAATAGACAACCGAAATACTCCCTCTCCTCAGTGCCCTCTGGATAATATTGATCAAGTCGAGATGGGACAAAAACCGAGCTTGATCAAGCTTTGAATATAAAGCTCGATAGCGGAATACATTCTCTGTTTTTTTCCCTAAGGAAGGCCATTTTCTCGGCTTTAATCTAATCTCTTCTTTGAATTCTTTTTCCAACCGGGGCCAAAAAGAACACCCCTGGCATACATCACACTTGTTATCAAGACAGGAAGGAGTAGTTTCTCCTTTTTTGGCTTTGTCTAATTCTTGGAGCAGATGAGACTTCTTTAGGCCGCAATCAATATGGTCCCATGGTAATAGAGCTTCTTCAGGTATAGGGGCAAGATAAAGATTGTAGTCAATCTTTCCTGACTCAAAGGCTTCTTCCCAAATCTGGAAGTTAAATTTTTCCTTCCAGCTGTCTAAGCGAGCACCCCTCTTCCAGGCTATTAGCAGAGGCCCGGTCAACCTTCTGTCCCCCCGAGAAAAAACACCTTCAAGGACTGAGCTCTTGAAGAGATGATCTTTAAACTTGATAAAGGGATATTTTTTCAAGGAAGACTTTAGAAAAAGATGTTTTTCTTGAAGAATTCTATCCTCTTCCATTTTAAGCCACTGGAAAGGCGTATGGGGCTTGGGAATAAAGGACGATATGCTCAGGTTGATCCGAGGAGGAAATTTAAGAATCCTTTGGCCAATCTTGATAATCTCCTTAACCATACGGATAATTCCGTCTAAATCCTCCCTTCCTTCAGTGGGAAGGCCAACCATAAAATACAACTTGAGCAACCTCCATCCCTGGGAAAAGGCATTCATGGAAGCTTCGAAAATTTCATCGTCTCTTAGATTCTTATTGATAACTCGGCGCAATCTTTCTGTCCCTGCTTCTGGAACTAAGGTAAACCCCGTCTTTCTCACTTTAACAATATTTTTAGCCACCTCTGATGATAATCCTTTAGGCCGCAAGGAAGACAAAGAGAGAGAAACTCTCCTCTCAACTAGATCTTCCATCAAAGATTCAACGACTTTATCCAGGTAAGGGTAATCACTGATAGAGAGAGAGGCCAAGGAAGCATCTTCATATCCAGTGGATTTAAGACTGTTTAATATATTCTGGATGACAAGGGAGGGACTTTTAACTCTGTAAGGAGAATAAAGGTTTGATGCCTGGCAAAACCTGCATTTTTGAGGGCAACCTCTGGCCACTTCAATTCCTACTCTGTCAAAAACAGTCTGAATATTCGGAACGACAATATTTTCAGGAAAAGGTGTTTGATTAAAGTCGAAGAAAACTCTTTTTTCAATCTTAGATGGTGCTTCTTTATTTGGCTTCACCGCGAAAAGATAAGACTTAAAGGGCCGGAAGGTCTCATACAGAGAGGGAACATAAACGCCCTTGATCTTGCTTAATTCCTTTAGGATTGCCTCTTTTTCCCCGAGCTCTCCCTTTAAAAGCATGAATTTTTCGATAATTTCTATAAAAGCTTCTTCTCCATCTCCGGCCAAAAACAGATCAAAAATATCAGCGACCGGCTCAGGATTGAAGACAGCCGGCCCTCCTGCAATAACTAAAGGAAATCTCAGGTCTCTTTCAGAGGAAAGCAAAGGTATTTGACCGAGGTCAAGAATAGTCAGGATGTTTGAATAATTAAGCTCATAAAGAAGAGAAAAACCTAAAATATCAAACTTATAGAGGGGAATTTTATTCTCAAGAGAAAAAAGAGGCCTATTCTGAGAACGAAGTTTCTGCTCCAAATCTACCCAAGGGGCGTAAACTCTTTCGGCTAAGATAGAAGGGTAACTATTTAATAGAGAATACAGTATTTTTTGGCCCAGATAAGACATTCCGATTTCATACAAATCTGGAAAAATAAGGGCGACTTTGGATTTTACACTGTGAGGATTTTTTCTGATTTCATTCCATTCTCCACCCAAATAGCGCCCGGGCTTCTCAACATGCTTCAAAATTTCTTCCAAATCCATCTCTTTTCTCTTGCCTGTTTCGTCAGTTTCGTTTATCTCGGTTGTCTGGTTTATCTTGAAAAGCGAAAAGAGGGAGACAAATTCTCTTCCTGAACCTTCAACCTTGAACCATTCATTCTCTGGATTGAGAGATTATTGCTTCGCTTTGCTTCCCGCAATGACATTTTATCTAATCTCCGATCTCCGGCCTCTTCCTTATTACTGCTTACTGAATTTGCCTTGAGCCTTCGGCATTCAACCTGAACGATTTGGTTTGTTGTGCCTGGTGCCTGTCTCGCTTATTTCATACATTCACAAACCTTCTCATTTTAACATTCAGGACAAGACTTACCCCTAAATAATTGGCCAGGAGGGAGGAACCTCCATAGCTAAGTAAAGGCAAAGGAACTCCTGTTACAGGAAAAAGGCCGACAACCATCATCACATTGATAAAAAACTGGAAAGCAATCATCATTGCCACCAAAAAAATTATATACATACCTGCTCTGTCTCTGGACTTGTCAACAGAATGGAACAACCTTGATAGAAACAAAAAGTATGAAAATAAAATCACCACCACACCTAAATAGCCAAATTCTTCTCCGATTACAGAAAAGATAAAGTCAGTATGGCGGGCAGGCAAAAATCTTAACTTACTCTGGGTTCCCTTTTTGTATCCCTTTCCCAAAACCCCTCCAGAACCAAAGGCTATCTTAGACTGAAGGATATGATAGCCAGCACCTAAAGGATCCTGAGCAGGAGAAACAAGAGTGATCAACCTTTTCTTTTGATAATCTTTAAGGCAAAAATTCCACCCTACTATAGAGAAGATTAGCGAAAAAATTAATAAGTAAACAAATCTCTTCCTATTAATGCCAGCCAGAATGAGAGCCGCCAGAATAAGAGGAATATAAATCAATGCTGTTCCCAAATCAGGTTGCAAAGCAACTAGAATGATAGGAAAAGCAATAAGGCTTCCACCTAAAAATGCTTCTTTCCAAGTAAAATATTTCTTTTTAAATTTTGAGAAGACGTACGTCAGGAGAAGAATGACAATAATCTTCATTAATTCTGAAGGTTGCACTTGCAAAAAAGGTAACTTTATCCAGCTTTTGGCTCCTGACACAGTGCTGCCAAAAAGTAATATTCCAGCCAGGATGAATAGAAAAATGACATAAAAATACATAGAATAGGCCAAAAGCTTCGCGTAATCCACAATCATAAATAAAAATAAAGCCACCAAGCTCAGGATGATCCAGATTATTTGTTTTAAATAAATATTTCCTGGCAGGTAATGAGATGAACTGTAAATTATGACCACCCCTAAAGCTGAATTCATGAATAAAAGAGCTATCAGAGTCCAATCGATATTTTTAAGAAGACTTCTGTCTATCATATCCTTCTCTATAAAGCTCGAATAATTTTTTAGCCAGGGGGGCAGCTTTTTCTCCTCCAAGTCCTCCATACTCAACGATGACAGTGACCACAATTTCTGGCTCCTCCAAAGGAGCAAAACCTGTAAACCATGAGTGAGTCTTAATCTCTTTCTTGCGTTTTGAGGCTTCCTTCCCCTTTATAGTACTAATAATTTGCGTTGATCCTGTTTTTCCGCACACGTTGAACCCTTTGACCTTAGCCAATCTGGCAGTTCCTCCTTCATTCACAGCCTCAAACATACCTTTTATGACTTTTTCAAAAGAGGAGGGTTTTAATCCCACACGGGGGCCACCGCCAGCTGGGTAATCCACCCTTTCCATATCTGTTACGGACTTAGAATAAGATTGAAGCAAATGGGGGAAAATTCTCTTCCCTCTGTTAGCAATAAGAGCCGTATGGAAAGCTACCTGAAGAGGTGTAACCAGTAAAGGTCCCTGACCAATCGAGACTGAAATCGTCTCCCCAGGGTACCAAGGGAGATTTCTCGCTTTTCTCTTCCATTCTGGAGTTGGGACTAATCCCTCCTTCTCTCCTGGTAAGTCAATCCCAGTTTTTGCTCCAAAGCCGACCATCTTTGTATAGCGAGCAATTTCCTCAATGCCTAATTTTCTCCCAAGATTATAAAAATATATGTTGCATGAATGCTTAATGCTTCCAGGAAGATTAATCAGGCCATGACCTTGCTTTGACCAACATGAGAAAGATTGACCATAAATCTTAATCTTTCCATGGCAGGAGAAAACAGTGCTCTCCGTTATCAAATTCATATCAAGAGACCCCAGGGCCATGGTAAGCTTGAATACAGACCCAGGAGCATATAGACCCCGAATAGCCCTGTTTTCAAGGGGGAATTCAGGATCGTTGACTAAATCGAGCCATTCTTCAGGCGTAAAGCGGTTGATAAATTTATTGGGATCATAGGTAGGATAGCTGGCTAAAGCTAAAATCTCGCCTTTCTTAACATCCAAGACAATTACTGCTCCTTCTTTCCCCTCAAGCAGCTCTTCAGCTGTTTTCTGAAGCTTAAAATCCAAGGTCAACTTGAGATTAAAACCTTGAACTGGTTCTCTTCTGGCAATCTCTCCTTTATTTCTCCCTAAGCTGTCCACAATTTCAACGCACTGCCCATCTCTTCCCCTCAACAGAGTATCGTACTCTTTTTCAATGCCCGTTTTTCCTCCCATATCACCTAATCTTCTTTCCTTGTAGATTCCTGATTGAATCTCCTCTTCTGATAATTCCTGCAAATAACCCAAGGTATGGGCTGCAAAGCTTCCGTAAGGATAATATCTTTTGGGTTCTGTTTGAAGAACTAACTCAGGGAATTCCAATTTTCTTCCTTCAATCAAGTATACTTCTTCCATAGTTAAATTATCTTTAACCACAATTGGCTTGAAAAGAGGTAAAAATTTATATTTTTCAATTCTTTTTCTCAAAACATCCTCTTCAAGGTTTAACAGGCGAGCTATTCTCCGGCATGATAAATCCAAATTTTTAGAGTTTTCTCGAATTACAGAAGCCTTAAAAGAAGCAATATTCTCGGCTAAGATTTTGTCCCCTCTATCAGTGATAATCCCTCTCGGTGCAGAAAGAATCACTTCTCGCACTCGATTTGCTTCAGACCGTTGCCAATATTTTTTGTGGTCTATGATCTGGATTTTCCAGAAATAAATTGCTAAAAGTCCGAGTAATATTTCCAAAAAGACAAAAACTCTGTGGGACCTTCTGGTAAGGGGAGAAAGATCCTCATAAATCCTTTTGTTTTCCATTTACTGCTTCAAGAACGAGACTTCTTTATTTTCCGCAACAAAAGAAAGATAAAACTTCCTAAAAAAGCAGTGCTTAGTGGTTGGAAAAAAATCAAAGGGCGGATTTCGCTCACATATTCTGAAGAAATAAAATTATAGAGAAAGATTGATAATGCTGTCTCTCCACTGATCATGATAACTATAAAGAAGAAATTTCGGATAAAGGGAATGACATTGATTCTATGTGAAATGAAGCCAGCTATGTATCCGATGATAGTTTTAGCTAAACCACTAACGCCAAACACGCCTAATGAAAAAGAATCTTGGATCAGGCCACTAACAGTGCCCATGAATGCACCATGAATCTCACCCCTGGTTAAAGCAAAATATATCACCACTAATGAAAAAAAATTAAAGAGCTGGGAAAGAGAGAATGAAACCTTGCTGAAAAAAGTGTAAAGACAAAAAGCTGTTATTATCCCAAGACCAGACTCAACAAAATATTTCATTTACCCTTGAAAAAAGATATTCCGGAATCACCAGAGATGACAACTACCAAATCCAAATGACTAAACTCGAAATGGGGTTTAACTTTTATATCCTGAAAAAGGGAGACATTAGGCTTTACAGAAACAATTGTACCTACTTTGATTTCTGAGGGAAAAATTCGATCAAAGCCAGAAGTCAGAAGCTCCTCCCCCCTGTCCACCTGCTCTGTAGCAATGATATACTTCAAAAAACAATTTCCTTTCCCATCGCCAGCCAGCACTCCCCTTGCCTTTGTTTTCTCGGAAATAACACTTACTCCGCTATTATTATCAGTTATCAACTGAACTCTTGCTTCTTTTAAAGAAATAGGCTCTATAATTCTCCCTACTAAATTGCCTTTCTTATCAAGTACAATCATATCTTTCTCTAGGCCATCCAGGGATCCTTTATCAATATTGATGGACCTATTGATGTTCCTGGCATCAACCCCTATGACTTGAGCAATCAAGAAAGAATTGTGTATGGTTGAGATAAATTCCTGAATGTTTTCGCTGTTTTCTAACTTATTCAGACTCTTCTTGAGAACCATATTTTCCTGGCGAAGTAAAAATATTTCCTCTTTCCACTGTTTATTCTGCCTCTGAACTTCCCAGAGATAAAAATAGCTATCCCAGAGATTGCCTATTTTCTGGAAAAAAAAAGTAATTCCATGCTGAACAGGAGAAAAGATAGAAAAAATTGCCTTCTCAAAATAATTTTTCTCATAACCCAGGGGAACTTGAATAGAAATCAATATCAAATGAAAGAAAATCAGGAAAAAAAGAATAGCGGGTTTTTTTTTATTCTTCAGAAAAAGGGACATAAAGAATTATATCAGAGAAATTTTTTTCAAGAGATCCAAATTATCGAGCATTTTACCAGCACCTAAAACCACGGTACTTAAAGGATCATCAGTTATAAATACTGGCAATTGGGTTTCTTCTCGTATACGTTTATCTATGTTTTTAAGAAGAGCTCCTCCTCCTGTAAGGATGATACCCCGGTCGATTATATCGGCCGATAGTTCAGGGGGCGTCTTTTCTAGAGCTATTTTAATCGCATTTATTATGGAAAAAACCACATCTTCTAAGGCTTCTCTGATCTCCTGATCGTCAATTACAATTGTCTTGGGAATTCCCTCTCTTAAATCTCTTCCTTTGATTTCCATAGTAAGGGGTTCATCCAAGGGAAAAGCAGAGCCTATCTGCATTTTGACGATTTCTGCGCTTCTTTCTCCAATTAACAAATTATACTTTTTTTTAAGGTAATGGATGATGGCCTCATCCATTTCATTCCCTGCAACTCTTATGGAATGATTAAAGACTATGCCATCAAGAGAAATCACAGCAATATCGGTAGTTCCTCCTCCAATATCTACAATCATATTTCCTGTGGGCTCGGATATGGGAAGTTCTGCTCCAACAGCAGCTGACATTGGTTGCGCTATCAAATATACTTCTGAAGCCTTTGCCCTTAAGGCGACATCTTTTACAGCCCGTCTTTCAACCTGGGTAATTCCTGTAGGAATCCCGATTATAATTCTTGGCCTGAGCAGGAAGCTGCGGTTATTGGTGGATTTTTTTATAAAAAATTCGAGCATTTTTTCTGTAATTTCAAAATCAGCGATGACTCCATCTCTCATGGGTTTCACAGTCATGACATTACCCGGAGTTTTGCCCAACATTTCCTTTGCTCGACGTCCCACAGCTTCAACTCTGCCATTCTCTTTATTAATGACAACAATAGAAGGCTCTTGGAGAACAATACCTTTTCCTTTAAGGAAAACAAGAGTATTGGCCGTACCCAAATCAATGGCTAAATCACAAAACAATCTACTTTTGAACCAACTTCCGAGACTCATCTCTGTCCTTTTTTTCTTCTACAAGCTTTATTTAACACAAATTCTCCTCTGAGGCAAATAAAAAATTCTTGAATTTCTTATATTCGTGACTCAATAATCCTAACTCTGGCAGTCCGAAAGGAAAAAGGCAAGGTCTCAAGCAAGAGACATAAAAAGCTGTCTGTCCCATTTTTTTACATTTTTTTTTCATTTTTTTGCTAAACCTCATTTTTACTTGACTTTTAGTCTCTGAGAAAGATATTATTCCAAAAAATTAAGAATCGCTGAAGAAGGAGGAAGCCATGAATAACCAGGTTTACAAATCTTATGTGCCCATCGAGCAATCAATGAAGGAATTCTCATTCAAGGCAATTTTTCTGGGAATAATCATGGCAATTGTCCTGGGCGCTGCGAATGCTTATCTTGGCCTTATGGTTGGAATGACAGTGGCAGCCACCTTTCCTGCAGCAGTCATCGCCATGGCCGTGCTTCGCCCTTTCAAAGGCACAATCCTGGAAGAAAACCTAGCCAGAACGACCGGTGCAGTAGGAGAAGCTCTGGCCGCAGGAGCCATATTTACCATTCCTGCTTTCTTGATGACCGGGGTTTGGACAAAATTTGATTTTGTCAAATCCACGTTGCTTATGCTTGTGGGAGGAATCCTCGGAGTTTTTCTCGTCACCCTTGTCAGACGCACCCTGGTTGAAGATACCGAACTTCCCTTTCCGGAGAGTGTCGCCTGTGCAGAAATGGTCAAGACAGGACAGGAAGGCGGGTCAAATGCAGCTTACATGTTCTGGGCCATGGGCTTAGGAGGATTCATCGAATTCTTTACAAGCGAAAACGGAATCAGGCTCATAAAACCCTACATCAGCAGTGTTTTCAAGATTCCTGGTTTATCAAAAATTAGATATCTCAATGGGGATAATATTCAAGTATATCCTCCTGCAGACACTCCTCCAGAACAAATTGCTCAAATAAAAGGAAGAATATTTATAGAGTCACCAGCAGCGAACGCTGCTATGACAGGAGTTGGCTACATAATTGGGCCTAAGCTGGCTGCTCTTACCTTCTCTGGCGGAGTACTTGGCTGGCTCTTCTTGATGCCATTCATGCTTTTTATATATGGGGGGGCTTTAGGAAACATTGTATCTAATATTACTGAGCTTAGCCCAGACTGGACTTGGACTGATATGGCCGTTTCCGCCTACAATGTCTTGATTAAACCCATAGCCGTAGGGGCTATGCTCGTTGGGGCTTTCTACACGCTCTTTAAGATGCGAAAAAGCCTCATCACGGGAATCGGCCGTTCTATCTTCGACGTTAAAAAAGCACGGCTTGGAGTGACAACAGAAACGCTCAGAACTGATAAAGATCTGCCTTTTCCTTCTATCATAATCGCCATCATAGCTCTGATTATCCCCATGGTCTTTCTCTACAATGTATTCACCCACAACATAGGCTCATCTATAGTATCCGCTCTGGTAATGATAGTCATGGGGCTTCTTTTTGCAGCTGTAGCAGGCTATCTTGTGGGTATCATCGGCTCCTCTTCCAATCCTATTTCTGGTCTCACCTTAACCACGCTTCTTATCGCAGCCTTGATGATGGTTCTCATGGGGCAGACTGGAGAAGAGGGCATAAAAGCTGTATTGGGGGTAGCAGCCGTTGTCTGTTGTGTGGCTGGTGTGGCTGGAGATATGATTCAGGACTGGAAAGTCGGTCATATTCTTGGTGGTACTCCCTGGCGCATGCAAATTGGAGGAATAATCGGAGTGATTGCAGCTGCCTTAACCCTGACCTTCTCCCTCCAGCTTTTGCATAATAACATAGGAATCGGAAGCGAGACACTCCCTGCACCCCAGGCAGGACTCATGGCTGCCATGTCCAAGGGAATAGTCGGCGGAGAAATGGCCTGGCCTCTGGTTATCGCCGGGATGACCCTGTCTATTGTTCTTATCCTCATCGGTTCTCCCTCACCAATGCTCATTGCTGTAGGAATGTACCTCCCCTTCCGCGCAACAGCCTGCATTTTCTTCGGAGGAGTATTGAAGTATTTTCTGGACAAAAGTGTCACCAAGAAAAACCCAACTAAAAAAGGCAAGGAAATCGTGGAGAATATTGGGCTTCTCTTGGCCTCTGGATTAATCGCAGGGCAGGCTCTCACGGGAATATTTACTGCCGCCATAAAGGGAACAAAGTTAAAGCTGCCAGAAGGCTGGAATTCCTCTTGGTTGGGACTAGTGATCTTCTTCACCCTTGGCTTTATACTGCTCTATTTACCTTACAAGAAGATGGTGAGTTCGGGTGAGTACGGAACTTCATCTGAAGCTAAAGAAAGCTAAGTTTTGTACAAAAAAAAAGCAAAATTCTGTAGATTGTGAAAAAGAGAGGAGTCGAAGAAACAAAGATCAACCTTCTTGATCTTGTGCCCATTCGGAATATTAAGTGGGAAAAAAAAGAAAACAGTTTAATTGTTCTCCTCAAGCCAAAATTTACACAAGCCTTTCTCTCTAAACACGTTCTTCCCCGGCTAAAAAATCCTTACTACAGAATAAAACTTGATGATATGGGAAGTTATATCTGGGAGTCCTGTGACGGCCAATCAACTGTAAAAGAGTTAGCAGAAGGTTTAAAGAATAAATTTGGAGATAGAGTAGAACCTCTCTACGATCGATTGGCCCTTTTTCTCCAAAGCTTGGAAAAAAATCATTTTATCTTATATAAAAAAAATTGTAAAACAAGCGAGAAAGACCAAAATGATTGAAACTATTGAGTTACAGATTCACAGAGTCACTTATCTCTTCTTGTCTAGCCCATAGAGCAAGTCTATCTATTGTAGCTCAAATGAATTGAATTAAAGGGGAAATTCTTTTAAAATGCTAAAGAGAAAGTAATAAAATGCCTATACTTACGATTATGATATACGGAAATTCGATTCTTACTAAAAAAGCCGAACCTGTAAGAAACATTGACAAGCAAACAGTAGAACTCGCTCAAAACATGGTTAAGACAATGCATTCAGCTCCTGGCATCGGCCTTTCTGCTCCCCAAGTTAACAGGAGTAAAAGACTGATAACAATTGATCTTTCTGGGGGAGAAAACAGTCAAGATTTGATCATTCTGACTAACCCTGAACTCTTGGCTCAAGAGAATGAGACTATTTCTGAAGAAGGTTGTCTATCCATTCCTGGCATTCAAGAAAAAGTCGCGAGGCCAGCAAGAGTTGTAGTTAAAGGCATTGACTTGAAAGGCCATGAAAAGCTTATAGAAGCTGAAGGATTGCTGGCCAGAGTATTATGTCATGAAATTGATCACATAAACGGAAAATTATTTATTGATCACCTCTCTCCACTCAAAAGAAGTTTAATCAGGAAAAAACTAAAAAAACAGCTTGAAACTCAGAAGATTTGATGAAAATTGTTTTCTTCGGAAGTCCTGCCCCTGCCCTTCCCTCTTTTAAAAAAATCCTTGAAGCAAGGCATAGGATAGAACTTGCCATCACCCAGCCTGATAGGCCTCATGGAAGGGGAAAAAAGTTAACACCCCCTCCCGTAAAAAAATTAGCTCTCGAATTAAACATTCCCTATTATCAAACCTTTAAAATCAGAAAAGACCCTATGGCTGCTCAAAAAATAAAAAATATCCAGCCCGACCTCATCGTGGTTGTGGCCTATGGCCAGATTATCCCCCCCTCTATCATCTATCTTCCCCAATACAATTCAATTAACCTTCACTTCTCTCTTCTTCCCAAATACAGAGGCGCCTCTCCAGTTCAGTGGACCCTCTTAAAGGGAGAGAAAAAAACAGGCCTTACAATCTTCCAGCTTAATGAAAAAATGGATGAAGGGGATATTTTATCCCAAGAAGAAGTCGATATTTTCTCCGCGGAGAAAGCCTTTGAACTCGAGACTCGACTGGCCCAAAAGGGAGCTGATCTGCTCGTAAAAACAATATCTCAAATTGATAAAATCAAGCCTGTAAAGCAAGACCATTCCCAAGCAACCTATGCACCCAAACTGAAAAAAGAAGATGGAAGAATCAATTGGGCTAAAGAGGCTCCTTTCATAGACAGACAGGTCAGAGCCTTTAATCCCTGGCCTTCAGCGTTTGCCTTCCTCAGAGAAAAGCGAATAAAAATCTATGAAGGAAAAGAAATAGGAAAAATGGAAAAGAGCTTTTCTCCCGGCAAAATCCTGGCCATAAAAAAAGAAGGCATTGAAATCTGTTGTGGGCAAAGGAGTGTCTATCTTATCCAAAGTCTTCAGCCAGAGAATAAAAAAGAAATGGATGCTTATGCCTTTTCTCTTGGGGCAGAATTAAGGACTGGAGACAAATTCACTTAAAAGCAATAAATTTGGGGGTTTTTTATTCTTCTAAGAGGTAATAATAGGGATTTACAGGTTTGTTATTGACCCGAATCTCATAGTGGACATGAGGACCTCTAGCTTTCCCTGTTCTTCCGACAAGACCGATGACATCGCCCCTCTTAATCTTTTGACCTGACCTCACTAAAAATTTGCTCAAATGACAGTAAACACTCTGATAGCCAAACCGATGGCTGATGAGAATAGTCTTTCCTCCTATCTTCTCAGTCTTTACTGCGACAACTATTCCATCAGCCGTAGCTGCCACAGGATTTCCGCTCTGAGTAGCAATGTCTATTCCGTAATGAAACGTCCGTTTTTGGGTAAAGGGATCATCCCTCCAGCCAAAAGGAGAAGATAAGTATCCTTTTGTTGGTGCAATAGATGGCGTAAACGCAAGCTTTACTGATTGATTCTCAAAAAATTTCACTAAATTATTCAAGTTCTTTTCAATCCCCTCCGCTTCTTGGCTTATGGTTTTTATCTTGCTAAGGGTTAAATCTTGAGCAACATTCCCAGAATTCATTTCCTGGCCGTTATTGTAGCTTCCTCCTCCTATACCAATTTCTTTTAGGGCATCGGGTGATTTCAGTCCAGCCATCACGTTCAGTTTATTTGCATAATTTTCAAAATGGTTGATAGTAGTCCTAAGTTTGTTTATAGAAACTTTATACTCAGTAATGGTCTGTTTTTGTTTTATGTTCTCGTTGGAAAGGTTTTTGTATTTCCTTTTAATTCCAATAAAAGAAAAATACTCAATCAAAAAAACAATAAGGACTACAAAGAAAGTTCCGCTAACTGCCAACAAGATCTTTATTGTTTTTTCAGACAGGGTAATACTTTTTGAACTTTCCTTGGAATGAGGGATGATAATTAATGAAAATAATTTCTTTCTCATTTTTCCCTTGTTTATAATATTTAAGTCCTTAATGTCAAGAGATTTTTTAAAATTTCTTTAAGATTTTTTTTTGACATGCCCTTTGATCCATTTGATAATCTCCTGGGTAGAAGAACCTGGTAAAAAAATCTCAGATATCCCAATCTTTTTCACCTTAGGGACATCTTTCTCGGGAATGACTCCTCCTGCCAGCACAAAAATATCATCAGCTCCTTTTTCTTTAAGAAGATTCATAATCCTGGGGAAAAGGATATTATGGGCACCCGAAAGTATGCTTAAGCCAATAACATCCACATCTTCCTGGATAGCAGCATTAACAATTTCCTCAGGAGTTCGCCTCAGGCCCGTATAGATGACTTCCATCCCTGCATCCCTTAAAGCCCGGCATATAACTTTTGCTCCCCGATCATGCCCGTCCAACCCAGGCTTAGCAATCAGGACTCTAATATTTTTCTCTGCCATAAAATCCTCCCTAAAAGAAGCGATAAAGGCTAGTGACACTTAAAAAAAGTTGTTTTTACGTCTCTTGGATTTTTTGGATGACTAACCTTTCTCACCTTGCCCGCCCTACTTTTAAATTTAACGTTCAAACTGTCTCAACTACCTCAACTGACAAAACTGGCTAAATTCCCTTTCCAACTTCTTTTAATATGTTATAGGTTCCTGGTACTCTCCATAAATCTCTTTTAGAGAATCTATGATTTCACCCAAGGTAGCATAACTTTTTACACAGTTTAAGATAAAGGGCATTAAATTCTCATTATCTTGAGCTGCTTTTTTCAGATCAAGCAAGTTTGTCTTTACCTGGGAATTATTCCTTGTTTTTTTTACTTCTTTCAATCGAGCGAGTTGCTGTTCAGGAACCGATTCATCTATGCCCAAAATGGGGATAGGTTCATGTTCCATCTGAAAAGCATTGACTCCTACAATTACCTTTTCCTTTTTTTCTACAGCTTTCTGATACCAATAGGCACTATCAGCAATTTCTTTCTGGGGAAACCCAAGTTCAATAGCTTTAACCATCCCTCCCATCTCATCAATTCTTCTTATGTATGTTTTCGCTTCTTCTTCTATTTCTTTGGTTAACTTTTCTACAAGATAGGATCCTCCCAAAGGATCAATACAGTTTATCACTCCACTTTCATGAGCGATTACCTGTTGAGTTCTCAAAGCTATTGTGACTGCTTCCTCCGAAGGCAGAGCATAAGTTTCATCGAGAGAATTGGTATGGAGAGATTGGGTCCCCCCTAAAACGGCAGCCATGGCTTGCAGAGCAACCCGGATAACATTATTATAAGGCTGCTGGGCCATCAGGGAAACTCCTGAAGTCTGAGTATGAAACCTAAGCCACCAGGCCCTTGGCTTTTTTGCCTTGAATCGTTCTTTCATGACTTCAGCCCAGATTTTTCTTGCTGCCCTGAATTTGGCAATTTCCTCAAAAAAGTCGTTATGAGCATTAAAAAAGAAGGAGAGACGAGGAGCAAAATTATCCACAT
>Ga0114921_10000087_pt1 | contig 36642 bp, 32 predicted proteins | sample BentaG_FD_87016 | JGI IMG/M metagenome (GOLD analysis project Ga0114921, IMG submission 87016) | Deep subsurface microbial communities from South Atlantic Ocean to uncover new lineages of life (NeLLi) - Benguela_00093 metaG | ecosystem: Environmental > Aquatic > Marine > Oceanic > Sediment ... | reverse complement strand
TGAATTCTGGATGGTGGAGCCTGAAGTCGCTTTTGCTACTCTGGATGACATTATCGATTTAGGGGATGACTTGATTGTGTACATAGTGGAGCGCGTGCTGGAGCGGAGAAAGAAGGAACTTGAGATTCTGGAAAGAGATACAAAGCCCTTAGAGAAAGTAAAAAAGCCTTTTCCTCGAGTAACTTATGAAGAGGCAATTCACATGATAAAGAAAAAAGGCTCTAAGATGGAATGGGGTGATGATTTCGGTGCAACAGATGAAACATTGGTCTCTGAGTTTTTCGACAAGCCAGTAAATATCACTCATTTTCCTCTCAAAGCCAAAGCTTTCTACATGGAACCAGACCCTGAGCAAAAGGATTCAGCTCTTTGCGTAGATATGCTTGCTCCAGAAGGTTACGGAGAGATCATTGGGGGAGGACAGCGAATTCACGATCTTTCCCTGCTTGAGAAGAGAATAAAAGAACATAACCTGCCAAAAGAGGCCTATGAATGGTATTTGGATTTAAGGAAGTATGGCTCGGTCCCTCATTCAGGATTTGGACTAGGAATTGAGAGGACCTTGTCCTGGCTCTGCAAAATAAAGCATATCAGAGAAACCATTCCCTTCCCTCGCCTTCTTTACCGTATTTATCCGTAGACAGTAAACTCTGTGACCCCGTGATTTGGTAACTCCGCAACTCTGAATTTCTTTGTATATTTTTCTCTAAGTAATGGGTTTGATAAATCAAGCCCCTACAGATATTAACAATAATTCCTTTCTTGAAAGTTTTTATTGTTTACTATTCACCATTTACTCTTTAAAATTTAAATAACATGAAAACGGTGGCGCTCATCACCTATGGATGTGCCAAGAACCTGGTTGACAGCGAAGTCATGCTGGGCTACTTGAATGATGCGGATTATGCTTTTGTTGACAATCCAGAGAAGGCAGATGTGTTAATCATCAACACCTGCGGCTTTATTAATCCTGCCAAGGAAGAAGCTTTCGATGCATTAGAAAAGGCAGTTGGCTTAAAAGAAAAAGCAAAGATAAGAAAAGTGGTTGCCGTTGGCTGTTTCGTAGAAAGGTACAAAGAATCAATCATAGAGCAATTCCCTCAAATAGATGTTTTGTTGGGTGTGAATGACTTTCATAATATAGTACAGGCGGTTGAGGGGAGACCTTTTAAAAAATCAAAAGAGTGCTTCCTTTACAGTCATACTTCTCCTCGTGTCCTTTCCACTCCGCCGGGATGGGCTTATGTAAAGATATCTGAAGGATGTTCCCATGAGTGCTCTTTCTGCACGATACCGATGATTAAAGGACCTTATTGTTCCCGTTCTATATCTTCCATCATCGAAGAAGTTGGACATCTTGCCTCTCTTAACGTTAAAGAAATAAATATTGTATCCCAAGATACCACCTATTTTGGGCGCGATAAGGGATTGAAAGATGGATTGTTTCTTCTTCTAAAGGAGATGTTGAAAATTAGAGGAATCGAATGGATTCGGATACTGTATGCCTATCCTGAAGAAATCAGCGATTCCCTTCTCGAAGTGATAAAAGAGAGAAAAATCTGTTCTTATCTTGATATCCCCTTCCAGCACTCTGACTCGAAAATCATAAAAAACATGAAGAGAGCCATGAGTGGAGAGAGGGCTCTAAAGCTCATAAAAAAAATAAGAAAAAAAATTCCTGATATTGCCCTAAGAACTTCCATGATCGTGGGTTTTTCCGGCGAAAGAAAAGAGGAATTCGAGAGCTTAAAAAAATTTTGTCGAGAAGCAAAGTTTGACCATTTAGGAGTCTTCACTTATTCCCATGAAGAAGGAACTTTCTGTTATTCGCTTGGGGATCCAGTAGAAGAGAAAGTGAAGATAAAAAGAAAAGAAACATTAATGAAAATTCAGGCTGATATTTCATACCAGAATAACCATAAATACCTGAATAGACAGCTAGAGGTTTTGATTGAGGGTGCCTTGAAAGAAAACCCAAAGACTTTAATTGGCCGGACTCAATACCAAGCTCCTGAAGTAGATGGGATAGTCTTTATTCCCTTCTCTGGAGAAATATCTGGAGTTATAAATTCTATCCAAAAAGTTGAAATAATTGATTACAATACATATGATTTACACGGAAAGATAATCCAATGAAAACGGTTCACAAGATTTTGGCGACATTCTTTGGGATCGGATTCTTTCCTCTGGCTCCTGGCACTGCTACCAGTTTTATCGTGGTCATTTTGTATAAACTTTTTCTCCACAGCTTGTCATGGCCTTTATACATTCTCCTCTTTATTATTCTTTTTTTTGCAGGAGTTTTTGCCTCTACTAAGTATTCTTCAGAACTTGGAACAGAAGACCCAAGAAGAATTGTTGTTGATGAAGCCTGCGGCCAGCTTTTTGTTCTTTTTCTAATGCCTACTTCTTGGGTTATTCTCCTTGCCTGTTTTTTTCTCTTTCGTTTCTTTGATATAATCAAACCTTATCCCATAAGAAAAGTTGAGAAGCTGAAAAAAGGCTGGGGAATAATGATGGACGACATCGCTGCCGCTGTTTATACAGCTCTAATCATCCATATTTATCTGTTCATAAAATGAAAAGCCAGAAGGAATTCACAATAGAGATCATTGCTGTAGGTTCAGAACTTCTCACTCCAAATTTTTGGGAGACAAACTCTCTTTACCTTACTGAGCGTCTGGACGATTTAGGTTTGGAGGTTTCATTCAGAAATATAGTGGGTGATGACTGGGATGATCTTCTCAGCGCTATCAAGACAGCTTTATCACGTTCTCATCTCGTCATTGCCACAGGTGGATTAGGCCCGACCCAAGATGATAAGACTCGCGAGGCTTTGGCCAAAGCCCTTAATCGAAAACTCATTTTCCACCCAGAAATCCTCGATAAAATCAAAAAAAGATTCCAGTTTAGAGGACTATCCATGCCCGCCGTTAACAAGAGGCAAGCTTATGTGATAGAAGGTGCTGAACCATTGGATAATAAAAATGGAACTGCTCCGGGCACGTGGCTGGAGATGGAAAAACAAAAAATACTTCTTCTGCCTGGGCCCCCTCATGAGCTCAAGCCTATGTTTGATGAATCAGTTTGGCCTCGCCTTAAGAAATTGAGAAAGAGCCATGCAAGTCGTAAAGTGTTGAAAGTAGCCTCCCTCACTGAATCCCAGATAGAATCCGTGATAGCAGACCTCTATCCTAAGACATCCCGAGTGAAAATCAGTACACTTTCCTACCCTGGGCAAATAGAGATTCACCTTGTTGCTTATTCCAATAAGAGTCGGGATCAGGCTGAAAGCCTGATTAGAAAATTAGAGAAAAGAATTTTTGAAAGGCTTAAAGATCACATCTTTTCCTTCGATGGAGAAGAGCTTGAAGAGGTTGTGGGGAAACTTTTGAAGAGCCAGAAAAAGACTTTAGCTGTTGCCGAATCTTGCACGGGCGGTCTTCTTAGCAACCGCATTACAAATGTTCCAGGAAGTTCTGACTATTTCTTGCAGGGCACTGTTGCCTACAGTAATCAAGCAAAGATTGGCTTTTTAGGTGTTCGTCCAGCTGTGCTCCAGAAGCATGGAGCAGTCAGCCCACAAACAGCAAAAGCCATGGCCAAAGGCATAAAGGAAAAAGCACAGGCAGATTATGGCTTAGGAATCACTGGCATCGCCGGTCCCAGTGGTGGTACACCTCAGAAGCCAGTGGGCCTGGTTTATATAAGCCTCGCTTGGGAGGGAGGAACAAAAGTTTCAAAAAATATCTTTACTGGAAATAGAAAAACTATAAAATATCAATCTAGTCAAAAAGCTATGGATATGTTACGAAGACATCTCCAGGAAGCCAAAACTTAGAATTTGAAAAGAAATAAAATGAGGACATTCATTGCTGTAGACCTTGATAAAGAGATAAAGAACAACCTGATCTCCTTGTTAGACAAGCTAAAGAAGAAAGGTGAAAACATTAAGTGGGTCAGGCAACAGGGAATGCACCTGACAATAAAATTTATAGGAGAAATAAAGGAAGAAAAGATCTCAGAAATTGAAAAGATTTTGAGGAAAATCTCTGAAGGCCATAAGCCTTTTTCGCTTAAAATTATTGGAACAGGATTTTTTCCCCATGAGAAGAAAAATCCAAGAGTCCTCTGGGCTGGAGTCGAAGCAGATGAAACTTTGGCTTCTCTCCAGAAAGAACTGGAGAGCGACCTGGAGAGCATAGGGTTTCCTAGAGAAAAAAGAGAATTTCATCCCCATTTAACTTTGGGGAGAGTTAAGGCGCCATCTGTATGGGAAACAATCTCCGAACTCCAAAAATATAAAGAATCAACTTTTGGAGAGATGATAGCAAATAAAATCACATTTTTTAGGAGCATCTTGAAACCTTCAGGCGCTGAATACATTATACTCTCTGAACATCAGCTAAAATGAATATTCTTTTTCTGGTAGCTAGTTACCTTTTGGGTTCCCTTCCCAGTGGATATGTTTTTTTTTGGATAAGTGAAAAAAAAGACATTCGCAATTTTGGAAGCGGCAGCACAGGTGCCACCAATCTATTCCGTCTCAAAGGTTGGAAGTTAGCCCTGCCTGCGCTCTTCATCGATGTACTGAAAGGAGTTCTTCCTGCTTATCTGGCAATAAGAGTGCTCTCTGATATACAATTGGCTGCCCTTTCTGCTCTTTTGGCTGTTATAGGGCATTGTTTTCCTGTATACCTGAAGTTTAGAGGAGGAAAAGGCGTGGCAACTATGATGGGAGCTTTTGCAGTTTTAGCTTTCAAACCTTTTCTCATTAGTCTAACAATCTGGTTGCTCATTATCGGAATCAGCCGCTATGTTTCTTTAGGTTCTCTTTTAGCTGCATTTTCTTATCCCTTTTTAACTCTTATTTTCCATAATGAAAAAGAGATAATTTATGTGAGTATTGCCCTCTTTTTGATAGTTGCCATAAGGCATTTAGGAAATATTAATAGCCTCATTAAAGGTAAAGAAAGGAAGTTAGGAGAGAGAAAAGGATGAAGGCAAGCGTCATCGGTGGTGGAACCTGGGGGAGCGCTTTTGCCATTCACTTGGGACGACTGAATATCAAGACTCAGCTTTGGATAAGAGAACCAGATATCTTTGAAGAAGCTCAGAAGTGCAGAGAAAACATAGTCTTTTTGCCTGGTTTTGTTTTTCCTCCAGCGGTATCATTTTTCAATGAACTTGATAAAGCTCTTAATTCCACAGAGATTGTTTTTATAGCTGTTCCCTCGAAATATTGCCGCCAGATTTATAACCAAATCGCGCCTTTCCTCTCCTCTAAGCAAATCCTGGTGAGCTTGACCAAAGGAATCGAAGAAGGGTCTTTAAAAAGAATGAGCGAGATTATGGAGGAAGAATTTTCTTCCTCTTTTTCACCTAAGATTGCAGTGCTTTCTGGTCCGAGCTTTGCCAAAGAAGTTGTTGAAAAACATCCCACAACTGCGGTTCTCGCTTCTAAAGATTTGAATTTAGCCCGAAAGGTTCAACACTTTATCTCAAGACTATATTTCAGGACTTATGCGAGTGATGATTTAATCGGAGTAGAACTCTGTGGAGCCCTGAAAAACATCATAGCTATAGGTGCGGGCATTTCAGATTCACTGCAATTCGGTGATAACTCTAGAGCAGGCTTGATCACCAGAGGATTAGCTGAAATGACTCGATTGGGATTGAAGTTGGGAGCCAAAAGCCAGACTTTTGCGGGTTTGGCGGGAATTGGGGACTTGGTGCTTACCTGCACTGGAAAGCTCAGCCGCAACCGATATGTGGGTTATCAGATTGGCAGGGGAAGGTCTCTGGAAGAAATCACTTCTAAAATGAAAATGGTGGCTGAAGGAATAACAACAACTTTATCTGCTCACCAGTTAGCCAAACGAGAGAATGTAGAAATGCCCATATCTGAACAAGTTTATCAAATTCTTTATAAAAAGAAAGATCCAAAAAAAATCTTACAAAAGCTACTTTCTAGAAAGCTTAAGGATGAATGAAAATTAAATAGAGGAAAGAAAAAAAATTATGACTCAAGAAACAGAAAGAGAGGAAGAAGATGAGGATTAAAATAATTAATATTATGGTCATTTGTTTAAGTCTGGTATTTTGTGCTTCCGCCCAGAAAAAACTGGAAGATCAGCGTGTAGAAGACCCTGTACACCAGTACAACATGGGGCTATTTTATCTGAACAATAACCAAGTAGAAGAAGCCGTTAAATATTTTAATAAGGCTCTTACCTTAAAGCCTAACTATGACCTTGCCTTGTGCGGACTTGGCCTTGCCAATTCGATGAAGGGAGACTTAAGGGAATCCATGAAATATTTCCAGAAATGCCTCCAAGTTAATCCAGCTCTCACGGAAGCTCATAATTATCTTGGTGTGGTTTACCAAGAAATGGGATTCATCGACAAAGCTGAAGAAGAGTTTAAAAAAGTTTTTCTAGATAAAAACTATCATTCTAAGGAATTAGCATTCTATAATTTATCGAGATTATACTTCAGTCAAGAAAGATTCAAAAAAGCTCTAGACTATGCCCAACTGTCAACAAAAGAAAACATCCGATTTGCCATGGGTTATAACCTTCAAGGTTTAATTCATGAAAGGCTAGAGAATCTACCTCAAGCCATAAAAAGCTATGAGAGAGCCTTAGGAATCGCCAAGAATGAGGTTAACTTCAGTTATAATTTAGCTATCGCTCTTTTCAAAAACGGAGAATTTACAAGAGCAAAGGATATCTTCGAAAAGATATCTCTTACTGTTACTGACCCTGATATGAGAGAAAAAATCAATCAATATTTGAATGTGATAAATAAAAAATAAGACAAATAAGTTTGTCTTGTTTATCTAGTTTGTTTTGTTTGTTTAGTTAAAGGACATGGGCTAAATTTTAATAAAATGTTATCGCACTAGATAAACTATTTTTAGGTTCCTTCTTTCCAATCAGCCAGATATCTTTTTTGTTCTAAACTAAGTTTATCGATCTTTATTCCCATGGATTTCAATTTCATCTTGGCGATTTCCTCGTCGATTTCTCTAGGCACGGCATACACTTTTTTCTGCAAGTTTCCTCTTTCTTGAACGAGGTAAGAGACAGAAAGAGCTTGATTGGCGAAACTCATGTCCATTACTGTTGCGGGATGACCCTCGGCCGCTGCTAGATTAATCAGACGACCCTCGGCTAAAAGGTAAATTTTCTTACCGTTTTTCAGAGTAAATTCTTCAACGAACTCCCTGATTTTTCTTTTTTCTTTGGATAACTCTTCTAGAGCAGGAATATCGATCTCAACATTGAAGTGCCCAGAATTGGCCACAATCGCTCCATCCTTCATTTTAAGGAAATGTCTGTGAGTTATAACATTTTTATCGCCTGTTAGGGTAACAAAAAGATCACCAATTTTTGCAGCCTCATCCGAAGACATGACCTGGAAGCCGTCCATTACTGCTTCCAGAGCCCTGAGAGGATCAACCTCACACACAATAACTTTAGCGCCAGCGCCCTTTGCCCTCAGAGTTACTCCTCGCCCACACCATCCGTAGCCAGAAACCACAAAATTTAAACCAGCTATGAGGATATTTGTTGCTCGTAAAATCCCGTCAATTGTACTCTGTCCTGTCCCGTAGCGATTGTCAAAAAGATGCTTTGTGTTTGCATCGTTGACAGAAATAATAGGATAACCAAGCACTTTCTTTTCCGCCATGCTTCTCAAACGAACAACTCCTGTTGTGGTCTCTTCTGTTCCGCCTATGATATCTTCAAGTAAACTTTTTCTCTTGGAATGAACTGTAGACACCAAATCAGCTCCATCATCCATGGTTATCTGGGGACCGTGATTTAAAGCCTGATTGATATGTTTGTAGTAAGTCTTGTTATCCTCCCCTTTTATGGCAAAAACCGGAATTTTGTAATGTTTAACTAAAGCAGCAGCTATTTCATCCTGGGTACTTAGAGGGTTTGATGCTGTGAGGGTCACCTTAGCTCCCCCCTTCTTCAAGACATCCATTAGGTTTCCGGTCTCACTTGTAACGTGGAGACATGCAGAAATTTTTACTCCTCTAAGAGGATTTTCCTTGGCAAATTTTCCCTTTAATGACTGAAGGACAGGCATGTATCTTCCTGCCCATTCAATCTTTCTTTTGCCTTTTGCGGCAAGTTCTAAATCTTTTACATCGTAATCCATTATCCTCTCCTTACAATCCCGCATCCTTTCTCAAAGCATCTGCTTTGTCGAGCCTTTCCCACGTGAATTCCTCTTCATTACGCCCAAAATGTCCATAGCAAGCTGTCTTTTTGTAAATCGGACGAAGCAGATTCAAGCTGGAGATCATACCCTTGGGAGAAAGCCTGAAATGGGATCTGATCAATTCTTTGATTTTATCCTCAGAAATTTTTGATGTCCCAAATGAATCTACCATTATAGAGATAGGCTCGGCTACTCCAATAGCATAAGCTAATTGGACCTCAAATTTATCCGCAATCCCAGAAGCTACAATATTTTTAGCAATGTAGCGGGTCATATAAGAACCTGATCGGTCAACCTTTGAGGGGTCTTTTCCCGAAAAGCATCCCCCTCCGTGGCTTCCAATACCACCGTAGGTATCAACTATTATTTTGCGTCCAGTAATGCCTGTATCAGCTAATGGACCTCCCTGTTCAAATCGCCCTGTTTCATTAATAAAGATTTTGGTTTTTTCATCAAGCATCTCAGGAGGTATGATTTCTCCGATGACCACTCTTTTTATATCCTCCTTTAAGTCGCTCATTTTTACTTTAGGATCATGCTGAGCAGCAACCACTATGGACTCAGTTCTTCTGGGAGTATTTCCTTCATACTCTAGGGTGACCTGGGTCTTTCCATCAGGTCTGAGATATTCTAGAGTTTTTTCTCTTCTTACTCGACTCAAACGTCTGGCTAGCTTGTGAGCAAGCATGATAGGCATGGGCATCAATTCCTCTGTTTCACGGCAAGAATAGCCAAACATTATTCCTTGATCCCCGGCTCCTTGTTCATGTGCTTTTGTCTCATCGACTCCGATGGCGATATCAAGGGACTGCTCATGAATTGAAGAAAGGACAGAACATGTTTCGTAGTCAAAACCATATTCCGCATTTGTATATCCAATTTCTTTAACTGTGTTTCTAACTAATTTCTGCAGGTCACAGTATCCTCCGGTGGTTATTTCGCCGGCAATCAAAACGAGACCTGTGGTCACTAGAGTTTCGCATGCTACTCTGCTTTTTGGGTCCTGTTTGATAAGATCATCTAAAATAGTATCAGAAATTTGATCGCAAATCTTATCTGGGTGACCTTCTGTAACTGACTCAGATGTAAATAAATGTTTTCCTTTTTTACTCATGGATTATCTCCCTAAGTAGAATAGCTCAAAAAAATAACATAAATAAAATTCATTTTCAATACAAGTATCAATTACGAATTGTCACATTACTAAGAGAAGCTCAGGTCATAAATAAGGCCTGACTCCGATGGTCTTTACACATTTACTTCAAATTATAAGCTTTAAAAAAACAGAAAAATAGAACCGTCCCTTTTTTGATGGCGTTAAAAATCTGATTGGGAGCCAGGCTATTTTCCAAGACCTTCATTGAATAAGATTTGTATTTCCTTTTTTATTTATGCTATTTTTAAAACTAATGGATAGGCTTAAACAGTATAGTTACCTAGTTGCTGTTAAATCACTGTTAATTCTTTTATTGATTTTGCTTCCTTTCCCATTAATTAGTTCTACCCAAGATCAAAACCAGAAAGATTTTCCTTTTCCTGTATCTCATTTTAAATTAAAAAACGGATTACAGGTAATCCTCTCTGAAGATAATTCTCTGCCCCTCGTTTCTGTAGTAATTGCTTACAATGTTGGTTCTATCAATGAGCTACAGGGGAAAGCGGGATTAGCTTATCTACTTGAAAATTTAATGTTTCAAGGCTCAAGTAATGTAGGCCGGATGCAGCATATCTCCTATATCAACAGGATTGGTGGAGAGTGGAATGCAGCTACGACTGAGGATAAAACTGTATACTACCAGACTGTTCCCTCCAACCAGCTTGCTTTAGTGTTTTGGTTAGAGTCAGACCGTATGAAAAACCTTGAGATTACCGAATCCAATGTCCATAGAACAAAAAACTCCATTATCGAGGAAGTTCAACACAGGAGAGCAACAGATCCTCATTTAGAAAGTTTCTTTGCCTTTGACAGGCTTATCTTTCCTGATTTTGCTCACAGTCATCCTGTCATTGGGAATGAAAAAGAAATTAACGACATTGCCGTAGAGGATGTTAAAAACTTCTATTCAACCTTTTATGTACCGAATAATGCTGTTCTCTGTGTTGTGGGAAATGTCGACGGAGAAAGAGCAGAAGAACTCATCAGAAAATATTTTGAGACCATTCCAGAAGGTAAAGTAGCTTCCTCCGTGCCGGTTCAAAAATCCTTTGACAAAAAATCAGCGAGTGAAACCTTGAAAGATACTCTTGCATCTATACCTGGTTTTCACCTAGGCTACAGAATTGCTCCTCCTTATTCAAGAGATTATTACACGTTGAAAATTCTGGAATATGTTCTCTTGAGAGGCAAAAGTTCTCGACTTTATAAAAGACTGTATAAGAGAGAACGACTTGTCTATGATTTCAGTGCTGGTATCGAGAAAAGGAAAGACTTAGCTATTTTCAAGCTATTTGCACTCTGTAATAATGAAATAATGGTAGATATAAGTCTAAGGGCTGTTCTTTCTGAGATTAATAAGCTTAAATCAACTCTCGTTTCTGAAAAAGAGTTAACAAAATCAAAAAATATGTTTAAGATGGATTATATCAAGCAATTTGAAACTTCTTTGGAGAAGGCCTTGTTCTTATCCGACACTTTTCTTTCTCATGGAACTCTGGATGTCTTGCCCTTAGAGTTGAACAAGTATCTCAATGTGGAAGCAAGAGATATTATCAGTGTTGTTAACAGATATTTTAACTCTGATAACAGAATTCTTCTCACCATAAAAATTAAATGAAATTATTGGAAAATAAACAAAAAACATCAATCATCCATAAATTATTTTTCTTTCTGATTCTCTTAACCTTTGTCTTTCCACTGTTATCTCAAGAAAGATTCAGAAAATCTCCTCCTTATCCTGATCCGCTAAATGAGTTGAACCTACCCAAAGTAGAATCTGCACCACTTTCCAATGGGTTGAACGTTACAGTAGCACGCAGAGAGAATCTTCCTCTCATTAGCTTACAACTCGTAATATTGGCCGGAGAAAGCTCATCCCCTGAAAATTTACCTGGTTTAGCCACTTTTACTGCAAACATGATCAGCAGAGGAGCGGTGAATCTTTCATCTTCTAAGATTGAAGAGATACTCGAGTCTATCGGAGGAAATTTTTCTACCTCTACTTTTTTAGACTATTCTTTATTTACGTTTACATTTTTAGAAGAATATTTAGACGAGGCTCTTGAAGTTCTTAGCAAAATGATTCTACAACCCACTTTTCTTAAGAGAGAAATAGTTAATGAGAAAAGAAACATGTTTTACAGCCTCAGAGAGAAAGGAAGGGAACCAGAATTTGTGGCTAGAAGACAGCTCTTTAAGCTCCTTTTCCAAAATCATTCATATCAAAATGCTGCCTACACTGAGGAAGTGTTCAGAAATATCAGTCAAGAAGATATCTTTGCGTATTATGACAAATACTACAGACCAAATATTGCTTCTGTAGTCTTGGTAGGTAATTTGAATCTGCGCATTGCTATTAGAAAAGTAAGTCATTATTTAAATACCTGGAAGAGAAAAGAATTGGATCGACGTTTTATTCCACTCCCTGCGCCTTCCAGCAAAGAAAAAATCTGTCTTGTAGATCTCCCCCAGGCTAAAGATTCCACAATCTACTTAGGCAATATCATTTTCCCGAGGAACAACCAGGATTACTTCCCGTTTATCGTCCTCAATCAAGTTTTGGGAGGAACAACTGGAAGTCGCCTTTTTATGAATCTCAGGGAATCTAAAGGCTATGCTTATTTTGCCTTCAGCGAAGTAGAATTTTTTAGGTCATGTGGAATCTTTATGTTGAAAGCTAAAGTAAGACCAGAAGTTACTTATTTTTCTGTAAGGGAAAGTCTTAAAGAAATAGAAGGAATTATAAAAGAAGAAGTATCAAGCTTTGAAGTTGAACAGGCAAAATCCTATTTAATCGGTAATTTCCCATTTAAAATTGATACTTTTGAGAATAGCTGTTACAGAATTTCTGAAGCTGTTGCTTTTCAGTTACCCAATGATTACTGGAATAATTATTATGAAAACATTATGCTCATAAATGCAGAAAAAGTCTTTGAAGTCGCTCAGAAATATCCTCTTCTTACTCCTGTAGTGATAATTGTGGGAGATAAAGAAAAAATCATGGAGCACCTCGGAGAATTTGAAGAGGTAGAAATTTATAATAGCAAAGGAGAACTGCAATATAAACAAATAAAGGGAGTTGATAAATGAAATTAGTCGAATGTGTACCCAATTTCAGTGAAGGGAGAGATAAAGAGAAAGTCAATGCTATAACAAAGGAAATTGAAACTACTCCTCAGGTCAAACTTCTAGATGTTGATCCAGGAGAAACCACTAATCGTACAGTTGTTACTTTCATCGGCACTCCTGAGGGTGTTAAAGAGGCAGCATTTAAAGCTATCAAAAAGGCGGCTGAAGTAATCGATATGAGCAAGCACAAGGGAGCTCATAGCCGAATAGGAGCCACAGATGTCTGCCCATTTGTGCCTGTTTCAGAAGTTAATATGGACGATTGTGTACAGATTGCCAATGAAGTCGGAGAAAGAGTTGCTCGAGAACTTGGAATCCCGGTATATCTGTATGAGGAGGCAGCAAAAAAGCCAGATAGAAGAAATCTGGCTACTATACGGAAAGGTGAATACGAGGGATTGCCTGATAAATTAAAAGATCCGGAATGGGCTCCAGATTACGGAAAACCGGTTTTTAACCCGAAAGCAGGAACCACGGTCATTGGTGCTCGAGAATTTTTAATCGCCTACAACATAAATTTAAACACTCGAGACCGAAGGCTTGCCCATGATATAGCTCTCACTTTAAGGGAGCTTGGAAGGGCAAAGAGAGATAAAGAGGGGAAAATTATCAAGGATAGGGGGGGAAAAGCGACCAAGATTCCAGGGAAGTTCAAGGAAGTTAAGGCAGTGGGTTGGTACATCGAGGATTACGGAATTGCACAGATATCGATTAATTTTACTAACTACAAAATATCTCCTCCCCATGTTGTCTTTGATGAGGCTCGCAAAGAAGCAGAAAGATTGGGATTATGAGTCACAGGAAGCGAATTAGTAGGTTTGATTCCCAAAGAAGCAATGCTGATGGCTGGCCGATATTATCTCGAAAATCAAGGAAAAAGCTCTGGAGTGCCCGAAGAAGAACTCATAAGGACCGCTGTTATTTCCTTAGGTCTAAACGATGTCGCTCCCTTTGAGCCTGAGAAAAAAATAATCGAATACCAGTTTCAGGAAAGTAAAAACTCTCTTCTCTTTCTCAATATAAGAGAATTTGCCAATGAGCTTTCGATGGATTCACCTGCTCCAGGAGGGGGAAGTACTGCTGCTCTGTGCGGAGCTTTGTCGGCTTCTCTCTCTTCCATGGTTTCTAATTTAACGGTTGGCAAGAAAGGATATGAAAAAGTCCAGAATGATGTAAAAAATTTGGGTGTCAAAGCCCAATCTTTAAAAGATGAATTCCTAAGAGCCGTAGATTTGGATACAGAGTCCTTTAACAAGCTCATGGAAACCTTCAGGTTGCCGAAGAAAACAGAAGCCCAGAAAGAAGAGAGAGACTTAGCCATAGAGAAAGCCACCAAAGAAGCCACTTTAGTCCCTTTTGAAGTTCTTAAGAAAAGTTATGTAGCCTTGGAGCTGGCAAAGGAAGTTATCCTAAAAGGCAACAAAAATTCCATAAGCGATGTAGGTGTTGCTGGGCTTGCTGCGCAGGCGGCAGCAGAGGGAGCTTATTACAACATAAAGATAAACCTGCCAAATATTAAAGATAAAAAATTTATATCAAATACAAAAAAACAAGCTAACTCTTTGCTGAGGAAAATCATAAATTTGGGAAATGAAATAAGAGATCTCATGGATAAAGAATTGAAGTAAAAAGTGAAGAATCTTCTTGTCAGTGGCTTGCCCAGGTGCGGAAAGACAACCTTAATCAAGCAACTTAGCGAAAATCAATCCCTTTCTCATAGATTTGCGGGTTTCATAACCGAAGAAATAAGAGAGAAGGGAGAGAGAATTGGATTTAAAATCATTTCCATTCCAGATAAAAAAGAAGGTGTCTTGGCTCAGAAAGGATTTTCTTCTCCCTATCGCGTAGGAAGTTACGGGGTAAACATTTTCGACCTGGAAAAAATTGGCGTCTCTTCTGTCGAAATCGGCTTGGTTACAGACAAAGTAATTATTATTGATGAAATAGGCAAAATGGAGCTGTTTTCTGAAAAATTTAAGAATGTTTTGTTCAAAGCATTGGATTCGCCACAAAAAGTCTTAGCAACAATCATGGAACGGAGTCACAGATTCGCCGACATGATCAAGGAGAGAAAGGATGTGAGACTTATTCATTTAAGCCGAGATAATTTCCAAGATATATTCCGCGAAGTGCAGAATTGGCTAATGAAAGATTCAGATGATAAAACTCATGGCTGAATAATGAGCAAGGGGTTGGGAGTAAGGAGAATTTACTACTCCTAAAAGATGAGAAGGGAGGAGAAAAATATCACCTTATACTTCATCTTATTAGGCGATTGAAATCTTTATGATTATGTCTAATATTTATTACAGTGGAGATGTATGGGGTGAATTCTACGAGAACAGAAAAATTAGACACTCTTGAAAAAGAGAAAAAACTCGATCCAGATAAAAATGAAATAAAAAAAGCAAATGAAGTCCTTAAATACTTCCAGAAAGCTTTTACGTCATTAAAAATTTATCCTTTAGTAAACCCTACCGTTCAAAACTCAATAGACTCTTTTGTTTCCAAGATTAAGGAATTTCTAGAAAAGTATGGGTATATGAAAATCAGTGTTGGTGAATTCAGCTTTTCCTATAAAGGAGAATTAGCCTTTCAAGACCAAGAAAAGAAGCGAAGCCTTCCCTTTCTCTTCTTTAAAGACGGAATGAGAGAGTTGACTTTTTTCAAAGGAGCGGATGAGAAAGAGCTTCAAGATTTTTTAAAAGTCATAAAAGAAGATTCAGACCTTCCCCCTGAAGATAGTGATATCGTTAATTCTCTCTGGGAAAAGGATTTCGTTCATATCCGGTATTTTGCTATAGATGAATTTCTTGAGTCTGATATCGAAGAAGAAAAGAATAAAATATACGTAAAAGTAGATAAAAATAAGTTTTCAGAAGGGAGGATAAACATAACTCCTGAAGATAGGATAGAACTGTATAAAAGGGGAATTGCTTTAGGCATTCGCTCAACTAAAGGCATAGGAGATGGAGAAGACGGTGAAGGAGCTCAAGAAGACGGTAATATAAGTCAAGAAGACTTGACTCTTCCTTCCCAAATAACATCCATAAGCAAGGCTGAAATTCCTGAGGTCAAATCTATGCTTGCCGAAAGTCGAGCAGCATCTCGTTTGACTGAGCTCGTAAATTTACTCGTTGAAATACTTTTCTTAGAGGAGAGACATGACCGATTCTTAGCAATTTTAAACGTCCTTAATCAATGCTTCCTAGAGATAATCCATAAATCTGATTTCGCCCTTGCTTTGTTTTATCTGAACCGTATCCAAGAGTTGATAGAATTTCTTCCTAATCAGCAGGAAAACAGCAAGAAATCGCTGGAAAGATTCCTTGAAGAAGCTAAAGATGCTACCTCCGTATCTCGTTTAAAAAAATTATTCCTGGATGGACGGATAAAGAACTTTGATTCTTTTTTTCAGTACATAAAATTTCTTGGTTCCAGCTCTATTCCCATTCTTGGTGATATCTGGGAAAACTCAGAAGATGCCCTTATCCGTAAGAAAGCTTCAGAACTACTCCAAGAGCTCGGACAAAAGGATATAGCTGCTCTAGTAAATATCGCCGAAGATGATAGAGTTTCTCTTACAAAGGAAGTCATTACCATATTAGGAAGGATCGGGGATAAGAAAGTTATACCTTATCTGGAAAATTTTGCTGCTCACAAAGATAAGACCATATGTCTGGTAACTATTGATGCTTTGAAGAAGATTGAGGATGAAGCCGTAAACAAGATCTTATTTGAATTACTCCATGACGAGCACAGAGAAGTCCGGGCCATGGCTGCTACGAGCCTTAAATATCATGGAGATATAACCTCGTTAGACTATGTTATTGAACTAGTCAGAAAGAAAGATTTCAAGAAAAGAAGCAAAACAGAAAAAAGAGCTCTTTTAAAATTTTTAGCAAAGAGCCAACGTGTAGAAGTTGGTTCGCTCCTCAGGTCTTTTTTGAAAAAGTGGAGTATTTTCTCTAAATCTTTACAGAATGAGATTCGGCTCGCGACAGTTTATGCCCTGGAAGCAATGGCTAATCCTGATGCTATAAAGATACTTGAAGAAGGAACTCGAGTGAGAAATAAAGCCATAAGACGAGCGTGTGAGATTTCTCTGAGAAAATTAACCGTATAAATTCAATACAAAATTTGTAGGCAAACAAGATGAATAATGAAGAAATCGAAAAGAATGAGACAAGAGATGTTATTGGCTCTTATAAGAGGGATATATCCAAAACAGTTGAGGAAATCTTTATTCGTTTTTCCTCAGCTTGGAAAACGGCTCAAATATACGAACCAAATAATCTTACCTTCATAAAACAGGTTGAGCCTCTCTTTACATTAATACAAAATATCTTGAATACTCAGGTAAGAGCTGTATTTCACTTTCGGGACAATACACTATTCTTCAACACAATTCGTATTAAGTTTGATTTCTTCAGTTATCAGAATTTTAAATTTTTAGCCGTTGAATTCAGAAAAAAAGGGATAGGAACTATTGGTTTTAAGCCTGGCCTAGATATGTCTGAATTGAAACAGTTTGTCTGTTTTCTTGCCAATGCAGAGGCAAAAAAAGAGAATAATTTTGAAGATCTAGAAGCAAGAATAAAAAATAATGGCTTGATCCATATTATTTTGGAGAAAGTTCAAGATTTTGGTATATCCGAAGGCATGGCACCAGAGCAAATTAGACAAGCCGCCAAAAAGGTCTATGGTAAGAGTATTTCTCACCTGAGAGGGGTCTTTGAAAGAGGAGGGAAAGGAAAAAGAGTAGGATTGAAAAAGACTCGAAGGCTCATCCAATCCATAGTCGATCTTATCATGCAGGACGAGTCTTTCATGATAGGTTTAACTAATGTTCAAAACTATGATGAATACACTCTTAATCACTCCACTAATGTTACTATTCTAGCTATTTGTTTTGGAAAAGGATTAGGTCTAGAGAAAAAAGAGTTAGGAGATTTAGGTATAAGTTCTTTTTTTCATGATATCGGAAAACTTGAGATTCCCAAGGAAATTCTGGAAAAAAAGGGGAAGCTAGATGAAGAGGAAAGAGCTTTAATTGAAAAACATCCTCTTCATGGAGCTGGAAAACTGGTCCTCCTCAAGGAGTTGAGCTTCCTTCCTATAAGAGCCCTTTATGTGGCTTTAGAGCATCATGTCTGGAAAGACCTCCAAGGGTATCCAAAATCCTGGAAGAGAGATACTGTAGACCTTTACAGCAAAATCGTTAAAATATGTGATGTCTTTGACGCTGTAACGACTAAGAGACCCTATCGAGATCATGCTTTTACTAGAGATCAAGCATTAAACCTGATGTTAGAGACAATTGGAACAGAATTCGACCCTATTTTGCTCAAGATTTTCTCCAACCTGGTTGGTGTTTATCCCGTCGGCACGCTTGTTGCTCTCGACACGGATGAGTTGGGCATAGTGATGGAGACAAACTTAGAAACAGCGTTTATGCTCAGACCTAAAGTGAAACTCATAACCGATGATATGGGCAATAGAATTGATGGAGAAATTGTTGATTTAACAGAAATGGACCTTCATACAAAGAAATATAAAAGGTCTATCATTAAATCCTTAGATCCTCATAAATATGACATCAAAGTCGGGGATTACTTTTTAGCTGCTTAAGATAATTTCATCCCATCACTCTCAAGACAACATTGAATCAAGTCCGGTTTATCAGTTTTGTCTTACCAGGATTTGATGAATCAAACCTCTAGATATTTTATTGTTTTTTTTCAGATTTGAACTGTCCTTTCCAAAACGCTTATCATGGTTTAAAATATGAGGAGGAGGATGACGAAATAAAAGCTCTCTTTGTTGTTGATATGCTAAAGGATTTTCTGAACAAGGATGGCGCTCTTTACTGCGGAGATGCATGCCGAAGAATCATTCCCTTTGTCAAGGAAAAAATTGAAGAATTCCAGAGTAACGGTAATTTAGTTGTTTTCATTTGTGATTCTCATGACCCAGATGATCTAGAGTTCAAAATGTTTCCCAAGCATTGTGTAACCAGCACAGAAGGAGCTGAGATTATAGATGGGTTACCTGTCAGCAAAAAGGACATAGTCATCAAAAAAAAGAGATACAGCGCTTTTTATGGAACAGACCTTGACAAAGTTCTTCAAGATTATAAAGTCGATAAGGTCCATGTTATTGGTATCTATACATCTATTTGTGTCATGGATACAGTTGGAGATTTGAGGAACAGAGACATATCTGTGGTAGTTTACAAAAAAGGAGTAGCTGACTTTGATAAAAAGGCTCGCAAATTTGCTCTGCAGAGGATGGAGAAAATTTATGGGGCAGAGATTTTTTAAAGAATCTACGAGGAAGGAGACATTATGAAGGAAATGACAATTGAGAGGAAAAAAATCAAGCTCGAGGAAGGAAACATTGTCCTCCTTGATGTTGAAGCAGTGGTTAATGCGGCGAATAAAAACTTGATTCTCGGGAGCGGAGTGGCTGGAGCTATAAGGCAATTGGGAGGACCTTCCATTCAGGAAGAATGCAACAAAATCGGTCCTATAAATGTTGGTGAAGCAGCGATAACGGGAGGAGGCAATCTAAAAGCAAAGTATGTTATTCATGCTGTAGGGCCTGTCTATGGGGAAGGGAATGAAAACGATAAGCTGGCCAGGGCAACTTTAAACAGCCTTAAAATTGCCAAAGAGAAGAGAATAAAAAGCATTGCTTTTCCTGCCATAAGTACTGGAATATTCAGATTCCCCGTTAAAAGATGCAGTGAAATTATGATAAAATCAGCCATTGATTTTCTCAAGAAGAAGGAGAACGACTATCCTAAAGAAGTTATATTTTGCCTGTATGGCCAAGAGGCCCATTCTGTTTTTCAGGATACTCTAAAAGAGTTGAGCAAAAGTTAAAAAGCTCGAATTGCAAATTTTATCTAGTTTATTTTGTATTTTTAGGAGGGGTCTGATGAATCAAATCCCTACAAATTAGGTAAATTTAAACATTTTTTTAACAGCAAAAGTCACTACGAAGAGAAAAAAAGAAAGAAGGACAACAACCCCGGAAGCAGGAAGATCAAAATAATAAGCCAAGAAGAGACCAAGAACAACAGAAATTAGAGATACTAAGGAAGACATAAACAAAGCACTCTTAAAGTTTGCTGCCACCTGGAGAGCAGTCGCAGCAGGGATAACCACAAGGGCTGCTACCAGGAGGAGACCCACGACCTTCATGCCTAAGACAACAGTAACAGCTGTAAGGATACTCAACAGCATATCAAATCTGTTTACCTTGATTCCTGAGGCTTTAGCCGATTCAGCATCAAAAGCAATGTATAAAAACTTGTGGTAATTAAGTATGACAACCAGGAATACAGCTATCACTAATCCCACGGAAAGCAAAACTTCAGAAGCATCTATAGCCAGTATTTCCCCAAAAAGATAACTAAAAAGGTCAACATTGAAGCTGTGAGCAAGAGAAGCAAACAGGATTCCAATAGCCATTCCAACACTGCTAAGAATCCCAATAGCAGTATCCCCATAAAGCCCTGCTTTCTCTTTTAATTTCAGAATTCCTATGGCGGCAAGAATAGCGATTAATAAAGCCACTGCCAAAGGCATCATGTTTAGAAAGAGACCTAAAGCGACCCCGGCAAAAGTCACATGAGCTAAGCCATGGGCGAACATAGCATTCCTTCTCAGAATGAGAAATACTCCAAGGATAGCGCAGGATATGGCAATCAAGACTCCAGCTACGAGAGCCCTCTGGAGAAATCCATAACTGAGAAAGCTTTCCATGAGATTTTAATGACGATGGGAGATCAAATGGTGTCCTCCAGCCAACATTTCTTTGAAGGCCTCGGACTGGCAAAATTCCGCATGAGTACCATGGTAAACAAGTTTTTGGCTTAGGCAGGCGACTTTATTCACATGCTTATTGACAATACCTATGTCATGGGTAATCAGAACTATAGTAATCCCTTCCTTCTTATTCAGCCGTTCCAGCATCTCATAAAAATGTTCTTGTGTTTCAGAATCAACCCCGGTCGTTGGCTCATCAAGAAAAAGAATTTCTGGAAGATTCACTATCGCCCTAGCAATGAAAACTCGCTGTTGCTGCCCTCCCGATAGCTTACCTATGCGGGAGTTTTCAAAAGACTCCATACCAACCTGAGTTAATGCCCTTCGAACAGCCTTCTCTTCTTTATGTTTTATGGGAAGAGATATTCTTTTACTGGAAAGAAGGCCCATGGCTACGACTTCTTTAACAGAAGCAGGGAAAAGAGAATCAATGTGGGTAGCATTTTGGGGAACATAGCCAATTTTTGACCAGTCTTTAAATTCAGCCAAAGGTTTTCGATTTATCCAAACCTGGCCTTTAGAGGGCTTTAGCAATCCCAGAATTATTTTGATTAGAGTAGTTTTCCCGGAACCATTAGGGCCTATGATAGCTAAAAAATCTCCAGAATTGATTGAAAAAGTTATTTCTGTCAGGACAAGGATGTATCCGTAACTGAAAGAGATATTTCTTACCGAAATTAAAGCCTTTTCTTCAGTTGCAGACAAGCCCATCCTTTAAATTCTCCAGATTTTTTTTCATTATCTCCAAGAAAGTCACGCCTGATTTCATTTGTTCCTTGGTGATATTAGCTCCTGAATTCAAAACCAAAGTCTTGGCCCCAACCTCTTTGGCCATAACTTTTGCCAGCTCGTCACTGATATAACTTTCAAAATAAATGACTTTTATTTCATATTTCTTAGCTAATTCAATAACTTCAACCAAATGTTTAGGCGTAGGCTTTGAATCAGGGCTTAACCCGTAGAGAGATATTTGATTCAAGCTGTATCTCTCGGCTATGTAAGCATATGCTGCATGTCCTCCTAGGATAAAGGTACGTCTGAGGCAATTTTGGAAGCCTTCTCTGTATTTCTGATCTAATTCCTGAAGCTTCTTTTTATAGATCGCAGCATTTTTTTTGAAAAGTGATTCCCCTTCTGGGTCTATCTCAGAAAGCACTTCCTCTATTCGGTCTACAATCATTTGGTCATACTCAAAATCTAACCAGATATGGGGATCATCGATTTTTTTCTTATGCTCATGCTCATTCCCACTTTCGCTGATTAAAGATAAGCCTTGACTTGCTTCTAAAATTCTGAGGTGGGAGTTTGTAATGCTTGATAAAATATCATTGAGCCACGGTTCAAGAGAAGCACCAACATAGATAAAAAGATCAGCCGAGGAGAGTTTGATTATATCTGAGGCTCTGGGCTTCCAAGTATGAATTTCCGCGCCTGGTGGAAGGAGAAGACCAGCCTCTCCCCTCTCTCCAACCACTGCCTTGGCAAATTCCTGCAGAGGAAAGACACTGGTTATTATTTTTAACTGACTTTTACTCTCTTCAGGTTGAAGAATGGAAACATTAAATATTAAAAAGAGAAAAAAAAGAAGTTTCTTTCTTATTGCAGTTTGTGGTCTCCTGCGCCAAACATGCCTCATGACTATTCTATCGGGTAGAGTCTTTCTTTCCACTCAATCTTTTTCTTGAATAGTGATAAACGAAAGGAATTAAGCACAATCAATAGAGTGAGGATTACAGCAAAGGGATGAAGCAATCCGTAGAAAATACTCGTATTAAACCTCAAGGCTAAAATGATCTTTATCAAAGATAGAGTGATTACCTGTAAAAGGGGCAAAGTTAAGCTTTGATGGGATTCTACAGCACCCCAAAGAGAAAGATAAGGATAGATAAACAGAAAATAGCATCCGATGAGCACTGCTGCAAGATAATGAGGACTTCCTATAACCTCATAGGCATTTTTAGAGAGTCCTTTCCATACTCCTTGAAAATTGGTGTAAAACCTTACATTCATGAGCGTTGTGCCATCTAGAATGGTGATTTTTCCCCTGTTCTCCTTGACCTGCCTTGCCAAGGCCATATCATCCACAATTTCTTTCTTTAAAGCCTCATGACCTCCACACTTAAAATAAAAATCTCTTTCTATAAGCATAAAAGGTCCTATGCCAAAAGAAAGGCGTGAATCTTTGTGGTAGTTTATGAGCTTGAAAGGAACGAGAACAAGAAAAGCAAAATGGATGATGGGTAAAATCAAATTCTCAGCCCATGTTTTGTTTATGAGTCCCGGAATGAAAGAAACAAAAACCGATTTATTCTTCTGAGCAGCTGCCAGAGCTTTGGAGGCAGAGTGAGGTGTATGAACTGTATCCGCATCGGTAAAAAGGAGCCATTTGCCTTTTGCCAACTGAGAAAGCTGATGGCAAGCCCAATTTTTTCCATTCCAGCCCGGAGGAAGCTTTTCTCCTCGGACAATCTTTAAATTTTTTGAATCTTTAGAAATCGCCTTTACTATCTCAAAGGTTCGGTCATTTGAGTTGTCATCAAGAACAATAATTTCCAATTTGGGATAATTCAATCTGAAGAGAGATTTAAGGCAATTTTTTATGATTCCCTCTTCATTCCTAGCTTGAACGAGGACAGAAATCAGAGGCAGAGGCTTTTTCAACCTTAACTTTTCCTGCCCTTTTAGCCTATTGATGTTCTGGAGTAGATTCAGAAGTAAGAGGAGAAGAATGAAAAGGATAATACCCTGAAAAGAATCCATTTTTTTTACCAGCCAGAAACTTTTTTTATCCTCATCATGTAAGGCTCATCGATGAGCCTTTTTATCCCTAAAAGGATGAGGAAAGAAGTTAAAATTAAGAATTCCACCCATGACTTCTTAAAGAGCACTAACCATAATATGGGGATACTTCCCATAGCGATAGAAGCAGCTAGATGAAAATTCCGCCAGATTAAGTAAATTAGGCTGTATAGAGTTATGGCAATAAGGACGAGAAAAGGCTCTATACCTGTCAGAAAACCAAGAGCAGTAGCCAGGCCTTTTCCCCCTCTTCCCTTGAGAAAAATGGGAAAACAATGACCTAAAACCACGGAAATTCCGCAGAGCCAAATCCACCAAGGCGAAAGCCCTAAAAATAAGCCAATAAAATACGCTGACAGACCTTTTATGGAATCCAGTATTCCGGCAATCACTCCATATTTCTTCCCCACAATATGCCAAACATTTCGTCCACCAACATTTCCTTCTCCCACTACCCGAATATCAACATCTTTGACTATTTTGGCCACGATGTAGGAGAATGGAATAGAACCTAAAAGGTAGGAAAGAACACATCCAAGAATGATTTGGAACGCCACTCTTCTTTTTTCTTATTACAATAAATCAGAGATGTCAACTATTCACTTGAATTTAATTAAAATTTCCTTTCTTGAGTAGCCTTTCTTGGCTTCTTCAAAGCTAAGGGTTAACTTTTTCTCTCCTCTTTCCATTCTAATGTAGAAGTTGTCTTTTCCGAGGCGGAAATTCTTAATTTCGACTCTGTCCCAGATACCAGGGAAATTTGGTTTGAATTCGATTTCCTTTTTTAAGGCATTCCCTCTTAATCCTAATAATCCTCTGACCAAACAGGTGATGATAGGAGAAGAGGAAAAAATTTGATGAGGAACGGATTCTTCGAGAGGAGTGAAGAATTCACCTGAGAAAAGCTCGGAGCAGAATCCCAGGGCATCGATGAAGGTGTTATGGGCCAGATGCATAAGATGGGAAAAAGCTGATTGAGCCCGGTTATTTTTGTACTCTGCGAGACATGCATATCCAGTGAGAAAAGGCCACACTGTACCGTAGTTGTAGTTTAGAGGGTCATAATAGGCGCTTTTTGGGGAAAGTGAACGGACTCCCCAGTCAGTGCTCATTTCAGAAGAAGCGAAGGTATCCAAGGTATAGTCAGCCTTATCAGGAGGAAGCTGATCGAAAAAGAGAGGCATGAAAGGCCAAATAGTTGTCTCTGTTAAAGGCTTGTCTTCTACAGTCAAAGCATGAGCATATTTCTTCTCTTCCTCCACCCAGAATTTATTTTGAAGAGTAGCCAGGGCTTTATTAAAAAGCTTTCTTGATTCTTGAGCCAGTTTTTTTTCGCCCATAAGAACAGCCATTTCTGAAAAAGCCTTAAAGGCTTCGACTGATAGGGCTGCTAAGTAAATATCTGTTTTAGTCTTTTTCAAAAAGGCGCCCAGTTCCAAGGCTGCCAATCCAGCCACTAATCCACAGCCAAGCTGAGGATTACAGACAAAGGCTTTATCCACTGCTACCTTCGCCCACTCGAAAGCCTGATTCAACATTTTGTCAGGAGTTTGAATAGAAAGAAATTCCTTCTGCAATCTTTCATAATGATAGAATTTTTCATATTTGAGACTGTATAGAACGGCTTAAGTGAAGCCCTCCCCTTTCCAAAGGAAATTTCTTTACTAAACCAGCCTCAGTTGATTCCAAGTAGGCGAACAGAAAACAGAAAAACAGGATCGAAAGATAAAGTTTTTTCATCTTTTTCGCTCCTTGGATACGGAATAAGCGTTCGCTCCTCCTCCAACAGAAATCTCATAAATTTTTGGCTCATGGAATAATTTCTTATCTGCTATCTCTAATACTTTTTTCTTGAAATCTTCTACTTTTTCGTTTTTTACCAAAGCAATTCCTGAACCTCCAAAACCAGCTCCTGTTAAACGCGCACCTAAACATCCAGAAAAATCTTTCCCTGCTTCATACAAAACATCAAGCTCAGGACATGAGACCTCATAGTCGTCTCTTAAACTTTCGTGGGAGAGGTAGAGGAGGTCTCCTAAAAGAAGAAAATCATCATCTCTTAAAGCCCGCACAGCTCTTTTTACTCTCATATTCTCGCTTATGATATGCCTGGCTCTTTTGTAGGTAATTCCATCCATTCTTTTTCTTATCTTTTCCAGAGCTTCTGAATTTACATCTTTAAAGCCTTCATAGCCATTTTTTTTCAAGTAACTAAGAGCCAACTCTGCTTCCTGACGTCTCTTGTTGTATTGTGAGGAGGCCAATTGTCGACGAACTTGACTATCATAGACAAGGATTTTCAAGTTCACTTTCTCAAGATTGAGGGGAATAAGGTCAAAGTGTAGTGTCTCACAATCAAGAAACATAGCTTTGTCTTTTTGGCCAAAGGCTGAGATAAATTGATCCATGAGGCCGCATTTTACACCGACGAAATCGTTCTCTGCCTTTTGAGCCAGAAAAGCTTTTTTTTCCTTTGTAAGATTGAGCTTGAAAAGCTCATCCAGGCAATTGATGACACTAATCTCAAGGGCTGCCGAAGAGGAAAGTCCTGCTTCAAGAGGAATATTCCCCCATAAAAGGCCATTGATTCCTTGCAGAAGAAAGCCCTCTTTTTTCAAGATCCAAAAAATGCCCTTGATATAGTTAATCCATCTTTTCTGCTTCGAGTACGAAATGTTCTTCAGAGAAAAATTTTCTTCTTCTTTAAAATTTTCGGCCCAGATGAAGACTCTGTTATCATCTCTTGTCGATCCTAGAAAGTAATTTCTGGAATTGATAGCTGCCGGTAAGACATACCCCTGATTATAATCTGTATGTTCTCCAATTATGTTTATCCTCCCCGGTGCTGAAGAGGAAACCTCTGGTAGAAATTTATAAGTTTTTTTAAATAAACCCCTTAAGGATTTTTCTGTCATTCAGAAGCATCTGCATTTTAAAGTAAAAAAAATTTAAAAGCCAATTTTTTTAAGACTTTCTTTCTTGATTCATTTTCTTTCTTATGAGATTATTATGTTTACTCTAGGGTAAAAAATTATATTTAGTATTAGGAGGACTAATAATGCCTGCAATTTTTGAAGGACTAAAACCTGATCTAATATGGAAGTACTTCGAGCAAATCCTGAAAATCCCCCGTTGTTCAGGAAATGAACAAGCGATAGGGGATTATATCGGTTCTGTAGCAGACAAACTGAATTTAACCTGGAAAGGAGATAAGGTAGGTAACATAGTAGTAGAAAAAAATGCCTCTCCTGGCCATGAAAGTGCAGAAACTGTAATTCTCCAGGGACACTTGGATATCGTCTGCGAAAAGAATTCTGACATAGAACATGACTTCAGCAAAGACCCCATTGAAGCCGAAATAAAGGAAGGTTGGATTCAGGCAAAAGGAACCACGCTCGGATCTGATAACGGAATCGGAGTAGCTTCAGCTCTTGCCGTCATGGAAGATAATTCACTGGTGCATGGACCCTTAGAGTTTCTCTTTACTGTAGATGAAGAAACAGGACTCACAGGCGCAACCAAGATCGAATCAGGTTTTCTTAAAGGAAAAAAATTCTTAAACCTAGACAGCGAGGATGAAGGAATATTCACCATTGGTTGTGCAGGGGGAGCTGATTCTGAAGTCGTTATTCCTTTAGAGAGGGAAAAAAGCAAAGGCGGAGAATTATACAGGCTTAAGATTTTTGGCCTTAGAGGAGGACACTCAGGCATCGATATTAACCAGGGAAGAGGAAACGCCATAATATTTCTGTCTCGCTTGCTCTGGCAGGCATCTAAAGAATTTCAGTATGAGATAATTCGCTTAGAGGGAGGAAACAAGAGAAATGCTATTGCCAGAGAAGCATGGGCCGACCTTCTTCTCGATTCTACTCAATACGATTCTCTTCATTCTTTCTTTCAAAAGGCTTACGAAAAGATCCAGGATGAACACAAAGTTGTTGAGAAAGAAGCCAAATTTTCTTTTGATAAAAATGAAGGGGAAAAAGAGGATCCCTTATCTGCCGAATCTCAAAAAAATATCATCAACCTTCTCTTCTCACTTCCCCATGGAGTAATGACCATGCATCCTGAAATAGAAGGTCTAGTTGAAACTTCTACTAATCTTGCCATTATTCATACTCATCAAGGCAATGCAGAAATTATCTGCAGCAGCCGCAGCTCGGTCGCTTCTGCTTTAGAGGCAACGAGGAATGTGATTGCAGCATTATCAGATCTTGTTGGAGCAGAGGTTAACCAGCCCGAGGGATACCCTGGCTGGATGCCTAATATCCAGTCTCCGCTCTTAAAGACACTGAAAGGGGTTCATCTTAAAGTTTTTCAGAAGGAACCTAAAGTTGAGGCTATCCATGCTGGACTCGAATGCGGAATCATAGGAGAAAAATTTCCAGGTATGGACATGATCTCATTCGGACCCACTATAGAACACCCCCATTCTCCGGAAGAAAGAGTAAACATTGCTGCTGTGGACAATTTCTGGAAATTCTTGACTGCCTGTCTTGAAGAGCTAGCTTAAAATCCTAAAGCTCGAATCCCTAGGCTACAGTTTTTTTCGATAATCACTTTTCCGAAATAAATTTTTCCTCTTTCGACTGCGTGTCCCACGATAGTAGAAAAACCGCCGACTACCGTATTGTCTCCCACTTCAATTAGAGATGGATCTGTTACGAATCCTCCCATAACAACATTTTTCCCTACTTGCCCGCCAAAAAGTTGAACATGGAGGGTTTTGAGTGTGTACAGATGGAAGAAATCTAGGATCACTGCAGTGGGAAGATAAATCAATTGAGAAAGCAGCCAATTTCTCACATCTTTATTGGATAATTCAAGCGGTTGTATTCAAGAATAACGCAAGTTCAGGATTCTTCAGCATATTCCAGGAAAAAATATCTCTGAGAACAAAAGCACCCAAACATTGACAAGTAAGAGCAGAAGCCCTAATAGGAAAGAAATGCTAAAAATTGGGGGAATCTTGATTTACCGGAGGGTTAGAAAAGGTAGTTTTATTTTTGAAATTTATAGCCAGACCAAGGCACAGTGATGAGGTGCACTGGTTTGGCTGGATTATCCTCAATTTTTTGCCTCAAGTTGTGAACAAAGGTATCGACTGTCCTAGTTGTGGGGAATTTATCATATCCCCACACTTCATTCAAAATTGTGTCACGGTTCACGACCTCTCCTTCATGGCAGATGAAAAGTTTCAGAAGGTCAAATTCTTTAGCGGTGAGAGAGAGAGTCTTTTTCCCTTTGGAACCGATATGTTTTTTAAAATTCACGTAAACATCTCCAAAGGAATACTCTTCTAGTTCTACAGCTTCAGGCTTAGAGCGACGGAAAACAGCTTTTATCCTGGCAATGAGTTCTTTTATGCCAACAACTAAATTCTACCTTTGTCAATGCCACGCAAAAATTTCCGGTTTTACCATTGATTAAGCTTGCCTTTGTAATTGTATTTTTTCCATGCCTTCTTTTAATGAAACAGAGGGTTTATAGCCAAGCTTCTCTTTTGCCTTTGAGATATCAAACCGGCATTTTTGAGTCAAAAACTCCAGAGCTGTCCAGGAAAACAGAGGCGGTCTCCTTATTAACCTAGCGAAGATATCCATTAAGAAAACCAAACCCCAGGCTGCAGGATAAGAAAGAGAAAGATGAATATTTCTTCTCCCCACAATATGATTAAAGTGATTGAAAAAAACCCGAGTAGAAGTGTTCATTCCATCCGTGATGTTAAATATCTCTCCTACTGCCTCATCTTTTTGAGCAGCCAGGAAGATTGCTTCAATAAGATTATCGATGTAAAGATGAGGGAATACACCTTTTCCCCCATCGATGACAAAGAGTAGATTCTTGCTGGCAAAATTTAAAGCTTTCCGGATTAAAAGCCGATCTTCTAGGCCATAAACAGCAGGGAGCCTGACAATTTTCTTACTAAATTGCTTCCAATATACCCTGAAGCGCCTGTAACTAGACTGTGCATTTCTTTGAATGATGAATAAAGGGAAAGGAAATTACTAGTGATTAATCAGAAAAAAGAGAAGTGATTCTCGCAGGGGATTACAAAGGAGAATAAATTGAAAACAGACGCCACCAAGTAAAGAAAAGGAAAGAGGCCTAGTTTAAGGGATACGTTTCAAGAGGAAGACTCCTATGACCTTTGAATATGGCGAACGAATCATCGGCTAATTTGTTGATAGCAGGAGCATTTTCCAGTTTTAGAATCCAGCTTTCTGGCATATCCTCATCCCCGAGTAGAGCTCCTAATATAGCCCCGGTAATCATGCCTGTTGTATCGCTTTCCCCCGAATGATTAACAGCAGCCTGAACTCCTTTTCTAAAATCATAAAAATATTTTAACGAGCAATACAGCCCAATAGCCAATGCTTCTTCTCCTCCCACGCCTTCGCCTATTTCCTTTATCGCATTCTCAACTGATTCAAGACTGAAAGAAAGCTCAACAGCCAACATAATCTTTTTTAATGTTTCTTCATGGCCCTCATATTTAATCAGGCGCCTTATTCCCAGTTCTACAGCTTCTTGCAGAGATTTTCCTTCAAGGATATGGGCAATCACTTTAGAAAGAAATCCCGCTGGCAAGTAACCAGAAGGATGTCCATGTGTTATAGCAGCATACTCGGCTCCTTCTCTAAAGGCCATTTCTGGTGGGAAGGCCAAGCCTACCGCAGCTGTACGTAGGAGCCCGCCACACTCTTTGCTGTAATTTATTGGACTTTCGATCGTGCCCATTTTACCACTCTTCAACGCGTTCAAACATGTATTTCCAGGGAACCGCATTTGGTATTGATTAGCTTGAGATTCTAGCCATTCCAAATATCTTGCATACACCACATCTGTTGAATTACAGGCTCTTTTATACATAAACCTTTGGAATATCTTAATACAGCCTACAGTTGTAGCAAGCGACATCTGTGTATCATCTGTATAAAAGCCTGGCCTAAACCTATCCCATGCATCGAATTCGGTGATTCCATCTTCTCCGTATTTTACTTTGATTTCAGGTAAGTGGAGAAATTTTATAGGTGCCCCTAAAGCATCGCCGATTGCAAGCCCCAGAAGGCACCCTTTATATTTATTAATCATCGTTCCTCCTACACTGATTTAGTCGATTTATACGGCAATTTTCATAAATTTTTCAATAAATTTTTTTAGGGATAGAATACCTTTTCCTTCTTCTTTTGAGAATAAATTAAATACAGAAAGAAAAATCAAAACCGATGAATGGCTTGAAGCAAAAGCAGAAAGTTAACTTACTTTTCTAGATAAACTAAAAAAACTAGATAGACTTGAGAAACTGGTTATTCCCTTATAGTTGATAGCAATCTACTTTTTTCTTGATTTAGAAGTTTAGAGAGTTTTTCTGCGTTAATCTTTTTCCTTTGATAAGCCTTGATGGCTAAACTCTTAAATCGGTCAGAAGGAATTATCTTCCCTTTATTCCTTTCTTGTCTTCTGGCCAGAGTTGGACTTCTAAACAGATAATCTTCATATCGATCGAGATCGAGCTTGCAGTATTCCTCATATTTTGAACGAGAAAGATATCCTAACTCTTTAAGGGTGTTCATCATGGACAGGATACTTACTCCAAAGTAGCGTTTGAGAAATATTACATCGTTAAATTTTAATCTGGCCGAGCGGATCTCTTTATCAATGATGGCTTCAACCTTTGATGGAGGCATGAGAAATCGTGATGCAAAAGTCTGGGCAAACTTTTCGCGGGGATGATAAAGAGAGACGAATTCATCAACAAAAATATCCGGGTTGTCGATGATTGGGTCTTCTCTTCTATCCTTAAGATAATGGCAGTATTCATGGGCTGCGATAAAAGCTTGTTGATCAGGAGATTGGGATGAGTTGATCAGAGCGAAAGCAGCTTCTTTTGTTTCAAGGAAAATAAAAGCTCCTGTTATGTTGGATGGCTCTGGGATGAACTGTCTGACGATCCGGCATCCGTTCATTTCAAGCAAAGGGAAAATGTCGCGGATAGGCTCGTTCCCCAAACCGAGCCTTTGCCTTTCCTCTTCAGTCATTCTTTCGGCTGATACATTAGTGTAAAGAGGAGCAAGCTCGAGACGATGTCCAGTCAGTTCTTCAAGGTTTACGTACTCTTCACAGTACCTCTGGAATTTTCTCAACCTTATCTTCGCTTTTTTATCTAATCTTTCTCCTTTGAGAAGGGTGTTAAAAGCTCTCTCTTTTTCCTCGAAAAAATAGGAGATATCTCTTTTCAGGTATTCCGAGAGTTTTGTGAGTGTTTCCAGGCTTGGCGTCCTTCTTCCCAATTCAAGGTGTGATATGTACTTGGTTGAAAGTCCAACTGCTGATGCTAGAGCCTCTTGAGTAAGGACGAGGTCTCCTCTTGCCTTTTTTAGTTTGATTCCTAATATACGTCTCATTTTCTGTTCTCCATATAAATTTAAGTTCTAAATTTATTAATATCACACACGATATTGGCAAGATAAGTAAGACAGGAAGAGAATACTTATTTTTTTCTTGCTCGAAAAATCGTCCAGGGTTGAGCAGGAAGGTCTTTTAAATAGTCCTTTAACCATCCATACTGAAGGTGTTTCTGTAAAAATCTCTTAGCGTCGAATCCAACATTGCAAGAGCTCCCCCATTTCGCCCAGAATTTCATGTATTCTGCCATACTCGAGTCAACGACTTTCCCGTCAATGGCTCCTCCAGGGTAATAGGCTGCTAAGGTTCCTGGAACAATCCCGTTGTCCAATTCCCAGTGACCACATATTGTTCTCCAACTTGGGTTTTCTTTCTGTAGATAGACATCATAATGGTCAGCCAGCATTTGCTTGGCTATCTCAACATTGATTCTGCCGTTATAAATATTCATCAGTTGTTCCCAGCGAACACGGCGAGCAACACAAAAATCTCTAAGATCATCATAAGTGGCATTCGTCTCTTCTCTTAAAATTTTAATGTTGTCTACAATATTTGAACCGATAAAATATCCATCCTTCTTCTTCTCTAAGCTGTAATTCTTTAAGCCGAGCTCAAGTCGGGCAATCTCGTTGCTATGAATATCTCCCAGCAACCAAGAATTTGCATAAGCGCCATTATTTTTTTCGATCATTATTTTTGCCCATTCATCAATGGTGTTGGCGTACTGCATGGCTCTTCTTGCTCTTTCGAATACAGGAATCCCCTCTGGGTTAAATCCCGAAAAACCTCCAATTGTGGTCTCTGAGCCAACTAGACCTGCTTCATTAATGAAAAAATCGGTGGCACTAAATATACAGGGCCCCCATGATTGCATGAGGATTCGGTGACCCCTACTTGGAAGAATATCTACAATGATGTTACAAAATCTTAAAAGAGCATAGTTATACCACGAGTTATGAGCCATCACTATTTTTCCGTTAGCCGTTGCCTTTCCAGTAGCAATAAACGCACTGCACCCAGGGCGCAAGAGCTCCTTTGATTCCTTCTCCAGGGGCCACCAATGCCAGAAAACATCAATAAATCCGTTCATAAGAAGCATTTCCTCATAAGTGATTCTTTTTCCTGCTTTTTCCATCCCTGCAGCCATGCCCTCCATTTCTTCAACGTATTCTTTAGAAACTTTGTCTTTGAAAAGCTTTGAAGCTGCCTCGACAAAAAAATAAATTTCTTTAGCGGTTTCGAATTTTTGGATATGAGCCACCGTTTTTAAGAACTCTTCAATTTCGTTGGCTGTCAGGTAACCACGCTGGAATCCTCTTTCATAAGGTTCTCCTTCAATGTGCAAAAAAATCCAGCCATTTTCATCATACCGAAAGGCTTTTTCAAGCCAATCTTTTTCCTTCTCAGTTAAATCCTGGCCTGTCCCAAAACATAAGAAAATGACAATTATAAAGACAAACAAAAAAAATGTCAGAGGTCTCTTGCGCAATTCATCCTCCTTTTATCTGGGAAAATAATAATAAATTTAGCACTAAAAATAAAGAAAATTAATGATTTTTTTTACAGACTGCTCCCTTCTAAAACTTTTAACTTTGACAAAACCTATTTGTTTTGGGAATTCTTTATTCCATCTGGAGAATTTGTGCCTTGCGTGTTAATTTTTTATCACCGACTTCAAGGATTATCACGTATTCTCCGGGAGGAACCAATTTTCCTTGGGGCCTTCTGAATCGTCCGGTTCTGGCTTGTGCTTGTTCTCTTTCCTCCTTGGTCAAACGAGCACGCATATCCCATGCCACGCTGTTAATCCCTGCTTCTGCTTTTCCTTCCAGACTGTTTATCTCTTTCCCATATGGGTCCGTGATGGTGACATTGACCTTATCATCCGATTTATTTTTCAGGTAATAATTCATGATGAGTCCATAAGGTTCATTGGGAGTAGTGTAATGCCTGTGTCCGTATAAGTTACTCCTGCGTCTTATCTCCCATTGAACTTTCTGCTCCACCTTAAAGAAATGGACATCCTCGCCAAGAACTTTTCCGTTCAATTCCTGGAGAGGGCTGATATCGGTGACGAATATTCCGCGTCCATGGGTGGCGGCCACAAGGTCGTTTTCTCGAGGATGAATAAGGAGGTCGTGAACTGCATTGGTAGGCATGTTGTTTTTCATCCTCACCCATTTTTTCCCTCCGTCAAGAGAAACATACACTGCCATTTCTGTACCAACAAAGAGGAGGTCTGGATTCACTCGATCTTCAACTATTACATTAACCGGTTCATCCGGCAGATTGCTGGAAATTGATGTCCAGGTTTTACCAAAATCTGTGGTTTTATACAGGAAAGGACGGAAGTCATCCCTCCGGTATCCTGTTTTAGAAACGTAGGCAGTTCCCTCCTTAAAATTGGAGGCCAACAAACGGCTTACCCAGTGTTCTTCTGGTCCAGCAGCCTTGATTCTTTCTGTTAATTCTTGCCAGTTGCCTCCTCCATTTTTTGTCAAATGGACTTTGCCATCATCTGTGCCTAACCAGATTATGCCCGGTGTGAGAGGTGATTCTGATATGGTGGTAATGGTGCAGTATTGAATGTTTCCCTTACCGGCGATTTTTTCTGGTTTATTCAAGGTCAGATCTCCACTGATTTCCTGCCATTCATCACCACGGTTGAGAGAACGGAAAAGAACATTTGCTCCAAAATAAATGATCTGGCTGTTGTGTGGAGAAATAAGAATAGGAGAATTCCAGTTGAATCGAAGCGGGGACTTCCCTTCTTCTCTGGTTGGACGTATCCTCTTGCTTTTTCCTAGCTTCTGATCAAGCCGTTGAATATTGCCGAATTGAGACTCGTTGTACAGCCAGCGGCTATCATTAGGGTCAACCTGATTGTAAAATCCATCTCCTCCGCCCACTGAAATCCAATCATCCAAGGTAATTTGGCCTGAGAGGCTATTACTCGGGCCTTTCCATGAACCATTGTCCTGGAGGCCACCATAAATATTATAGGGAACTTCCATATCCACTCCGACAGCATAATATTGAGCCAAGGGAAGATTATCGTAATAATCCCAGGTCTTTCCTCTATCATATGTTTTGCATAATCCTCCATCATTTCCCAATATCATATGATTAGAATTTTTGGGATCTATCCATAGGGCGTGATGGTCAGCATGGGTTCTGGGGGCTGCATTTGGTCTGCGTCCCTTGCCCCATGTCTTACCTCCGTCCATTGATCTGAAAAGAACAACGCTCAGAACGTAAATTACTTTATCATCTTTGGGATCAATCCTTATCTGACCGTAATAATACCCGGGAAAGCCGCCGATGTTATCCTTCGCAGAATTCATCTTTTTCCATGTTTCTCCTCCATCATCGGAACGGTACACTTCTCCTCCGATAGCCCGTTCCTGTGGTTCCTTCTTCTGCTTTCGGTCCTGTTCTGCTTCTTCTTTGGTTGGGGGGCGCTTTTTGGGATTTTCGATAGTGGCATAGACGATTTTCGGATTTTTAAAGTAAACATCTACTCCAATGCGACCTAATTTTCCAGTGGGAAGACCGCCTCCTAGTTTTTTCCACGTCTTTCCAGCATCGGTTGTTTTGTAGATGGCGCTTCCAAGACCAGATTCTTCAAAATGCCAGGGAAGCCTCTGTTTCTCGTATGAAGTTACATAAAGGATGTCAGGATTTGTAGGGTCCATAGCTGCATCGACCGCTCCGACTCTTTCACTGATATAGAGAACTTTTTTCCATGTCTTGCCCCCGTCTGTGGTTTTAAAGAGTCCACGTTCTTCGTTAAAAGAATACAGGTGGCCTAGGGCAGCAACGTACACAACATCTGGATTTTCAGGATGGATGACGATTCTTCCTATGTGATGAGATTCTTTCAAGCCCATGTCCTTCCATGTCTTTCCAGCATCAGTTGATTTGTAAACTCCATCACCCCAATAGGAACTTCTGGAATTGTTTGCCTCGCCAGTACCCACCCAGATTATATCTGAGTCAGAAGGAGCCACTTCTATATCGCCGATTGAAATTACGCTTTGATTATCGAAAATCGGCTCAAAGGTGGTTCCGTTGTTTGTGGTTTTCCAGAGACCACCCGAAGCAGTGGCAACATAGAACGTGTAAGGCTGAGACTCTGGAACTGCAATGTCCACTATCCTCCCCCCTTGTCTTGCCGGGCCGATTGATCTGTATTTGAAACTTTTCAGCAAATTTTCATTAAAAAGGTAATCTCCATTACTGAATAAATTTGAAACACAAAGGACCAGTGAGATTGACAAGATGCATAAAAAATTCTTCTTAAGATTCATAATTTCACCTCTTTATAAAAGATTGGATCTGGGTACATGAACCTTTTTTAGCGTCCATGTTTCATCCTGATGGATCCCTTGAAAATTAAGTCATACAGCATGAAACAGTTTAGTTTGTCTAGCTTATCTAGTTTATTTAGATTTTTGCTTTGCAGAGGTTCTTCACGACATTGTAGTATATTCGTAGAGCAGTCCGCAGGCTGCTTTCTCTTATGCGTTCATCATTTCCATGTATAGTCAGGTATTCCTCCATGGAAACTGGTCCTGGAAAAAAACCATAACAACAAGCACCCATCCTCCTGAAAAACCTGGAATCAGTGCCGTATATAACGAGGTGTGGCACCGTGATAGAATCGGGAAAAATAGACTGCGTCTCTTTTTCAATAATCCTGAAAAGTTCAGTCTCATAGGGTGATACAATCGATTTTATGGGCCGTTCGATATAGTGAATCTTAACTCTCGGATCGTTTATGATTTTCTTCAACTGAAAAACAAAATCAGTAAGGTCCTGACCAGGAAGAAGCCTGCAGTCCAGTACTGCCTCAGCTTTTCCGGGGATAACGTTTGATTTTGGCGGATCTCCCACGAAACCCTTTGTTACGGTAAGAGAAATTGTGTTTCTCTGAAGGGCATTGTTGTAAGGTGTATCATCCAATTTCCCCAGTCTTTCTAACATTTCAGCAACCACAGGAGTAATATGAATCGGAGTTTTATGAGATGCAACCCGAGCCATTGCTTGCACCATGATAAAGTTCGCATTCTCGTT
>Ga0114921_10000086_pt1 | contig 36653 bp, 36 predicted proteins | sample BentaG_FD_87016 | JGI IMG/M metagenome (GOLD analysis project Ga0114921, IMG submission 87016) | Deep subsurface microbial communities from South Atlantic Ocean to uncover new lineages of life (NeLLi) - Benguela_00093 metaG | ecosystem: Environmental > Aquatic > Marine > Oceanic > Sediment ... | reverse complement strand
CTCAGGCAAATTTAACTCAGGCTGAATTTGAGGTTGATCAAGCTGGGCGGAATATTGATTTAGCCCAGAGACGATTAACTAAGGAGTTAGGTCGAACGAAATTTATACCGGTTAGAGCAAAAGCGGATTTTGAAATCGTATATTCTAATCGAGAAAAGCCTGATTCTGAGCGTTTAGCTGAAAGCACCCCCTTTTTACAGGAACTTATTGACCAGAGGGAAGCAGCAAGATTTGGCCTAAAGTCTGCCAAGGCGGATTTTGCCCCTCAGGTTTATGCCAGTGGCAGTGCTGAAAGGACTGCCTCGGATTGGCCGCCAGACGAGGATGAATGGTCAGTTGGGGTAAACCTGTCTTTCCCTCTATTTGAAGGTGGTCGGCGAACTGCCGAAGTTTCCAAAGCCAGAGCCGTATTTAACCAGACACAGGTAGATGAGAGAAGTGGCCGGGATAGTGTTGTCTTTACGTTAGAGGAAACCTGGACGAGGTTCCAGGATGCTATAGATAAAGTTGAAGTGCAAAAGAAATTCTTGGAGGCAGCCCTGGAACGAGCAAAGATTGCTGAAGCTCAGTATTCAACTGGCCTTATTTCATTTGATAACTGGATAATTATCGAGGATGATTTAGTTAGGGTTAAGAAATCTTTTTTAGATGCCCAGGGCAATGCCTTAATTGCTGAAGCTGACTGGATTCAGGCAAAAGGAGGAACATTAGATGATGAGGAATAAGAAATGGAAATTTTATCTTAGTTCGCTTGTTGCCTTAGTTATCTTGACTACCTTAATAATAAAAACAAAACAAAATAAGTCCTCTGATGAGGTTATTAGAGAAATAAGCCCTGCATACGGCAACGTCCAAACTTTTATATCTACCACCGGCACGGTTCAGCCACAAAATCGTTTAGAGATAAAGCCGCCGATTAGTGGCCGAATCGAAGAGATTTTAGTTAAAGAGGGCGAGAGGGTAAGGATTGGCCAGATCGTTGCGCGAATGAGTTCAACAGAAAGGGCTGCCCTTCTGGATGCGGCCAGAGCGCAGGGTAAAGAAACTCTAAAGTATTGGCAGGAGGCTTATAAAACCACTCCTTTAATAGCCCCTATTGACGGAGAGGTAATTGTGAGAGCAGTTGAGCCAGGACAGACCGTTACTTCTAATGATGCGGTTATAGTATTATCGGATCGCCTCATTGTTAAGGCTCAGGTTGATGAGACCGATATTGGAAAGGTAAAACTTGGTCAAGGGGCAATTATTAGTTTAGATGCTTATCCGGGACAAAAAGTAAAATCAAAAGTTGACCATATATCCTATGAATCCAAGATTGTAAATAATGTTACCATTTATGAAGTAGATATGCTTCCCGAGAGAGTGCCGGATGTTTTTCGCTCAGGTATGAGTGCTAACGTGGATATTATAGAAAAAAGCAAAGAAGATGTTTTACTTATACCTCTTGGGGCAGTCAAAAAAGATAAAGAGGGTAGCTTTGTCCTTTTGGGCCAGGGCAAAAAACCTGCTAAACGCAGGATAGAACTTGGCATTTCTGATGAAAGGAATGTAGAGGTTATCTCGGGGATAGAGGCAGAGGACAAAATATTGATAGTGACTCAAAAGTACCTCCCCTCACAAGATACTAGCTCACGCAGGAGTCCTTTTATGCCTTTTGGCAGAGCAAAGCGGTAGGACATTTACCTGAGGGCAGTAAAGCTATGATAGAATTAAAAAATATAACCAAGACCTACAAGCTTGGCAAGATGGGAGTTCGGGCGTTACGCAATGTATCTGTAAAGATTGCTCCTGGAGAATTTGTTGCCATTATAGGACCTTCAGGCTCGGGTAAATCTACGCTCCTGCATATATTAGGTTTTTTGGACAGACCTGATTCGGGCTCATATTACTTAGGAAAAAGCGAGATAAACAAGCTTACCGATGATGAATTGGCTATTTTAAGAAACCGCCTTGCTGGTTTTGTATTTCAGCAATTCCATTTACTTCCCAGAGTAAACGCCTTAGAAAACGCTGAACTCCCTTTAGTCTATGCTGGGAAGCGTTACCTGAAAGAGAAGGCCCACGATGTGATTAAAGAAGTTGGCCTCACACAGAGAGAATCCCACCGGCCGAATGAACTTTCCGGTGGGGAGCAGCAGCGAGTAGCCATTGCCCGTTCTTTAGTGAATGAACCTTTGATTATCTTAGCTGATGAGCCAACAGGTAATCTCGATACAAAAAGTGAAGAAGAAATTATTTCTATTTTAAAGCGCCTAAATCAAAAAGGTAAAACCATTATTATGGTTACCCATGAAAGAGAAATTGCTCAACATGCAAAAAGAGTCATCCGTATGCGTGATGGCGAGATTATCTCTGATGAAAGAATAGATACTGAATCCCAAGACCTCTCTTCAGTTCCGGCAGGTATTTCCCTGGATGATATTTTATCCCAATCCCACCTGTCGGCAGGAAGAGCCAAATTTATAGATCATCTTCGCCAGGCAATTTACGCTATTGTCTCTAATAAGATGCGCTCCTTTCTTTCTATGCTGGGCATTCTTATAGGCGTTGCGGCAGTGATTGCTATGCTTTCCCTGGGTCAGGGGGCTAGAGAATCTATTTCGCAGCGATTAGCTTCTTTAGGTTCAAACCTCTTAATGGTAAGACCTGGTTCTCGCCAACTGCATGGGATAGCCTTAGAGGCTGGAGCAGTTACGCGTTTTACTCTACCGGATGCAAGGGCAATAGCTAAGTTGCCTCAGGTAAGAAATGTTTCTCCCTCGGTTATAGGTCGTGCTCAACTCGTATATGGCAATAAGAACTGGAATACACAGGTTCAGGGCACAGGAGTAGGTTACGCAATAATGCGAGCATCTGTCCCTACTGTTGGCAGGTTCTTTACAGAAGAAGAATTAAGGGTGAGGCAGAAAGTAGTTTTGGTTGGTACTACAGTAGCCAGAGAACTCTTTGGGGATGCCAATCCAATTGGCGCAACAATTAAAATAAAGCGCATAAATTTTAGGGTGATTGGTATTTTGCCAGAAAAAGGCGCAACTGGCTGGCGTGACCGGGATGATTTAGTGGTTATTCCCGTTACTACGGCTATGTATCGTCTTTTAGGAAAGGAATACATCGATTCTATTGATGTGGAAGTAGGGGAACCTGGTTTTATGGAAGAAGCCCAGGAATCAATACGTGAACTTATTATTAAACGTCACCGTCTCAATAAAGACAACGAAGATTCATTTCAGATTCGCAATATGGCTGAAATTCAGGAGACCCTGGAGAGCACAACCAAAACGATGACCTGGCTTTTGGGTTCTATTGCGGCAATTTCTCTTCTGGTAGGCGGCATAGGCATTATGAACATTATGCTTGTTTCGGTAACCGAGCGCACAAGAGAAATAGGTCTGCGTAAGGCAGTTGGAGCACGCAGGATAGATATAATGACTCAATTTCTTATTGAGTCGGTAGTTATGACCTTTATCGGCGGGATAGTTGGTATTGTCTCTGGTTCGGGTATAGCTTGGCTTTTGGCAATCTTCGCTGGTTGGCCAACAAAAGTTTCCGCTTTTCCTATTATGCTTGCCACAATATTTTCTATTGGTGTAGGCATAGGCTTTGGCCTCTGGCCTGCACGCCAGGCCGCGAAACTCAATCCTATAGAAGCATTAAGATATGAATAATTTGTCCTATCTTGGCTCAGTGTTTACACTCATCGAATGTCTCAGAGTTTTTCGGTCTCAGAGGACGGTCACCTGTGGCGGGTGACCTCGAAGTTCCTGAGCGACTTGGGCTGAATGTTCAGGAACTAACGCCTCTTCATCCGAAAACTCTGAGCCATCTAAGCGTAAGAGTTGTTCCCTTTGGCATTTACTTGTAAGGCTAGGGAGTTTTCCGAAGCGACTTTTAGAAATTGAGGATGCCTCGCTGCTGCGCAGCGAGAACCTCGATTTGACGCCGCATCTTCAATCTAGCGAGCAAAGCGAGCGTCAAATTCAGGGTGGAATGAATTTCTCAACAGTCCCCCTGCCCGAAGGGGACGGCAAGCGGAGGAAAAGCTCCCTTGGCCTTACAAACTGAGCCACAAAGTGCAAGCACCCATCGAAGATACCACAAATAATTCTAAACTGGGATATTCTAAAATTAGAATAAAACCTCTATTTCTAACAAGTTTAAGTTAGAAAAATGTGGTCAGAACAGAGCGGGCAGGCGCACCAAAAGTAAATTTGTAGTCTCAGGATAAAGCTTGAGGTTGTTTGCTTCTTGCGGTACAACATGGCATAGCTAAAAAACCTGGAGAGATGGGGAAAGTAGAATAAAATGGATAAGAGAACGAAATTTAACCTTGATGAAAATGAAATACCTACTCGCTGGTATAATGTTCTGGCAGATTTGCCGGAACCAATGCCACCAGTTTTGCACCCAGGCACAGGAAAGCCGATAACCCCCGATGATTTGGCTCCTCTATTCCCTATGAAATTAATCAAGCAAGAGGTGAGCACTGAGCGCTGGATTGAAATCCCTGAGGAGGTGCGAGACGTCTATAAGCTATGGAGGCCCACAGCTCTATTTCGGGCGCATAGATTGGAGAAAGCCTTGGATACGCCAGCTAAGATTTTCTACAAGTATGAGGGGATAAGTCCCCCTGGAAGTCACAAGCCTAACACGGCTGTAGCTCAAGCCTACTATAATAAAAAGGAAGGGATGAAACGTATCACCGCCGAGACCGGAGCTGGGCAGTGGGGAAGTGCCTTATCTTTTGGAGGTGCTTGTTTCGGTGTTGAGATCAAGGTCTATATGGTCGCTATTAGCTATCACCAAGAACCCTATCGTCGGGTCATGATGGAGGTCTGGGGAGCTAAGTGCGTGCCCAGCCCCAGTCCCGATACCAAGGCAGGGCGGGATATGCTGGCAAAAGACCCTGATTGTCCTGGTAGCCTGGGATTGGCTATCAGTGAAGCCGCAGAGGATTCTGTCTCTCGTGATGACACCCATTATGCCTTAGGTAGTGTACTTAATCATGTGCTGCTGCATCAAACCGTATAGATTTGCATTTAGTATATCATGTTATCTTAAAGAGGGGTACAACTTTCGCCATACTATCTTGACTTGTGACTTCAGGGGTTAGGGGACTGGCTTGACCCCATCAGACTTTCCTAATGAAGGGAGAGTATCTTGAAGAATCTTGCGGGGCAGGCCCCGTAGATACGAAGTTATCAACGGGGTAGGTCTGAGGGTTGTTAACCCTGATGTGAAAGAGTGGGAAATAGGAAGATCAAAAAGCAAGATCGGGCACCCTATAGTCAATCGTTCCTTCGAATTATTTCACCATGCAATCTCTAAGAAAGTTTGAATTTGTGGTAAAAGCTGGCTTTAAAAGGTACTCTGACCGATAAAATTTGAGCGCCTTTTCACCCCGTTAGAACCGCACAGTTATGATGAGTGTTTTATGGTTCTAACGGGGTTTATTTGTCTTTTTGTGTGAAATATGGTAAAATTGTGAGTGTAGTGGGGGTATGGGATATTAAGAGGGGATTTTATCATGAAGATCAAATGGCTGGGGTATTCAGCCTTCCTGGTTGCCTCAGACCTGAGAAATGGAAGCTTCGTTAGATTCCCGGGCAAAGTTGCCTATTTAAAGGGAATTTAGCGGGGTCAACAATAAAGAAAATGAGGAAGGAGGTAGCGATGATGGTGAGACAGCCAGTTGTGGCGGGACAGTTCTATGAGGGTCGGTCAGAGGAATTGCGGGCTCAGGTGAAGGGATATATCGACCCAAAGGCCAAGAAAGTCGGTGTGATTGGACTTTTGGCTCCCCACGCTGGCTTTATGTTCTCCGGTCAGGTGGCCGGAGCCGTGTATTCGAGGATCAAGTTCCCAGCTATCTTTGTCATCCTGGGCCCAAATCATACAGGCAGGGGAAGGCCCTGGGCCATCATGACCGAAGGAGCCTGGAGGACGCCGCTTGGGAATGTGGAAATAGATTCTGATTTAGCAAGTAAGATCGTGACTGGAGCAAAATATCTCCAGGAGGACGATGCGGCCCATTCTGAGGAGCATTCCATAGAGGTTCAGCTTCCATTTTTGCAGTATTTTGGAAAGGAATTTAAGTTTGTTCCAATCTGTCTGAGTCATGCTGATCTTGAGACCTGCCAGGATATAGGGCAGGCGATAGCAGGTTCGATCAAGGGAAAGTCCGTAGTTATAATAGCAAGCTCGGATCTGACCCACTATGAGCCCCAGGAACAGGCCAATCGAAAGGATAAGGCGGCACTGGATGCGGTCTTGACTATTGATCCAGAAGGTTTGCTCCGGAAGGTCAGGGAGTTGGACATCTCGATGTGTGGAGCCGTCCCTGCTGCGGTTATGCTCGTCGCAGCCAAAGCCTTGGGTGCTAAGGATGCCGAACTGATTAAGTATATGACCAGCGGCGATGTGATAGGTGACTTTCGCCAGGTGGTGGGCTATGGAGGGGTTATTATCAGGTGAAGGAAGCCCTATACTATGAGAAAGTAAATGAAAAGGTCGGGTGTCTTTTATGTCCAAGGGAGTGCGTTATCGCCGATCAGAAGCGCGGCTTCTGCCGCGGGAGGAAGAATATAGGCGGGAAGCTATACGCCCTGACTTACCAGGAGTGCTGCTCGACTGCCCTCGATCCCATAGAGAAGAAACCCCTGTATCACTTCTATCCGGGCTCTTCGATCCTTTCTGTAGCTCCGAACGGCTGCAACCTTGCTTGTGTATACTGCCAGAACTGGGAAATCGCACAACAAGACGTCCCAACCCAGAGGATCACCTCCCAGAAGATGGTCGAGCTTGCCCTGGCCAGAGGCTCAGTGGGGATAGCGTATACCTATACTGAGCCATTAATCTGGTATGAGTATCTATTGGAGACGTCAGAGCTTGCAAGGGAAAAGGGCCTCGTCAACGTCCTTGTGACCAATGGCTTCATCAACGAGGAGCCTCTGCGCAGGCTCCTTCCTTATGTCGATGCGATGAACATAGATATAAAGTCGATGGACGATTCATTCTACAAGGATTACTGCAAGGGCCAGCTTGAGCCAGTCCTGCGAACTGCCAGAATTGCAAAGAAGACTTGCCATATCGAGTTGACCAATTTGGTAATCCCCACTCTGAACGATTCTGAAGATAACTTTTCCAGGTTAGTAGAGTGGGTCGTAGGTCTGGGATCGGAGACCCCGTTGCATTTCTCCAGATACTTTCCTCACCATAAGCTAAAGATCCCACCGACTCCGATACATACCCTGGAGCGAGCGAGGGAGATCGCCAGGGCTGCAGGCGTGAAGTATGTCTACATTGGCAACATCTTAGACACAACTGCAAATACAACTTACTGTCCTAGCTGCCAGCGAGCCGTCATCCTTCGGGATGGATATAAGCTGGCCGAGATTCACCTGAAGGATGGCAAATGTAAGTATTGTGGTGAGAGGGTCAACATTGTCTCTTAGGCGTGATTATGGAAAAGAAGAAGGTGCCTGGCCATACAATTCGAAAGCCCATGCCCAAGCCAAGCAGGCCCATTAGCACAAAGAAAGGAATCAAGGGCTACGACCGAAAAAGAGCCAAAAGGGAGTTTGCCAGAGAGGCATTGGGGAAGATTACAATAGATGAGTAGGAAGATTTTGTATACAGTCCTTGCCCTGCCACTTTTTGTTATCCTGTTGGCTGGCCAGAGCTCTGGACAGGGAATGATAGCTGACAAGATATATTTAATCCCAATATGCAAGGTTGATGAAGCTATATTGGAAGGATTGATCTCGGCACTAGCCGGGAGATTTGGCATGCCCTGTGAGATTGAAAGGCCCCTTACAAAGCCCCAATATGCTTACAATGCCAGGCGCCGCCAGTATCATTCCTCGCCCATACTTGATGAGATTTCAAAGTCTGTCCCAGCCGATGCGAGTCGAGTCCTTGGGGTTACAGAGTTAGACCTCTACGTCCCTGAGCTTAACTTCATCTTCGGACAGGCGCAGATGCCGGGGCGGACAGCTATGATCTCCCTGGCCAGGTTGAGCCAGGAGTTCTGGGGGCTGCCCGAGGATAGAAAGCTCCTCATGTCGCGCGCAATTAAGGAGGCAGTCCACGAGCTTGGCCATACCTTTGGCCTGGAACACTGCCCAGATCCTGGATGCGTCATGCATTTCTCGAACAGCCTCGCCGATACAGATAAAAAGGGATCAAATTTTTGCCCGAGGTGCACGAAGTTGTTGGAGCAGAATAGATGACCCTCGGATACAAGAAGGTCATTCAAGCTATCACCATATCATTGCTCATTGCCATTTTCTTGAATGGTTGTGGTCAGAGGGCCTTCCAACAATCCCGGCTTCTCATGGGCACCCTGATTGAGGTGACCGTAGTCTGTCGTGATCAGGTCCAGGCAAATAAGGCCATTGAGACTGCCTTCCAGGAGATGGGCAGGGTAGAGCATTTATTGAGCATCTACCAGAATGAAAGCCCCATCTCTATGATTAACAACTTAGCCGGAGATCAGACCGTGATGGTGGATTCGGAGGTTTTCCAGATACTGAAGGAGGCAATCGGATACGGCAAGCTCACATCTGGGGCATTCGATTTAGGCATCGGGCCGCTGACCAGCTTGTGGGATTTTGGTCAGGGACATATCCCGAGTAAGGATGAGATTGCCGCTAAGCTTTTACTCGTTGATTATAGGGATGTTATCCTCAATGAAGGTGGCGAGGTTAGATTTGGGGCGGCTGGCATGGCTATTGACCTTGGTGGGATAGCCAAGGGCTATGCCGTCGATCGAGCCATTGAGGTCCTGGAGGCAAATGGTGTCTCCCGGGCGATGGTCAATGCTGGAGGAGATATGAGGGTCATCGGTCGGATATGGCGCATCGGAATACAGCACCCCAGGGAGGCTAATTCCGTCCTGGGGATTCTCAGATTGAAGGATGAGGCAGTAGCCACCTCTGGTGACTACCAGAGATACTTTATCAAGGATGGGGTCAGGTACCACCATATAATCGATCCAAGGACTGGCTGGCCAGCGACGGACTGTATGAGTGTTACCATAGTTGCCAAGGAGGCTGCTATGGCTGATGCTCTGGCCACAGGTTGCTTCGTCCTGGGCCCAAAGCTTGGGATGGAGTTGATCCGATCTTTACCCGGTGTCGAGGGGATAATTGTTAGCTCAGAGGGTAAGGTGCTGGCTTCCTCGGAGTTGATTAAAAGTTGTCGGTTCTTTTCCAGAGATAGTGATAAAGGTATAACAGAGTCTGAATATCAGGGAAGGATTTAAAACCTGATATCCTGATTTCCTATTCCCCGATTTCCCGATCTCCTGATATCCTGCCTCTGTCTTGTGATTTCTGATTGAGGTAGATCTTGATCTTGGCCTTACTCTTCAGGTCTTCGTACCATTGATCGTAAACTATTTGTTGCTTTCTGTATAAGGCTATATCCTGATAGCTTTTTATGTTCTGGGCGTATTTTTCTCTCTCGAGACCACGGCTCAGCCAGTAATCTTCAGCCTCTTTGGCCGAAATCTTCACCGGATCCATGACCCTGGCCATCAATCTAGAGATTATCAACGAAGATCGGATTTCGTCCTCAATTCCAGCCCAGTCGATTCGCTTGTCTGCTACTATTCGGTTGTATTTTTGTGTGTCAAATTTTCCATCCGTCTGGAAGACGGGCTCCCTCTTCAATTCTGCAACGATGGTCTGGGGACTGATCTCTATTTGCTGGCGCCTTGCCTCCTGGAATAGTAGCTCTGAGCTTATCAGGTTCTCTAAGGTGGTCTCCTGAGCGATTTCTCGGGCCTCCTCCTGGAGCTTGGTCAGATCATCCCCCTCTGGCTCCTGGTTATGTTCGGATGCATAGATCCTGTGTTTCCTGTCGAGGACGTTGATATATTCCCTTCGCATGGCTCGTTCATATGCTCTTCGGGTAATGACCCTTCCGTTTACGCTAGCGGCATTGCTCAAATCTTCTCTGTGAGCGGTAAGGTGCATTCCCCAGCCGGCGAATATGGTGACCGTAAAGGCAGCTACTGTAATCCAGAGGATGACCTTTGTGTTCTTTCTCAGGCTCTTGAGCATAATTCTTACCTCCTAGTATAATGTCCAGGTATAAAACTAAGGATATTAAACTATACACGAGATTTATTGGGATATCTTTATTATTTATCTTACCCCAATTCGGGAATTTTTGCAACTATTTTTAGGATATCTTTCCTATTTCTTTGAAGTATGATATAATACAAAACTAAAGTTGAATGATAGAAACAAATTTTCAGGTTATGAGGGGGAAGGGGGTAAGCAATGTTATTCAATTTTATTAGCGGGTTGTTCTCAAATGACATGGCCATCGACCTTGGCACATCTAACACCAAGGTCTACGTCAAGGATCAAGGGGTAATTTTATGTGAGCCATCTATTGTGGCCATTCAGAAGGGCGTCAATAAGGTTCTGGCAGTTGGAAGCGAGGCCAAGCGGATGTTGGGAAGGACCCCTGCCGATATTGTAGCCATCAAACCGATGAAGGATGGAGTGATATCGGACTTCGAGGTCACTGAGGATATGTTGAGATACTTTATTCTCAAAGGTCATACCCGCAGGACCTTCGTTCGACCCAGGATAATCGTCTGCGTTCCTTCGGGGATAACAGAGGTGGAGAAGAGGGCTGTGAAGGATACAGCTTCCCACGCCGGAGCCAGGGAAGTATACTTAGTTGAGGAACCTATGGCAGCTGCCATAGGTTCTGGGCTTCCAGTAGGCGAAGCGACTGGGAGCATGGTCGTCGATATCGGCGGTGGGACCACAGAGGTGGCTGTGATATCCCTGGGAGGGATAGTCTGCAGCAAGTCCCTGCGAGTTGGCGGAAACGGAATGGACGAGGCCATCATCCAGTACCTTAAGCGCAAGTATAATTTTCTTGTTGGGGAGCACACGGCAGAGGATATCAAGCTAAAAATAGGTTCTGCTTTCCCGCTGGAAGAGGAGCTAACGCTGCAGGTAAACGGCAGGAACCTGGTGACAGGCGGCCTGCCAAAGATGCTCACAATCACATCCCAGGAGATTAGAGAGGCTATATCGGGGGCGGTCGGTCTGATTATTGAGGCAGTGAGGTCTACTCTGGAGCAAACTCCGCCCGAGCTGGCAGCAGATATTGTTGATCGAGGGATAATCGTGGTGGGAGGCGGGGCGTTATTACGTGGCATGGACAAACTTCTTGCTCACGAGACCAACCTTCCGGTCAGCCTGACCGAGGACCCGATATCTACTACTGTCCTGGGAACTGGCACGATTCTGGAAGAGTTGGATGTTTTGAGAGGGCTCACACTCAGTGAGAGGCGTGGGATCTAAAGGAGTTTTTGGCGTGAAGCGCTCATCGCTAATTATCCCGATATTGCTCATTTTTCTATCAGCTGGAATGGTGACGTTGACCAGCATCAGAAGGGATGTTGCCAAGGAAGCCTATCGGGCACCCCAGATCAATTTTAATCCTCCAGTCCCTGCCGGCTTCCTGGCCGAGGTAGTCCAGGAGAATATTAGGCTGCGCAAGCTCCTTGCCTTCAAGGAGAGTTTTTCCTATGAACTTGTGCCGGCCCAGGTTATAGGCAGGGACCCTACCAACTGGTTCAACACACTTCTGATAAACAGGGGGAGTAATTCGGGAATTGAAAAGAATATGGCAGTAATCACTCCACAAGGCCTTGTGGGCAGGCTTATGGAGGTGGCGCCTCTCTGGTCCAGGGTATTGCTCATCCTGGATCAGCGAAGCTCTGTCGCTGCACTGGTGCAGCGTTCGCGAGTTCAGGGAGTTGTTGAGGGGGGATGGAAGTTATGTCATATGAATTATCTCGGGCCAGAGGCGGATATCAGGGAGGGCGATCTTATAGTGACTTCCGGCTTGGAGGGAGGATTCTTTCCCAAGGGGTTGTTGATCGGCGAGGTTACCAGAATAAGCCAGGTTCATAGCGGACTCCTATTATCTGCCGAGGTTGAGCCTCAAGCAGAATTTGCCAAGTTAGAGGAGGTCCTGGTCATTAAGTGCGCAAAGCTCTGACCCCGCAGAATGCTTTGCGTGGTTTTCTGGGAGAGGGATTGCTGAGGAACCAGCAGATGCAGTATCTAATCGTGGCTGCCGTCATCCTGGCCAGCGCAGTCTTGCAGAGTACCCTCCTGAATCATCTCACCATTGTGGGCGTCAAACCAGATTTAATTCTTTTGGTCGTCGTCTTTTTGGGATTGTTCAAGGGTTCGACTGTTGGGGCGATGGTGGGCTTTTGCGGTGGCCTCATTTACGACCTTACGTCCAGTTCCCTTTTGGGCCTGAATGCATTATCCCTGACCCTGGTGGGATTCCTCGTTGGGTTAATCCAAGGAAAGGTCTATGGAGAGAATATAGTTTTTCAGGTGGCACTTGTCTTTGCTGCCACGCTGATGAGCAATATTCTCTTCTTTTTATTATCGGCCATTTTTTATTTAGCTTCACCATTAGGGCATGGTTTGGGCCGTATCATCCTTCCTGCTGCCATCTACAATATTTGCCTGGTCATTCCCATCTTCTGGGTAATGAGAAAGCTTTTAGGGAGGTATATTCTTTGATCGAACACAAGCCCGATAGGTTTGATCGTAGACTGAAGGTCATTACCCTCGTCTTCGGCTTGGCTGTTTTGGTCTTATGGGCGAGGTTGTGGGACCTCCAGATCGTCCAGGGTCATAAATTTCGAAGCCAGGCTCAGCACAATAGGATTCGACTGATCCCAATCAAGGCCCCCAGGGGCACTATATTTGACTCCCGGGGGAATATTTTAGCAGATAATCGCCCTTCCTTTTGTGTGAGCATCAATCCTGATGAGTTGGAAAGGGGAGGCTCGAGTGAGCACCTCCAGGTCTTGGGTGAGATCTTAAATATGGCTCAAGTTGAGATCGCTAAAAAGCTTGCCAAGTGCAAGGGCCCATTCGATGAGATGGTAGTGGCCGATGGGGTTGATTTGAAGCAAGTCACCCTCCTGGAAGAGCACCAGCTTGAGCTACCGGGGGTAGATACTAGAGTTCAACCCAGGCGCCATTATACAAATGGGCGGATAGCAGCTCATCTAATTGGCTATCTCGGTGAGATAAACCATGAAGAACTGAGGAAGCTCAGGCTCCTGGGCTACAAATTAGGGGATGTGGTGGGCAAGACGGGGATAGAGAAAGTATGTGATGAGTTCCTGAGGGGTACAGATGGAGGCAAACAGTTGGAGGTAAATGCCCACGGAGAGGTAGTCTCAATTTTAGGCTACAAGAGACCTTGCAGTGGCAACAATGTAGTCTTAACAATTGACAGTTCAATACAGGGTATCGTCGAAGATGCGTTGGGCCACAGGGCAGGAACCATTATAGTTATGGATGTACATAATGGCCAGATCCTGGCCTGGGCCAGCCATCCTAGTTTCGACCCCAATGACTTTGTCTTTGGTATCTCCTACCAAGATTGGCAATCTCTGCTTGACGACTCCAGCCTTCCCCTGACCAACCGTGCCATTCAAGGCAGGTATCCACCCGGCTCCATATTCAAGATAGTCACAGCCATTGCTGCATTACAGGAGGGGGTGATTGGACCCAACGATTTACTTGACTGCTCTGGTACGTATCAGGTAGGCGAGAAGATTTATAGATGCTGGAAGCCAGCGGGCCATGGCCAGCTAAATATAGAGCAGGCCATTGTGCATTCCTGTGATGTATTCTTTTATCAATTGGGCCAACGGGTGGGAGTCCATAATTTGGCTTCTGCCGCGAGAGAGTGCGGCCTGGGGAGGCCTACAGGGGTGAATTTGCCCGGTGAGGAGCCGGGATTGATTCCCACATCCAGGTGGAAGATTGAAAGGTTGGGCGAGAGGTGGTATGGGGGAGATACCATAAATATGTCCATCGGCCAGGGTTATCTGCTGGTTACCCCTTTGCAGGTGGTTAATCTATTCAGTGCCATGGCCAATGGCGGGATACTCTATCGCCCTCAGTTGATAAGTTGTATCGTCTCGCCCGAGGGCAAAACAATAGAGTCAATCAAACCTCAGGTAGTAGGGAGAATCTCTCTTTCGGCCACTACCTTGGAGATCTTGAGGCGTGCGCTTTGGGGTGCTGTCAATGAGGCCGGGACTGGCTGGCGGGCCAGAGTTCCCAGTCTGGGGATTTCCGGCAAGACTGGGACGGCCCAGAACCCCAGAGGCCAGGACCATGCCTGGTTTGGGGCCTATGCCCCTGATGAGGATCCCAGGATTGCCATGGTGGTCTTCCTGGAGCATGGGGGCCATGGTGGTCCGATTGCAGCTCCAATAGCCGGGAGGATATTCAGGGAAATATTCGAAGAAATATTGAGCAATGAACATTGAACAATGCAGACTATGGAGCTATAAGGTGGATTGGGCGCAATAGCTGGGCTGGGCAGTATAAAATCCACCTAATATCCGTGTTAATTGTAACTTTCGTGGGACGAGCATGATCGATCGCAGACTGTTAAAGAACTTTGATTGGTTCCTGTTGTGCACTGCTCTTCTTTTGGCAACCTGTGGGATAGTCATGGTCTATAGTGCCACTTACTGGATGGGTCTCAGCCAATATTTGAAGCAGCTTGGATGGTTGGGGATAGGAATCATAGCAATGTTTGTGGTGACATTCGTCGATTATCATACATGGTCCAGGTTTGCGCACCTTTTCTATTTAGTGAGCCTTGGTTCCCTGTGCTTGCTTTTTTTGCTTGACCACTCTGGCCTTGGGTCTAATAGGTGGTTTAGGCTTGGCCCCATCGCTCTTCAGCCCTCGGAGTTGGCCAAGGTCGCCACACTCCTCCTCTTGGCGAGGTACCTTAGCAGCAAGGGTGGAAAGTTTTCGCGACCATCCGATTTAGTGATACCATTAGTAATTGTGGGAATACCTGCCTGGTTAATCCTCAGGCAGCCCGATCTCGGGACGGCCTCAGTCTTTGTGGCTTTACTTCTGGTACTCCTTTATATGGCTGGAGCAAGGCCGAAGCGTCTCTGGTCGCTGGTGGGTCTGGGGCTTGCGGGTGCACCTCTGGTGTGGCGAGCTCTTGCGGGCTATCAGAGGGCGAGGCTGGCTGCCTTCATAAACCCCAATGCTGACCCCTTGGGAGTTGGCTATCACCTTATTCAGTCCAAGATTGCCATTGGCTCTGGGGGATTTTTGGGAAAGGGCTGGCTGGCTGGAACCCAGACCAGGCTCGACTTTCTGCCAGGACACTATACTGACTTTATCTTCCCGATGTTAGGTGAAGAGTGGGGTTTTTTAGGGGCAAGCCTCCTTCTTTTACTCTATTGCCTCCTCATTGTGCGGGGCATAAAGATAACCCTTCAGGCGAAGGATATGTTGGGATCCTTATTGGCCGTGGGTGCTACCAGTATCCTAGCCTTTCATATCATAGTCAACCTTGGCATGACTATGGGCATCGTGCCTGTCACAGGATTACCCCTACCCTTCTTGAGCTATGGCGGTTCACACCTCTTTGCCACCATGGTGTTGGTGGGCACCCTCCTGAATGTCAAGATGCGCCAATTTATGTTTTAAGATCCAATTGTCGTGTCTTGACAGGTCTTTCCTTTTGTGTTAAAATTTGATAACCCCGTTAGAGGCTTCAAAGGGATAATCACCCTCAAGGACGCCTTTAAGGGGGTAAATCATAAGGAGATAGAAGACCTTGTATGCCATTATTGAAGTGGGTGCTAAACAGTATAAAGTTGCTCCTGGTGACTGTATCAGGGTGGAGAGGTTGGACATTGCCCCGGGCCAGACCTTTGAGGCGCCAAAGGTTCTTTTGTTCGCTGATGGTCCTGAAGTGGCAGTCGGAAGGCCACATTTAGAGAATGCCAGGGTAGAAGGCGTTGTTGTAGGACATGGTAGAGCCAGGAAGATTACAATCTTCAAGTTTAAGCGCAGGAAAGGGTATAAGAAGAAACAAGGCCATCGGCAGGGTTACACTACCTTGCGAATTACCAAGATCGAGACGGAGAGGGGATAGGTTAAGGGAAGTTACAAATATGTTGAGGAATCGATGATAGATTGAGCGTAACCTCCTGTAACATTGGGTAACCTAAACAGAATTCTGACGTTTGAAGCGAGTGAGGTGTTTGCAATGGCTCATAAAAAGGGAATGGGGAGTTCAAGAAATGGTCGAGAGAGTGCTGCCAAGAGGCTGGGAGTAAAACGGTTTGCCGGCCAGAGAGTTCTGGCCGGATGCATCCTTGTCAGGCAGCGTGGGACCCACCTCAGGCCGGGTTACAACGTTGGGAGGGGTTCTGATGACACCCTGTTTGCTAAGGTCAGTGGCTATGTGAGATTTGAGAGGTGCGGCCGCAGAATCAGGCAGGTCAGTGTCTATACCCACTGAGCTCTTCATATATAAGGGACACGCACCAGGAAGGGCGAGTAGGGAGAAAAGCTATTGGGCGGCAGTCCGTGTTAATCCCTGCTTATAGTAGAATGTTCTTCGATCAAGCCAAAATTTATGTTAAGGCTGGAGATGGTGGCAATGGCTGTGTAAGTTTCCGCCGGGAAAAGTTTGTGCCACGCGGTGGTCCTGATGGGGGCGACGGAGGAGGGGGCGGAAATGTAATCATTCGCGTTGACCCTAACCTTCGGACCCTGATAGATTTACATTACCATCCGCATTATAGGGCAGAGGACGGGGGTGGTGGTCGAGGGGGGAAAAGAAGGGGAAAGGACGGCTCAGACCTTGTCATTAAGCTCCCGCCCGGAACCATGATTCGGGATGCCGAAACATCTCTGTTAATGGCCGATCTGGTTTCTGGGGGTCAGGAGATAATTGTGGCTCGTGGAGGAAGGGGGGGGAGGGGCAATGTCAAATTTGTCACATCCACCAATCGTGCTCCACGTCAAGCGGAGGATGGCCAGCCCGGTTCGAAGATATCCTTGATCCTGGAGCTCAAGTTGTTGGCCGATGTTGGTCTGATCGGCTGCCCAAATGCCGGCAAATCAAGCCTCCTGGCTCGTCTTTCGAGAGCTCGCCCAAAAGTAGCCCCTTATCCCTTTACCACGTTGAGTCCCAACTTAGGGGTGGTGATGGTTGGTCACAATGAAAGCTTCATCCTGGCCGATATCCCGGGCTTGATCGAAGGGGCCCACAGGGGTGCCGGATTGGGCCATGGCTTCCTACGCCATATAGAGCGCACAAAATTACTGATACATCTGCTCGATGTGATGGGATACGAGGGCCATGCTCTCCTGGAAAGTTTCAGGGCTACCAACGAGGAGCTGAGGTTACATAATCCTCAGCTTTGCAGTCGACCCCAGGTGATAGCGGTCAATAAGATGGATTTGCCTGGAGCCGAGGAGGAGTTTTCAAGGTTTGAGTCCGCCATCCCTCCTGAAGAATATACTGTATTTCCAATTTCGGCCTTGACCGGCCAGGGGTTGAAGGTACTGGTCCGTGAAGTGGCCCATATGCTAAAGAGAGGTGAAATACAATCGCAGGCATCAGACGGTTAGTGGTGAAGGTTGGCACCAGTCTCCTGACCTTGCCTCAGAATGGGTTAGACCTGGCCAGGATAGGCCAGATAGTTTCACAGCTCGTTAGGTTGAAGAAGCGCGACATGGAGGTCATCCTGGTGACATCTGGTGCGATCGGTGCTGGAAGGGGAAGGCTGGGATTGGCCAAACCCTTAAGGACCATTCCTCAGAAGCAGGCCATGGCTGCCATAGGCCAAAATCACCTGATGAGCTGTTATGAGAATTTCTTCAGCAGGGAAGGTTGTGTGGTGGCCCAGGTGTTGTTGACCAAGGATGATATGAATAACCGCCAAAGGTATCTCAATGCCAGCAACACTCTCTTGGCGCTCTTAGAATATAAGGCCATCCCCATCATTAATGAGAATGACACCGTGGCGGTGGATGAGATCAAGTTTGGAGATAACGATACCTTATCTGCTTTGATAGCCTCAAAGATCGAGGCTGATCTGCTGATCATTCTCTCAGACATAGAGGGTCTATATACTACAGATCCCCGTGAGGATAAGGATGCGAAGTTGATTAAGGAAGTACGAAGGGTCACCCCTCAGATGGAGAGGTTATCTGGGGGCCCTCTCCGTGGGACTGGAGGTATGTATACCAAGCTGAAGGCCGCTAAGATCGCCATGGCCTCCGGGACAACAATGGTCATTGCCGACGGTCGGGTCAAAGATATAATCATCTCCATTGTAGAGGGCAAGGATATAGGGACCAGATTCTTACCCCAGCCAGGCAGGATGAGCAGCCGAAAGAGGTGGATAGCCTTCGGCATGACTCCGAAGGGAAGGATAGTGGTGGACAAGGGAGCACAAGGGGCCTTAATTAATAAGAAGTCTCTGCTGCCCGCTGGAATTATTTCGGTGGAGGGTGAATTTAAGCTTGGCGATTCGGTGAGCATTGTAAGCGCACAAGGCGATGAGTTTGCTAGGGGTCTTGTCTATTATTCTACCTCTGAGATCGAGCTCGTAAGGGGCCAGAAGACCGAGAGGATAGTCCAGATCCTTGGCTACAAGGATTATGATGAGGTGGTTCATAGGGACAATCTGGTGATACTCTAAATGCTAAGGAGAATTAACAATAACCATTAAAGAAGAAATCCTTCAGATGGCTCAGAGGGCAAGGAAAGCGGCCAGGGAGTTGGCCACTCTGCCCACCGGCGTGAAGAATGGAGCATTGATCGGCATGGCCAGGGCTCTGGAGGAACGAAGCGATGATATCATAGAGACCAATAAGCTAGATATTGCCTCTGCACGAGCCAGTGGAGTCTCATCAGCGTTCCTGGATCGATTGACTTTGAACCCTGCAAGGATTGAGGGTATGGTCCAGGGGTTGCGCCAGGTTGCCAGCTTGGCAGATCCCGTTGGGGAGATAATCTCAAGCCGGGTTCGGCCTAATGGCCTGAAGGTGCAAAGGGTCAGGGTTCCACTTGGCGTAATAGGAATCATCTATGAGTCACGCCCGAATGTAACGGTTGATGCCGCAGGCCTGGCCTTGAAAGCGGGCAATGCGGTAATATTGCGTGGAGGATCAGAGGCCATCAGCTCCAACGTGCGCTTAGTCCAGATCCTCTGTCAGGCGTCTAGCAAAGCAGGGATTCCAGATCATGCAGTTCAATTGATCGAGACGACCGATCGTCAGGCAGTCTATGAGCTCTTAAAGCTGGATGACTACCTCGAGGCCATCATCCCGCGAGGTGGGCCAGAGTTGATTGAACTGGTGAGGAAGAATTCTACCGTACCTGTCATTGCTCACGGTAAGGGGCTCTGTCATATTTACGTGGATGAGGCCGCCGATCTCCGGATGGCTTTAAGTATTGTCCTCAACGCAAAGGTACAGCGACCCGGGGTCTGCAATGCCCTTGAGACCCTCTTGGTTCATCAAGCCATCACCCAAGAATTTCTGCCCCAGGTCTGTGATAGACTCAGCCGGGCTGGAGTAGAGGTTAGGGGAGACAGGAAGGTTTGTCAGGTTGTTCCTCAGGCATTGGAGGCAAGCGAGGCTGACTGGGAGACCGAATATCTGGACCTTATCCTGGCCATAAAGGTGGTCTCGAGCCTGGATGAGGCCTTAGGCCACATTTCTCAATATGGCTCTGGGCACTCCGAAGCCATTGTAACATCAAATCAGTCCAACGCTAAGCGATTCTTGCAGGAGATTGATGCCGCTGCAGTCTACGTTAATGCCTCTACCAGGTTTACCGATGGAGGGGAGTTCGGCCTGGGAGCCGAGATGGGGATAAGCACTCAGAAGCTCCACGCCCGTGGCCCAATGGGACTCCAGGAACTGACCTCTTATAAATACATCATCTATGGGAATGGACAGGTGAGGGGATAGAGGTTATCGTGCGCATCGGGATCATAGGAGGGACGTTCAATCCTATACACTATGGGCACCTCTTTGCGGCAGAGGAGGTCTATCATAGGTTCGGGCTGGGCAGAGTGATATTCGTCCCTTCCTATCAGCCACCCCACAAAGCTTGCCAAGTTGCACCCGCCCGGGATCGCTTCTTAATGACCGAGCTGGCCATATCCAGCAATCCTCACTTTAAAATCTCTGATATAGAGATAGATAGAGCAGGTAAGTCCTATACAATCGATACCGTAAAGAGTTTCAAAGAGACCTACGGCAGGAAAGCTCAGATCTACTTCATTACAGGAGCGGATGCTATCTTAGATATAGGTACCTGGAAGGATTTTAGGCAACTTTTGAAGCTTTGTCAATTTGTTGCCCTTACGAGGCCAGGCTATAATTTAGAGAAATTGGAAAAGAGCCTCCTTGGCGAGATAATATTGGTGGAGCTACCTGCTTTGGCCATCTCTGGCACCGATATCAGGAGACGCCTGAAAGAAGGGAAGCCCATTAAGTACTTGGTGCCAGAATGTGTTGAGGATTATATCTATAAGCATGGACTCTATCGGGAAACAATCCGTGCGCATTCGTGATTATGAGGGCGCGTTATTTTGTACTTTTCCTTAAACCTGGTTTCTTTCGGTCGAACACTTTTCGTTGAATTGAAAGAGGAATTGAGAGATGGGAGTGCCGAAGAAAAAAACCTCCAAATCTAGGAGGGATAAGAGGCGTACCCACAAGAAGATATCAGCGCCGCTGTTGTCAGCCTGTCCCCAGTGTGGAAAACCCAGGCTGGCTCATAGGGTATGCCCCTATTGCGGATATTATAGAGGCAGAGAAGTAATTGCTTCCAAGGAGAGGCCAAAGGGTAGAGGTTGAAATATGAGAATAGCTGTCGATGGAATGGGCGGTGATCGAGCTCCAGAAGTGATTGTGGAAGGAGCCCTGCAGGCAGCCGAAGAGTATGGGATAGAGATACTTCTGGTCGGTCCACCAGAATCCCTAGCCAATGAGCTGGACAGGTCTGGCATAAAGGGTCTTCCCATTACCATCCATGCTGCCTTTCAGGTTGTCGGCATGCACGATTCACCAATGGTTGCTCTTCGCAAGAAGCCCGATTCCTCCATTATGATCGCTGCGAGGCTCCTCAAGGATGGAAAGGCGGATGGGCTATTTACTGCTGGCAATACCGGTGCAGCTATGGCTGTCACAAAGGTTGTTCTGGGTGCGTTAAAAGGGGTAGAGCGTCCGGCCATAGCCGTTCTGATACCCACCCGAAGGGGTTCGTCGGTCTTAATCGATGTTGGAGCCAACGTTGACTGCAAGCCAGGGCACCTCTTGCAATTTGCCATTATGGGCCGGGTATATGTTGAGGAGATCTTGGGCAGGCCCATGCCCCGTATAGGGATCTTGAATATCGGGGAGGAGGAGGCCAAGGGAAACGAATTGACCAAGAAAACTTATCGATTGTTAAGGGCCAGTTCCCTGAACTTCGTGGGTAATATAGAGGGAAGGGATATCATGGCTGGCAGGGCGGATGTTGTGGTCTGTGATGGATTCGTTGGAAACATAGTCTTAAAGTTTGCGGAGGGTTTGGGCGAGATGATAGTGGCTGCCCTGAAGGGTGGAATCTCTCAAGAGGAGAATTCCATGATTGAAGATAGCCTGAGGGGTTTAGAGCGACGCTTAGATTATTCAGAGTACGGCGGGGCCCCTTTGTTGGGAATAGATGGGGTATGCATCATCAGTCATGGCAGTTCGTCGACCAAGGCCATTAAGAACGGCATAAAGTTGGCTGCCGACTTTGTAAATCGTCAGGTCAATGACCACATCGTTGAGGCTATCGGGCGGCCTCATAGATTATAGCGATGAGGGAATCAAATCATTGTTAAATCAGGGGTTTGTAGTGTGCCTAAACTGGCATTTCTCTTTCCGGGCCAGGGGTCCCAACAGGTTGGCATGGCCAAAGACTTATATGATAACCTTCCCCTGGCACGGAAAGTCTTTGAACAAGCCGATGATCTCCTGGGCGTAGCTCTGAGCGAACTTATCTTTTCCGGGCCGGCTGAACAATTGCAAGAGACCATCAATGCTCAGCCGGCCATTTTTATTACAAGCATTGCCATCCGGGAGGTCTTGAGGGAGGAGGGGGTTCTACCTCAGGCAGCAGCCGGTCATAGTCTGGGCGAATATTCTGCTCTGGTGACCAGTGGAGCTCTGGGATTTTCTGATGGTCTCAGGCTGGTGCGGAGGCGGGGGGAATTTATGCAAGATGCGGCCCTTGAGCATCCAGGAGGGATGGCGGCCATCATAGGTCTATCTATGGAGCAGGTTCAATCGATCTGTGGGGAGACGCAAAGCTTCGGGTTGGTTGTAATAGCCAACCTGAACTCTCCAGGGCAGATTGTGATCTCCGGCGAGGATGCAGGAATAGCCAAGGCAATGGAGCTGGCAAAGGATTCAAGGGCCAAGAGGGCCATTCGGCTCTCAGTCAGTGGACCCTGGCACTCCCCCTTGATGAAGTCTGCCCAGGAGAGGCTGGCCTTAGAAATGATGGGTGTAGCCTTTGACAATCCTCGTATACCGATAGTGGCCAACGTCAGTGCCGATTATTGCACGAGACCCTCCCGGATATCAGATTCTTTAATCAAACAGATATGTCAGCCTGTCTTATGGGAATCCTCGATGAAGAGGTTGATAGATGATGGCTTCAGGTCCTTTATAGAGGTGGGGCCGGGAAGTGTCTTGAAGAATCTGGTGCGCCGGATCGACAGCAGTGTTCGGGTGTTAAATGTGGAGGATATGAAGACTCTGAAGGAGACAGTAAGACAGATAAAAGGCTAAGGGGTGGAGCCCTGTTTTTTTCAGAAGGGTCTTGACAAATTCAAAAAAGTTGATATACTGGCAAACAATAAAGGACAGGTTACAGAAAATTTTACAAGAAGTTAAATAAGGTCGCAGGAGATAATATCAAATAAATTTGATCCAGTTAGCAACCTCAGGTAACTTCGAGTAATTCAAGCTGAATTATAATCAAAAGGGGGTGTGAGAATGAGCGTTGAAGAGAGGATAAAGGAGATCGTTATAGATCAGCTTGGCGTAGAGGCAGAGGCAGTAACCCCTGAGGCTTCATTCGTTGATGACTTAGGAGCCGACTCATTGGATATCGTGGAGCTGGTTATGGCTATGGAAGAGGAGTTTAATATGGAGATCTCCGACGAGGATGCAGAGAAATTGACCACAGTTGGGGCGGCCGTAGAATATATAGAGAAGCACGAAGAGGTGTAGGTTGGAAGAGTTAATGAAAAGGCGAGTAGTCGTCACTGGCTTGGGAGCCATCACCCCGATCGGAAGCGGTAAGGCCAAATATTGGAAGGCACTCTGCGATGGCAAATCCGGGATAGATAAAATTACGCACTTCGACGCCAGCCAATATTCAAGTCAAGTAGCCGGTGAGGTCAAGGATTTCGAGCCCCAGGAGTATATTGACAGGAAAGATCTGCGCCATATGGATGGATTCATTCAGTTTGCCCTGGGGGCTACAATTATGGCGATTGAGGATGCAAAGCTGGAGCCTGCCAGGGATAACCTCGATTCTATAGGGGTAATAGTAGGCTCCGGGATCGGTGGGATCTCCATCCTTACTCGTGAATATGAGGTACTGTTGGCCAGGGGACCCAAAAAGGTCAGCCCATTTATGATACCAATGATGCTCATCAACATGGCCTCTGGCATGATCGCCATCCGTTTCGGGTTCAGGGGGCCAAACTCTACTGCGGTCACAGCCTGCGCTGCCGGCACTCATGCCATTGGAGATGCCTTCAAGATCATTCAGCGGGATGCAGCTGAAGTGATGGTGTGTGGAGGCAGCGAGGCAGTTGTGGTGCCAATAGCATGTGCTGGCTTCTGTTCCATGAGAGCCCTATCGACAAGAAACGAGGAGCCACAGAGGGCTTCCCGCCCCTTTGATGCCGAGCGAGATGGCTTCATCGTAGCCGAGGGTGCCGGAATAATTATATTGGAGAGTTTGAAACACGCCCTAAGGAGGGATGCACATATATACAGCGAGGTAGTGGGTTATGGAATGTCCGGGGATGCTTACCACATAAGTGCGCCAGCCCCAGGCGGGGAGGGGGCAGCCGGAGCCATCAGGGCGGCTTTGGATGATGCTGGCCTTCCACCCTCGAGCGTAGATTATATCAATGCACACGGAACTTCCACCCCCTTGAATGACAAACTCGAGACCCTGGCCATCAAGAGGGTATTTGGTGATGAAGCATATAGGGTGGCTATAAGTTCCACCAAGTCCATGACAGGGCACTTATTGGGCGCAGCTGGTGGCATCGAGGCTATTGCATCGGTCCTGGCCATAGAGGACGGCATCATCCCTCCGACCATAAACTATGAAAATCCAGACCCAGACTGCGACCTGGATTATGTCCCCAATAGATCCCGAAAGGCCATGGTAGATGTTGCAATGTCCAATACCTTTGGGTTCGGCGGTCACAATGCCGTCCTAATCTTTAAAAGGTATGAAACGTAGGTAAATTGATGCTCTCTCAGAAGAGGAGGAGGATTTTAGCCGGCCTTGAAAGAAAGGCAAATTTGCAGTTCAAAGAGATAGAACTCCTCAATCAGGCCTTGACCCATAAATCATTTTCGGCGGACATCCTTGACCATAACGAGAGGATGGAATTTCTTGGTGATTCTGTACTCGGCCTGGTGATATCCGACTATATCTATCAGATGTATTCCCAATATGAGGAGGGAGAACTTTCAAAGTTGAAGGGAGGGGTGGTATCGAGGTCCGCGTTGGCCAAGAGGGCTAGAGCACTAAACATGGGGAAATACTTACTTCTTGGTAAGGGCGAGGGAGGAAGGACCCAGTCCTCGATCCTGGCCAACGCATTCGAGGCTTTGATCGGGGCACTCTATATAGATAGCGGGCTTGAAGCGGCCCGCTCTTTCATTTTAAGGGAACTGTCTGGAGAGGTTGAGCGGGTTTCCCAGCCCAGATATGTTGAGGATTACAAGAGCCTATTGCAGGAATGGGCTCAGAGCAAGTTTAAGCGTAAGCCAGGCTATCATGTCATCAAAGCTGCCGGCCCAGAGCATAAGAAGCGATTTACTGTAAGGGTATGCATCGATGATCAATCCTTGGGTTTGGGAAGGGGCAGGAGCAAGAAGGAGGCTGAGCAACAGGCGGCCAAGCGAGCACTTGCGAAGCTAAAAAGGAGCAAGGGATGTACTTCAAGGCCTTAGAGATGGTGGGGTTTAAATCCTTTGCCGATAGGACTGAGTTAGAGTTCAGGCCCGGCATTACTGCCATAGTGGGCCCTAATGGATGCGGGAAAAGCAATATCGTTGATGCCATCAGGTGGGCCCTCGGAGAGCAGAATGCCAGACTCCTGCGCAGCATAAGGATGGAGGACGTCATCTTCAATGGTTCAAGCTCGCGCAAGCCGTTGGGTATGGCCGAGGTATCCTTAACCATAACCAACCCCGATAGGGTCTTACCCATCGACTATGGTGAGGTCACTATCGCTCGTCGCCTCTTTCGCAGCGGCCAGAGCGAATACTATATCAACAAAGCACCCTGCCGGCTCAAAGATGTCGTTGAACTGTTTATGGGCACAGGGATAGGCATCAGTTCCTATTCCCTGATTGAGCAGGGCAAGCTTGAATTGATATTGAGCGCCAAGCCCCTGGAGCGCAGGTTTCTCTTCGAAGAGGCAGCCGGAATTACAAAGTATAAAGGTCGGAAGGAAGAGGCCGTTCGAAAGCTGGAGGCAACCCAGCAGAATCTGCTCAGACTTGGTGATGTCATCCAGGAGGTGAAGAGACAGATCAATTCCCTGAGTAGGCAGGTTAAGCTCGCCCAGAGGTATAGCCAGTACCGGGATGAATTGCAGGAGTTGGACGGAAGCTTGAGTATGGATGAGATAAGAACGCTCCAGAAGGAGAAGGAGACTTTGGCCGCGCAAGCACAAAAACTTGAAGAGAAAGGCAAGAGGATTGCGGCTGCGCTCCAGAAGAAAGAAGAGAGGCTTTCGGGTTTGAAGTTGAAGTTTGATTCATCTGCAAAGGGCCTCATGGACACCCATCAAACTATCCTAAAGATTGAAAGTGATATAGAGAGATGCCGGGACAGAATAGGTATCCATCAAGAGAGAAAAGCTGCGATAATAGCAGGAGCCGAGCGCAGGGATGAGGAGATAAAGGGTCTGGCTTCAAAGCGAAGCGCTCTGAAAGGAGAGATTGCTCAGCGTGAAGCCCAGTTGGTCAGCCTCACTACTCAAATAAGTCAGGTATCCAGAGATCTGGGCGAGAGGGAGTCATACCTTGAGACTGTATCGGGCCGGCTGAAGGAAGAAAAGACTCAGATAGATAGTAGTAAGGCTGAGCTGGTTTCGATATTGAACAGGATTTCGCAGCACAACAATGACTTGAAACATCTACAGGCCAGTCAGAGGAATCTTGATGTCAAGCGCGAGACCTTAGCCTTGGATCGCTCAAGGATAAATGAGGAAGTCAGGGAATGTCAGCAGCGCAGCAAAGATGCAGAGTACCGAATAACCCTCTGGCAAGGGAAGATAGAAGACCTGAAGTCGGAACTTGCCAGTCTTTCGAAGGAGAGGGAAGACTGCCAATCCAGAATGGATTGGCTAAGAGAGGAAATCTATAAATTAAATAGTCAAATTGCCAAAGAAACCTCCAGGTTAGATTTTATTGAAGAGCTCCAGAGGGAATTTAAGGGGTTTACCGAAGGCGTGAAGGAGGTGCTCCTGGCCAAGAGATCCCGTCCGGCCGATTTTAGGGGGCTTTGTGGAGCGGTTGCCAATCTAATTAAGACCTCCTCTCAGTACGAGAGACCCATTGAGGTTGCTTTGAGTGACAGGCTGCAGAACGTGGTGACCGAGACAGTCCAGGATGCCAGGGCAGCTATTACCCACCTCAAATCAGAGGGCAGGGGCCGGGCCGCCTTTCTTCCTTTAGACCTCATCAGGCCCCCATCGAGTTCGGGTCTGCCTGACGAGGTTGCCAAACTCGATGGTGTGATCGGTCTGGCCTCAGACCTGGTCGAATTTGAGCCCAAATATGATAAGGTCAAAAACTTCCTTCTCGGCCAGACCTTGGTCGCAAGAGATCTTTCGGTGGCGGCAAGAGTTGCAAAAAAGACTAATGGGAGATTTTGCGTGGTAACCCTTGATGGGGATATGATCGAGCCGAGTGGCGCCATCAGCGGCGGGTCCTATCCGAAGGAAACCATCCATATCCTGGGAAGAGAACGACAGATCCAGGAACTTTCTGGGAAGCTTGCGAGCCTGAAAGCCCAGCTCAGGAGACATCAGGAGAAGGCTCGGGAGCTGAAGGTTATGATGGAGGGATTTGAATCTCAGATAAACGCGCTCGATTCTGATATTCGTCGCCATGAGAAAAGCCTTTTCAGCGAGGAGGGGAAACTCGAGCGCCTGGCCTCTGGGCTGGAGAGGTTGAATAAAGAGAGGGAATCTCTGGCCGATGATGGGGAAGATTTAATCAGGCAGGAAGGTGATCTGAAGGTGGCGCAGGATGAATTAGCCAAGAGCCTGAGCCAGCTTGATAGGGAAAGGCAGAAGCTGGAGGCGGATATTGCCAGACTGGCCAAGCGGGTGGATCAGAGGGAGGACGAATACAGCCAGAGGACCGCACAGGTGACGGCTCTCAAGGTCTTACTGGCATCACTGAGGGAGAGGGGAGAGGCCAGCCGGGAAGCCATCAAGAGGCTGCAAGAGAACATGGCCGATGTAGTTGAGTCCGTGGAGATCCGAACACAGGAGAACGATCAGTCCAGGTCCAGGGCCGAGGAGCTTGCCAATTTAGGGGACCGGGAGTCTGAAAGGGTAGAGGGCTTCATCAGGAAGAAGTCTGAGGCAGAGGAAAGCTTGAAGGTCCTGGAGTCTGGGCGTCAGAACCTGGAAGGGGAATTGAGCCGGGAGAATGAAGAGTTGAAGGAGATCCTGTCCCAGCAGGGGAAGGTTCATGATCAACTGAATGAGATTGGTTTGAAAGAGAGTAAGCTGGCAATGGCCATGGAAAATATCGTGCGACGGCTAAAGGCAGATTATGGCCTCTCGCTTGAGGATGCATCCGAGAAGTACCCTCCGGAAGGGATGGGAGACCGCAAGGAAATCAGGCAGCGAATAGCCGAGCTGAGAGAGAAAATGGCCCGAATGGGTCTAGTGAACCTTCTGGCCATTGAAGAATCAAAGGGGCTCCAGGCCAGGTATGATTTCCTGACCGGACAGAAGGCCGACCTCGAAGAAGCCCGACATTCGCTTTATGAACTCATCGATAAGATCGAACGGCAGGCTACTAAGCGATTCCTGGACACCTTCGAGAAGATCCAGCGAAACTTCGATCGGGTCTTTAAGGAGCTGTTTGGTGGAGGCAGGGCAGAGCTGGTCCTTTTGGATAAGGCTAATCCCTTGGAGTTCGGCATAGATATAAAAGCTCGTCCGCCGGGAAGGAGGCTGCAGAGCATATCGCTCCTTTCCGGAGGGGAGAAGGCACTGACCGCCATTGCCCTGCTCTTTGGCATCTTCATGGTCAAACCATCGCCATTCTGCATCCTGGATGAGATAGATGTCGCCCTCGATGAGGCCAACATAGAGCGGTTTACCAAGGTGCTGGCCAACTTCGCAAAGCAGAGTCAGTTTATCATAATAACACATAATAATGGGACCATAGAGGCCTCGGATACCATGTATGGAGTGACGATGGAGGAGTCAGGGGTTTCGAAGATAGTCTCTGTCAGGTTCGCCAGGGAAGCCGTCAGAGGAGGCGAAAGAGGTTGAATATCTGGATTGGGGCCCTGATCGCTCTGACGGTGGCATTCTGGGTGAATAGCGATGCACGGTCACGAGGCATTAATGGAATTCCTTGGGCCATAGTTACATTTTTGATTATGATTGTTGGGTTGCCCCTCTATTTGATCATGAGACCCAACGGGCCACTGGTACCTTGTCCCAGGTGTGGTCGTAAGATGCTCATTCATCTTTCAGGATGTCCCCACTGTGGAACCGGCAGGGCCTCCCGCCAGGGGGAACGGACAAGAAGGGAATGTTCCTTCTGTGGCAGGATAATGGAACCAGAATGGCTCGTCTGCCCCTATTGCGGCACAAAAGTCAGGTAGCCTGAAAGCGTAAACTTCTTGACAAATTGGGTTTTGTGTAGTAAAATTGTGTCAACAGGTTAACTCTCTTCGGGGTGGGGTGAAATTCCCCAACCGGCGGTAGAGCCCGCTAGTCCCCCGATTTTATCGGGGGACAGACCTGGTTGAATTCCAGGGCCGACAGTATAGTCTGGATGGGAGAAGAGAGAAACGCGAATACCCCGGAGAGATGTTCTTCGGGGTTCTTTATTACCACACAGGACACAGAGGGATGAATGACGAGGATTACATGAAATTAGCTCTGGAGTTGGCTGGCAAGGCCAAAGGACGGACCAGCCCCAATCCTATGGTGGGGGCGGTGGTGGTGAAGGATGGAAAGATAGTCGGTCAAGGCTATCACCGGGAGGCCGGCCAGCCCCATGCTGAGGTGAATGCCCTGAATAAGGCGGGCAAAGAAGCCGAAGGAGCTACCCTTTACCTGAACTTAGAGCCCTGTGTCCATTATGGCAGGACCCCGCCTTGCACCAAGAGGATAATCGAATCCGGAATAAAGAGGGTAGTCATGGCCATTGAAGACCCCAATCCTTTGAACTCTGGCCGTGGAGCTAAGGAGCTGAGAGAAACTGGCATCGAGGTAGAGGTTGGTCCTTTGGCAGATCAGGCCGCGAAGCTAAACGAGGTCTATATCAAATATATTACAACCAAGAGGCCCTTTGTTATATTAAAAAGCGCCATGAGCTTGGATGGCAGGATTGCAACAAGAACCGGGGATTCTAAGTGGATTACCTCTGAGAGTTCCCGGGCTTATGTCCATCAATTGCGAGGTGAACTGGATGCTATCCTGGTAGGGATAGAGACAATATTAAGAGATAATCCTAGATTAACAGTCAGGACCCAGGACCCAGGACCCAGGATCCCGGTTAAGAATCCCATTAGGATTATTGTCGATAGCAGGGCACGGGTTCCGTCAGATGCAAAGGTATTAGATGGAGAGGCACCGACTCTGGTGGCGGTGACAAAATATGCACCGGCCGAGAAGTTGAACGAACTTAAAAGAAGGGGAGCCGGGGTCTTGATCGTAGATGATAAGGCCAGGAGAATAAATCTGGACAAGTTGATGGTAGAGCTTGGAAGATCAGAGATTACCAGCGTGCTAATCGAGGGCGGGGGCCAGGTCAACGCCTCGGCACTGGCCGACGGTATAGTGGATAAGGTATTATTCTTTATCGCCCCTAAGATCATAGGAGGGGCCAGGGCGCCAGGGCCTGTGGCAGGGGAAGGGCCAGCGAAATTGAACCAAGCAATCGGCTTGAGGAATATCAGCCTCAGGAGATTCGGTGATGACATTCTGGTAGAGGGATACATTTGTTGAGTAACCAGATTTTTTGGTGTCTGGCAACTGGTTTCTCCTGAGTGAAGCGAAGGCATATGTTTACTGGAATAATCGAAGAGATGGGAAGGGTTAGGGAAATCATCCCTGGGCACATAACCATCGAGGCTCAAAAGGTGTTGGAGGATATGAAGATAGGGAGCAGCATCTCCGTCAACGGGGTATGCCTCACTGTTACCGATTTTGCTAAGGCAACCTTTCCCCAGTTAAAGGCTTCAAAAGGCCGCTATTCCCACATGGCGCCTCTGAGGGGGTTTACAATGGATATTGTGCCAGAGACCTTGGAGAGGACCAACCTTGGCGACTTGGGGGTTGGGGATATGGTAAATTTGGAGAGGGCGGTTAGGCTCGATGACCGGCTCGGCGGGCACCTGGTTACTGGACATATCGATGAAGTGGGAAGGATTGAGTCGATAAAGCAAGCCCCGTTGATAAAAACATCTACGGGGCAAGCGGAGCACGCCAAAATCTTTGAAATCAGTTGCTCTCCGGGTCTGGCCAGATACATTATTCCAAAGGGCTCCATTGCCGTTGATGGCATAAGTTTGACCATAATCACGGATGCCAAAACCACAAATACATTCAAAATCTCCATCATCCCTCATACCTTAAAGGTAACTACCCTGGGCATTAAGGGGGTTGGTGATAAGGTCAATCTCGAGGCCGACCTGATAGGCAAATATGTGGCCAGGTTATTGGGGGAGCCAATCAAAAGAGAAGAGATAAGTTTGAATTTCTTGAAGGAGCACGGCTTCGCATAAGCGCAGATTTTTAGACATGGACGCAGATGTACACATCCGTCAGCGGTAATCAGCGTCCGGGAGGGAGGAAGATGAGGTTTAATACCATAGATGAGGCCATTGAAGATATCAAAGAGGGCAAAATGGTCGTCGTTACCGATGATAAGGAGCGTGAGAACGAGGGAGACCTTGTCATGGCTGCCGAGAAGGTCACTCCCGAAGCCATTAACTTCATGTCGAGGTATGGGCGAGGGTTGATATGTCTCCCGCTCACCAAGGAAAGGTTGGATGAACTTGAGATTTCACCCATGGTGCTTGATAATACCGCTCCTCTTGGGACAGCCTTTATGGTATCGATTGATGCCAGGGATGGCATCAACACAGGCATCTCAGCTCACGATCGAGCCCTAACCATTAAGAAGGCCATAGACCCTAAAACTACCCCGGATGACCTGGTTCGTCCTGGCCATGTTTTTCCGTTACAGGCTCGAGAGGGAGGAATATTGCTCAGGGCAGGACATACAGAGACAGCAGTAGATCTGGCCAAACTTGCCAACCTGTACCCTGCCGGAGTGATCTGCGAGATAATGGCTGAGGATGGAACCATGGCCCGTGTACCCCAATTGTTGAGATTTAGCGGGGAACATAACCTCAAGATAATTACCATTGCTGATCTGATAAAGTATCGGCGCCGTAAAGAGAAGTTAATAAGGAGGATAGTGGAGTTCAATTTGCCCACCAGATACGGCGATTTCAAGGCGGTCTTATATGAGGACACCGTGGCCAAGGAACACCATATAGCCCTGATAAAGGGAGATATCACTCCAAAGGAGGATGTCTTGGTCAGGGTTCATTCCCAGTGCCTCACTGGGGACGTCTTTGGCAGTCTGAGATGTGACTGCGGCGCTCAGCTGGCCCAGGCAATAAGGGTCATTGTCCGGGAGGGGAGGGGGGTCTTACTCTATATGCGCCAGGAAGGTCGGGGAATTGGCCTGGCAAATAAGCTTCGAGCCTATGCCCTTCAAGATCAAGGGATGGATACGGTCCAGGCCAATCTTGACCTGGGATTTGCCCCAGACCTGCGCGATTATGGCATTGGGGCTCAGATCTTGAGAGATTTGGGTCTCAAGCGAATAAGGTTATTGACAAATAATCCACGCAAAATAGTTGGCCTGGGGGGATATGGCCTGACGGTTATAAAAAGAGTTCCAATTGAGGTTCCTCCCACCGAGACTAACAGGGAATATCTCACAACCAAGAAGGAAAAGCTTGGCCATATTTTGAAACTCTGACCAGTAATCGGTTAAATGGTGAATGATTAGATTACCAATTAGCGATCACTGATTGCCGATTGAAGGGGGTGTTGAGATGGTGAAGGTTTGTGAAGGAGGGGTCCTGGCGAAGGGTAGGAGGTTTGGCATAGTGGTTGCGAGGTTCAATGAATTCATCACCCAGAGGCTTCTAGAGGGAGCTCAGGATGAACTGTTGAGGTATGGAGCTGATGAGGATGATATTGAAGTAGTTCGAGTGCCTGGTTCATTCGAGATCCCTTATGCCGCCAGTGAGCTAGCCAAGTCCAAGAAGTATGATGCCCTGATCTGTCTTGGGGCGGTGATCAGAGGCCTCACGCCACACTTTGATTATGTGGCCCGAGAGGTGGTCAAGGGGATAGCATCTACTGCTCTTGCTACCGGCGTACCCATCATATTTGGAGTGTTGGCCGCCGACACAATAGAACAGGCTATCGAACGAGCGGGCACAAAGGAAGGCAACCGCGGTCGGGATGCGGCTCGGTCTGCTATGGAGATGGCTGATCTATTTGCGAAGCTAAAAGCGTAGTTTGTATTGGAGCAGTTACCATGGGCAAACGCAGGAGGGCCAGGGAGTCTGCCATGCAGATTCTATTCCAGATGGACCTTGGGGGAGTGACCCTGGATGATGCCCTGAATAATTTCTGGTCTACCCATAAGTACCCCACAGAGGTTAAGGAGTTTGCTACGAGGTTAGTGAAGGGTGCCACAGATTCCAAGGATGTTGTTGATAGGGAGATAGTCAAGTATGCCGAGCATTGGGATATCAGCAGGATGGAAGTTGTAGATCGTAATATCCTGCGTCTGGCCATCTATGAGATTCTGTACCTGAAGGATATCCCACTAAAGGTCAGCATCGATGAGGCGATAGAGATAGCCAAGAGATTTTCTACAGCCGGAAGCGGCAAGTTTGTCAATGCCATTCTGGACAAAGTTGCAAAACGCAAGTTCCAGCGAACAGAAGACGCGAATAAGCTCAATGATTGAGAGGGATATGCCTAAAAGATTTGCTGATTTACATATCCATACCAATTTTTCTGATGGGAGGTTCTCTCCAGCTCAGGTGGTAGATTATAGTCAGCGTGTAGGGTTATCGGCCATCAGCATAACCGATCACGATATAACTGAAAGCATCCGATTGGCCCGGGAGGCGGCTGGTCAGTATGATATGGAGATCGTTCCAGGAATAGAACTGAGCGCCGATGATAGGGGAAGGGAGGTTCACATCCTGGGCTACTGTTTCAATAAAGAGAATTCAGAACTTCAGGAAAAGTTGAGGATCTTTTGTGATGCTAGGCTCAAGCGGGCTCAGGAGATGGTCGAAAAATTGAATGAGCTCGGGCTGGAGATCGAATTTGACAGAGTCCTGGCGATAGCCGGTCCTGGTTCTGTCGGTAAGCCTCACGTTGCCCAAGCCATGGTTGAGCGCGGCTATGTCAATTCCGCGGGTCAGGCTTCCAGGGAGTATCTGGGCAGCGGTCGTCCGGCATACGTGCCAAAATATAAGCTTGTGCCGAGGGAGGCCATAGAGCTCATCCGGAGGGCGGGTGGTATCCCAGTCCTGGCCCATCCTGCTCTGTCACGTGTAGATGAGTTGATCCCTCAGATGGTCTCCTGTGGCCTGATGGGCCTGGAAGTCTATGAGGGCAGCACCGATCCTTCTATAATTAACTACTATACGGGACTGGCCAGGAAATACGGTCTCTTGATCACTGGAGGAAGCGATTGTCACCAGCGTGGCAAAGACAGGATTCGGATGGGAAGCGTTAAATTTCCTTACCGATTTGTAGAGGAGCTGAAGCACGCCAGTCCCCGTTGATAGCAAAGCTTATCTACGGGGCAGGGGTTAGTAAATGAGTACGAGATTAATATTGGTCAGACATGGGCAGACGCCCTGGAACAGGGATTCCAGGTATCAGGGCTGGCGGGACACTGGACTGACAAGGCAGGGCCGCCGGGAGGTGAAGCTCCTGGCCAGGAGGATGGCCAGTGAACCATTAGATGCCATCTATTCGAGCGACCTGAAGCGTGCTTGTTATACCGCCCGCAAGATTGCTAAATACCACAATTTAAGAGTCAAGGCTACTGATAAATTAAGGGAGATCAGCTTTGGTGCGTGGGAAGGCTTAACCCCAGATCAGATTGAAGCTAAGTGGCCAAAGCTCTATCAAAGATGGCGAGCCGGGCCAGCTAACCTTAAGATTCCCCAGGGAGAGAGCGTCGAAGGTTTTGCCATACGGGTAAGTGAGGCCATTGATGATATTGTAGCCTGGCATCCAGACCAGACGGTTCTTGTAGCTACCCATGGGGGTCTGATTCGGATAGCAATTATGAAGGTCAGGGGGCTCGATCTTAACAGCTGGTGGGAGACAAGACAGGAGAATGGCGCCATCAATATACTCGAATTTCATGCTGATGGCGCCACTGCGGTATTACAAAACGATATCTCTTACCTGCCCAGTTCCGATTAATCTGGATGAAGCCTACTTTTTATCTCTAATGCCCATCTTGTTGTCCTTTTTGAAACAATTTGCTGTAATTTAAAAGCTAATGGCAGCGATTTATCATCGCAATCAGCAACACTAAAATATCATAATTTTTGGTGGGAGCACCCAAAAAGTACCCCCTCGAAGAGCTCGATGGAATTTTTAGCAATCTCTTGTTGACATGAGCTCGATTTTATGGTATAAGTTATGTAACAATTGAATAAATCGTGCATAGGTGTCCGTGTGGACTAAGAGGGAAGCTCGTAGTGAGACGGGCACGGCCCCGCCACTGTTACCGGGGACGAACCCCACAAATGCCACTGCCCCGGCCCATCGGGGTGGGAAGGCGTGGGAAGTCCCGTAAAGTCCGATAAGTCGGACCACGGGACAAGTCCCGTAGATATGAAATTATCAACGGGACAAGTAGGATGATCCGGGAGTCAGGAAACCTGCCTATGTATAGCGAATAATGTCCTTCGAGGGAAGGAAGGTTATTTTTGTAAACCCAAGCTTCGAAGGCTTGGGTTTTTTATTATGGATGCCCAAACCCATGTTAGGGAACCCAGAGGATATGTCGCTCGGAGGTGACTCCTCGTGGGTTTCGTTTTGGAGCAAAAACCCAGCGAAACGGTCGCTGCATCAAATCTCTTCCCTTACATGATGGACCGGATAGATCTAAATAGGGCGATAGAGAATATCTGTGCTGTAATAAAGCACGCTCACACCCTGCTTATAATCCTGGATCATCATTTACTACGGGACGGCATTTACAGGGCACGACTATCGGAAGTATATGAGCTTGCCAGCAAAACAGGGAAAAGGGTAATAACCGCTGCTGAGTACTTGGGAGAAACCTCAGTCATCGATAAAGCCCTGAGATGGAAAGAGCATCCGGACGAGGCCGAGCCGCTCGTGGAACTTGCCAGAAGCGTTTTACCCACCAATTTCTCCGAGAGGGAATGAACAAATACGAATGTACGCGAATGAAGAAATTTGCGGAGGGAAGGATATGGGAGGGTATTACCTCGATCGTCTAATGATAGTAAGGCATAGACTGCGAGAGGCCGTGAACAGACATTTGGCCGAAGGGTTGCTCCTTTCCGGAGGATTGGATTCAAGTATCCTGGCGGCCCTGGCGCCCGATATTAGGGCAATTACAGTAACCCTTGAAGCTGGAGGGCAGGATTTGGATTACGCAGGATGTCTCACCAGCCGGCTCGGCGTTGAACATTACAGTAAGGTAATAAGTGTTGAGGAGGCCATTGATTCTATTCCTGCGGTAGTGAAGGTCCTTGAAAGCTTTGACCCGGCAATTCCCAACGATTTGGCTATATATTTTGGTCTGGAACTGGCAAAAGAAAAAGGCCTCAAGAGCATAATGACCGGCGATGGTGCTGACGAACTCTTTGCCGGCTACAGCTTCATGCAAGAGATGCCTGCCCGCCATTGCTATGCGCAGGCGTTGGCAGGCGGGGATGACTTGGAAAGTTATATTCAGAGGATTACGAATCATATGCACTTTGGTTCCGAAGGCCTCGGTAAGTTCCTGGGCGTAGAGATAAAACAGCCATTTTTAGATCCGGAATTTATCAAGTTTGCTCTCTCGATAGAGTCTGATTTAAAGGTGAAAGAAGAAGGCGGCAAGACATGGGGTAAATGGATCTTACGGAAAGCCTTTGAGGATCTTTTGCCAGAGGAGATTGTCTGGCAGGCCAAAAGGACGATTGAG
>Ga0114921_10000085_pt1 | contig 37152 bp, 30 predicted proteins | sample BentaG_FD_87016 | JGI IMG/M metagenome (GOLD analysis project Ga0114921, IMG submission 87016) | Deep subsurface microbial communities from South Atlantic Ocean to uncover new lineages of life (NeLLi) - Benguela_00093 metaG | ecosystem: Environmental > Aquatic > Marine > Oceanic > Sediment ... | reverse complement strand
GGTTAGGTAGCAGTATCGTTGCCAGTGCCCCGGTAATGGGCTTTGCCTTAACCCTGTTTATCGGTGTGGCGGTAAGTATGTTTACTGCTATCGTGGTTACCAGGACACTCCTGCGCCTTTTTGCGGGCACTCGCCTGGTACAAAAGACTTCACTATTCACTGCATATTTGGAGAAGAAAAGTGCTTGATATTGTCGGTAAGAGGTTCTGGTTCTTTCTTATTGCTGGTGCTGTGATTCTTATTAGCCTCATTTCCTTACTCGGCTTTGGCCTTGAAACAGGGATTGAATTTAGCAGCGGTTCTATGATGACGGTTAGCTTTGAGCAGGAAGTAGACCAGGATGAATTGAAGCAAGAATTAGCCAATCTGGGCTATGCTAATGCTATTGTTCAACGCAGTGGAGAGGGCGATTTCTTTATCCGCACCAGCACATTAACCACAGAAGATAAGGAACGACTGGTAGATACCCTAACCGCCAAGTTTGGTTCTCTCACTGAGACTGAGTTCCATTCAGTATCACCAATGATAGCTACCGAGACAGCGCGTAATGCCGCTATTGCCGTAGCTGTAGCCGCAGTCGGTATACTCCTTTATCTCACCTGGGCATTTCGTCGGATGCCAAAGCCCTTTCACTATGGCACCTGTGCCCTAATCGCCCTAGGGCATGATGTGCTGGTAGTGCTGGGGATTTTCTCTATTCTCGGTGGTATATTGGATTGGGAAATCAACCTGATGTTTATTACCGGTGTTTTAGCCGTTATTGGCTATAGTGTGAATAATACCGTGGTCGTCTTTGACCGAATACGGGAGAATTTGAAAAAGGGGGTAGGCTCTGATTTTGAGGTTGTGGTCAATAATAGCCTGGTTGAGACTCTGAGCCGTTCCTTAAATACCAGCTTAACCACCCTCTTTGTGGTACTGGCCCTATTATTCTTTGTTGGGGCGTCAATTCAGAACTTTGCTGTGGTGCTACTAATTGGCATTATTGCTGGAACCTTCAGTTCACTATGTATTGCCCCAACGCTGCTGATAGTCTGGGAGAAAGGGGAATGGGGCAGGTTTATTAGGTGGCTACCGCTGCCCGGAGTTAAGGCTAGAGGGGTATAGACGATGTTAGCCACTAAGGAGAAGGCGGCTAAGCTTTCTATTGCTGCTGTCAGCCTGCTGATTCTGCTTAAAGTAGTTGCCAGTATCCTTACTGGAAGTATCAGTATCAGAGCTGATGCAGTCCACAGTGCCCTTGACTTAGTAGCAGCATTCGTTGCTTTCATTGGGGTCAAGATTTCAGGTAAACCGGCTGATGAGCAGCACCCGTTTGGTCATGGTAAGGTTGAGAATGTTTGTAGTGTTGTGGTGGCAGGGTTAATATTCGCCGCCGCTGGCGTTATCGTTTATGGGGCAGTAAAAAGGCTGATTGTTGGCGCAACTCTGGAGTTGATAGGGGTAGGGATTTATGTAACCGCAGCGGCAATAGTCATAAACATACTTATTTCCTGGTATTTATTGAGGATATCACAGCACACTGATTCAATAGCTCTGGAAGCCGAAGCTCGTCACCTGTTTTCGGATGTGTTAAGCTCGTGTGCTGTTTTGGTTGGGCTAATTATTGTATGGCTAACGGGGCTTACTATTTTTGACCCTATTGTTGCCTTGCTGGTGGCTTTAGTTATTCTGAAGGTGGGGTATGATGTATTGCGAAAGTCATTTGGAGGGCTGATTGACATTAGATTACCTGAGACTGAAGAGAGTCTCATAAGGTCATGCATTCTGGAGCATAGTGGTGAGATGGTTGCTTTCCATGAACTGCGTACTCGCAAGGCAGGAAGCCAGCGTTATATAGACCTACACCTGGTGATGCCTAAGAACGCTAGTGTGGAAGAAGCACACCGGATGTGTGACCACCTGGAGCAGGATGTAGAAACCCGGTTGCGTCATACCAATGTAACAATCCATGTTGAGCCATGCACTATTGAGTGCCAGCAGTGCTCCATCTCCTGTGCTCTCCGTAAGAAGAGTCGTTAGGGCAGGATGTGTATCTCCTTTATGTGACTAATCAGAGGAGCAATGCTGGGTATAGCCAATTGGTGTGGTGGCTGACCGAGAGGGTCTTCAATAGGGGTGTTGTCCAGAAGCACATCAAAGGTAGCTTTTACCGATGACGCCAGGGCACTAAGATTGTAGCCACCTTCCAGACTGAAAACCAGACGGCCGTTACATAATTCATCAGCTAACCCCTTGATAATTCTCACCATTTGGGCAAAGCCGCTAACGCTTACCTGCATCATGGCTAGTTCCTCAGCCCAGTGTGGATCATAGCCAGCCGAGACCAGAATAAGCTGGGGGTTAAACCGGCTGGTTGCCGGAGCAATAATATGCTCAAAGACTGACGAATATTGGGCATCACCACAACCAGCCGGTAGCGGTATATTAATTGTAGTGCCTCTGGCTTCTCCTCGGCCAGTTTCTTCTATGCTACCCGTTCCCGGGTAGAAGGGGTACTGGTGAGTTGATATGTAAAGCACCTGAGGGTTGTCATAAAAGGCATCGTGGGTTCCATTACCGTGATGCACATCAAAGTCAATGATAGCAATGCCTTCCAGACCGTATTTAGCCAGAGCATACTTAGTGGCAATAGCTACATTATTAAATAAACAAAAGCCCATAGCTCGTTGGTAGGTAGCGTGGTGTCCTGGAGGCCTGACCAGGGCAAAGGCACTGGCTACCTCTCCATTCATAACTGCCTCGGTTGCTTTAATAATCCCACCAGCCGCATAGCAGGCAGCTTCGTAGGAGCGGGGTGACATCACCGTATCGGCATCAAGCCAGCCACCACCCTTTTCAGCTACCTCTTGAATATGTGAGATATACTCTTTATGGTGCACCAGTGACAGTTCCTCAATGGAGGCGGGGCGAGCCTTAATAGGGGTTAATTGCTGCTTAAGCTGGGTCTGTTCAAGGTGGGAAATTATTGCCCCTAATCTCTTGGCATTTTCTACATGTTGGCCGGTATCGTGTTGTAAATAGATGGGGTCATAAACAAAACCCACCTTCATAACCACTTTTCCTTTACATAAAACTCAGTGGGGGCACCTGGCATCATCATATCACACCGGTTCCTTTGGTGTCTCTGGTCTCTATGGCTTTACTTGAGTTCATCAGTTTAATTAACTATACTGGTGAGGGATGTCATTAGATTTAACTAAGGTTATTTCGCAGGTCAGCGGCATGGTAGCCAGGCTGAAGGCGGGTAGCAGGGAAAGGCAGGAACGCCTTCGGCATGCTCTGGATACTTTACATAACCAAGCTAGTGACATAGAAAATCTAGCCAGGAAGATTGAGTCCAGCAAGACTACCTGGTTGGTGGCTGGTCTGGTGGACGGTCTTGACCGCTGTCATCAGGCATTGCCCATCCCTGATGAATTCACCGTCATCGCTACTGATGGCTCGCATATAGATGTTGACCGCCATAAGTCAGCAAGGTGCTACTTGCTAAACATAGGCACCGTCGTGTTGCACTATGGTGTCTCCCCAATGGCTACCCTTGATAGCTTTCCCCGTCTCTATTCTGAGGATGAGGATTTAGTGGTCACGCCACCTATGGGTAAAGGGCGTGAGCAGCCGATAGAAGGCATGCTCCTGGGTATTAAGCGTAGTGTGGAAGAGTGTCGCTGGTTAGCTAAGCTGGCGGCAGAACTGCCCGAGGGTAGCTCAGCATTGGCGCTGCTTGATGGCTCGCTTATTCTCTGGGCACTGGAGGCTTACCCTGAATTTGTCACTGAGGCACTGCTGAATAAAGGCTTTCTCCGCTATCTTGCTGAGATAAGAAAGCTCAATAATGGTAAGAAGATTGCCCTGGCCAGCTATATTAGCTTTCCCCGAAGTACTGATGTGGTTAATGTCTTGCGGGTGGCTCTTTGCCCTTATGAGCCAGTTGACTGTGACCGCTGTGAAAAAAGGGTGTGTGATGTGGTAGCTGGCGTTCGGGACAGGGAGCTATTCTCCAATTTATTGAACCGGGGAGAAAGGTCATCGTTCTTTATTAGTCCATCTAAAATCCAGAAACATTATGGGATGCATCAGGTCTATTTCTTCTATCTCAGGCTGGACGAGGAAATAGCCAGGGTTGAGATTCCACGGTGGGTAGCCGTTAACGAAGAGCTACTTAACCTGACTCACAGCCTGATTTTAGACCAGTGCCAGCGGGGGCAGGGATACCCGGTGGTGCTAAGTGAAGCTCACGAAAAGGCAGTGGTCACCGGCGCCGATAGAGAGCAATTCTGGCAGTTAGTGGAATCTTCTCTGGTTGAAGAGCATATGCCCAGCTTTAGCTCAGCCAAGAGCCAGAGCAAGAGGACAAGATGGGTTTAAGAGGAGGTTGTTGTGAAAAGCAGACGTAAATGGTATTTAGTTGTATTTGCAGGATTAGCTCTTTTACTGGCTGTCTTGGTCATTAGCTGTGGGGTATCATATACGCAAGAGGAGTTGGATGAAGTTCGCACAGCAGCCTATGCTGAAGGAAAAGATGTTGGTTATACTGAGGGTAAGGAGACAGGTCTTGCTGAATTAGAGTTAGCGAAGCAAGAAGCAGATGCGCTTGGTTACAGAAGGGGCTATGAAATAGGTTGTGCTGATGGATACAAAGATGGCTTTGCCGATGGATATAAAGATGGTGAGGTTGAAGGTTTTGATAGAGGATATGATGAGGGCGTGGACGCTGGCTTGGGGCATGGCTATACATTAAGAGATCCGACTTATCAAGAGGCACTTGCTTTCTTGGGACAAGATACGACAGATAAGAATGAGTATGATGAGGATGCTTATGTGTGCTCCCATTTTGCTAGAGATGTGTGTAATAACGCCGAAACGAATGGATTCCGATGTGCTCTTGTGGTAATACGCAATCCTGACGGCGACCATGCAATAATAGCTTTTGAAACTATTGATAACGGGCTTGTTTATTTTGAACCCCAATTTGATGATGAAGTTAGAGTTGTCATCGGTAAGAGTTACTCACAGCTTAACAACTATGTGAGGTCTTCTTTTGATGATACAATAGTGGGCATTGTGGTTATCTGGTGAAGGGTAATTTTAAACTGGAGGTAAAAGCAGATGGGAACTAAGGGAAGAAAGAATGTGAAAAAGCCCAAACAGAAAAAGGAGAAAAAGGGTAAAGACAAATTCTAAATACTAATTTCTAAACTCTAAACAATATTAAATGACCAAAATCCAAAGTAAGTAAGTGGTTTTGGATTTGAAATTTGGAACTTAGAATTTATTTGGGATTTGGTGCTTGGATATTAGGATTTAATCCCAGGAGGATACATAAGTGCAAAGAGTAGGTGAGGTTATTGAAGCCAGCACCACTGAGTTTGTGGCTCAGTGCTATGAGCTTTATCAGTCGCCGCCTCTGGGCAGCCTGGTGAAGACGGCAGATTTACCGGTGGAATTATACGGCGTGGTCTATAATGCTACCACTGCCAGCCTTGAGCCGGGCCGACGCCCCATTGCCAGGGGTAAGGACGAAGCTACCGATGAGGAGATTTATCGCTCAAACCCCCAGCTTTTGAAGCTACTCAGGAGCGAGTTCAGTGTCCTCATTGTCGGGCACAAGCAGGAAGATAAATTGTTTCACTACCTGCCACCCAAACCGGCGCGAATACACAGCTTTGTTTACCTCTGTAGTCCTGAGGAGGTGAAGGAGTTTAGCCAGTCCTTCGCTTTCCTTAATCTATTGATTGGCACTCATCTACCAGTACCTGTGGAAGAGCTTGTGGCTGCCTGTTTGCGTCAGATGTGTCAGGTTCAGGAAGACCCTCACGCCTTTCTGGTGGCTGCCGGTAAGGAGCTGGCTATTCTACTCAGTGGCGAGCTTAATCGACTTAAAGCTATTCTGGGGAGGATAAGATAATGAATGAGGAAAGTTCCAAGAGGTTAGGCATTGTTGTTTCCGGTTCGCTGAATAAGGGAGTGGAAGTCAAGCTGGATAGCTCGGCTTCAGTTGAGGACATGGCGGTGGGTCGCTATGTCACTATTGAAGGGGAAAAGCGACGTTTCTTCGGCATGATAACCGATGTCAGCCTGGGTGTCATAGACCAGAAGCTTACCCTCACCCCACCTGATGTTGCTGACCCTTTTGTTGCTGAGGTATTGACTGGAACCAGCACCTATGGAACCCTGCATGTTTTGCCTATGCTTACTATTGGTGGGGAGGTTGCCAGTTTGGTTGAGGGACCACAACCGGTCAAGACTGTTCCCAGCCATTTCTCTGAGGTAAATCTGGCCTCACAGCAGGATGTGGAACTGGTTTTTGGTAGCGAGGATGAAAGGAAGTTTTATGTTGGGACGCCGTTGGATATGGAGACCAAGATTTGCCTTGACCTGCCGGAACTGGTCAAGCGGTCAAACGGTATATTTGGTAAGAGTGGTACCGGAAAAACCTTTCTCACCCGCCTGCTTCTTATTGGCATGCTGCAGAAGAGTGCTGCAGTGAATCTGGTCTTTGATATGCACAGCGAGTATGGCTGGGAAGGCAGGAGCGAAGACCGCCGGAAGGTTAAAGCCTTAAAGCAGCTTTTCCCGTCAAAAGTAGCCGTGTTTACCCTTGACGAAGAAAGCTCGAGGCGGAGACGAGTGAGCACCGATTTTACCGTCAGGATAGGCTATGATGAGATTGAGCCAGAGGATATCGCCTTATTGCGCCAGACCTTGAATCTTACTGAGCCTGCCGTTGAAGCTGTGTACCAGCTATCCCGGAGATTTGGCAGGAATTGGCTACAGAATACCCTGGACCTGAAAGACTCTGAGACGAACAGGGAGCTATTAAAAGAGTTGAGCATACATGAGAGCACCTACCAGAATCTACAGCGAGGGCTGGGAACTATCAGGCGTCTTCCTTTTCTGGTACCCCACGCTGTGGATAGCCCGGTAAGGAATATCCTGGATTATCTTGACCGGGGCATTAATGTTGTCCTTGAATTTGGCCGGTATACCGATATTACTGCCTATATTCTGGTAGCTAATCTACTTACCCGCCGTATCCACGCTCAATATCGGGAGAGGACAGAGAAAACACTGGGTGAGGATATTGCACCACCTCATCCTCTGGTGATAACCATTGAGGAGGCGCACAAATTCCTCAATCCAGAGGTAGCCAGCCAGACCATCTTCGGTACTATCGCCCGCGAGATGCGTAAGTATAATGTGACCCTGTTGGTAATTGACCAGCGCCCCAGCGGTATTGATAGCGAGGTTATGTCTCAGCTGGGGACTAAGATAACCTGCCTTCTGGACAATGAGCGGGACATTGATAGTGTGCTGGCCGGTGTATCAGGCAAGAGTGAACTTAAATCGGTGTTATCACGGTTAGAATCCCGGCAGCAGGCACTTATCTTCGGTCATGCGGTGCCAATGCCGGTGGTAGTTAGAACCCGGGAATATGGTTCTGCCCAATCTTATGCCGACCTTCTCCCCGAAGAAGCTGAAGTAAAAGAACAGGCAGAGAAGGATATCGAGGAGCTGTGGAGATAAAGGCAGAGTTAAAATACGCCATTTTTGATACTAGTATGGGCTGGGTAGGAATACTGGGCTCGGAAAGGGGGTTACTGGGCACCACTTTACCCCAGAGTTCGTCTCAGGAAATTCTTAAGCTACTGGGTGATAAGGTAAATCAGGCCACCTTTGACCTTGGCTCGTTTGAAGACCTGGTGCGGCGCTTCAGGGCATACTTTGAAGGTCATAAGGCAACCTTTCCCGATGGGCTTGACCTATTTGGGGCAACTCCTTTTCATCGTAAGGTATGGGAAGTAACCAGGCTAATCCCTTTTGGTGAGACCAGGAGCTATGCTTGGGTTGCTGAGCAGGTTGGTAAACCTAAAGCAGCGCGGGCAGTAGGGCAGGCTCTAGCCAGAAATCATTGGCCGATAATTGTCCCCTGTCACCGAGTTTTGACCAGCAATGGCAAACTGGGGGGCTTTGGTGGGGGAGTGGGGATGAAGAGGTATCTCCTTAATTTGGAAGCCATGGCCAGTATTCAGTAGCAATCTGTTCTCGCTGCATCCCCAAGGGCAGTATTAAGTCAACCAACAAGCCCTAGACCTTCTCGGTTCTAGGGCTTCTATGTCAATTCATAACTAGAAAAACTATCTCTTCTAATGGTCTAGCTCTTACCTTTATCTAGTCTTCCTCTGGCCGAAAAGCTGAGTAAAGTCACCATTAAAGTCCTTTAAGAAACTGTACATATCCAGCACATCATCTGCGGTCAGCATATCCAAGCTACTGAATTTATCCCGCTCCACTTCAGTGAGGTCGCTAATGACATTAGGCACAATGCCTTCTTCAATATTTATTACTGCTAAATATCGTGTGTGGCAAGCTGAACAGGATAGAGCTACAAGCCACAAGTCTTTCTGGTGCCCAAAGACCTTGATATTATTTACCTCATAGCGTTGCCCGCAAACGCGGCACTTAGCTGAGGACATTAATCTTTCGATAAAATTCTTGTCTACCAATTTCGCCTTTATTCCACCCTAGCTTAAGATTTACGCTTATCAAGGTCGTCTAAATCGAGGGTGTTAATAAAATCATAGAAAGCTGAGAGCCTCTTTGCCTCTTCTTCGCTAACCTGCTTACCTTTACCAGCAGCTTTCCCCTCTTCGCTGTGTAGAGGAGTAGGTTTACCTGTCTCTCGGTCTAGCACAATACCGGCTTTATCTAAAACTTCCTCTTCAACATAGACAGGCACCTCTGTCCTTACTGCCAGTGCCAGCGCGTCACTAGGCCGGGAGTCAACTTCCATCTGTCCCCCATCCACGTCAAGGATAATCTTGGCATAAAAGGTGTCGCTCTTAAGGTCGGTGACAATGATAGAGTTAACAGTAGCCCCCAAGGTATCAATGACTGAGCGTAATAAGTCGTGAGTTAGCGGTCTGGGGAGTTTAACCTCCTGCAATATTACCGCTATGGCATCGGCCTCAGCAGGACCGATCCAGATTGGTAAATAGCGCTCAGCCTCTTTCTCTTTTAGAATTACCACCCGTTGATAATTCATTAAACTGACTCTGATACTATCAATAGTCATCTCTATCATAGTGAAACCTCCTTTATTCCCCAGCCACATTAGTAATTCTACTCTGCATCGCAATCACTGTCAACTTGATGGGGTTACTTATGTGCTATAAGTGCATCTCACGGCATTTAGTTAAACTCCCTTTTGTGGTATAATTAAAAATTACCTAGGCTAAAAAGTAAGCTCAATTCTACATCTATTTCCTGTCATTTGTCGGCAAAAAGATAGGCCCAAGGAGGCATGATTGATTATGCGCCAAGCTGCAAAGGCTATAGTCTGGTTCAATGAGGTTAGCAAAGAGGACGTAGCCACTGTCGGCGGTAAGGGGGCCAATCTGGGTGAAATGACTAAGGCTCAAATACCTGTCCCCCAGGGCTTCATTGTAACCGCTGGAGCCTATTTTGACTTTCTACAAAGGTCAGGAACTATTGATGAAATTCGCCAGCTGTTACAGTCATTAAACCTAGGGGATAGTAGACAACTTCAACAAACGGCTGGTGAGATTAAACGGCTAATTCTAGAGGTACCCATGCTACCAGAATTAGCCGGGGAGATTAAGCAGGCTTATAAAGAGATGGGTGGTGGCTTGGTTGCGGTGCGCTCCTCGGCTACTGCTGAAGACCTGCCTGAAGCCTCCTTTGCTGGCCAGCAACGCACCTTTCTTAATGTGCAGGGAGAGAAAGAGGTAATTGCCGCTGTCCAAGGGTGCTGGGCATCTCTGTTTGAACCTCGGGCTATTTTCTATCGGCACCAACAGGGCTTTGACCTCTTCAAAGTTGGTATCGCCGTTCCGGTGCAAAAAATGATTCAGTCTGAGGTCTCAGGCGTTATGTTTACCATAGAGCCAGTAACCAGTGACCCCACTAAAATTATTATTGAGGCTGTCTATGGACTTGGTGAAGCCATTGTGTCGGGGGAAGTAACCCCCGACTTGTATATTATAGGGAAGGAAGGATTAAGAATTAGTAGCAAACAAATCAGCAAACAAGAGTGGCAGTTGGTAAGGAATCCCCAAGCTACTGATAAGGAAACTAACATTGAAGTTCCACTTGAACCTTCAAGTCAAAATCAGCAGAAATTAGCTGATGATGACATACTTGAGCTAGCCAAGATAGGAAAGCAATTAGAAGACCACTATCAATTTCCTCAGGATATTGAATGGGCAAAACAAGATGAGCAAATCTTTATCGTCCAGACTCGTCCGGTAACCACTATTAAAGGGGTGGCTGAGGTTACCCCTGAAATCAAAGCTCCAGTCATCCTTAGTGGGGCTCCAGCCAGTCCAGGTATGTCCTCAGGGCCAGCCAGGATAGTATATGACCCCTCTGAAATAGATAAGGTGAAAAAGGGTGATATCCTGGTTGCTGAAATGACCACCCCAGACTTCGTGCCTGCAATGAAGCGAGCTGCAGCCATTGTTACTGACCGTGGTGGCCGGACGGCGCACGCTGCTATTGTCAGCCGTGAGCTGGGTATTCCCTGTGTTGTCGGCGCTGAGGGGGCAACGACTACCCTCACTGACGGACAAAGAATCACTGTGGATGGCTCACGGGGGAAGGTCTATGAGGGGAAAGTGGCTAAGGAAAAGTTTGCTACCATTACTGATATTATTAGGGAATCAGTTAAGACAAAGACAAGGGTTTACGTAAATCTAGCCCAACCTGAGCTGGCAGAGGCAGTGGCCGCTCGTAAGGTTGATGGTGTTGGCCTGCTTCGAGCTGAATTCATGATTGCCCAAATAGGTGAGCACCCCCGCTATATGATTAGCCAGAACCGGGGCAATGACTTTGTTGAGCAGTTGTACCAGGGTATTAATACCTTCGCTAAGGCTTTTAACCCGCGCCCGGTAGTTTATAGAACCAATGACTTCAAGACCAATGAATATAGAGAACTCGCCGGTGGGAAGAAATATGAAGAGGTTGAGGAAAATCCGATGCTTGGTTATAGAGGGTGCTCTCGTTATATCAGAGAACCCGAAGTATTTGAACTGGAGATAGAGGCAATAAAGAAGGTGAGAGAGAATTACCCCAACCTGTGGGTTATGGTTCCTTTTGTCCGGACTGTGGATGAATTAGCTAAAACTAAGGAACTTATGGAGTCCCTGGGGCTAAAGCGTTCCGATGACTTTAAACTATGGATGATGGTTGAGGTACCATCTAACATTTCTCTTCTGGAGAAATTTATTGAGGTCGGCATTGATGGCATATCTATTGGCTCCAATGACCTGACTCAGCTTATTCTGGGGATTGACCGGGATAGCCCCAAATTGGCTTGGGAATTTGATGAGCGGAACGAAGCAGTACTTCTAGCTCTGGAAAGAGCAATCAAAGTAGCCAATAATATGGGGGTCACTTCGTCTATTTGTGGGCAAGCGCCCTCGGTCTATCCTGAGCTTACCAAAAAACTGGTGGAGTGGGGTATTACCTCTGTTTCGGTAAGTCCGGATATGATTGGCAAGACCAGAGAGATAATCGCTAAAGCTGAAGCAAAGCTAAAGCGTGATGACTAGTCAGCTCAATGTTCGCCAGAGAACTGAGAAAAGGGAAGAAGGCCTTTCCCCCTATGCGGTGAAAAGTAAGTTCTCCCGGGGCAGGCTCAGACCAGAAGAACCCTGCCCGATACGTACTGCCTTCCAGCGTGACCGAGACCGCATTATCCATTCCAAGGCTTTCCACCGTCTCAAACGTAAGACGCAGGTTTTTATTGCTCCCTTGGGTGACCATTATGTGACCCGGCTTACTCACACCCTAGAGGTTTCGCAGATAGCTCGTACCATTGCCCGAGCCCTGAACCTGAACGAAGACCTTACCGAGGCTATTACTCTGGGTCATGACCTGGGACATACTCCCTTCGGGCATATTGGTGAGGAGGTGTTAAACGAGCTTTATCACCATGGATTCAGGCATAACGAGCAAAGTCTGCGAGTTGTTGACCTTTTGGAAAACAATGGCCGGGGTCTTAACCTTACCTGGGAGGTGAGAGACGGCATTGTTAATCACTCTAAAACAGGGGCAGATATCCTGGGACAAGACTGGGGAGAAGTGAATACTCTTGAAGGTGAGGTGTCTAAGCTGGCTGATATCGTTGCCTATATCAACCATGATATTGACGATGCCATAAGAGCTGGCATCCTCACTGAGGATGATTTGCCATTCTCAGCAATTACTATACTGGGTCATTCCCGTTCACAGCGAATCAATACCATGGTTAGCGATATTATTGACCACTCATGGGTAGCCAGTAATACTGGTGAGCGCCCAAGGATAGGGATGAGTCCTCAGGTCCTGGAGGCAACATACACCTTGCGTGAATTTCTCTTTGACCGGGTATACAATCTACGCTCAGCCGAGAGGGAAGCGGAGAAGGCAAGAGAGGTGGTTCGCCTGCTCTATCACCACTTCAATAAGCACCAGGATAAGCTACCACCAGAGTATTCTTTTTGCAGTGATGAGGTAGAACGGAAGGTGGTTGACTATATTGCCGGCATGACCGACCAATATGCGCTGAGAGTTGCTGAGGAGCTGTCATTAACCAGAAGCAAGACTAAATAACAAATACCATTGGTTACAGAGGGTTGAAGGGGCTTCACCCCTTCCAAGCTAATCTTTCCCCTTCCCCTTATCAAGGGGAAGGGGATAAAGGGGATAGGGTTACAAGAATTAAGATGGGCGTTATTGACGAAGTAAAACAGAAGATAGACATTGTGGAGGTGGTTAGCGGGTATGTCCCATTAACCAAAGCGGGGCGAACTTTCAAGGCACTGTGCCCCTTTCATAGTGAGAAACATCCCTCCTTCTTCGTCTATCCTGAGCAGCAGAACTGGCATTGTTTTGGTGCCTGTAATACCGGAGGAGATATCTTTTCCTTCGTTATGAAAAAAGAGGGCATTGACTTTGGGGAGGCATTGGGCCTTCTTGCCCAGAAGGCAGGGGTTACCATCAAGTCAAGGTTTGAGCCGGAAGCTGAAGGAAAGGAGAAGGAAAGGTTATATCAAGCTAACCAGGCTGCTGCCAAATACTTCCACAATTTGCTCCTCAACTCCCCGGCTGGAGAAAAGGTGCAAAGTTATTTAACCGGCAGAGGTTTTTCACTGAAAACTACCACCAGCTTCCAACTGGGTTTTAGTCTGAATGAATGGGAGGCACTGAAGAAATACCTCTTGGATAAAGGCTATACTGAAGGTGAGTTGCTAGCCGCTGGTTTAGTAATAGAGACAGAGGCAGGAGAAGCCCACGACCGATTTCGCAATCGCCTGATGTTTCCCATACTTGATGGCAGAGGACGCACCATTGGCTTTGGGGCTAGGGTGCTTGATGATTCGCTGCCTAAATACCTGAACTCACCCCAGACCCCAATCTTTGATAAGAGTGGTAGCCTGTACGGCATAAATGTTGCCCGGGCAGCTATCAGGCAACAAGATATGGTGGTGATTGTAGAGGGCTATATGGATGTTCTCCAGGCTCACCAGAATGGCTTTAACAATGTGATTGCCTCTATGGGAACCTCAGTCACTGAAAAACAGGTTACCAGACTAAAGAGACTAACCAAAAACGTGGCTTTAGCCCTTGACGCTGATGCTGCCGGAGAGGAAGCCATGCTGCGGTGTGTAGGCTATGAAAATACCCTTAATGCTGAGATAAAGGTTATCGTTCTGCCTGAAGGGAAAGACCCTGACGATATTATCAAAAAGGATGCTCAAGCCTGGCAACATTTAGTCGAAGGGGCTTTACCGGTGGTCGATTATACCTTCAACGTGGTTACCGCTAAGCTTGACCTGACTACAGCCAAGGATAAGTCTTCAGCGGTAGATAAGCTTCTGCCCATCATTGCTGAGATGAAGGACACTGTGCGCCAAGCTCACTATCTGCAAGCACTAGCCCGCCTGGTCGAGATTAGCCAGCGAGACTTGGAAGCGGCTCTGGGAAGGATTAAGGCCAGCCGGGGCAGGCGCCGGCTTAAAGAGCCAAAGCCAGAAACAGTGGGGAAAACGGTGCGCCCTCTTTTTTCCCGTCCTGTTGAGGAGGATTGTCTGGCTCTATTACTCCAGCACCCTGAGCTTAAAAGTAGAAGCAAGGGTCTTGCCCCTGAGTATTTTGAGAATAGTGAAAACCGTGAAATCTTTATTGCCTGTCAGCAGGCTGATGACTTATCCTTACTTAAGGAGAGACTTGACCCTACTCTTCACGAGTACTTTGACACTTTAGTAGCGAAGAGCATACCTGCTACAACCGGGTGGGAGGAAATTTTGAATGATTATATTCACCGGCTGCAAAAAGAGTTCCTCCAAAGTCTAGCCACAAAAAGGGCGCAGGCACTAAGCTTGGTAACAGAATCGGACTCTTCTGATAGTGAGCTGGCTAAACTTCAGGAGCCGGCGAAGGAAATCAGCACTCAACTGAAGGAAGTTTTTACTCAAAAAAGTAAGCGGAGATGAGAAAATGGGAGTAGAAAAAAGCAAGAATGCCACCTACCAAAATCAGAATGATAAAGAATCACCTTTGAATGAAAAACCAGAGGGTAAGTCTAAATCAGGATTCTCGTCTGAAGAGCAAGCTAAAAGCGAAGGTGTTACCAAGGTGGGGGAGCTTGAGAAACCTGAGCCTGTAGAGAATTTAAAGCAGAAAGCAGTGCTGGAGCAACTGGAGGAGCAAGAGATAGCCGATGACCCGGTCCGCTTGTACCTTCGTGAGATTGGTAAAGTGCATCTGCTCACTGCTAAGGATGAGAAAGTCTTAGCCAAGAAGATGGTGGATGGTAAGCGAATAAATGAGATTAAGCAAGAATGGCTACAGAGATATGGAAGACCCCCATCGGCAGCGGAAATAGCAGTTACCTTGCTCAGAGAGCTCTCTCAGGTGGCTGATGTTATCCGTCTCCTCCAGGCGCAGCTTGGTTTAGCCACTACCGCCAGTTTCAAAGAGACCATCTTTGAGCCTAAATTGCGAGAGGCTATTGATGGGGAGATTAGTCAGCAATTAGCGCGGGCTATTGCCTATCAGTTAGATAAACCCTTAGCTGAAATAGAACAAACGCTGATTAATATCTCAATAGACAGCAAGCTGTTACCAGGGGAAATTCTTGATGCTATTGAAGATAGTGCCTCTCTGGCTGACATCGGGGAGCTGGTGTCAGACCCTGTTTTTATTAATTCCGTCCAGGCTTGTGAAGAGCAGCTCAAGGCTTGTCTGGGACACCTTGAGAGTGAGGCAGAAAAATCAAAAAGTCATCTAACTGAGGCTAATCTGCGCTTGGTAGTCAGCGTGGCTAAGAAATATATTGGACAGGGTATGGCACTCCTTGACCTCATCCAGGAAGGGAATATTGGACTAATCAGAGCTGTGGAGAAATTTGACTACCGTAGAGGTTATAAATTCAGCACCTATGCCACCTGGTGGATTCGGCAGGCTATCACTCGGGCTATTGCTGACCAGGCTCGCACTATTCGTATTCCGGTTCATATGGTTGAGACCATCAATAAGCTGCTGAGACTGAGCCGCCGACTGGCCCAGGAATTAGGTCGTGAACCTACCTCTGAGGAAATCGCCAGGGGAATGGAAATAACTCCGGAAAAAGTGAGGGAGATAATCAAGGTATCAAAGCTGCCCATATCACTGGAATCACCGGTAGGCGAGGAGGAAAACAGCCAGTTAGGCGACTTTATAGAGGACCGCAATGCTCTGCCACCGGTTGATGCTGCCACCAAGCAACTGCTTAAAGAGCAAATTGATGAAGTGCTATCTACCCTTACTCCTCGTGAGCAGCGGGTGCTCCGACTCAGATTCGGTCTTGAGGATGGACGGAGTCGGACTCTTGAGGAGGTAGGCAGGGAATTCAAGGTAACCAGAGAGCGAATTCGCCAGATAGAGGCTAAGGTACTGCGTAAGCTGCGCCACCCCAGCCGAAGCCGAAAACTAAAGGACTACCTTGAGTGAGAACATCAGAGACCCTATCCCCTGTATCCCCTTCCCCTTAACAAGGGGAAGGGGAAATGGTTTTTAAGAGGGGCAAAGCCCCTCTTTTAATATTCCTCGACTATGCTAAAATAAGTAAAATGAGGTCATTATCCGAGGAGCCTAAGAAATGATTCCCATTAAGCTCAAAATGCGCAATTTTATGTGCTACCGCGATAATGTGCCGCCACTTTCCTTTGATGGTATCCACACCGCCTGTATCAGTGGTGATAACGGTAACGGTAAGTCGGCTTTAATTGATGCTATGACCTGGGCGCTGTGGGGGAAGACCAGGGCGAAAAGTGATGATGACCTTGTTCACCAGGGTCAGACTGCGATGGAGGTTGAGTTTGACTTCACCGTAGGTCAACAACTATACCGCATCATTCGTAAGCGCACCAAGCCTAAGCGACGCAAGGCATCAGGACAGGGCAGTCTGGACTTACTTGTTGCCAGTGGTGATGGCTTCGGAGTAATCTCTGGCGATAGCATGACCCAGACTCAGCGAAAGATTATCAATATCCTGCACATGGACTACAATACCTTTGTTAACAGCTCTTACCTGCGGCAGGGTCATGCTGATGAGTTCACCAAGCAACCCCCGGCTAGGCGCAAGGATGTGCTGGCTGATATTCTGAGGCTTTCCCTTTATGATGAACTTGAAGAACAGGCCAAAGACATGGCTAAGCAGCAGGAAACAGAAAAGACACAACTGGACAGCGCTATTAAGGACATTAGCCAGGAACTATCTCAAAAGCCAGCTTATGAAGTTGAGTTTGGGCAGGTGCGAAGTGAACTCTTGCATATAGAAAAAGTGATAAAGGAACAGGAATCCAGACTAAATAGACTGAGGAGGGAGAAGGAATCCCTGGAAAACAAGAAGAGGCAACTAATTCAACTGGACGAGCACATAAAAGAGAAGGCAACAGAATTGGAGCGCTGGGAGGACCAGGTTAAACAACATCTCTCTCGACTTAAAGAATATGAAGAGCTAGTGGCTCAGCGGGCTACCATAGAAGAAGGCTATGCTCAGTTTGCCGAAGCCAAGAAATTATGTGATGAACTCGACCAAAAGTTTCGGCTGGTTTCCTCTCTAAATGAGCACAAACATCAATTGGAGATGGCTATTGTCCAGGCTGGGGAAGCCCTGGTTAAAGACCATGCTGTGTCTCAGAGCCGAATCGAAGAACTGGAAGTTAAATCTCAAAAACTAGCCCAGTACAAAAATGAGCTGCAGCAGGTACAGCTCCAATGGCACCATCTGGCAGAGGATGAGGGGGTATTACATGGGAAAAGACAGAGCAGCCAGGAACTACAGGCTAAGGTCAACTTTCTGGAATCCAATAAAGCTCGACTGGAGCAGGAAATAAGGGAGATTGGAGAAAAGCTTGACCTGCTGTCGGCCCAGGGTGAAGCGAAATGCCCCTTGTGTGAAACGGAGCTGGGAACAGAAGGGCTACAGCGAATTGAGGCGAAGTATGCTGCTGATAGCCAGAGCAAATCAGATTCTTTGAAGTCAACTGAAGCCGAAGCTGCTCACCAAAAAATAGAGCTGGAATCTGTTTTGGCTGAAATATCCCAGCTGGAAGCTAGGCTAAATCAAGATAGAGCCTCACTCCAGAGTAAAGAGGCCATCCTCCACCAGGAAGCCACTGAAGCGGAAGAAGCGCTAAGTAAGCTCAACGAGGAAAGGAAAAGGCTGACTGAGATTGAACAGCATCTGGCTAGAAGAGATTTTGCTCCTGCTGAACAGGAGGTACTAAGGGAGCTTGAAGGCAAACTGGCTGAGCTTGATTACCAGCGGGAGCAGCACGAACAGGTGCGCCGGCGCCTGGTTGGCCTGGAACAATATGAAAATCCAAAGCGGAAACTGGAAGAGGCCGATAGGTCCATTAGCCAGGAAAGAGAAGCTGCAGCTAAAGCTGAGGAGTTTGCTCGGCAACTGCGCCATAGTCTGGAAGAGGATAATCAACAGAGGGAAGACCTGACTATAGAACTTAATTTACTCCCTCAATTAGCCAGTGATTTAAGTCAGGCTGAAGCTGAATACCAGGTAGTAGCGGCACAACAAAAGCAGGTTCAGCAGAGAATGGGGAGTGTGAAGGAGAAGTTGGCGCGTTGTGCCGAACTGGAAATAAAAAAGAAAGAGAAGGAAGGGTTGCTGGGACAAGCTTCAAGAGAGGCAGGAATCTATAAAGCTCTTACTGAAGCCTTTGGTAAAAAGGGGATTCAGGCCTGGCTAATTGAAAGGGCAGTTCCAGAAATTGAAGCTGAAGCTAATAAATTGCTGGCAAGGATGACTGATAATAGAATGCATGTCAAGTTTGAAACCCAGCGTGAAACCAAGAAGGGAGATGTTGTTGAGACCCTGGATATTGATATCTCTGACGAGCTGGGAACGCGAAAGTATGAGATGTTTAGCGGTGGTGAAGCCTTCCGTATCAACTTTGCCGTTCGTATCGCCCTGTCCAAACTATTGGCCAGGCGGGCTGGAGCGCCACTTCCTACCCTGATTATTGATGAAGGCTTTGGCACTCAAGACAGTAGTGGCATAGAAAAACTTAAAGAGGCAATAAATTCTATCCAGGATGACTTTGACAAGGTACTGGTTATCACTCATCTTGATGAGCTTAAAGATGCCTTCCCTGCCCGCATTGATGTTGTTAAAACAGCCGAAGGCTCAACACTGGGGGTAAGCTAGTTAATTACAGACCGAGGTCGGCGGCAATCTCCTTCATTGCTGCCAGCCCCAGCTCGATAAACTCGTCAAGCTCAAGTCCGATTTCATGGCAAAGGGAGATTTGGTCCCGGTTCGCTCCGGCAGCAAAAGCCTTCGCTTTAAATTTCTTCCTTACTGACTTAGCCTCAAGACCAGCCAATTTTTTATCTGGGCGAACCAGGGCAGAAGCCACGATTAAGCCAGTTAGTGGGTCAACACAAAATAGCGCTTTATCCAGCTTCGTCTCGCGGGGAACATCGTGGGCTTCATTATGACATAAGATAGCATGAACCATAGCCTCATTAGCTCCTAGCTCTTTAGTCAGGTCAGCCCCCAGCTTACTATGTTTGCTCATGTCTCCCTCGGTGAGCTCCATATCTATATCATGCAGGAGCCCGGTAAGTCCCCACTCCTCCTCATCCTCACCCAAGCGTTTTGCTAAGGACCGCATAATAGCCTCAGTAGCCAGCATGTGCTTGATTGAGTTTTCATTTTGTACATTGGCTTTGATAGAGTCAAGTGCTTCTTCTCGAGTCATTTCCTCCTCCTTTATCATTAGTTGGTCTAATTAATATGGTTAATATCAGCCCGATAATGCTGAGTGCTGTCAGGGTTAAGAAAGCTAGCCAGTAACTGTAGGTTATATCAAATATGTGGCCAGCCAAAATAGGACTAATAGCCGAACCGATGGTGCCGCTGAAGATAACAATGCCAAAGATTGCCCCGTGAGAGCGGGTTCCAAAGAGTTCAGCTGCCATTGGCGAAATGAGTGCAAAGAAACCTCCATGGCTAAAACCATATGCAACTGCAAACAGGTATAACATCCACAACTCTTTGGCCCACTGTAGCCAGCATAGTATTGCCACTAAAATAAGAAAGCAAACTAGCATTGCCCGCTTGTTGCCCACGCTATCACCGGCACTACCCATTACCAGTCTACCAGCAATACTTGCCCCTCCAATAGTAGATAGGATACTGGCGGCATTCGTTGCTGAAATGCCAAGGTCCGTTGCATATGGGACAATATGAACCAGGATAGTCTGTACACAGGAGCAGATGGTAAAGTATACGCCGCAAATTATCCAGAATTGCTTGGTATGAATTGCTTGTCCGAGGGACAATCCTCTTTCTACTGAATCCAAGCTGCTGATAGTTACCTCCTTCTCACCATCTGGTAACTGCCCCATTTGACCTGGGTCTCGCCGTAGTAGTTGGGCAATTGGGATGGCGAATACCAAAGCCAGTATACCTAGAATAATATAGGAGGTGCGCCAGCTAGAGGCAGAGATGAGCTTACTGGCCACTAGGGGCATAATCATTAGCCCCATACCTGTACCAGCTTTGACAATGCCACTCATCAAGCCCCTCTTTTTAACAAACCATCTAGCTATTGTTGATAGCAATACAACATCCGTGGCACTTATACCGATACCTACTAGCACGCTGAAGAACAAATATAACTGCCAGGCAGCATTAAGCTGTGACATCAGTAAGTGGCCCAAACCGAAAAAGAGGCCACAGATAGCCATAATTAGCTTGGGCCCAAATCTGTCGTTTAAGCCACCCATGATGATAGCTACCAAACCGTGTAGAAGCATGCTGAATGAGACTGCAGCGGAAATCATGGCTCTTGACCAGCCAAACTCTGCTTGTAGTGGCATAAAAAAGACACCGAAAGAGTTGAATATGCCCCAGATTATCCCTTGGATACCTAAAGAAGCCACCAGTATGACATAGCCATAAAAAAATCTCGGTTTCTTGTCTCTTATCACTCTATTATTCTGCTCCTTGCCATGTTAAAGTTTTCTTATATGAAAGGGTGGAGTAAGGTATAAATGAGGGGGAAACGGCACCAATCCGGGTAACACTAGCTGGTCAAAGCATGCTCCTTATTTAATACCCTGTTCAGATACTGTCCTGTGGCTGATGATTTCTCTCTGGCTATTTCCTCAGGTGTTCCGGTAGCGACGATATAGCCACCTTTGTCACCGGCCCCGGGCCCAAGGTCAATAATATAATCAGCGTTCTTTATGACATCCAGGTGATGCTCAATAACTACCACAGTGTTATTGGTATCAACCAGACGCTGAAGTACCCGCAGCAGTGCTGCTATATCTTCAAAGGAGAGGCCGGTAGTTGGTTCGTCAAGAATATATAGTGTCTTGCCGGTAGACCGCCGCGACAGTTCCGTAGCCAGCTTCACTCGCTGTGCCTCACCACCGGAAAGGGTAGGTGCTGGCTGACCGAGACGAATATAGCCCAGCCCTACGTCATACAGGGTAGCCAGTTTACCCCTTATCTTGGGGAAATGCTCAAAGAAAGCCAGTGCCTGTTCCACTGTCATATCTAATACCTCGGCAATATTCTTGTCCTTAAATCTAATCTCCAGAGCTTCACGGTTATAGCGTTTCCCCTTGCATACTTCACAGGGAACGGTCACATCAGGTAAGAACTGCATTTCAATCTGGATAAACCCTGCCCCCCGGCAGGCTTCACAACGCCCACCTTTAACATTGAACGAGAACCGGCCGGGAGCATAGCCCCTCATCCGAGCCTCAGGAACGGTGGCGAAAAGCTGGCGAATCGGGGTAAAGGTTCCGGTATAGGTGGCTGGATTGCTCCTGGGGGTACGCCCGATGGGAGACTGGTTAATATTGATTACCTTATCAATGTGCTCTACACCAATGATATCATCACAATCGCCGGCTGGCTCTCTTGACCGGTAAAAGAGCTGGGTCAGCTTCTTATACATAATTTCATCAATAAGGGTGCTCTTACCACTACCTGAAACCCCGGTGATACAAACAAACTTGCCCAATGGAATAGGGACATCTATATTTTTCAGGTTGTTCTGCCTGGCCCCTTTTATTATTATCTCCTTGCCTGAGCCAGGACGACGCTCCTGAGGTAAAGGAATCTGCTTGATTCCACTAAGATATTGACCGGTTATTGATTCTTGGCATTTCATAATATCAGTCAGGGTTCCGGTAACCACAATCTCCCCCCCGTGCTCACCGGCTCCTGGCCCCATATCAATAATGTGGTCGGCAGCTCGCATCATGGCTTCATCATGCTCGACGATTAATATGGTGTTCCCCAAATCCCTTAACCTCTTCAGCGTCTCAATGAGGCGGGAGTTATCGGCTTGATGCAAACCTACTGTCGGCTCATCACAAATATAAAGCACCCCCATAAGCCGGCTGCCAATCTGGGTTGCCAGGCGAATCCGCTGTGCCTCACCGCCACTCAGGGTGGCTGAGGCACGGTCAATGGTAAGGTAATCAAGGCCAACATCTTTGAGGAAGCCCAGGCGGGCTTGAATCTCTTTAAGAATCTGGTGGGCTATCATCTGTTCCCGCTGGGAAAGCACCGCTTTCTTACCATTACTGCCAATGGTAGCCACCCAGTCCAGTGCCTGAGTAACTGACATTGAGCTAACATCAATGATATTCCTATCACTGATAGTTATTGCTAATGACTCTGGTTTAAGCCTTTGCCCCTGGCAGACCGGGCACAGCTTAGATACCATGTAATGCTCTATCTCAGTCCGGGTCTGCTCTGACTGTGTATCTCGACTTCGCCGCTCCAAATAGGGAATAATGCCCTCATAGCCAGAGAAATGTTCCCTAACTCGCCCGAAGCGGTTCCGGTATCTTACCAGCTCTCCTTCTTCACCATAGAGGATAAGTTTAAGGTGGGGTTCACTTAGTTGTTTGACCGGAGTATGAACCGAAAATCCATAGCGACGGGCTAGCATTTCAAGCTCATCGGCGTGCCAGGAATACCACCACCCGGGGTGGATTGCCCCTTGGGCTATGGAGAGTTCTCTATTGAGGATAACTAGCTCAGGGTCTATCTCCAGTTTGACCCCTAAGCCGGTGCAGGCAGGGCAGGCGCCATGTGGGCTATTAAAGCTGAATGTTCTGGGGGCAATCTCACCCAGGCTGATTCCACAATATACGCAGGCAAAGTGCTCAGAGAAGAGTAATTCCTCATCCTCAATAATGGATACCAGCACCACCCCCGCCCCCAGCTTGAGGGCTGTCTCCACTGAATCAGCAATACGGCTCTGGCTACCGCTTTGCCCAATCACCAATCTATCAACTACTGCCTCAATGGAGTGCTTCTTGTATTTATCCAGTTGGGACTCCTCAGACAGGTCATGAATCTCCCCGTCAACCCTGACCCTGGCATAGCCAGCCTTGCGCAAATCATCAAACACTGCCTGGTACTCACCCTTACGGTCTTTAACCAGTGGTGCCAGAATTATGATACGGCTATTTTCTGGCAGAGCTTGGATTGCGTCCACAATCTGCTGCACTGTCTGCATAGTAATCTCACGCCCGCATTTGGGACAATGGGGGTGGCCCACCCGGGCAAAAAGTAGTCTCAAGTAGTCATAGACCTCAGTTACCGTGCCCACTGTGGAGCGTGGATTCCGGCTCGGCCCTTTCTGGTCGATAGAAATGGCTGGGCTCAGCCCTTCAATATAATCGACCTCAGGCTTTTCCATCCTGCCTAGAAACTGGCGAGCATAGGCCGATAGAGATTCCACATAGCGGCGCTGTCCCTCAGCATAGATAGTATCAAAGGCTAATGAACTCTTGCCTGAGCCAGAGACACCGGTAATCACTACCAGCTTATCCCGGGGGATAATTACATCTATATTTTTTAGGTTATGTTCGCGGGCTCCCTTGACAACTATCGCCTCTAATGGCATGCTTTCCCTCCAGCCAGCTTCCTCTACTCAAATTTTATTGTAGCATCTGTGCTTAGCCCACACAAGGAAGCACTGTCTTAGCTAAATAACCTGAGGTGTTTACCTGGCACGCCATTAGATGGTAAACTATCCACTAATAGGAATACTTAAATTTTTTGATTCTAGAGCGAGGTGTTATCTGGATGAAGTTTCTCAGGGGTTTAGCTGTCAGCCTGTTGAGTCTTCTCCTTTTTGCATCTCTGTCTATCTTTAGTACGGTGTTCATGGTAAATAGTACTGTTCTCAATGCGGACTTCCTTGTCTCCCAGCTAAACAGGCTTGATTTATCATTGCTTACCGGGGAAATGCTTAGTGAACAAATTCCTCAGGAGCAGGAGTTTATGGCTGAGGTTATCGAAGATACCGTTGCTGAACTTGAACCCTGGGTGAAGGAGCAGGCAGGTGTCATTATCTATTCCAGTCTTGACTACTTCACGGGAAAGAGCCAGAGCCTGAACGTGGTTATTTCTCTGGAACCAGTGAGGGAGAGCCTGAAAAATAACATCAGGAAAGCCGTTCTGGAGTCACCACCACCTGAGCTTGCTGGGATGCCACCAGTCATACTGCTGGAGTATGTTGATGATTATTATGAGGAGATTTCCCAGGGAATGCCAGAAACATTTGAGCTGAATGAAAGCCTGTGGGGTGCTCAAAATGCTCAGGTAGTTGAGCAAGTGCGAGAGGCTATTTCCTACTCCCAGCTTGGTTTCTATGGGCTAATCGGCTTCATGGTGCTATTAATTCTGGGCATCTTTCTCATAAGTCGCCAGATAAAAGGCACCTCACGTAGCTTGGGTGTCACCTTTCTAACTTATGGGGCTATTGGTTATGCTGGAATTTTCGTGGCTAAAAAGTTTACCCCAGGCCTCTATGAACAGGTTGATATGCCTTCAGCTATCCAGGCATGGTTGCCACAGTTTGTCAGTGATTTTTCTGCTCCTATGGAAGGGCTTAGTCTTGGCATAGCCATTGCTGGGGTAGTTCTAATCATCGTCTCTATCATTTACAGGCGAGAGCCTGCATCTTAAACTGAAACCTATGACTGGTAACTCTAGCCGTAACCAGACTTCATCAACTGGAAATGAAGTGCATCTTCGCCGCTTAACTGTAGACGAGGCTCTCTTAAAGCTGGACAGGTATCTTGACGATGCCTTTATGGCTGGACTATTTCAGGTTAGGGTAATTCACGGTAAGGGGACGGGAGCCTTGCGGCAGGCGGTGCGTGAGTGGCTGGCTAAACATCCGCTGGTCAAATCCTACCGACCAGGTGAATATGGAGAGGGTGGGGCTGGAGTTACCATAGTTGAGCTTTCCTAAAAGTAATGGCTACCCATTGAAAGAGCAGGGATTTTTAGCCTATAATATCTATGTGCCCGTACTTATGGTGAGTGTCGCCTAGTGGTCTAAGGCGCCAGGTTGTGGCCCTGGAGATCGAGGGTTCAAATCCCTCCACTCACCCCACCAGTTTGGCGCCTATAGCTCAGCGGACAGAGCATCGGTCTTCGGAACCGAGGGTCGTGGGTTCGAATCCCTCTAGGCGCACCACAAGCTTGTTAGCACCAGTTTTATCGTTCCCAAAAGTGCTCGATTTCAGCCTGCCTGCCATAGCCTAGCAAATCATCCATCTTGACAAAAGGGGAGTCCATCCAGCGGGTATGCTTCACTCCCCATTTGACTAGAGTGTGAAGCCAGCCTGAGGGCTTATTAAAGGGGCAAACCCGGATGCAGTTGCCACAGTCGGTGCCATTTGCTGCCCAGAATCCGAGGCATTTCTCAGCATTCATCGGCCAGCGGAAGAGTCCCTTGTTGTTGGATATATTATGTATTTCTTCAGTTGGCTCTCCGGACGTTATTGCCTGTCCCGGGCAGTGGCGGGCACACTTTTGGCAATTAAGGCAAAAATCCCAGACTCCAAATTCGATTGGCTCATCAGGAACCAGTGGCAGGTCGGTGAAAATCTTGCTGAGGCGAACCCTGGGACCAAACTGCGGGGCAATCATAAGCCCATTTCGAGCAAGCTCACCCAGCCCAGCATCAATGGCTATCGGGATGCTCAATGCGGTGTCATTTCCCATCGGTATCGCTTTGTAACCCATGCCGCGAATAAATTGAGCCAGCGTGCCGGTGGTAAATGCCATTTTGGAATAGCCCAAGCCGGGGGTAACTCCGCCGAGCTGACTTGGGGAATACCGAAAGTATTCGTAGTCCATTTCAAAAGCGAGAGCTACGGCATACTTATATTCGGCTAGTATCTCCACCGGGGCATGTTCTTTGGTATACATGTGGAAAGAGTGAGAGTATATCCACCGCCTATCCAGCTGGCATATCCCCACCAAAGAAGCACCGAAAAACCTGGCTGCCTTCTTAATTACCTTTGTCATCCGTGCCGGGTTATCAACGGTGACCTTCAGTCCGGTTGGTGGTTTGCTTTCCCCCAATTGCTTAGCCTCCCAGGCATATAGCCCTTCCTTGCCGCTGATTACTCCCTTGGCAAAGCCCAGCTCCAGATACCAGGCAGCATTCTTGAAGGCTAAATCTTGAAGAGTATAACCCGGCCTATTCTCGTTGGGCATAATGGTGCCAAAAAATCTCTGGCCAATATCTTGTACACTCGGGTCCCATCTTACCCTTTTGTACATTTCGTTCTTCTGGTCATATCTTTCTACCTCTCCCACCACATATCTATCTGCTCCCTTAGCTACCAAATCAGCTTTCATTATCTACCTCCTGAAGTTAACTATAAAAAACTTTGTAATGCCATAAACGAGGACAGGAAGGCTGGCATAACTATGATTGGCCAATACCAGCCAGATGTATTATATCACTAACTTCAAGCTCCTTTGCCCCTTTTTTCTTTTTACAGGTTTTCCAGCTGTGTACTTAATCCCCACACCCCATCCCCTCTGCGTTCCACCAGCTTTACCAGTAGTAGCTGATTGGTCAAGTCCCTGTTGCCTGTGGTGTATAGCTTTACATAATTATCGGTGAAGCCAGACCAGAAGCCATCAGCGGACTGCTTCTCCCATAATACTGTCGTCGTCTTGCCCAGAAATTGCTGGCGGAAGTTTTGGGCGCTTTTCTTAGCCAGGGCTAACATCTTCTGGCTTCGCTGCTTCTTGACTTTGTCCTTCACCTGGTCTGGCATTTGGGCAGCCTGGGTTTCCTTACGGGGAGAGTAGGAGAAGACATGGATTCGGGCAAATTCGAGCTTCTGGCAAAGCTGATAGCTTTGTTCAAACTCCTCTGAAGTCTCGCCGGGGAAGCCAACCATAATATCAGTGGTGATAGCTGCTTCAGGCACCAGCGTCCGAATCAGGGATACTGCCTGCTGATAGTCACTGATAGAATAGCGCCGTTTCATCCGCTTAAGCACAGCATCACTACCGCTCTGCAGAGCGAGGTGAAAATGGCGGCACAGTCGCTCATCACGCCAGAGCTTGATAAGCTCAGGGGAAATTTCCTGGGGCTGGAGAGAGGACAGCCTTAACCTGGGGACATCGGTCTCGCTCAGAATATGCGCCAGTAGCCCAATTAGATGAATCCCATTATGGTGATAAGAGCCAATCTTGGTTCCCGTTAATACCACTTCCTTATAGCCGTTAGCCAGCCGGTACCTGATCTCAGCAACGACCTGGTCAACAGGCAGGCTTTTCTCTCTGCCCCGCACCAGGGGCACAATGCAATAGGCACAGGGGCTATGGCAACCATCCTGAACCTTGATGAAGGCACGAGTTCGGAAAGCAGGCTGGGAGCCGATTGTTAAATCCCCTTGGGCAGAGGCTGGGTTACTGATGTGCCCTGACTCCTCCAGCAGACGCAATAAGTGTTGCTTTTTATTATTGTCCAGAACCAGCCCAACTCCCTCAATCTGAGCCAGCTCCTGGGGGGCTCGCTGGGCATAGCAACCGGTAGCCACCAGCAGGGCATCAGGGTTTCGCCGATGCTTCAGACGGAGCAGGTGGCGTGATTTGCGGTCGGCAATATGGGTCACGGTGCAGGTGTTCAGGATATAGACATCAGCTTCGTTGGTTGGGGATACAAGCTGATACCCTGCCTCGGCAAATTGCCTGGCTAAAAGCTCAGTTTCCGCCTGATTGAGCTTGCAGCCCAGGCTTTCTAAAGCAATTCTTGTCTCTTGGTGCCTTCTACTCATCGGCTATCTTCCCATTCTTGAGTTGACTCAACATAAGAATTATACTTTCCATATCTTTAATGGGTCAAATTTAAAATAGAAACACACTGATAATAGATCGTTTCTCCCTTGGAAGTGAAAGCTGTCCTTGAAAAATAGCCTGAATTTGTGGCAAACTAATCAAGAAGTTTCCGTGGGGTGAAAATATTGTGTCCACATTGAATAACAGGGTTGTCGTTACTGGTGTTGGCGTTGTATGTCCGCTCGGCCTTGATGTTTCCACTACTTGGGATGGCCTTATTGCTGGGAGGTCTGGCATTGACTATATTACCCGGTTTGACGCTGAGTCCTTTGTGACCAAGTTTGCCGGTGAGGTAAAGGGATTCGAGCCGACCGACTATATGAGTCGCAAGGACGCCTATCGTATGGACCGCTTTGCTCAACTGGCGGTGGCTGCCAGCCGGCAGGCACTGGAACAGGCAGGGCTGGAGGTTACTCCCAATAATCAGAATGATGTCGGGGTAATAGTTGGTAGTGGGGTTGGTGGCTTGGATACGCTGTCTAGACAGATAAAGGTCATGTTAGAAAAGGGACCGGATAAAGTGAGCCCCTTTTTGGTGCCGATGATGGCTCCTAATATGGGCTCAGCCCAGGTGTCAATTACCATTGGAGCCAGGGGACCAAATTATGGTACCACATCGGCTTGCTCCAGTGGCTCGGATGCTGTTGGTGTCGCTTATGAAGTGGTTAAGCATGGTAATGCTCAGGTGATGATAGCTGGTGGTAGTGAGGCACTGGTAACACCTATAGTTATTGCTGCTTTTAATACCGAAAGGGCTCTCTCAACACGAAATAGCGAACCGCAATTGGCATCCCGCCCCTTTGATGCCGAACGTGATGGCTTTGTTGTTGGTGAGGGAGCCGGTGTCCTCATTCTGGAGAGTCTTTCCTTTGCCCGGGAGCGTGGGGCTAATATCATGGCTGAGATGGTGGGCTACGGGGCTACTGGTGATGCCTATCATATTACCCAGCCAGCTCCAGATGGAGAGGGTGCCGTTAGAGCTATTGAGATAGCCCTTCATAAAGCCGGGCTTACCCCTGGTGAAGTTGACTATATTAATGCCCATGGTACATCCACTCCGCTAAATGATAGGGTGGAGACCCAGGCAATAAAAACAGTATTTGGTGATGATGCCTATCGCATTCCGATAAGTTCAACCAAGTCAATGATAGGGCATCTTCTTGGTGGTGCTGGTGGTGTAGAGGCGGCGGTATGTGTTCTGGTTATCAAGCACGGAATAATACCGCCAACGATAAATCTTACCCATCCTGACCCTGAGTGTGATTTGGACTATGTGCCTAATGTTGCCCGCAGAGCCAAGGTCACTGCTGCTCTTTCTAATTCCCTTGGCTTCGGTGGTCACAATTCAATGCTGGCGTTTCGGCAGTATCTTGAGGTATAGACTTGAGCCATAGCCGTTGGCACCTTCCGGTGCCCATTCCCGTTAGCCATCCAGTTGACACCTTAGGCTTCTCCCGGCTGATGGCTCAGCTCCTGTATAATCGGGGTCTTACTGAGCCGCTTCAGATTCAATCCTTCCTTACTGCTGATAGCAGTCTCTCTGCTAATCCGTTCCTGCTGTCAGACATGTCTCAGGCGGTAGCCAGAATTTACCAGGCTTTGCTTTCTGGTGAAGACATTGCTGTCTATGGGGACTTTGATGTTGATGGTATCACCGCTACTGTCCTGCTAGTCCAGGGATTATCAGCTCTTGGTGGAAAGGTTATCCCCTACATACCACATCGCCTGACCGAGGGTTACGGACTGAAAATAGCCGCTCTGGAAAATCTTTACCACCAGGGTGTTAGCCTTGTTATCACCGTTGACTGTGGAATTTCTGCTCTCAAAGAGATTAAGCGGGCACGAAGGATGGGGCTGGATGTAATTATTACTGACCACCATACTATTCCCCCACAAATGCCACCAGCCGTTGCCGCAGTTAATCCCAAGCGAACTGACTCCAACTATCCCTTCTCAGAACTGGCTGGCGTTGGGGTAGCCTTCAAGCTCCTTCAGGCACTGTTTCAAGCTACTGGCAGGGAAGAGCAACTGGATGAGCTAACTGACCTGGTAGCCTTGGGAACGGTTGCCGATATGGTGCCGCTACTTGGGGAGAACCGATACTTGGTTAAGCAGGGACTGAAGCTGATTAATACCACCCCCCGTCTTGGAATTAGGGAAGTGATGGTTCAGTCTGGATTAAGCCCGGGCAGCCTTAGTACCGACCGTATTTCTTGGGTTGTAGCCCCGCACCTAAATGCTGCTGGCAGGTTGGCCCATGCCATGACTAGCTACCAGCTGCTGGTGGCAGACTGCCAGGAGGAGGCACATCAGCTGGCAATATGGCTGGAACAAAAGAACTCGGAGCGGCAGAGGTTGACGAAGAAGTTTGTGACTAAAGCCAGAGAGCAAGTACTGGCTCAAGGGATTTTACCTTTATTGATTGTTAAAGATAAGGACTGTCCTGTGGGAATTGCCGGACTGGTAGCCAGTAGGCTCTCGGAAGAATTTTATCGTCCTGCTATCGTTACTAAAACCGGCGAGAAGATAAGCAGGGGGAGTTGTCGCAGCATCCCCCAGTTTAATATTATCCAAGCCTTAACTCAATGTAGTAGCCTGCTATCTCAATTTGGTGGACACTCGCAGGCAGCCGGTTTTACCCTGTTGACCAGAAATCTACCTAGCCTTGAGCAGCACCTCTCCCAGATGGCAGATACTCAATTAGCTGGGGTTGACCTCCGTCCTCAACTGGATATTGATGCTGTGGTTACCCTGCTCGACTTGGGTGGAGATACCTTTCCGATGATTCAAAAACTGGCTCCCTTTGGTTATGCCAATCCAGAACCTACTTTCCTAAGCCATAATGTAGAGGTTGTTGACTGACGCACTATGGGCAATAATGGCGAGCACCTGAGGCTAAAACTAAGGCAGGGTGATGCGGTATGGGATGGGGTAGGTTTTAGATTAGGTAATTATCTGACTGAAGTATCCTCTCCACTTAACATTGTCTATAATCTAGAGGTAGACAGATGGGGTGGGGAGGAGACACTCAGACTTAATATTCGGGACTTTGGTTCCGGTAAGTAGCATACTTAGCCAATTCTCTTGGGATACTTATATCTGGTAGTCAGGCCCCTCTGACAGCAGGCTTAAACAAAGCGGGGAAGCAAGAGCCTTGCAAAGAGAGAGTGGCCATTTCTTGAAAGAGGGGAATGGAGTGAGAGCTAGAGTTAGCAATAGAGTGGAAGCGATGGGGCGAGACCCGGTTTGGAGACTACTGCTCCGTTTTTCGGGACCAGCTATAGTGTCCATGATGGTGGCCTCTAGTTATAACATAGTCGATAGCATTTTTGTGGGACGTCTTGGCCCTGAAGCACTGGCCGCTCTGGCGGTTTCCTTCCCGGTAATGATGATATTTATGGCCATCGCTATGGGAACTGGGCTGGGAGCTGCCTCCTTAATCTCCCGACGCCTGGGAGCAGGAGACCGTGAGGGAGCGAACAGGGTGGCTGGTGTCACTCTTACCCTCACCATCTTGGTAGGGGCTCTTATGACCATCATCGTTTTGCCCAATCTAGAGACTTTGCTGCGCCTATTTGGAGCCAGTGGCACTGTTTTACCTCTAGCCAAGAACTATATGTCTATTCTAACCACCTTCGCTGTGGTCAATTCCTTCGCATTGATTATCGGGAATATTGTCAGAGCTGAGGGAAACCCGATTCTCCCCAGTGTGGTCATGATAGTAGCAGCCCTAAGCAACATTGCTCTGGACCCGGTCCTAATCTTTGGTGTGGGACCGATACCGGCTATGGGAGTAGCCGGGGCAGCTACGGCTACTGTAAGTGCTCGAGCCATTGGGGCAGTCATCCTCGTCATCTATTTTGTCTCAGGGAAGACGTCATATCGATTCCGCCCTAGCTATTTCCTGCCAAATCTGAGGATATTGATTGAGATTTATCGCGTTGGATTAGCTTCAATAGCCCGGTCGGCTGCTGGCTCAGTCGTCATGGTGGTAGTCAATAGAACGGCGGCATCTTTTGGAGTTGTTCCCTTGGCTGTGATGGGTGTTCTCTTTCGTGCTTCCAGCTTTGCTTTCATGCCCTGTGCCGGACTTGGTCAAGGGGTGCTGCCACTGGTTGGCTATAACTTTGGTGCCAAACAGAAGGAGCGTGTTGGTGAAGTTGTCATCAAGGCTGGACTAGCCAGTTTTATCTGGGGAGTGCTGTGCTGGATATTTGTCATGCTGTTTTCAACTCAAATTATAGCAATCTTCAACACCGACCCGCAGTTCTTAGTTGAGGGAACTCGAGCTCTCCGGATATTTGCCTTGATTTTCTTTAGTATAGGAATCCAGATGGTGCTCAGTTTCTTTTTTCAAGGAATCGGCAAGGGGCTCCCTTCTCTGGTGCTGGCATCGGCTCGTCAGGTTATCTTTCTGTTACCAGCTCTCTTGATTTTTCCCCGAATGTTCGGTTTGGCAGGTCTGTGGGCAGCCTTTCCTGCCTCCGACGTTTTGTCCGTTATACTCACTCTGATTTGGACAAGTATTGAGTTTCGCAGACAGGGGATACGCTTTCGCTTGCGATACAGTTGAGATTATTGGTGAAGCATATATTCAAACGAACTCTGGGGCATATTTACCGGCTACATGACTACCCTTTCTTAATCCAGCGTGTTCTGTAAACCAGTAAGGAGATGGCAATTGCTAGTACAATTAGGCCTATGACTTGAGCCTGCTGTAAGCCGAGGAGGAATACTGTCCCGTCACGCAGGAAGCTAATGCCAAAGCGCCAGGCTGAGTACAGGCTAAGATAGACCAGAAATAGTGAGCCTTCAGGCCTAAGCCGTCCTCTCAGCTTGAGTAATACAGCAAAGCCTATTAAGCAAAATATGATTTCATAAACCTGAGTAGGATGAACCGCTATCCTTGGAGGGCCAAAGCTATCAGGGTGGGTATAGATAATCCCCCAGGGTAGGGAGGTTTCTATGCCGTAACAGCAGCCATTTAAGGTGCAACCTATTCGTCCTACTGCCTGAGCCAGGATAATACCCGGCGCCACTAGGTCAACAAGGTAACCAAACTGGAGACGGCTTAGCTTACTATAAATCCAGACACCCAGAGTTGCCCCTAGAACAGCGCCATAGATAGTTAGGCCGGCAGTACCCACAATTTGCCCCGGGTTCTGGCTGTAGTAACTCCATCGGTCCACAACATGGAGCAGCCTTGATATTATTACCCCGGAAGGGATACCTATCATAGCTGCCGTAATAACACTGTCATAAGAAAGTCTGCTCTGTTTCTTTACCGCTCGTAGCGCCCACAAAACTACCGTTAGGATAGCCAGGGTAATAAAGATGCCATACCATCTGATACTTATTGAGCCGATGGTGAAGGCCACCGGATTTATACCTATGCTAATCAATGTCCCTCCTTTAATTGAGCCGGTTTGGCTTCAGGTTGTTCTTTTCCTTTGCCTGATTCGAGTAGTCCTTCAAGCAGCAACCGGGCTGCCTTTTTGTCCAGGGGTTGATTATTATTGCCACACTTGGGTGACTGGATGCAACTGGGGCAGCCTTCCTGACAGGGGCATTCTCTAATCACCTTCAGTGTCGCCAGCCATAGTTCTTCCACCAGGTCAAAGCCTTTTTCGGCAATGCCGATGCCACCAGGGTAGGCATCATAAATAAAAATCTGGGCTTTCCCCGTATCCGGGTGGAAGGGGGTAGATACCCCACCAATATCATTACGGTCACAAAGGGCAAACAAGGGGAGGATAGCGATAGCGGCATGCTCAGTAGCGTGTAATCCACCGGCAAAGTCCAGTTGAGCCTTGGCCAGTCGAGCAATAATCTCAGAGGGCAGGTCGAACCATAGGCCAACTGTGGGGAAATGGTAGGGTGGCAGGTCAAGGGGCTCATCACCAATTACCTCCTCAGTAAACTGCGCCTTCTTCTTGAAGCCAACCACGGTAGTAGTAACCTCTACCTCACCCAGGTATACCTCTATCTGTCTGCAGCGTTTGCTCTGGATTGCCTTAAGAATATGCAAATCGGTGATTTCTTTGGTCTGGGTATAGTAGGAAGCAGTGGTTGGCGTTGCATAGGCAGTGCGACTGGTCAGGTCAAGCTTGGTTACCAGATAAGACTCTCCTTGATGAAGGTAGATAGCCCCCGGGTATATCTGGAAGAAAGCGACGCTTGCTTCTACTGTCTCCAGCAGGGAGTCAGTTGAGGTATCAATGACGGCAAAGTTCTCCCCTGAGGTGGAGCGAATATTGATATCCTGGGCCGGATAGGAAATGCGAGGAGAAAGGTACCACCTATTTTTACGCTCTCTGAGTAACCCCTGCCTCTCCAGTTCTGCCCTTTCCTGGGTTGAGGTTGAGCCAAAGATTTTCTCATCACTGCTATTTAGTGGCAACTCCCAGGCGGCACATAATAAGTGGGCTCTCAGAATATATGGGTTGCTTGGGTTGACCAGTGCGTTCTCAAAGCCTTTTTGAAAAAAGGAATCGGGATGATGCATAAAATACTGGTCAAGAGGATTATCCAGACCAATGAGAAAGCTGATAGATTTTTCTTTACCCCGGCCACTCCTTCCTGCCTGCTGCCAGGTACTGGCAATGCTTCCCGGATAACCAGTAAGCACTGTAGCCTCAAGGTCACCAATATCTATACCCAGCTCCAGAGCGTTAGTGGCCACCACTCCCAGAAGTTGACCGCTAAAGAGCTCTTGTTCTATCTGGCGGCGCTCTTGCGGCAGATAACCAGCCCGGTAAGCCTTGAGCTTTTGGTCTAAGGATTGATTGCCTTCGGCTAGCCGCTGCTTTGAATAGATATAGATAAGCTCGGTTAGCCGACGGCTACGGGCAAAGGTCAGGGTGCGGATACCATGGCTCACTAATTCAGTGAGTAGGTTAGTCGCCTCACTATTAGCGCTGCGCCGGGCACTCTTAGCCTCATCGATGATTGGTGGGTTCCAGAAGACGAAGTCCTTCCCACCATGAGGGGAACCGTCATCTTCAACCACGGTAAAGGGTAAACCTGCCAGTCTCTGGGCATGCTCACCCGGATTGGCGATAGTAGCGGTGCAACAGATGAATTGAGGTTTTGAGCCATAAAGGTCACACAGGCGGCGCAGGCGGCGTAGCACGCCGGCGACATGGGAGCCAAAGACACCACGATAGGCGTGGGCTTCATCTATGACTACATACTTCAAGTGGCGTAGTAGCCGTGACCAGGAGTGGTGGTTTGGTAGTATGCCAATGTGGAGCATGTCTGGATTGGTCAGTATGACTCTGGCTTGCCTCTTTATTTCAGCCCGCTCAGCCTGAGGAGTATCGCCGTCAAAGGTGGCCAGTTCCTCAGCATTAAATAGAGTGGGGCAAAAAAGCTCTCGCAGACCGCGCAACTGGTCTTGAGCCAAAGCTTTAGTTGGGAAGAGGTAAAGGGCATAGTTACGCCCTTCGGTTAACAGTGTCTCAGCTACAGGAATGTTATAGCATAGGGTCTTACCACTGGCACTTGAGGTTGATACCATCACGTTTCTGCCCTTTCGGGCATTATTCACCGCTTCAGCTTGGTGGGTATAAAGAGGTATCAGACCATGCTCATTGAGGCAATCTTGAAGACTACTAACCAGGGGCTTGTCTAATTGAGCATAGCTCGCCTCACGGGGTAGAAGATGCTCAATGTGAGCCACCTGACCATTGTAAGTTGGTTGTCCGGTAAGATAATGGAGGAAGACCGAGGTATCCATTACAGCCCTCCTCACAAGACAGGTAGAATCTCGATTTTATAGTCAAGAACCTCTATCTCAAACCGACCATTAATGACAAAATTTACCACCTTTGACAGGACTTCGTTAGCATATCGCTTATCATTACTGACGACGGTGATGCCGAGAGTGGCTAATTGCCACAGGTCATGGTCATCAACCTCAGCTACGGACACATTAAACTTACTTCTAATCCGAGTGGTAATGGACCTCAGCACCTGCCGCTTACCCTTCAGAGATAGATTTTCCGGTAAACGAAGTCTAATCTTGACTACACCAACATTCATAATATATTCAGGAATACTGCCAGTAAAAGAGACGTAGATTGTCTCTGCTTAGTGCGGTACTTTTGTTAGGGTGGTTGCCTTGCCTGGGTTCAGGTAGTGTTGCTTTCCTCCCCTTCAATCCTTACTATAATCTCCGTAGGCTGACAAGTCAAGTTAAAGCAGTTTGTACCCATTTTACAGCTACTCTCTATATATGCTACAATCTGTCATATATGAATTCTTGTTAAAGCTACCAAAATGACGAGGTTTTTATCTAGGAGGCGGGGTATAATTGGATAAAGAAAAGAAGAAGGAAATCATAGCTAACTTTCAACACTATAGTGAAGACGTTGGCTCAACTGAGGTTCAGGTAGCTCTGTTTACCGAGAGGATAAGGCGCTTAACCGAGCATATGCTGGCTAACCGCCATGATTTCCACTCACAACGGGGGCTTCTCAAGCTCGTAGGGCAAAGGCGAAGGCTGCTAGCTTATCTGAGCAAGGAAGACGTAGGCCGATATCACAAACTGATTAAACAGTTAGGTTTGCGCAAGTAGGGCGTAACTAGGGAGAAGTAATTAATGGAATCTCAATCCTTTGAATGTAAAGTTGCCGGTAGAAGCTTAATTATAGACACCGGGAAACTTGCCGGGCAGGCGAGTGGAGCGGTGATGGTTCGCTATGGTGATACAGTGGTGCTGGTCACTGCTTGCATTGGTAGTGAGCCCAGGGAAGGGATAGACTTCTTACCCCTGACTATTGACTATGAAGAGAGGTTATATGCTGCTGGTAAAATCCCGGGAGGTTTTATCCGGAGAGAGGGGCGCCCCACTCAGGAGGCAACCTTAGCCAGCCGTCTTACTGACCGCCCGTTGCGTCCACTGCTACCCAAGGAGCTACGTAACGATGTTCAGGTTATAGTGACTGTCCTTTCCGCTGACCAGGAAAACGACCCTGACATCCTGGCCGTTATCGGTGGCTCGGCTGCCCTGTCAATATCAGAAGTACCATTTGCTGGCCCGGTAAGTGCCGTTCATGTTGGCTATATTGATGGTGAACTAATTTTGAATCCAACCTTACTCCAGCTGGAAAGTAGCCAACTTGATCTGGTGGTAGTCAGCACCGAACAAGCGGTCATAATGGTAGAGGCAGGAGCCAGGGAAGTCTCAGAAGATATTGTTACTCAGGCAATCAAGCTTGGTCACGAGGCTAATCAGGATATTGTCCGGGTTCAGAAGGAACTGCAGCAGGCTTATAGTAAACCCAAGCTGGAAGTTCCGGCCAGCCAGATTAACCCTGAGGTAATGGCTGCTGTCTCACCGATGGTTGACGGGAAGCTTGCCCAGGTGCTAAGCCAATCAGAGAAGTCACAGCGGGAAGAGGCACTTGGCACCCTGGAGAAAGAACTTCTGGATAAGCTGGAAG
>Ga0114921_10000084_pt1 | contig 37172 bp, 31 predicted proteins | sample BentaG_FD_87016 | JGI IMG/M metagenome (GOLD analysis project Ga0114921, IMG submission 87016) | Deep subsurface microbial communities from South Atlantic Ocean to uncover new lineages of life (NeLLi) - Benguela_00093 metaG | ecosystem: Environmental > Aquatic > Marine > Oceanic > Sediment ... | reverse complement strand
GAGTTTGGTTGCGGGAAGCGCAGTCACTCAGTCTGTAGACCTCGACCGCCTGGTCGTCAAACTGGAACCCGAGATCCAGCGAATGATGATGGAAGGAAAAGTTCCTTCGGCCACTGTTGCTCTGGTCTCCGGAGACCAAATCATTTGGATTGGCGCCTATGGGCACTCCAATCTATGGGCTCGGACTCCGGCTGTCCCCAGTACTATCTACCTCATTGGCTCCACTTTTAAGACAATGTCCATGTTTGCTCTGCTGCAACAGATGGAAAAGGGGAAGTTTAAACTCGATGACCGCGTTAATGACTACCTTTCCGGGTTTAAAATACAAGGAGAAGACCCATCTCATCCTGTTACCTTTCGACATCTTCTGACCCATACTTCTGGTCTTCCTGCTGATTTCGGCCCGCATCCGGTATGGGGTGAAACAGTGCCTCAGCCCCTAAAAGAATACTTGCCTAAGTCTCTAAAACTTAAGAATCCATCCATGACCAGAGTCGTCTATTCTAACATGGCCTACACCCTCATCGCTTATTTAATCGAACAGTTTTCAGGTACGCCGTACAAAAAGTATATTCAGGAGCATATCTTTGATCCCCTGGAAATGAATGATACTACCTTTGCCCCTCGGCCTGATATGGAAGAAAGATTAGCTATTCCCTATATAATCGACAAGAAGACAGGTGCTCATAAGCCGGCTGTCCGGCTGAAGGCGAATGTCTGGCCCGCAGGAATCGTCTATGGAACTGTCATTAACCAGGCCAAATGGTTGATTGCTAATCTGAATGGCGGAGTTTTCAAGAATCATCGCCTCATCAGCGAAGAGGCATTCAAGCAGGTTATGACTCGTCAATACGACCAATTTGCCGGTCCGATCAGCGCTGGCTGGCTGAATGAGACCACTGGATTTGGCCTGACATGGTGGATATCCCGACGAAAAGGCGAGACTTACTTTGCCCACAGTGGAAGTGTGCCGGGATACACAGCTTTCCTTGCAGGAAACCTAAATCAGAAAACAGGCTTTGCCATCCTGACCAACGGTCACCGCGCCCACAAACATCTCTTTAACCTGGCCGTTAAAGCTATAGACCTTCTGGAAGCCTGTAAAAAATAAGTTTCTTTATCATTTTTATTCTGACCAATTTTTTAAATATCCTTTCCTTCTCTGTTATTAACTGGAATTCTCGAAAGTAGAAAAAAAAAGTTGGAAAGGAGAAATTAACAGACGAAAGGGAATTAAAATCTTCCGGGAAGAAAATCCTAGATTTTAATTTATAAGAATTTTATTTTTGTATAGTCGATCAATCTCTCCCAATTTTCAGCAATTATTAGTCGCTTCGATTCTCCGATAGACTTACCACACTTGAAATGAGGCAGTCAAATAAGAAAAGCCTCCTTTTTGCCCCTTTTATTCTATCATCTCATCCACTCATCACACTTATAGCAATGAAAATATATAGAGTCAATGAGAAGTGAAAACAGACTATCTTTCCCTGAGAATTACTGACCTTCTTTAAAAATTTTATTGCGTGTGTCGGGAAGATATTTCTTCTAATCCACGATGAATACTTTTGCCCCTTTTTCGGTTAAGGCCAAATGTGCATTTGTATCATCATCGGCCACTTGAAAACTGGTTCCGGAAGTTAAAGTGAATTCTTGGCCATCTTTGAGTTTAAGGATAAGTTCCCCTTCTAAAACCAACAGCACATGACCGCGGCCGCACCAGTGGTCGGACTTGAATCCAGGAGAATATTCGACCGTACGCACGCGGATATTCCCGGCCTCAAAAGTCCGCCAAAAAGAAGTTCCTGTTTCTCCTTTGTATTCAACCGGTGCGATTTCATTCCAATCCGTTGTACTAAAAGGAACATCTTCAATTTTCATGATTTCCTCCAATCCGATTTTTAATGTTTTAAATTTATAAGGATTTCCTTTTTGTATAGTCGACCAATCTCTCCCAATTTTCAGCAATTATTGGTCGCTTCGATTCTCCGATAGACTTACCACACTTGAAATGAGGCAGTCAAATGCGCGGGAGGAGGAACGAAATGACCAAAAGAGGGAAATAGGAGGCAGGAAGATAGAGTAGGACCGTAATAGTCGCCCCAAACATTGGCCTCAGCCTTCATAAATACTCGCCTCTCTCTTCAGCTGCTATCAAGAACTGTTCGTGGGCCTGTGGAGGGGGCGGCCGTTCGGCCGCACAGGCAGAGCGCATCAAGAAGGCGTCTTTTATACTTGAAAAACAGGCGAAACATCTTGGGGATGGTGAAGACGATCTGGCGGTGAGGCACATCCAGAAGAAGCTTCTCCCGCATCCTTTTGGAAAACTTCAATTTCCTATTCTTACCTTTAATTTCAGAAGCTAATATTATGGTTTTTATATCAGATCACGCGGCATGCTAGCGGGTGGGCAAAGAGGATTTATACTACTACGACTTGCGGCGCACAGCGGTTAGCTTGTTGGCAAATAGAGGGTGTGATATAATCACTCTCCAAAATATCAACAGACATAAAATGCTTGCAATAGCGCAGAGATACGTTCATCCGATTTCAGACAAGTTTGAGAAGATAAAAGATAACGCAGAAGTTCTGGCAAAGGGATATACTAATTGGAGCGCCTAAAGAAGGGATCCTCGCTAAGTTATTGATTCTAAATATGCCGGAGTGGCGAAATTGGTAGACGCACTGGACTCAAAATCCAGCGGAGCATTATGTTCCATGTGGGTTCGAATCCCTCCTCCGGCACTCATTTCTCTGTAAAATCAAGGAAATTTGACAGTTTTCCTTAAATGATTTTTGTCTTTCTGTTTAAGCACTGTTAGCCGGAATTGGGCGATTTTAGTCAAAGTCTGGGATACATCTTGGTGGTTACTTTTCTATTCTGATACCTATCTCAGAGAAAAAAGATAGAGCTTAAACGAAAAATTTTATTGATTTTTATTAAAAATTTGTTAGAATTATTATAGGCTTTGTTTTGCTGGCTGGGCAGGGTTTTATCATAAATGCCCTCCTTCATATTCCCCTTTTTGCCTAATTTTCCCCAAACCCCAAAACAGCCAGCACTTTAATTGTCCAATTTTTCCTGTATCAAGAAAAAATGGTAAGCTCAATATTTACCTTGAAAGCACCTTCACCGGCTTTGAGAGAGGGCAATGAATGAAAAAGGGATTGATTTATTTTTAAATTTTTTCTATTAAAAGATTGGAATTCAAAATTAAATTTTGGAGGATATTGTGAACAAAAGGAACACATCCATCTTAAATCGCCGCGAGTTTATTAAAGGTTCGCTCCTGAGCTTAGCCTGTTTTCCGAAATTGGGCTTGGCATCTTTGATCGAGAAGGAGCAAGGGAAAAAAGTCAATATCGCTCTTTTTAAAACTCAAGATCGGAAGGAAGGGATTAGGGAAGTTTTGAAATTGTTGGATTTTCCCTCTGTAAACGGCAAAAAGGTCATGCTGAAACCTAACTTTAATACAGCTGGTCCGGCACCCGCTTCAACTCATAATGATACTCTAAGCCAATTGATTCATGAAATGAGAGAACAGGGAGCAGCAAAGATTACTGTAGGCGAAAGGAGCGGTCCCCCTCCGACCAAGAGCGTTTTAGAAGATAAAGGAATTTTTCAATTAGCTCAAGAACTGAATTTCGAGATTATCAATTACGAAGAATTAACAGAAAAAGATTGGGTTCATTTTAATCCTCCGGGCAATCATTGGAAAGAGGGATTTTATTTAGCCCGTCCAGGCGTTGAAGCAGACTATTTTGTCTCAACCTGTTGTTTGAAGACTCACGGATACGGGGGTGTTTTTACCATGTCAATAAAATTAGCTGTGGGATTAACTCCAAAAAAATTAATGAGAGAACTTCACAACTCACCGGATATGAGGAAAATGATTGCAGAGCTAAATCTTGGCTATAAGCCCCAGCTAATTGTCCTCGATGGAATAGAAGCTTTTGTGGATGGTGGCCCGTCGAGGGGAACTAAAAAAGAAGCAAATATCTTCTTAGCGGGAATTGACCGTATTGCGGTAGATGCAGTAGGGATTGCTGTCTTAAAAGACTTAGGTTCAAATGAGGCTATCATGGGACGCAAGATCTTTGAACAGGAACAAATTAAGAGGGCAGTGGAGTTAGGCTTGGGAGTAAGTAAGCCTGAACAGATTGAGCTCGTTACCCCTGATAAGCCGAGCCAAGAATATGCTAAGAAGGTAAAATCAATCTTAGCCCAAGGCTAATTTTTTGGTCTTAGTATTCTTTTACATTTTGAAAAGATTTTATTAACTTAACTTGTTAGGAAATTACAGCAGAGAGGATGAATGAGTTATTTTTCTCGTTCATCAGGGGGGATACCATCTTTAAAAGTGAGAGAATCTCACCACAGAGGATTAATCCTGAAGGAATAAAAATCACCGTGAATTTCATCCCAAGAGGTTATTGACCAATCTGAGAATAATACTTACCATAGCAGCTCCTTGGAGAGAAAACCAGGGAAATTATGAAAGGAAAGATGAATCTTTATGAGCTGATTCTTTCAAGAAGGACGATTCGTCAGTTCAAAACTAAGCTTGTTTCAGAGGAGATTTTAAAAAAATTAGTAAACGCTGCAAGATTAGCTCCCTCGGCAGCTAATCTTCAGCCTCTGGAATTTATGGTGATTGATGGAGAAGAGATCAGGAAAAAGATCTTTAACTGTTTAAAATGGGCAGCTTACATCGCACCCCGAGGCAACCCAGATCCAGGCCATGAACCAGTCGCCTATATTGTTATTCTGGTCAACACTCAAATTAAAGACAAAGGATATGAATACGATGCAGGGGCGGCTATAGAGAACATGATACTGACAGCGTGGGAGCAAGGCATCGGAAGCTGCTGGCTTTTATCTGTGGATAGAGACACAATTCAGGAAACATTAAGAATTCCCCTGAATTATATAATTGATTCTGTTTTAGCTTTGGGCTACTCAAATGAAGAGCCCCTCGTGGAGAAGATGAAGGACTCTATAAAATACTGGAAAGACCGAGAAGGACGGCTTCACGTTCCTAAGAGAAGGCTGGAGGATATCATTCATTTCAATAAGTTTTAACCTTTTATAAGAATGAATAGAATGGAGGGATAGGATGCGTTTATTAGGTTTAATTCTACTCATTGGCGGATTTCTTATAACGATAGTAAGTAAAACAGTGGCCACCATTGGCTGGGTTGGGGTTATTTTAGGAGCTTTGGTTATAGTTGTCTCTTTTTTAACAAAAAGAAAATAAAAGGCCCGCCCCTTATTGTCCTGCTACTGTTAGCTCCTGGATTTTAATTGTAGGGCCAGCAAGAGGGGTGTGGAAATCGAGATCATTCCCTACCATTTCTATTTGATTCAAAATTTCTCCCAAATTTCCAGAAATAGTTATCTCTGAAACGGGATAAGCTATCTCTCCTTTTTCTACCCATAATCCAAAAGCTCCTCGGGATAAATCTCCGGTAACGGGGTTAAGGCCATGGCCAATAGTTCTTATCAAAATTAATCCTTTATCCATAGAAGAGATAATTTCTTTAGGACGGCGATTTCCGGGCTTAAGATAAAAATTATTTGGTCCAACGCCAGTTCCAACAGCATTCCCAGTGGATTTTATTTTCAATTTGCGGGCTGCATAAGTGTTACAAAGATAATTTTTGAGTATTCCTTTTTCCACGACTGGGGTTTTTTGGCATGACACTCCTTCTGAATCAAAGGGTCTTGTGCCGAGCTTGCCAGGGATGAGTCCGTCATCGAAAATAGTAACTTTCTCATTGCCTATTCTCTGTCCTAGTTTATCGGCTAAAAAGGAAGCTTTTTGGTAGATGGATACACCGGATACACAGACAAAAAGAAAACCCAGAAGCCAAGAGGTCATCATTGGTTCGAAAATAACAGGGACTTTTTGAGTTTTTGTTTTTTTCGGTCTTAACAGACGCACGGTCCTTTCAACAGCCTTTTTAGCTATTTCTTCTGTTGATTCTAACTCCTTGAAATATCTCTTAGAAGAGAACCAGGAATCTTCCACTCGGTTATCTGTTTCTCCAGCCTGAAGACCAAGGCTTAGGGAGCAGAGGGTTAGGTCATATTCTTGAAGAAAGCCATTGGAGTTGGCCAGGATGAACTTAGTTTCATTCGTTTCAAAACTTGCGCCATGAGAATTAGTGATTCTTCTATCATCGAGGGCTATCTTTTCTGTTTCCAAGGCCAAGGCTGTCTTTTTTTCTGAGCTAAGCTCAGGTATCTCAGGGTCATAAAGCCTCAGGGAGGAAATATTAATTTTTTTTAAAGAAAGGGGGGGTAGCCCAGAGAACTCATCGGGATTAGCCAAGGCTGCTCTCTTGATAGCATTTTTTAGGAGATATTGGAGAGTTTCCTTGGATAGGTCGGATGAGGTAGCAAAAGCAGTTTTTTTATCCTTGATAACTCTTAAGCTCAGGTACCTGGAGCCTGCTTCTAAAAGATTTTCAATTTCACCAAACCTTACATCTACTCCAAATTCATGGCCGTCAACGATAATCATTTCAACTTCATCAGCTCCGTTAATTTTTCCGAAGGTTACCAGATATTCTGCCAATTCTCTAAGCATATGGCTCTTTTCCTTTTTTTTCACTTTTGTCCTCCAACAGTCATCTTGGCAATTTTTAGGGAAGGACAACCATCAGTCACTGGCACCTCCTGTCCTTCCTTGCCACAAGTTCCAGTTTGCATTCCAAATTTGAGGTCAGAGCCGACCATTTCAATTTTTTTAAGGATATCGATATTACTTCCAATTAAAGTAGCCTGTTTGACTGGAGCAGTAAGTCTTCCATCTTCAATAAGGAAGCCTGAGCTTACTGAAAATGTGAATTTGCCTGAATCTTCTACTTGACCTCCTCGGTATTTTTCTGCATAGAATCCTTTTTTAACTGATTTTATTATTTCCTCAGGGTCATACTCTCCTTTATCGATGTAGGTGTTAGCCATCCTAGGAATAGGAATACAGGTGTAATCATGTCTTCGGCCGTGGCCTGTTAGGGGCATATTCATTAATTTGGCTGAGAGCCTATCCTGAAGTAAGCCTTTAACAACACCTTTTTTGATGAGGAGAGTTTTTTGAGGTATTGTTCCCTCATCATCAATATTATAGGAGCCTCGAAAGTGAAGCAGAGTTGGGTCGTCGTAGATGTTGACTTGAGGATTACTCACCCTTTTTCCCATCTTATCCCAGAAAACAGAGGTCTTTTTCCTATTAAAATCTGCTTCAAGAAGGTGACCGACAGCTTCGTGAACCAAGACCCCGCTGTGACCTGGAGCGAGGACCACAGGTATCTCCCCGGCTGGAGCCTCCGCTGCTTCTAAAAGATTCAAGGCTTCTTTAGCGGCATCTGTGCCTATTTCCTGGGGGGTGAGCTCTTCGGTGAAATATTCCAGGCCCACTCTTCCCCCTCCTCCTGAAAATCCAGATTCTCTTTTATTATCTTTTTCAGAAATGGCCAAACAGAGAAGCTTGATCATAGGTCGAACATCAGAAATCATCAGTCCTTCTGAATTGACAACGGTTATATACTGAATTTGGTCCTGAAGAATAACCTTCACTTTTTTTATTTTTGGGTCTAATTTCTGGGCAGCTGTATAAACACGCTTTACCAAGGGAATCTTTTTTTCTTGAGGTTCTTTGTTTGCAGGCTCTAATACAGGATAAAAGTTGTGTTCAACCCGAGCGATGGAAGGCTTAGTTGCATTCTTAAGAGTATTTGAAGATGATATCGAAGCTGCTGTTAAAGCTGCTTTCTTGATGTTTTCAAAAGAGAAGTCATTGGTGAAACCATACCCTGTCTTTTCCCCTGACAGAACTCTTACACCCAGACCAAGGCTTATGGACTCTGCTGTTTCTTTGATTATATCTTCTTCCATGTTTATAGCGTTATAGATTTTATAATCAAGGAATATTTCCGAGAAGTCTCCGCCTTTCGAGAGGGCGATATTGAGAATTTTATGCAGATCATCTTTACTGAGTTGAAAGTGATCTTCAAAGGCAAGAGACTGTGAAATTTTTTTGTTTTTCATTCTCTTACACCCATATTGAGTAAATATCAGGGAGGCAAGTCCTGAAAGGCTTGATTTGAGAAAATCCAGAGCATATCTTGTTTATTTTTTGTCAAACTGGTCAAAATAGTGTAAACAGTCTATCCTATCCAGACCATCTGGACTAATTCTTCTTTGCTCTAATTTTCTTCAAGAGAGGAAAGGCTAAGATTAGAATACTGATTATTCCCAGGGAGTATTCAAAAAGGTTAGTGAGGAGATGAAGGCCGAATCCAGCTATAATATCCAACTGCTCTTTTTTCAGAAAAAGATCAAGTTTCAATATTCTAAGAGTCAGGGTCCAGGCTGATTCCCAGGTGCCAAACCCAGCAATTCCTTTGAGGGGTAAAGCAGAAGAGAGTTCTGCTCCTGTTATGCCCATAATAATTTTCCAGAAACTCAAGTCTTTAAGGTGAAACCCGTGGCTTCTGAGTAAAGAAAAAAGGAGAAAGTAGAGAGAAGTATACTTTGCCAGACGAATGAAGAAAGAAAGAGAGAAAATCGGCCAATAAATTTTCTTCTTCTTGATTTGATAAAGGTTGTCGATGGTTAGGCTTATTTTTTGGGATGATATTTTCGCCCATTTTCTTTTTTCGACTCTGAGGGCATTAAGTACCTTTTGGTAAATTTTTAAGAGAAAAGAGGAGAGAGGAATAATTTTCCAGAGAATAGAGAAAATGATAAGAAAGAATATTAAGGATACCGTTAAGAATGTGAAATTAGAGAGCGCTGTAGATCCAAAGCCCACAGCGAAAATTGCCAAAACCAGAAAAGGGCTTAAGGTTAGGAAGTCAAAAAATATGGCTACTACAAAGGAAGAAGTGGCAATCTCAAAGGGAAAATTTAATCTTTTATTCAGAATATAGATATAAGAGAGAGAACCAATACGTGCAGGTAGCAGGTCAACAAAAAGATTGCGGATCAAGGTGACGAGGAAAATGTTTCCCCAGCTGATGGGCTGCGGTTCGAGAAGCAATTTATAACGCCAGGCGCGCAGGACTGTTCCTATGAAAGCGATGGCAACAAAAGCTAAAAGAGAAGGATAGTACATTTGAGCAAAAGTTTGGAGCAAATCCTTGGATTCTATTTGGGAAAGAAGAAACCAGACCAGAAAAGCAGAAGTAACGAGAGATATGAGAATGTAAAAAAATTTATTTTTTGACATTTTTGTATAATATTTTTTTATTTGGGTCATTGTCAAATTTTTTCCAAAAGTGAATCTCGATTTGACTGTTTGAATATAAAAATTTTATAATATTTTTCAGTGGAAATAAAGGAAATAGATTCAATAATTGATGCTGCCTTTAGGGAAGATTTTCCCCTGGGGGACATTACCTCAGAGAGCCTTATCCCCTCCCAATCTGTGTCAGAAGCCGTCATTTTAGCCAAGGAAGGCGGAGTGCTGGCAGGTATAGAAATTGCAGAGAGAGTGTTCGAGAAAATAAACTCATCCCTTGTATTTAAAAAAAATTTTGAAGATGGTCAGATATTTGTGAGGAATGATATTTTGGTCAGGCTAAAGGGAAATTCAATTTCAATTCTTAAAGGAGAGCGGACAGCCCTGAATTTTCTCCAGAGGATGTCAGGAATTGCTACCAAAACCAGAAAGTTTGTTAAGGCCTTAGAAGGAACAAAAACAAAGGTATTAGATACGAGGAAAACCACTCCAGGCCTCAGAATTTTAGAAAAATATGCGGTTAAGATTGGAGGAGGAGAGAATCATCGCTTTAATCTTTCTGAGATGGTTATGATAAAAGACAACCATCTAAAGCTTGTTGGCAGCGTTTACGAGGCAATTAGCCGGGTAAGAAAAAAGGTTAGCAAGGGAGTAAAAGTAGAAGTTGAAACTAAAAATTTAAATGAAGTTATGGAAGCTGTCAGAAGCGGCGCTGACATGATCATGCTCGATAATATGCCCTTAGAGAAAATAAAGGAGGTAGTTAGATGGGTAAAAGGGAGAGTGCCCCTTGAAGTATCAGGCAAGGTAACCTTGGATAAAATTAAGGATATTTCCTCCTTAGGAGTGGATTACATATCAGTGGGAGGCTTAACTCATTCTTATAAATCCCTGGATATAAGCCTTGAGTTTTTAGATTAAAAAGTCATGGAAAGTTTAAAAACAGATGTTTTGGTCATAGGCTGCGGAATTGCAGGAGCCAGTGCAGCTTTAGAGGCAGCCAAGAACGGGTTGAAAGTGATTATTATTACTAAAAATTCAGAACCTGAAGAATCAAACACTTACTATGCTCAGGGAGGTATTGTTTCGCTGGGACATGATGATAATCCACAGCTTTTAAGGGAAGATATCTTGGAAACAGGTGATGGAATTAACAGCCCTGAAGCTGTTGAGATTTTAGCCAGGGAAGGTAAAGAAATCGTTGGCAATATCTTGATAAAGGAATTGAAAATTCCCTTCACCAGAAATTCTCCTGATTCCTTGGATTACGCTCAAGAAGCCGGCCACTCTCGGAGACGTATTATTCATATAAAGGATATGACAGGACGGACAATCGAGGAAAAATTTATTGAAGCCTTGAAGAGATACTCAAACGTGATTCTTATACCCGATCATACAGCTGTGGACCTCTTGACTGTGCCTCATCACTCTAAAAATCCCAGAGCTTATTACAGAGAATCCCAATGTATTGGAGCCTATGTATTAGATAATATATCGAAAAAAGTGAAAACAATTTTTGCTCCTTATACAGTTCTGGCCACTGGAGGCTGTGGCGCTGTTTATTTATATACTTCTAACCCTGAAGGAGCTATAGGAGATGGCTATGCCATGGCTTATAGAGCCGGTGCCAGATTGGTTAACATGGAGTACATCCAGTTTCATCCAACTTCTCTCTTTCATCGTGATGCTAAGGGTTTCCTGATTTCAGAAACGGTCAGGGGAGAAGGAGCAAGATTAAAAACCAAAGATGGCCGTACTTTCATGGAAAATTATAATAAAATGAAAGATCTCGCTCCCCGTGATGAGGTAACAAGGGCTATTTATGAGGAAATGACAAACACCAACTCCAGTTATGTTTACCTTGACTTAGCTTCCTACGCTAAGTTAGATATCAAAAAAAGATTTCCGAATATTTACCGTACCTGTTTGGAATACGACCTTAATATAACTAAAGATCCTATTCCTGTTGTCCCAGCTGCCCATTATTGTTGCGGGGGAGTATTAGTAGATAGCTGGGGAAAGAGTTCTCTTCAGGGACTTTATGCAGTGGGCGAAGTTTCTTGTACAGGAGTTCATGGGGCAAACCGCTTGGCTTCTACCTCCCTTTTGGAGGGTTTGGTGTGGGGAACGAGAGCATCCAGGCACATTGCTTCCCATTTTGATCCTAAGAGCTCTTATGAGCCTTCTGAAATTCACGGATGGTACTATTCTGAAAAAGAGGAAGAAATCGACCCTGCCTTAATCAACCAGGACTGGTTGATCATTAAAACAACAATGTGGAACTACGCTGGTATCATCAGGACAAAAAAAAGGTTGGAAAGGGCAAAAGCTGACCTGGAGTACCTGCGCCATCGTATTGAAAAGTTTTACAAAGAGGCCAAGATGGAGGCTAAAGTTGTGGGATTGAAGCATGGAATCCAAGTTGCTCAGCTCATCACTCATGCAGCCATAGGCAATCCTATCAGTCGAGGAGCACACTTTATAAAAAATTAGGCTTTGTCCCAAAGTTGCGGGATTATATTTCCTTGAAAGAATTTAGATATCACCCAACTCTGAGACAAGACCAAAGATTTAATAAAGCGAGAAGGGTATAAGGTCTATATTGATTCCCTTTTCTTTCAAAGCATCGTTTACCTTTCCCTGTACATCAACAGGTACAACAGAGGCGAGTTTGATTCCGGCGCGAAGAAGCTGAAAAGGAATGCGAATATTTACTTTTTCTTCAGAAGCCAATCTGATAATAGCTATACTGTTATGATGTTAAGCATCTTGATAGGAATTATAGAGAAGAGGCACTGTTGAAAATGATAAATTGATCTTAATTTAATTGACTTTAGGGGTGGAGAAATGAAATCACTTATTTTATAATAACAAATCATTAAGTAGAAACTGGAAAAAGTAATGACAGAGATACTCGAAATCAAAAACACCCTGAATCTCCCCCAAACTCACTTTTCCATGAAGGCAAAACTTCCCCAGAAGGAACCGGAAATCATAGAGAAATGGAAGAGGATGAATCTTTACCAGAAAATTATGAAAAAAAAAGAAGACAGGCCTCCTTTTATCCTTCATGACGGGCCCCCTTATGCTAACGGGAGAATCCATTTGGGAACAGCCTTGAACAAGATTTTGAAAGACTTTGTTGTCAAATCGAAGACAATGCAGGGATATAAATCTCCCTATTTGCCAGGCTGGGATTGCCACGGCCTGCCGATTGAAATCAGGGTTGATCAACTCCTGGGAGAGAAGAAAAAAGAAATGTCCATCATAGAGATTAGAGAAGAATGCAAGAACTATGCTCTTAGGTATGTTGATATCCAGAGAGAAGGGTTCATCAGATTAGGAGTATTCGGCGAATGGGAAAAGCCTTATTTGACTATGCACCGCGAGTATGAGGCAGAAGTCATCCGTCATCTGGCAGCTTTTTTTGCCTCAGGCAATGTTTACAAGGGGAAAAAACCAGTGCACTGGTGTCCCCGTTGCCAGACAGCCCTGGCTGAAGCTGAAATTGAATACAAAGACCGCAAATCTCCTTCAATCTATGTTAAATTTCCGATGATTTCAGACCTTTCCCAAAAATTTCCTGTTTTGAAAGGAAAGAAAGTTTATATCTTGATTTGGACAACCACACCCTGGACTTTGCCAGCCAACCTAGCCATTGCTTTTCATCCTGAATATGAATATGCAGCTTTTGAAGCTAGGGGAGAGGTTTTTATTGCTGCCAAAAGATTGATTCCTGTTATAGCTGAAGTCCTGAACTTACCAGAAACAAAGATTCTGGAAACATTTCCTGGAAAAGAATTGGAAGGTTTGAAAGCCCGGCATCCTTTCATTGACAGGGAGTCCCTTTTTGTTCTAGCCGATTATGTCACCCTTGACCAGGGGACAGGCTGCGTTCACACTGCACCCGGCCATGGTCATGATGATTATTTAACCGGAAAGGATTATAACCTTGATATTTATACTCCAGTGGACAGCGAGGGGAAATTCGTTTCCAAAGTCGAAAAATACAGGGGAATGAATGTTTTTGATGCCAATAAAGTGATAACCGAAGACATGAAAAAAGATGGGGCTCTTCTTAAAGAAGAGGAGATTATCCATTCTTACCCCCATTGCTGGCGGTGTAAAAATCCTGTGATATTCCGGGCCACAGCTCAATGGTTCATTTCAATGGATAAAGGTGATTTAAGGAAGAAAGCCTTAGAGGAAATAAAAAAGGTGCGTTGGATTCCATCTTGGGGGGAAGAGAGAATTGCTAAAATGGTGGAGGCTCGACCTGATTGGTGTATTTCCCGCCAACGTTCCTGGGGAGTTCCTATTCCTTCCTTTTACTGCCATGAATGCGGTTATATTCTGGCAGATGAGGAGATCAGCCTAAGAGTTGCTGAGGTATTTTCTAAAGAGGGTTCCAATTCGTGGTATCTGAAGGAAGCAGAGGAATTTCTTCCCCCTGGAACAAAATGTTCCCAGTGCAATTCAAAAAAATTCAAAAAAGAGAATAATATTTTGGATGTATGGTTTGAATCAGGGGCAAGTCATAACGTTTTGGGAAAAAGAAAAGACCTTCCCTGGCCTTCGGATGTTTATTTAGAAGGACATGACCAATATCGGGGGTGGTTTAACAGTTCCCTTTTTGTTGGAATTGCTGCTAAAAAGGCTTCTCCTTATAAAACAGTCATAATCCACGGCTTTGTTCTGGATGAGCAGGGGAGAGGCATGTCCAAATCTCTGGGCAATTATATCGAGCCAGAGGAAATCATTTCCCAAAATGGAGCTGAAGTTTTAAGACTCTGGGTGGCTATGCTTAACTACAAAGAAGACGCCCGTTTTGGAAAAGAGATTCTCCAGAGAATTATCGAAGCTTACCGGAAAATAAGAAACACCTGGAGATTCATGCTCGGGAACATTCATGATTTTTCTCCTGAAAAAGAGACAGTCAATCCTGAAGCTTTAACTCTCATTGACAGCTGGATTTTGGAGAAAACATCCCAGGTTGGGAAAAAAATTCTCAAAGCTTACGATGATTATGAATATCATGTTGTTTTTCATGCTATTTACAATTTTATCACTGTGGAATTAAGCTCGTTTTATTTAGATGTTCTCAAAGACAGGCTCTATTGTTCAGCTCGAAATTCTCAGATCAGGAAATCAGCGCAGACTGCTCTTTTTTACATTCTCAGGGATATGCTGATTTTAATGGCTCCTATTTTGCCTTTTACAACAGAGGAAACCTGGGAAATCCTTCCTTCTTATGGAGGAAAGGAAGAATCCATTCATCTGGAAAAATTCCCTGAGTTCAAAGAGAAATGGCTGGAGCCCGAGCTCTTTCAGGAACGGGAAAATTTAATTCCGGTCAGAGAAAAAGTCCTGAAAAAACTCGAGCAGGGACGAGAAGATAAACTCATCGGGAATTCTTTGGAGGCTCAGGTGGTCCTCAGAATTCCTCTTTCAAAAATGGAGCTTTTGAAAAAATACGAAAAGGAGCTTCCTTCTCTTTTTATCGTTTCTTCTGTTCGGCTTGAAGCTCATGATAGTGAGGATTTAGAGGTTGAAATCTTGAAGGCTCCAGGAGAGAAATGTCAGAGATGCTGGAATTTTTCTCCTTATGTGGGAAAGAGTCAAAAGTATCCCCTTTTCTGTCAACGCTGCGAACAAGTCCTAAAAGAGATAAAAGCATGAGATGGAGATATTTCTATTTTTTTCTACTACTTTTTGTCATTATTGCTGACCAATCTACAAAATTTATTGTTTCCAAAACATTAATTAATATTGAAGATTCTGAGCGGAATATTCTGGGCTTTTTAAAATTGAGGTATGTGCTAAATCGCGGCGTAATCTTTGGCTTCTTTTCCCAGAGTGGAAAACATTTTGTATACATTCTGCTCACTCTTGCTTCTGTACTGGCTATAATCTTAGTTGTTTATTATTTTTTCAAGACTCCTTCCTCAGAGAAAATTATGAAGATTTCTCTTTCATTGATTTTAGGAGGAGCTCTGGGTAATTTGATTGATAGATTGATAAGAGGTTATGTGATTGATTTTTTAACTTTTAGATTCTGGCCTTCTTACCCCTCTTTCAATGTTGCCGATGCTTCAATCACTATAGGAGCTATTCTTCTTATCTTAGTTCTTTTTAGAGGGAGAAGAAAATGTACCCATTCTTATTAGAAATAGGGCCCGTAGCTATCCCCACCTATGGCTTTATGCTGGCAGTCGGGGTGGCCTTTGGTTTCTGGTTTCTTTTTATCCAGGCTAAAAAACAAGGGCTTAATGCGCCCAAAGTTCTTGATGCAGCCTTTTTCACGATTATTATTTCTTTAATCGGGGCAAAACTCATCCTTTTTTTGGGAAGTTTCTCTTACTATACGAACAACCCACGGGAGCTTTTCAGCCTGGCTCGTTCAGGAGGAGTCTTCCAAGGAGGGCTTGCCTTTGGCATTATCTTTGCCCTTTTGTATTTTCGCAAACACAAGATTCCGACCTGGAAAGCGGCAGATATTATTGGACCTGCTTTAGCTCTGGGGCATGGTTTTGGACGGATAGGTTGTTTCCTTGCTGGATGTTGTTATGGAACATCGTGTTCTCTGCCCTGGGCCGTGACTTTTCAGAGCAAAGATGCTCCAGGCATTCCGGTTAATGAACTAGGCATACTCCGTCATCCCACTCAACTCTATGAGTCTGCTTTGAATTTCCTGAACTTCTTTGTTTTATTTCTTATCCTGAGGAAAAAAAAGTTCGACGGTCAGGTTTTTTCCCTTTACATTATTAATTATTCTATCCTCAGGTACTTTGTTGAATTTTATCGCTTTCATGAGGATAGTGTTTTCCTTATCCAGAACTCCTCTCCTTATCTCAGGCTTTCCTTTCCTCAACTTTTCTGTATTTTGGGACTGATCAGTGGAGTGGCGTTGTTTCTCATTATGAGAAAAAGGAAAAGTGCTTAAAAGAGAATTCCTGGTTACTTCCTTTTCAGGGACAAACCAAAGATTGGATATATTTTTATCCGAGAAGATTAAGGAGTTGAGTCGCTCTCAACTGCAAAAAGCCATTGAGGAGGAGAAGGTGAGAGTCAACAGCGCCTTAAGGAGGTCAAGCTACAGGCTAAAAGAAGGGGATACGGTTGAGATAGAATTTAGACTTAAAGAGCCTGAGAAAGTTGAAGGGGAAGATATTCCTTTGGAAATTATCTATAGTGATAATCATCTTGTGGTTGTCAATAAACCCTCGGGAATGGTTGTTCATCTTGGAGCAAGAAACAGGCGAGGAACTTTGGTTAATGCTTTGCTTTACCATTTTCCAGGTTTAAAAAAAATTGGTGCAGAGGAGAGACCTGGCATTGTCCACCGTCTCGATAAAGAGACTTCAGGTGTTATGGTTGTAGCTAAGTCTTTAAGAGCTTACAAAGAGTTGCAGCGACAGTTCAAAAAAAGAGAGGTAAAGAAAGTATACCTGGGGCTTGTCTGGGGGAGAATGCCTGAGAAAGAGGGGAAGATAGATTGGCCCCTGGGACGTCACCTGAAACATGGAGAGAGGATATCCGTCAGCACAAAAAAGCCCCGCCCAGCTGAAACCCGCTACTCAGTTCAAGAGGAGCTCGGTAATTTTACTCTCCTCGAGATAAAACCTGTGACAGGAAGGACCCATCAGATAAGAGTTCACCTTGCAACCTCAGGTCATCCGTTAGTAGGGGACCTTCGCTACGGATGTCGAAAATCAAAGATAAAATATCCTCGGCTTTTTCTCCATGCTTCCCACCTCTCTTTCATCCATCCTGATAAAGGAGAGAGGGTAGAGTACTTTTCCCCCTTGCCAGAAGATTTGGAAGAATTTTTGGAAACTATTCAAAAAAGAGTAAGTAGTCAATAAAAAAAAGCGAAAATAGGAACGGTTCTTTTTTACTTTTTTATTTTGGAAGCATCTCCAAATCCATGATTGTTTAATAAGGGTATTTGGAGATGCTTTCTTTTCTTGATGACTAATGAACTTTTTACTCTTGACTTTCCTAAGTGCTCGTTCGACTTTCTTCCTCCACTTAGCACTCACAAGAGCTTGAAACTCTGGCTTCCAGTGAATGATAATAAACTTATCGAAATGCCTACGTTCCTCTACCCACTGTTTTAAATCCTCTGGAATATCCTCATCTCTTAAATACTCTAAGAACTCTTGCCCGTAACCATCTCTTTCGTGATAAGCGACTATCTTATCGAAGAAGAAAATCATCGCCCTATGTATCAACTCTCTGTTCTTTTTCGACTCAGGCTTTTGAATTAATTTTCTAAACCCAGCTAAGAATTCTAAAGTCTCTAATCGTTTCTCAAAGTCTTCAAACTTCTCGCTGTTCAATTCTCTCAACTCTAATTGCAATTTCTCTTGCCTGTCTTTCAAACGCTCAATTTGTTTCTCCAACTCTGCTCGAAGCTTCTCACTCCTCACTTCAACAAAAGCTTTCGGCATCTGCATTAAAATGTTTTCAATCTCTCTGTCCTCTTTTTGAATAGCTCTCTTCCTCGTCTCTATCGTCTTCAATCGACTCGTGCATTCCTCTTTCATATTCTCTCTTAGATACTGAATAATATCCTCGTCTACTAAACTCAATCCCTTTTCAAGACTATCGAGTACGATGTTTATTAACTCAGACTCTTTGAAGCCAAGCATATTGCATTTCTTAACACCTAGCTTTTTGTCTTTACTATTTGAACAATGATACCAGCGATAGAGGCTCTTCTCACCAGTCGGTTTTCCATTTTTCTTCCTCTCGTAAATCTGCTCCTCGCCAATAAAGTAACATCCACAATTCTCACATTTAATTAAGCCTCTGAATAAGAAATTTCTTTCTTTATCTTCCGATGCTGTAGTGGTGTATCGTTCCGCTACTCGTTGACACAAACTAATTCTTGTAATTAAATCATTTTATATTTAAAATTGTAGCGAACTTAGTGGCAGGAGGGATGAAATCCTTTCAACTTCATCAAAATCTCAAACGGCCTATCCAATATTTTAATAAGAAGAGAGGGTAATACAATGCCTCAAATAGGAGTTCCGCTCGGCGTTTTAATTGGATTGGTAACAGGATGTGTCTTTCTATTATTAATAAGGACGGCAGTCAAACTAACTGAGAACCCGATACAAAATTTATTTGCTTTACTGGGAGAAATTCTTGCTATTCCCACGTTTTGGTTTCCCCTATTCTGGAGGTTTTAATTCTATTATGACAGGAAGATGATCTGATGCTTCATGTAATGCATTGGCAATTTTTTTATCAACGGATTTATTTTTACCTTTATTGATTGCTTTGTTGAAATGTTTCCCATCATTCCCGTATGCCATATAACTATTAGCCGCATAAGTCAATTTTGTACTTTTATTAAGACCATATGAAGCTAAAATAAGGTCATATCGATCATCGAGACCTCCCGTGGCTCCCTTTCCAAACTTTGATGTGCGAGTCGATTGAGTATGTATCTTCCGAAATTTCTTTTTATTATGCCATTTGCCTTTTTTATTAGTTGGGTCCTTTGATCTCCCATCATTATCGTTCTGATTTCCAGTAAGAATTTTAAATGCATTTTCTTTGCTAGATTTCATGTAAAAAGTGCCACAAATAAGGAAAAGACTATTTGGAGGAAGACCATTCAAGTAATCTCTCAGTATTCTTGCTTCTTCCTCTCGCTTATTTTTATTGCTTGGACTACTTCCAGATGTTAGATGCACAGAATAAATTCTAAATTGGGTTCCTTGGCTAAGCCCCTCTTGTATTTCAAGTACATATTCAGAAATATCTCGAAAAGCTGTTGAAATTTGCTGGTGAGATATGAGCTTCAGTATTCCTTCCTTATAAAACAAAGCATTATCTTTATCAGGGCCATTGAAAAATGGGGCTGCCTTATAAGTGTTGGGAAATGATTGATTCAGACCATTATTAAGGAATTGATTGACTCCCGCTTGGTTTAGCATTTCCTGAACAACCAAGATGTCCGTGTCCAATTCTTCTAAAACTTTTCGAAAATCATCATCTCGTGAAGCCCCGTTTGTTCCAGGGTAGTTAAGGATATTCCAAGAGACAATTTTTATAGGTTCAGAGTCAACAGGTAGCGGTGTTGCTGCCCAATACCCATAATAAATTTTTCCAAATATGGCTAGTCGCCAGTCTCCCGATGCTGATGTACCGGTTTCTGAAAAAATGCCTTCATATGTCAACTGATCATCATCATAGTAATAAGGGAATGTAGGGTTAAATCTAACTCTTCGATTAATAATTACCCAGTTGAAATAATCAGTAACACTGCCAGATCGGCCCAGCCAATTTGAAAATGTAAGCGTAATACTAGTCATAATGCTATAAGGAGCCACGGTAAATTCAAACTTACCAAAATCTGTTTTAGCACTCCACCTACCTGGTTTTGGTTGCACACTTTCTGAGTAGACAGGTAATAGAATTAAGCTAATAAAGATGAAAATTAACAAACGATGAAATTTACGAAACATTAAATTCCTCATTTTTTCCTTTTAAGGCATGGATCTGCCTTATCTATTTAAATTACTGTTGCAATTGTTGGAGAAAAGAATAATTTCTTTTGCTGTCTTTTTCATTATATTTTTTAGAATAACTCGTAGCGAATTTATTAGTATAAAATATAATTATTACTTTTATATTATATGGTGTAAAATGAATACGTAAATAGCCTTTTGGGATGAATTTCGGGGTGATTTTTTATCGCTCTTTAAAGCTAATTAAAATATTTCTATTAATTTGAGAAATTCCCCTTCTTTCAATCGTTGTCATCATGAGGCGCTAAATTCGCTCAGCAGTCCTGCCAATTTCGGGAAGCCAGGGCTTAGGGGATTTGGGTTTGACTCATTTTTAAATAATAATTTTCTATATATCTGGATTAGTTTGAGGAGAAAGTTAGTCCTAAGCTTTTCTTATATAGAATGGAATTCTTATGCTTTTTTTCCAATCTCCATCTTTCTTTATTTCAACAGAAATATAATGAGTTCCGAGTTCTCCAATTTTGAGACCGATTATTCCATTCATAGTCCTATGTCTTTCCTTCTCAATTTTAACTTTATATTTAATTAGTTCTCTTTCTGATTTAGATGGCGAGACCAGCATTATTCTATATTCGAAATTTTCAGGCTTATTTTTATCAGAAAGTTCTCTTTGCCAAAGACTTACAATAAAGAATGGCTGGGGTATTGAAATAGGAACGTTTGGAACTGAAAATTCTTCTATTATATTAATTAACGAAACATTATTTGTTTGAGAATCTATCAAGGGTTTTTCGCATAACATTGACCATATTAATTTTGCCAATTATAATCTCCTTAAAATAATTTTATTTTATCAGTTTCAGAAGAAGAAATTTTAACCCTTTCCTGAGACATTTCTTGAAGAGATTTAGGAAGTTTAGAAATTTTTCTAATTTTATATGAACTCGTCTCTTGGGGTCTGTTTCGATTGATAAAATTATAGACAATATAAGTCCACCAAAGATTCTTGAGTTGATTTTTTAAAATAAATAATAAGACAGGTTCAACTGCTTCTTTATGAGTTTTAAAGATAACATAAAGATATGTAGCTATAGAATGGTCGAAAGGATGAAGATAGTCTGTATCTGTTTTAAGCTTCCATAATTTTTTTATTCTATCTTCTAAAATTGATACTCTATCTCTATTAATAATAATCTCTTCCTCAAGCAATTTAGTTGTCTCATTTGACTTAAAAAATTTTAATAACATATCTAATGAATTGAATAACATAAAATTAGTATAAAAATCTTTGCTCTCAATTTCTGAAATAAGTTTATCCAGGCTTCTTGCTGACATAATTTTAACTTCTATCTGTCCAGATTTCTGCTATCATTCCATAAAAATCAGGAATTTCATTTAACTTGTGAAAATATTCTCCACCTCTCCCCATTTTACTTAAAATTAATAAATTAACTAATTTATTATTGCATTTGATTAAGTTGATAATAATTCCTGAATGAGTAATTCGTTCCTTGCCTTGAAATATATTTTTATAAATTATAATATCACCTTCTCTAATATCCTCATTTCCGATTAAAAAATCAACTTTAATATTATTTAGTCTCTTGATGAGCTTATACCCGTTCCCTTCTAATATTTTTTCTATTATTTCTTCCTCATATTCTTTTACTTCTTGACGAATTCCAGGCATTAAAATTGTTTGACTTTTTATGACATCTATACTACCTATATGTCCAAGCCTATTTATAAATGTCATCCCATGACAATTATAACTGAAGTCGGCACCTCTTCTTTCACTATACATAGCAAAAATTTTTCTTGATAGTTTATTATTTTTCGCTAATTGCCAATGTTTCAATAAACTACCTTTGTAAACTGGAATCATTTCTTTACTTTTTTTTAACTTAAATTTAAATACTATTTCTGAATTCAACTTACTATTATTATTAAAGAAAGTTTCTGTTTTTTCAATTCCATTCATAATCTTATTTTTTTTCCATAATCATTTTCCTTCCTTGCTGACCAACTTTTATTTAAGATGACGAAATGATTCTACTAAATCACAGCTGAAAAAACAAGAAGTGGCTCGATAACTCTTTTAGCAGACCATGGATGCAAACATCAGGTATGAAAAAAATCCCCCTATCAAAATCAATCAATAGGGTGATTCGAGGGAGGGTTCTTATGCCGCTAGAGCTTGAGCACCATCATGTATTTGAGGTGTGTTTAGTAAGTTAAAAACTTCATTAGTTATATCTAGTAATGATTGCTTTTATTTTTTTATCTTGAGAGGGAGGGAATTTTTATTGTATGATATCCATTGCTGACTTATGGTATGAGTTAGATATCTGACTGATAAGTTTATTTAATTTCTTGTTTTAATGGAGGCTACAAGATGAAAGATTACGCTCCTGATAAAGTCAGAAATGTTGCGCTTGTGGGCCACGGCTCTTCTGGAAAAACTTCTCTTACCTCTACCTTTTTATTCAACTCTGGGGCGACTTCGAGGTTAACCACTGTCGAGAAGGGGAATACAGTCACTGATTATGACCCGGATGAGATTGAAAGAAAGATTTCTGTCAATTCAGCTGTTTGTTTTTTAGAATGGAAGGGGCACAAGATTAATCTTGTAGATTGCCCTGGATACAGCAATTTTCTCTGGGACACTAAAGCGTCCTTGAGGGCAGTAGATGCTGGAGCAGTGGTTATCTGTGGAGTGGCAGGCGTGGAAGTTGGGACTGAAAAGGTATGGGGAATGATTGAAGAGCTTAACCTTCCTCGAATTATTATCATCAACAAACTTGATCGGGAGAATGCCGATTTTAAACGAACCCTTGAATCCATTCATCAATTTTTCGGACGTCTGGCTGTTCCTGTCGAGCTTCCCATAGGTGAGGAGAAAAATTTTTCTGGCGTTATCGATTTAATCGAGAAGAAAGCTTACATCTTTGAGAAGAATGAGAGTGGAAAGTTTAAGGAGGAAGAAATCCCTTCAGAGATGAAGGCAGAAGCAGAGAAAGGTCTTGAAGAACTGACAGAAATGATTGCCGAAAACAATGAAGAGCTAATGGAAAAGTATTTTGAGAAAGGAGAGCTGTCTGCAGAAGAGCTTAAAGATGGCCTCAGAAAAAGCATTATCAATCGCCAGCTTTTTCCTGTTTTTATCTCCTCGGCCTTGCTCAACATGGGTATACAACCTATTCTTAACAGTATTATCAATCTTCTTCCTTCTCCCCTTGAAAGGGGTGAAATAAAAGGAAAAATAGATGGAAAAGAGGCCATGATTAAATGTTCTTTGGATGAGCCCTTTTCAGCTTTAGTTTTTAAGACTATCTCTGACCCCTATACGGGTAGAATTTCTTTGATGAGGGTTTTCTCAGGAAAAGTTAACCCAGATGTTACTGTCTCCAACACAACAGAAGATGAAGATGAGAAATTAGGAGGTTTATTCTTTCTGCAGGGTAAGGAGCAAGTTCCAGCTGGTCAGGCAAAATGCGGTGACTTGGTCGCAACAGCGAAGCTTAAGGAGACATCAACCGGGGATACCATCTGCGCGAAGGAAAGAGCTGTAGAGTTCTCTCCCCTTAAACTCCCTGAACCCTCAATTTCTTTTGCTATTGAACCCAAGACCCGTGCTGATGAAGATAGAATTTCTCAAGCTACTCACCGCATAAGAGAAGAAGATCCTACTGTTAGGATAGAGAGAGACTCTGAGACAAACGAATTGATTATTTCTGGAAATGGTCAACTCCATGTGGAGGTTATCACTGATCGTTTAAAAAAGAGATACAATGTTGATGTTATCCTCAAGCTTCCCAAAATTCCATACAAGGAAACCATCAAAGTGAATTCGGACGTTCAGGGAAAATATAAGAAGCAGACTGGAGGACGGGGCCAGTACGGGGATGTAAAGATAAAGATGGAGCCTTTGCCCAGGGGAAAAGAATTTGAATTTGAAAATAAGATATTTGGAGGAGCCATTCCTAAGAATTATATCCCTTCGATTGAAAAAGGAATTCAGGAAGCCCGGAAAAAGGGAGTAGTGGCTGGTTATCCTGCAGTTGATTTTAAAGTTATTCTTTATGACGGCTCCTACCATGACGTCGATTCTTCTGATATTGCCTTTAAAGTAGCATCCTCCATGGCTTTTAAAAAGGGAATGAAGGAAGCGAAACCTACTCTTCTTGAACCCATCATGAATGTTGAAGTCTATACCCCAGAGGCGTACATGGGAGATATCATGGGAAATCTCAACGGGCGAAGAGGGAAGATGCAGGGAATGGAACAGAAGGGAAACATGCGGATCATAAAGGCCAAGGTTCCCATGGCAGAGATGCTTGATTTTGAGCCTACTCTAACTTCTATTACTGGGGGAAGGGGAGCCTTCATTATGGAATTCTCTCACTATGAAGAAGTCCCGGGTCCCCTTCAGCAGAAGATCGTCAATGAGGCCATTAAGAAAGGCAGGATTAAGCCTGAAGAAGAATAAAAAACTAAGCGCCTATCCAATTCATCCTCCATGAGAAAATATAAAAAATAATGTAAGCAATTGCAAAAAACAGGAAAAGAGTTGAAATAATTTTTTGCTCAAATTCGATGTTTTTTTACGAACACAAGCAATATGCCAGAAAGTACAGTCAGAATGATCGAAAGATAAAAAGGAGCGAATGTGCCGATGCCTTCCCAAAGCACTCCGGCGATGAAGGAGGCAGGTAGGGCGCAAAGACCTGTTATCATCTGGAAGCCACCCAAACAGCTCGCTCTGAATTCGAGCGGAGCAAGCTCGCAGACAAAGGTTCTTTGAACCGGCTCCAGGGCGCCTTTATGGGCACCATACAGGATAAAGGCCAAGATAATCATCAGGGAATTTGGGCGTAAAATTAAGATCAAGCAGACTGTTGTCCAGAAAAAATAAGAGAGCATGAGTACAGGTTTTCTTCCGATTTTATCCGAAAGTTTTCCGAAAGGCAGAGAAAAAAGAGAGGCTGAAGCAGTAAAAATCAAATAGAGAACTGGAATAAAGGTGATTTTATAGCCAAAATTCTTGGCATATATCAGCAGGAAAGAATAGCTGAAGAAGCCCAAAGCAAAGAGAGAACTGAGGATAAGAAAAAGTCTGAAATTTTTATCCATATCCTTTAAAGAGATGCCTTTGGAGGTTTTCAGAGCATCTGTCTTTTTCTCCTTGATTAGCAAAAAGATAAGAAGAGCGCTGAGAAAAGAAGGGAGGGCTGCCAGGGCGAATAAAATCCTGTAGCCTAAAAGTTTAAAAAAAATAATGCAGATCAAGATACCACATACAGCTCCTAGGTTATCCATGGCTCTCAAAAGGCCAAAATTTTTCCCTCTGTTTTTATCAGTTGAAATATCGGCTACCAGAGCATCTCTTGGCGCGCTTCTTATTTTTCCAGTTCGGTCCATAACTTTAAAAGGGATAAGATGAGGCCATATTGTAGAGAACGAATACCCTAATCTTGAGAGAGCACCGAGAAGATAGCCAGTCCAGATAAAGACCTTTCTTTTTTTTATCCTATCTGATAAGTATCCCGAAGCAGCTTGAGATATGGAGACAAGAGAGAGGCCAAGGCCGTCTAGAAAGCCCAGGGCAGTCATGTTTGTCTTTAAAATCGTGGTCACAAAAAAAGGCCAGATGGGATAGATGATGTCCGAGCCGAGGTCGTTCAAGAATGAAGCGATGGCAAACGTCCAGATTGTTTTTTTCGATTCTTCATCTCGTTTATTTATAATCTTCATTTCTATTCTGAAAGTATAATTTCACAATATTGGAATGTAAACAAATGAGCAAGCTCAAAAGTCGAATCTCAAAATTTATAAATGGCTTAAGGTAAAAAGCTGTAAGCGATTTACAGATAGCTAAATTCAACTTGTCTGACAAAACTGGCTAAGCTATCAATTTTTTTCCAGCCTCTCTTGCCTTTCTCGCCTGCCTTATTTATTGACATCGACGAAAGTTAAGGGTTATTATTTTTGAAAATTAAAATGGAGAGAGAAGATGAACTTAAAAAGGAACATAACTTTTTCATTTATTTTAGTTTTTATTTTAACTCCCTCTTTGCTTCGGGAGAAAGAAAAGGAGGATAAATCTCTCCTTTTACAGATTGGAGATGAGAGACTTAAAGATAAAGTAATGGAAGTTTATCCTGAAAAAATTTATTCAACCCGCGAAGGAAAGGCTATTCCCTTTTCAAAAATGATTAAAGAAATGAGAGGGAGTCGTTTTGTTTATGTAGGAGAAACTCACAACAGTCTTCCCATGCACGATATTCAGCTAAAAATTATTCAAGGTCTTTTCAACCAAGATAGAAATTTGTCCATAGGTTTAGAAATGATTCCTGTGAATTCCCAGGAAGCTCTGAATCAATGGAGTCTGGGGATTCTTACCCGGGAGGAGTTTATTCATGAAGTAAAATGGTACATAAATTGGAATTTCAATTTCGGGTTTTATGAAAAAGTCTTTGAGTTTGTCAAAGAAAACGGAATTCCGGTGCATGCTCTCAATGTTCCTCGGACAATTATCAGAAAAATTCGAATGAATGGTTGGGAATCTCTTTCAGACGAAGAAAAAAAACTTGTTCCCCAGCCTGACCTTTCCAATGAAGACCACCGAATTCTTATTCGGACTATTTTTGAAAGTGCTGACATTCCACACCAGATGAAGGGCAGGAGTTTGGATTTTGCTTTTGAGGGTCTCTACCGTGCTCAATCAGCCTGGGATGAAGTTATGTCTTTCCATGCTCTTCGGTCAATGAGAAGGGGGCAGGAAAAGATGGTTGTTTTGGTTGGTTCTGGGCATCTTCTTTACAATTTAGGGGTAAATCGCCGAGTGTATGAAAGAAGCCGCCTTCCTTTTAAAACAGTTGTTAGCCTGTCTGTCCCGGAAGGGGGGAGAAGCATTAGGGTTTCCAGAAGTCTGGCCGATTATATATGGGGGATTCCTGAAGAAGAGAGGCCGGCATTTCCTTCGGTGGCTTTAAGTTTTAAAAAATTCCCTGGCCTCAAAAATCTGGTAATAGAAAGAAAGCCTATAGAAGGAGTTGCCAAAGGAGCAGATTTTGAAAAAGGAGATATTGTTCTTTCTGTGGATGGGAAAGTTTTTGAAGATATAAATGAGCTGAGAATTTATTTAGCTAAATTCAAGTGGGATGATGAGGTGAAATTTTGTCTCCTGCGGAATGCTCGACAGTTAAAGGTTGGATTGAAGTTTCAACCTCCGCAGAAGAAAGGACAATGAAGTTGATAGATTGAAGGATTGGAGGAGATGAGTATGGAATGGATGAATAAAAAATTAAAATTGAGAAAAAAGGAGGCTTTCGATGAATAAAAAAATAAAAAATATTGTCCTCATATTTTTCCTTTTCTCTTTTGCTCTGTATTCTCAGGCCCTAACAGTCAAAACACCTGGCGAAGAATTAAACTACATTCAATACAGCCAGCATGAAGAAATAACCAGGTTTCTGAGCCGTGTTGATCACCTTTCCAAAGAAATGACAGTTCAGATTGTCGGACAAACCAGAGCGACAAGGAATTATGCCTCTAAGGACCTGTATTTGTGTGTGATAACCGGAGAAGGGGCTGACTGCCCTCCTAAGCTCAACAGAAATAAGCCAACTTTTTTGCTTGTTGCTTCCCAGCATGGAAATGAGCAATCAGCCAAGGAAGCTGCCCTGTGGCTTATCAGAGACCTGGCTTTAGGCGAGCTTAAGCCACTTCTCGAGAAAGTTAATTTCCTGATAATCCCTCAGGCTAATCCTTACGGGAACTGGTTCGACCAGCGCCGGAACGAACAGGATTTGGATTTGAACCGGGATCATGTAAAACTCGAAGCTCCAGAAGTAAAGGCTATTCATCGCCTATTCCGAACCTGGATGCCAGAGGTTACCCTGGATGTCCATGAAAAAGGCGATGATTTCTACAGAATTTCCATTGGGTGTGTTTCTAATGTCAATATCCACCCAAGCCTTCAGGAGTTTTCCCGGAATAAGATTTTAGCTGAAGTGGAAAAGAATCTTAAAAAGAAACGTATCACATTCCATGAATACCTCATCACCCAGCCCATGGGAATCGATTCATCTGCTGGAGTGAGGTATCGTCCCGAAGAACTGGGAGAAAGAGAGATGATGAAACGCTATAGCACATCTGACCTTAATGATGGTCGAAACAGTTTAGGGATTTATGAAACTCTTTCTTTTATTCAGGAAGGATCTTCGCGGCGTGACCTTAAGACACTGAGAGAAAGGACACGCTGGCAGTACTTTGGAATCAGGTTCTTTGTTGAGAGCGTAGCTCGCCATGGAGAAGAGATCAACTCTATGGTTCGCAGCCTTCAAGAGAAGCTCCTTGAAAAGGCAAAGGTTTACTCCGAAGATGATTTAGTTCATTTGAGAATGAAATATGCTAGGGATAAGAAAGAGCCTACGTTGACCATAAAGAAATTTGAGCGCGCTGAGACTCTGATTCGAGGTGTCCTTAAAGTTGATAAGAAAGCGGGCGATCCTCTTACCCTGGCTGATATAGCCTCCTATCCCTATCCTTCCAGGTATAAGGTTGTTAAAGAAGTTGTCAAGAACTGGTTCCCAAATGTGGAGCCCACGGTCAGTGTTCCTCATCCTGTGGGCTACATCATTCCCGCCAAGCATCAGGATGTCGTTGAAACCATGATCGATCACGGGTTGAAGGTTGAGATATTCACCAAAGATATGGTTCTTGAGATAGAAGCTTACCTAACAACCGATATTGTCCCGGCCGAGTACGACTATCTTCCCCCTCAAATGATAGAAGTGGATAGGAAGACACTCCAGACAATTGTAAAACGAGGCGATTTTTATGTTCCTTGCGCTCAGACAGGGGCAAACTTGATTCCGGGTCTTCTTGAACCCCAGTCTCAGTATGGATTCATCCGCTACTGGAAATTCAAACTGGTTCCAGAAAAAGGCGATATATTTCCTTTCTACAGGTACATCGAGACCAAAGCGTTGCCCCTCATCCCTTATAAAAGTTGGAAAAGATAGACGGATAACTTTATTTTTTCTCTGTAAGTTCGAGATAGATAATCTCAACAAGGCTGAGCCAGCGGCGTCTACCGGGCCGAGCAGGACGATCCTCGACTTTATAAACTTTCTTGATTTCTTCAAGAGATTTTCCTTCCTTGATGAGAGCCTTTATTTTCGCCTGTTTTTCTTCAAGAGCTTTTATTACTCCTTCAACCTCAGTTCGGCTGGCAATGTCACCGTGTCCATGGATAAAGGTATCCGCATCGAGCTTCAAGATACTTTTTAAGGTTTTAATCAGTCCAAAGGAGCTTCCGTTTTTGTGGCGATGGACCAAGGGGTCTCTACCAAGAAAAAGGAGATCCCCGAGAAAAGCGACTTTCTCTTCCGGAAAAAAGACTACGATATCGCCACTTGTATGAGCTGGACCGAAATAGAGCAGCTTTATTACTTTATTTCCGGAATAGAGCTTCAGTTTTTCAGAAAATGTCAGGTTGGGAAGGTAAAGCCTTTGCTTTGGGTCTTTGAAAGCTTCATCCATATCCTTTCTTGTTCGATGGTGAGCAATAACAATTACATCCTGAGGGAAACCGACAAGGCCATTGACATGGTCGCCGTCACTGTGGGTAATAATAACGTATTTGACGGGAGTGGGCGTCAACTTTTTGATCTCAGCGAGCATCTGTTTGGCTGATTCTTCGCTCATTTTAGCATCAATGACCACAACTTCTTTTTCTCCGATAAAGAATCCCGTGTTGGCACCTCTTCCCCCTTTCACCTCATAAATGTTTCCTTTGACCTGGTTGGCTTTGATGGCGGCAGGCTCTTGTCTGGACTGGGGAGGTTGAGTTTTCTGCTGGGCGACTGCGAAAAAAGAAGAGAGGATTAGAAAAACTGCCACGAAGAGGAAAATCTTAAATGATTTTTTCATGATAGGCCTCCTTGAGTGGTTTATTTTATTTCTGAGAAAAATGTTTTCCCAGCAAAGAAATTACAGCCTGGATAGAGCTTTTAATCTTTTAGCCAGGAAAAAATTTACAACAATTCTGGTCATGGTGAGCAGGGAGAGGGGAGTTGTACGAAGCTCAATTTTTCCTTTTTTTATTGCTTCAATTATAGAAAAAGGATCCTTTTTGGCTTCGACCAGAGTGTAGGTTGTTCCAAGCTGCCAGAGATTGTGGCAATCCGAAGTGCCTACTAAAGGCATTCTGTATTGACTAGCAACAAGGACAGCCTTTTTATTCCTGTTTATAAAGTGGTTATAATAATGGGAAAATTCGATTGCATCGAAAAAGGAAAGATAAGAAAAGAGATCCAATTTCAGCGATTTTTTAGTAGGAAAAAAAGGATGAGGAGCGATGATCAGGTTTTCGTCATTTTTTATTTTGGCAAGGTCTTTTAAAGACCTGTTTAAAGGATATTTTTTAAAATCGGGATTAATGATGAGAGCATGTTTATGGGAAAAGGTGGCTTCCATTCCAGGGATGAGCAGGATTCCCTTTTTCTCTGCGTATCTGGCCAGTTCTTGGTTGTAGGTGGCTGTGTTATGATTAGTGATGGAAAGAACATCAAATCCTTTTTGACTCGCTCTATCGATGAGTTGGAAGGCGTTGTAGCTGATATTTTCGTAAGGGTCCTCAGCCGTATGTAGGTGAAGATCAACCTTTAATTTTGGTGACATTTTTATTTCTTGCTTTTAAGTTAGTGCTTCCTTCACTTTTGCACCGATTTCAGCCGGGCTCTTAGCCACATAAACTCCAGCTTCTTCAAGGGCTTTCATCTTTTCCTTGGCCGTGCCTTTTCCGCCTGCAATGATAGCGCCAGCATGCCCCATTCTTCTTCCTGGAGGCGCAGTCTGGCCTGCGATGAAGCTCACTACTGGTTTTGGAAATTCATTCTTGATGTATTCAGCTGCTTCCTCTTCGGCGGTTCCCCCGATTTCACCGATAAGAATAACGGCTTCAGTGTTATCATCTTCTTTGAAAAGCTTTAGAAGTTCGATAAATTTTAGGCCAACAATAGGGTCTCCGCCGATTCCCACAGCTGTGGATTGGCCATAGCCCAGCTGTGTTACCTGATCGACAGCTTCGTAGGTCAACGTCCCAGAACGAGAAATAATACCAATCGTTCCTTGGGTATGAATATGGCCAGGCATGATCCCGATCTTGCATTTTCCAGGAGATATAATACCAGGAGTATTAGGTCCAATGAGGGAACAGTCTTTTCCTTTAAGGAATGATTTGACTCTAATCATATCAAAAGTTGGAATTCCTTCGGTGATGCAGACCATGGTTTGTATTCCAGCGTCTGCAGCCTCCATGATTGCGTCAGCTGCAAAAAAGGCAGGGACAAAAATGGCCGAGGCATTGGCTCCTTCCCTTTCAACAGCTTCGGCCACAGTGTTGTAAACAGGAATTCCGAGATGGATCGTTCCCCCCTTACCAGGAGTTACTCCAGCCACAACTTTTGTTCCGTATTCCTTCATTCTTTGGGTATGGAATGTTCCTTCCCCTCCAGTAACTCCTTGGACCACAACGCGTGTTTTCTCATTGATTATTATGCTCATGTTGTACTCCTTTTCTTATTGTGCGGTTAGAGGAACTACTTTTTCAGCCGCTTCTTTCATACTTGATGCCGGAAAAAAATCAAGCCCTGATTCTTCTAAAATATTTTTTCCAAGATCTACGTTTGTTCCTTCAAGCCTGACAACCATAGGAACTTTTAAGCCAAGTTCTTTGGCAGCTTTGACAATACCATTTGCCACCAGATCACAGCGGACAATGCCTCCAAAAATATTAATCAATGCTGCTTTTACATCCTTATCCGAGACAAGAATTTTAAAGGCATTCTTGACTGATTCTTCAGATACTCCGCCGCCCACATCGAGGAAGTTTGCTGGCATTCCTCCTGAGTGCATGATGATGTCCATGGTCGCCATAGCTAAACCAGCGCCATTGACCATGCAGCCTACATTCCCATCCAATTTGATGTAATTCAAGTTGAACTTTGCGGCTTCTACCTCTAAGGGATCTTCTTCATCCAGGTCTCTCATGTCTTTAATATCAGGATGACGAAGGAGAGCATTGTCATCAAAATTCATTTTGGCATCCAGAGCAAGAACATTTCCCTCTTTGGTGATTATTAGAGGATTAATTTCTGCAAGGGAAGCATCTGTAGCTTGGAATGCTTTGTAGAGACTCAAGATGAAATTAACAGCTTGTTTAAAAGTATCGCCTTCAAGCCCGAGCTTAAAAGCAAGTTTCCTGGATTGAAACCCTAAGAATCCAGTAGCAGGGTTTATATATTCCTTGAAGATAAGCGCTGGACTCTCAGCAGCAACTTTTTCTATTTCCACTCCCCCTTCGGAAGAGGTCATGACAACCGGTGATTCTTTTGCTCTGTCAATAACAATGCCTAGGTAAAGCTCCTGGGCAACATCAAGAGCTTCTTCGACAAGAATTCTTCTTACCAGTTTTCCCTCTGGGCCAGTTTGGTGCGTCACCAGAGTCATTCCGATCATTTCCTGGGCAAGTTTTTCTACTTCTTGTGGATCGTTTGCCAGCTTGATGCCTCCTCCCTTGCCCCTTCCACCCGCATGAATTTGGGCTTTGAGAACCACATTTGGGCCAATCTTTTGGGCTATTTCTCGAGCTTGAGGTGGAGTATCAGCCACTTCTCCCCGGGGGATTTGCACGCCATATTGGCTAAGGATTTGTTTGGCTTGATATTCATGAATTTTCACTGTCTTTATCCTTTTTTAAAGTGGTCTGAGTTTCGGTTCACCCTAAAGTATTATATGTTTGAACTGAAGATATCGATTCCAATTGCCAGGACTCTTCCGGATAGAAAAAAGAATATAAAGAGGAATCTTATCCTTTATTTTTTCAGTCTTTTTGTTAGTCCTTCTGGTACTGTTTTTTACCTTCCTCGTAAAGGTCGCCGCCGTACATATCATTGATAACAATACAAGGAAAATCTTTGACTTTAACTCTTCTTATCGCTTCAGGGCCTAATCCAGGATAAGCAATAACTTCAGAACCTTCGATACTTTTGGAAATAAGAGCTCCAGCTCCACCTACTGCAGCTAGATAAACAGCCTTGTGTTTTTTTAAGGATTCTTTGACTTCTTCACTCCTGGATCCTTTTCCGATTGTGCCTTTAAGACCGAGGGCATAAAGGGTGGGAGCGTAGGAATCCATTCGGTAGCTTGTAGTGGGACCGGCAGACCCAATAGGCTTTCCAGGGCGCGCAGGAGTGGGACCGACGTAGTAGATGAATTGTCCTTTAATATCGATAGGAAGTTCCTTTTCTTCTTTAATGAGGTCTATCAGTTTTTTGTGGGCAGAGTCTCTTCCTGTGTAAAGGTATCCGGTGATGTAAACTCTATCTCCAGCCCTTAGTTTGGCGATGACTTCATCTGAAACAGGTGTTTCGATCCTGTGTTCAGCCATTTTTTTCAGAATTTTATCAGATTTACCACAGTGCGGACAGCTCCTTCTGAATTTTTGATAGCTTCTTTCTCTTCATCTGTCAGATCAATTTCTATGATTTCTTCAACTCCATTGACACCTAATTTAACGGGAACTCCAAAATAAAGATCATGAATTCCGTATTCTCCTTCAAGATAGGCTGAGCAGGGCAGGATCTTCTTCTTATCCTTGATAACTGATTCCACCATCTCCGTTACAGCTAAGGAAGGTGCATAGTAAGCGCTTCCAGTTTTCAAGTATTTGACGATTTCGCCGCCGCCTTTTCTTGTTCTTTCAACGATAGCATCAATTTTCTCTTGAGGGAGGAAGTGAGTGAGGGGAATTCCGGAAACAGTGGTGTACCTGGCAATGGGAACCATGGTGTCTCCATGTCCTCCCAGAACCAGAGCCTGGATGTTTTCAACAGAAACATTGAGCTCCATGGATATGAAAGCCCTGAAGCGAGTGGTGTCCAGAATTCCAGCCATCCCGAAGACTCTGTGTTTGGGGAATCCGCTGACCTTGAAAGCTGTGTAAACCATAGCATCGAGAGGATTGGTAACGACAAGCAGCAGGGCATTAGGGGAGTGTTTGATGACTTCTTCGGTGACAGGCTTAATAATTTGGACATTGGCATCAAGTAGTTCATCCCGGCTCATTCCTGGTTTTCTGGGCTTTCCGGCAGTGATGACCACCACCTCAGAATTCGCCGTATCTTCGTAGGAATTTGTTCCCATAACTGCTGAGTCGTATTTACCGACCGGTCCACCTTCGCGCATATCCAAACCTTTTCCGATAGGCATATCCTCAATGACATCCAGCAACACTACATCACCTAATTCTTTTTCTGCAATTTTAAAGGCAGTGACTTCTCCTACATGGCCTGCCCCGATGACTGATATTTTTTTTCTCATTATTGAACCTCCTTTAAAATGAGTTGTTTAAGAATGAAAATTATTTTATCCAATTATCCTGGATTATTCTCGAGTCGAGATTGCTAGATTGCCGCGCTCCGCTCGCAACAACGATTTTATTTAGAATAGAGGTCGTTGGATGCGAGGCGTGGCCCATGAAGCTGTGGTTTCTCACCGCGAATGGGCCGCAACGAAGCAGACGTCGTTGCGAGGAGCGAAGAAGATTCCTTTGCTTTGCTCGGAACAGGCTGTGCAATCTCATGATATAGGGAGACATTATGAGATCGCCACGCTTGGCTCGCGATGACAATTTTACTAAAGCAGATGAGGTGAGATCGGCTCGCCCGAAGGGTAAAAAATGTCGACTTATATTAACCAAGAATTCGTGGAGGGAAGTGTGGATCTTAGTTTCGCCAATAATCATTGTCAAGAGCTCATTTTATTGAAAATAAAATAAGGGGTCGACAGATTTTATGAATAATTCTGGATATTTATTCTCTCCTACTTTTTTTGTCATTGTCCCTGAGTAACATGATTATAGGTTATTGGTGAATTTCACCTAATTCAGATATCAAATTAATTCGGGACAATGCCAATTTTTTAATCCTTTAGCTACTCGCTCGTTATCGGCAACTGGTTACCAGTTCCCAGATATTGGTCAGGAGTTATTAATTACTGGTGATTAGTTACCACTTACAAGATTAGACTTGTTTAGAGTAATTTTCCCACTTATCCTTTAACCCAGGGTCTTGAAGAGTATCCATGAGATAGTCGGCATATTCTGCTCCTGTGGCGCCAGTGGACCGACCTGTAATAACTAATTTTTTTTCATACTGTCCGCAGATATCCAATGCCATTTCCAAATTTTTGGCCCTTTCAGGATAGCCAATATGATTGACCAGCAAGGCTGCAGCCCGGATCATGCTGCATGGGTCCGCATATTGAGCTCTGCCTTCTCTAACCATACGGGGAGCTGAACCATGTATAGCTTCAAACATGGAATATTGTTTTCCGATATTAGCGCTTCCTGCAGTCCCTACTCCTCCCTGGAATTCTGCGGCTTCGTCAGTGAGGATGTCTCCATAAAGATTGGGGAGGACTATGACTTTAAACTGTGTTCTTCGCTTGGGGTCCACAAGTTTGGCTGTCATGATATCGATATACCAATCATCGCATTCAATTTCAGGATATTCCTTAGCAATTCTCTGCCCTATGTCCAGAAATTTTCCATCTGAAGTTTTAACCACGTTGGCTTTGGTAACGATCGTGACTTTGTTAATGTTATTTTTTCGGGCATACTCGAAAGCGAGGCGGATAATTCTCTCTGTACCCTGAGTAGTGATGACTTTAAAATCAATAGCCAAATCATCAGTAACATTGATTCCCTTACTCCCCATGATATAGGCACCTTCGGTGTTCTCCCGGAAAAACATCCAGTCTATACCTTCTTTGGGAACTTTTACAGGTCTAACATTGGCAAAAAGGTCTAAATAACGCCGCATGGCAACATTAGCGCTTTCAATATTGGGCCAGGGATCTCCCCTTCTGGGTGTAGTGGTAGGGCCCTTAAGAATAACATGGCATTTTTTAATATCTTCCAGAACATCGTCAGGTATAGCTTTATTATGCTCGGCTCGGTTTTCTATGGTCAGTCCTTCGATGTTTCGGATTTCGACTTTGCCACTTTTTAGCTCTTCCTGAAGCATGAATTCCAAAACTCGCCGGGATTCTTTGGCTATGTGGAGGCCAATGCCATCTCCGCCTATAATGCCGATGATAATTGGTTTGACCACGCTGTAATCAAGCCAGTCAGCGGCTTTTTTGAGTTCCTCGACACGGCTAAGCTGCTCTTGGACAAGCTGGCCAAAGTATTCTCTGGCTTTTTCGATAACTGTATCATCCATGATTAGTCCTTCCTTCCCTAAAATATAAAAATATTAATACCAGAGGAGAATTAATATTATAATTTATTTTGAGGTAAAATCAAATCAATCTCGAATAAATTTTTATTCATTAAAAAAATATTTTTGACAAATAATAAAAATCTCCACCAGTAAAATGAAGCAGAGGACAGGCAAAGACCAAATGAATGCCAAATGACAGTCGTGATAGTTTAGGCTGTCAAGACTTTTTGGACCGCTAGACTATCGAGATTATTTTTGTTTCTCGTACCTTAACCATTTATCGTTTAATCAAACCAAACAAACAACACAAAATAAATGAGCTAAGCAAAAGAAAGACTTCTTTTATGTTTTGTCATTTGAACTTTTAATCCTTCTATTATATATTATCCTAGTTATCCGCCTGTCCCCACAAATGGGAGAAGGTTCCAGTACACCAACTAAATGAAAATGGAGTGGGAGCAATGTTAGAATCATACTTTAAACATGAAGCTGAACGGAAGGAGCAGGAGATTCCTCCTCTGCCGTTAAACCCAGTTGAAACCCAGGAAGTAGGCGATCTCTTGGAGAATCCACCTGAAGGCAAGGAAGAAATTCTTTTAAACCTCTTGAGAAGCCGAGTATCACCAGGTGTAGACCCTGCTGCGAAGGTGAAAGCAGAATGGTTAGCCAAGGTCGCCAAAGGCGAGATTTCCTCTCCAGTTTTGTCTAGGATTGAGGCGGTTTTTCTGCTTGGTACTATGCTGGGAGGGTATAATATCGAACCGTTATTATCCTTCTTAGAGGATAAAGAGCTTGCTGGTGAGGCAGTGAAGGCATTGAAGCAGACCATCCTCGTCTACAGTGCTTTCGATAAGGTCGTGGAAATGACGAAGAGCAACAGCTATGCAAAAGAGATTCTTACATCCTGGGCTAAAGGAGATTGGTTCCTTTCCAGACCACAGCTTTCTGAAACGCTATCCCTCAAAGTATTCAAGGTAGATGGTGAAGTTAACACCGACGACTTATCTCCTGCCAAGTATGCCTGGAGCAGGCCTGACATTCCCCTCCATGCCCTGTCCATGGGAGAGACAAGATTTCCCGAGGGGATCGATACAATCAGGGAGTTCCGCGATGAAGGACATCGAGTTGTCTTTGTGGCG